>Ga0302279_10001111_pt1 | contig 39199 bp, 33 predicted proteins | sample III_Bog_N3_3_FD_194541 | JGI IMG/M metagenome (GOLD analysis project Ga0302279, IMG submission 194541) | Peat permafrost microbial communities from Stordalen Mire near Abisko, Sweden - III_Bog_N3_3 | ecosystem: Environmental > Terrestrial > Soil > Wetlands > Peat | place: Sweden: Abisko...
TGCCTTCGCTGGATGCGTGCTCCGTCCGGGCGGAGGAGCGCGTGCCTTCGCTGGATGCGTGCTCCGTCCAGGCGGAGGAGCGCGTGCCTTCGCTGGATGCGTGCTCCGTCCAGGCGGAGAAGCGCGTGCCTTCGCTGGATGCGTGCTCCGTCCAGGCGGAGGAGCGCGTGCCTTCGCTGGATGCGTGCTCCGTCCAGCCAGAGGGGCCGCATCGTCCTCGCCGGGACGCGCAGCTCTTGGCGCTCCCCGCGCATCACTCAGGCTCCCCGGCGCATTCCTCCGCGCTCCCGACGCGCTCCCCTGACCAGCCTGCGCGTCCCTCGACCTCCCCGGTGCGCCTCTCCACCCAGCCGCAGTCCCGGACGGCGTCCCGTGCACTCTGCTCCTGACCAATCGACGAGAGCTCGAAGCTTTCGCCGGTGGTCTGCTTTTTGGTATGGCTGAAGGGATGGGGAAACCGGCGTTGCATGCCACGTCGTGGGCGCTCGCGTTCACGCTGTCCGTAGCGTCGAGCGCATATGCCGACGGTGCGGGACAGCAGGAGGCGACGCCAAAGCACGTGGGGCCGTACGAGGACGACTCCGGCCGCTCCACCGCGCTCGCCGCCGCCACGGTGACCTGGAGCCTCAGCTTGCTGACGACCTCCGTGGGCTTCCTCGGCAGCTCTCTCTCCGAGAGCGGGAACAGCACGCCGTGGGGCACGTCACCAGCGGGCTGGCTCGCGCTGTACGACCTCAACATGGCCGTCACGCCCAGCATCCCCCGGTGGATCGTGGGGGATACGAAAGGAGCGCTCCTCTACACCAGCATCCGCGGGCTGTCAGTCGGCGTAGCCTCGTTCATTCCGTTGAGCAATGCGAGCGGCGGAGCGGTCCTTGGCGTCGCGACGCTCGGCTTCATCCTTCCCGTGATCCTTGGCGTGGTCGATCTGGCGACGACGCCGCACCGCGAAGACCTCGAGGGTCAGGACCAGGCGCGCGAGCGCAAGGGGCCGCGCATCACAGGCATCGCGCCCGCCGCCATCGAGGACCCCAACCACCGCCTGACGGGTGGCATCGTCCGTCTCTCGGCGGGGTTTTGACCGCAGATCGCTGCCACCCGCGGTGCCGGCCGGCGCCATGGGCTATGCTGGTGGCGGATGTATCGCACGCTCGGTACGCGCGGGTCGGTCTTCGGCGTCGCCTCGGGGCCGTACGCCGGGAAAGAGCGGCTCGTGTCCTTCGGACGGCTCTCTCCTGCCGCGAAGGCACGCCTCATCGACGCCCTCGCGGGGCGGGGACAGCTCGCCCCGATTCTCCGTCCGGCTCCCACGCGTCAGAGCTTCATCCTCGCCGCAGTGGTCGGCGTCCTCGCCGGTCTCTACGCGCTCTTTGGATACCGGTGGCCCGCTGCCCAAGGGGCTCCGTTCGCGCTCGCGTACGTGGGTGGCGCCCTCCTGCTGGCCCTGCTCGCGCACCGGCGGGCGCGGGCGCTCTCGTACGACGGAACGACCATCGCGGCGGGTGCGTACCTGTTCCCGCTGGACGTCATCGAAGCGAACCGTGACGGAACGCTCCGCCTCGTCCCCCTCGGTGGCGTCCGCGAGGCGGCGGTGGGTGGAGCTCAGGGTACGGCAGGCTCGGGTCCTTCGCTCGTCCTGACGTTCAAGGACGGCTCGTCCAGGGCCTTTCCCGTCAAGAGCGAGCGCGAGGCCGAGAGCGCGTACGCCGCGCTCGAGTCCGCGCAGCAGACGCTCGAGAAGCTCACCTACGGTCGCGACCTCGCCGATGCAGTGAACCTCGACCCCTTCTTCGAGGTGCGGATCGACGACTCGTGGGAGAGCGTGTCCTTGCCGCGGGCGGTGGCGACGCGCGCGCGCACGCTCGCGACATTCGCCCTCGCGGGCGCGCTCGGGCTGGCGCTCTTCTTCGGCAGGAGCGCGCTCGCGCATGTCGTGCGCGGCGTGGAGCGGGCACGCCGCTCGGCCGAGATCGCGGCGCTCGAGGCGCGGCTGGCGGAGCAGGAGCGCGAGAAGGCCGAGGAGAAGGAGCGCGCCGCCTCGGATCCGGCTGACTCGCTCGCGGCCCCAGACCGACCCGCGCGCGGGCCGGCCGGGGACGGGCTCGCCGCGTACCAGGCTCTTGCGCCGAACAAACAGGTCGGCGAGCTCGTCGCACGCGCGGCGACGACGGGGCAGGGGCTCTCGTTCTACTTCGCCCACACGATGAAGCCATGCGCTGCGTGCACGGCCACTCTACCTTCCGAGCAAGCGCTGGGCGGCATGGAGCATCGGATCGTCGAGGCATTTCAGTCGGTGTTGTCCGAGACCATCCCGCGGGACTCGCTGCCGCTCCGCATCGTCTCCGCTCCGCCCAGCCCGCCCGCGCTGGTCGTCGAGTACGCGATCTCCCCCATGGGGAAGGACCCGCAAGACTTCGCGATGACGTTCGACGTGAGGCTCACCGGCGCGAGCGACGCCGAGCCCATCACGTTTCGACTCACGATGCCGCCCCCCGCGGCCCCGCTGACCCAGCCGCGTGAGCGCTCCCTCTTCTCGCTCGGCGCCAGTCCCACCGAGGCCGACCTCGTCTACGCGCGCGGCTTCGATCGGCTCTACGACGAGATCTACGGTCTCTTCTTCGCAGGCGCGCCGCGTGTTCCGTTGCCGGGCGCAGGGGCCGCGGAGCTACGTCGCACGTTCGGCGGCCCCTGAACGCGCCGACGAGGAGTGGAGAACGACTCCATCACGCAGCACGAGCCGTGCGCGGCCCGTCCCCCACGGCTGCACAATCGCGAGCTCGTGGACGAGATCCCACACGACGAGGTCCGCGTGCGCGCCGACGCGCAGCACGCCGCGTCCAGGCTCGTCGAGCGTCGCCGCCGCGAGGCGTGTCCCGCCCAGGATCGCCTCCACCGGCGTGAGCCCGTAAGAACGAACCGCGAACGCCATGGCGAGCGGCAGGCTCTCGGTCGGCGCCGTGCCAGGGTTGGCGTCGCTCGCGACGACGAGGGGAACTCCTGCTTCGCGTAGCCTGGCGACGGGGGGCGGCGGCTGGCCGAGGGTGAAGCTCGCCGTCGGCAGGAGCACGGCGCTCGTGCCGGCCGCCGCGAGCAGGGCGATACCCTCGTCGCTCACGTGCTCCAGGTGATCGGCCGACCGCGCGCCCAGCGCGGCGCACAGATCCGCGCCGCCCACGTCGGCGAACTGGCCCACGTGGAGACGGATTGCGAGGCCGGCCGCGCGGGCGGCCTCACCGACCATGCGTGCTTCATCGACGCGGAAGGCGTTCGCGTCGACGTAAGCATCGCAAAAGCGAGCGAGCTTCGCGCGGGCGATGGCAGGAACGAGCTCCTTCGCGACCCGCTCCACGTACGCTGCCCGCGCGGCCGCACCTGCGTCGCGGACGCGCAAGGGAAGCGCGTGGAGCGCGAGGAGCGTCGGTACGACCGCCGGGAGGTACGCGGACGTTCCGGCTTGCGCGATGGCGCGGAGCTGCTTCTCCTCGTGCTCGGGCTCGAGGCCGTAGCCGCTCTTCACCTCCACGCACGTGACCCCGAGCGCTGCCATTCTGCCCAGGCGGGACCGGAGCGCGTCGGCCAGGGCATCCTCGCTGGCAGCGGCAACGGCGGCGTGCGACGACACGATGCCACCGCCCGCCTTGGCGATGGCCTCGTAGTCGCCGCCTGCCATGCGCACCGCGTACTCGGCGTGGCGCGAGCCCACCCAGCACGCGTGCGTGTGTGCGTCGACGAGCCCTGGGGTCAGCACCACGTCTCCGCAGTCCTCGAGCGAGCCGCCCGCCGGCGCGTCTCTGCGCGGCCCCACCCACGCCACCTTTCCGCCTTCGACCACCACCGCGCCGTCCTCGATCACGCCGAGCGGGTCATCCGCGCTGGCTCGCGCCGCGTCGCAGGTCACGACGCGTCGCGCGGCGAACCCGAAGGCGGACGGCGCAGTCACGCCAGGCTCCGCGCGAGCTCGTCAGCGATGGCGCGGCTCGCCGCCCCGCCGACGATCGTGGCGATCGAGCTCGCCGCTGCGGGCTTGGGCGGAACGAGCCGCCGTATCCGCAGCATGCGCTGGGCCGCCTCGACGCAGCGGTCCCGGAACCGCGCGTCGGACTCGGCGCGCCGGAGGAGCGCGGCATGCGCGCGCTCTTGCAGGGCCTCGTCCGAGCAGATGAGCAAGCCGTCGCAGCCGGCCCAGACCGACTCCACGGCGGCGTCCTCGATCGAGTACCTGTCGGCGATCGCCTTCATCTCGAGGTCGTCGGAGATGAGGGCGCCGTCGAAGCCCAGCTCAGCGCGCAGCAAGGATCCGCAGATGGCGCGCGACATCGTCGCGGGCACGCCCTTGTCGATGGCCGTGAACTCGACGTGTGCGCTCATCAGCGCGGCGAGCCCCGCTCCGATGGCGGCGCGAAAGGGAAGGAGCTCGCACTGGTCGAGCCGTGCGCGCCCGTGCGCGACGACGGGGAGCTCCTTGTGAGAGTCCTTCGTGGTGTCTCCGTGACCCGGGAAGTGCTTGCCGCAGGCGAGGATGTCGCCGTCCTGCAGCCCGCGGACGTAGGCGACGCCGTACCGCACGACATCCCGCGCGTCGCTCCCGAACGCCCGGTCGCCGATGATGGGGTTCTCGGCGCAGGTGTTGACGTCGAGCACCGGCGCGAAGTTCATCGTGAAGCCAAGCGCCGACAGCTCGAGCGCCTGCGCTTTTGCCACCCGGCGCACCAGGTCGAGGTTTGCGGCCTTTGCGAGCGTGGCCATCGGCGGTACGGCGAGGACCGGTGGGCCGAGGCGCGCCACCCGCCCCCCTTCCTGGTCCACCGCGATGAGGGGCGGGAGGTCGCCGGGGCATGCGTCACGCAGCGCGCGGTTGAGATCCGCGACCGCCCCGAGATCGCCGGACAGGTTGCGCTTGAAGAGCACCGCGCCACCCCTTTCGCCCCGGCCCATGGCCTTCGCGAGGGACGCAGGGAGCGCCGTGCCGTAGAATCCGCAAATGAGGAGCTGTCCGCAGACGACCGGCAGGGTGAGCTCGAGCTGCATGGTCATCGTGCTCTAACACGCGAGGAGCTGGGTTTGCAGGTGCCGTCATCGTCGCGCTGGTTGGGGTCTCGGCGGTGGCTGGCGCCTGCAGCGCTCCGGCCTCGGTCTCGGGCACGGCTTCGGCAGAGAGTCCTGGCGCAACGGTGACGGCTGTCCCCAGCGCGACCGGGGCGGTGGTGGGCCAAGGCCAGCCTTCGGGTCGGTTGCTCGACCTGGGGCAGGCACGCCGCTACATGGTTCAGCTCATCAATCGTGACCGTGCCACCCAGGGCCTCCCGCCCGTGGAGCTCGACGAGGGGCCACCGACTACCTCGGGCCAGCGCCACGCCGACGACATGGCGGGGCTAGGTTACCTGGGTCACTGGGGCTCCGACGGCAGTGTCCCCGAGCAGCGCCTCACGGAGTCTGGAGGAGGGGGCGACATGGTGCTCGAGAACGCCTCGTGCTTCACCGACGAGAAGCGTCGCACGCTCGACAAGGCGCCCATGATCCTCGCTTCGGCCATCGAGAGCGCCGAGGGCATGTTCTTCAACGAGCGCCCCCCCAACGACGGCCACCGGAAGAACATCCTGCGCCCGCTGCACAAGCGCGTCGGCATCGGCGTGAGCCAGCCGGTCGCGACGGCGACTGAGATCCCGGTGCCCTGCTTCTCCCAGGAGTTCATCGATCCGTACGGGTCTTACGCGCCCTTGCCGAAGACAGCACACGTGGGCGACGTCCTGGCGGTGCAGGGCAGGGGGCTATCGCCCGCGCAGGTCACGGGGGTCGGCCTCGCCCGCGTGGACCTTCCGCGGCCGCTCTCCGTCGCCGAGGCAAACAGGAGGCGATCCTACCTCGTCCCGGCCCCCTACCAGGTCTACTGGACCGCCGGCTTCGTGAGCCCGATCCCGCTCACGGTCACGGGCGATGGCTTCTCCATCAAGGTGCCTCTCTCGGATCACGGCAGCCCGGGGCTCTACGAGGTCAGCGTCTGGGCGAAGCTCCCCGGTGTCTCCGAGATGACGATGGTGGGCCTGCGGACTCTCGTAGTCCAGTGACTATTCCGTCTCAGCGTCGACGTACATTCCCGGCAAGACGGTCGCTCCTCCGTGCTCGCGATCGTTCGCCTGGCCGCGAACCTCGAACGTGCTCGTCGTCCCGTTTCCGTTGAGGTCCCCGTGCGCGTGAGCGACGAAGCTGCTGCGCGCCGCTCCGAGGGTACTGTCGAATGCGAATGAGAATGCGTGAGGCACGCCCTCCGGGCTCGCCCGGAAGCCGAGCGCGGTCCACGTGGGGCCGTCCCAGGTTGCCGCGGGATCTACGACGAGGACGCCGCGAGGCACGGTGCTCGGCGTCAGGGCCGCCGAGGGTGGAAATGCGTCGCCGACGGGGCGATCGTGGGCGTAGGCGACGGCGGCGATGCCGAGCCGCTCCAGGCCGGCAACAGGCTCCGTGAGCCGCGACGCGTGGAGCTCCCGGACGAACGTCGGTACCGCCACGGCGAGCACTGACCCGAGGATGGCGACACCCACCGCCACCTCGACTGCCGTCATGCCTCGGTCTGCTCGGTACAAGACGGCTCACTCCTCCGGATTGGTGCTCTTCAGCTCGGTGGCCACCCGCGCGGTGAGCTTGTCGTCCGGTGAAATCGAAAGCTCGTAGGTAGAAGTCACGCCGTCACCGTCCAGATCACCCTGCGCCACGGCGGTCGCCGTTGCCTTGTCGCCAGTCCCCGCGGAGTTGAAGGAGTACGCGTAGCACTGGGGCTGGGGGATCGAGAAGTGAAGCTCGCGCCACGGAGACACGGCCCAGTCCGCCATCCCGCTGGCGTACTGCTTGCCGCGTACGTCGCTGGCGTTCGACGGGACGCTCGCCCGTGAAGCGGGAGGAAAGTGGCGCATGGCGCGGAGGTCCGCTTCGGGAGTTCCCGCGGGCTGGTTTGCATCCGAGTCGTTGTAATAAGCCGCCGCTGCCTCGGCCATCCTCTGGACGGAGCTGACGGCCTCCGCCGTCTTCGCGTGCCGGACGTACTTGCCGACCCCATACATGCCCAGCGCGCCGACGATCGCCGCGAGCGACACGAAGTTCATCAGCTCGATCCAGGTAAACCCACGGGACCCGTGCCCGGCCCAGCCCCGGGCCCATTGGGTGCGAGGCCCCGCCAGCCGGATCTCCACCTGACGGCGACGGCCCACGATCACGGGCGAACGATAGCGCGAAGGGTGGGCCAATGGCGAGTGCCTGGACCCCGCCATGGGGCGACCCAGACCACCGACTACGGGATGAACGAGAATCGCCGCGCGGAATCTCCCCACCCCAGCCGACTCCACAGCCGAAACACGATGTGTTTGCAGGTGTGCGGGTCGAGCGCGTTGAAGTCGCGCGAGTCCAGGTGCATGTGCCGGTTGTCGCTGAGGAGGTACACTTGGCCGTCGGGCACCACCGTGCTTCGGGGCGGCTCCGGATGGTCCGCCTGCGAGACCGAGTCGAAGGTGATGCCGGCGTACTCCTGCTGCCGGCACGAGAGCTCCTCGTCCTCGTCGGTAGCCGGGTTTCGGAGCGTGATCCTCGGCGTGACGCACGCACGCGGAGCAGGAGCGTGTGACCCGTTGACCGTGAGCGACTCCGACGAGATGGAAATGCTATCGCGACCGCCCCCTACGATCCGCCCGACGACGAAGCGCCCCGGCGCGTCCGGATCGTCGCATCGCACGAGATCGGGGATGCCGGGCACGCCGTGGCGCATGAAGAGCACCGTGTCGCCCCCCGATAGCGTCGGCTCGATCGAGACCACGAACTCTGCGTCGTCCGTCGGCGTGGTCCACACATCGAGCAGGCCAACGTAGAGGATCGCGCAGATGCCCGCCGCGATGCCTACCACCCAGGCCAGGAACTTGAGGAACCCTTGCATGTGACCCTGAAACTACCGCTTTGCCGCGCCGACGGCTCGTCTTCCCTGCTAGGAGGATGTCGGGCATCCTCCTAGGGCACGTCCTTCAGCGCTTCATCCCAGTCGTGGGCGCACGAAGCCGTCCCGGATGCCGACGGCCCGGCGCACCGGATCGGATCCACGAAGGGGCCGAGCAGCGAGAACTCGCCGCGCGGAGCGAATGGAACGTCGTGCCGCCACTGCGCCTCGAACGCCCGGACCGTGCGCTCCGCGAGATCTTGCGTCTCGCCCGCCTCCAGCGCTCCGAGCTCCCTCGCGATCTGGGCCCGGGTCCCCTCGTCGTCGGTCAGCGCGAAGGCCATCTTGAGGTGTCGGACGGCAGCATCGTTTTTGCCCCACCTCTTCATCATGGCGCTGGCGGCGAGTGAACGGTCGGCATCGGCGCCGAGCTCGACGGCATGCATGATCGCGTCGGCACCGTCGCGCCGCCACTGGTCCTTCTCTTCGCTGGAGGTGAGGAATGACGGGCCGAGGAAGGCGATGAACTGGCCGTACTGAAGCCAGACCTTGTGATCGAGCGGTCGCTCCGCGATTCCACGCTCGAGGTAGCGCCTCGCGTCGCGCGCGTCCTTCTCCGTTCCCTTGCCCGGTCGGTAGACGAGCATCGTGTCGACGTATACGTAGAGCGGCGCATAGTCGGGCTCGAGGGCGAGGATGGCGTCGAGGTAGAGGTTCAGGTCGGCAAAAGCGTGGCGCTCCTTCATGTGGGTTCCGTACTCCACGAGCAGCTTCGCCCAAAGCAGGTCCGTCACCGCCGCCGTGTACCCCAGCGTCGCCCAGCGGAGCTCCTTGGGCGGCGGCAGCACCCAAACGTCATCTTTCTCCTTCAGCCGGTGCGCGGTCGCCGCGAGGCGCGGCTGTGTCCGGGCCACGCCGGACACCATGCCCGCGAGAAGGAGCGCGACCAGGAGGGCCTGCTTGCGCCCCGCACTCACGCGTTCACCGTTTCGCCTGGAATTGCACGCGGGGGCACGCTGAAACGATAGCGCGAGGCATGGTTGTATGGCGAGCGAGGGTATGATGCCAGCGTGAGCCTTCGAGCGTCGCCGAAGCGGGTCTTGACCTGGGTGCTCGCCCTTGCCGCCATCGCCTTCGTCGCCTACGTCGTCCCGCTGCGAGACCATTGCAGCGGCGGCGCGTGCGAGCCCGGCCTGCTCTCCATCGTCCGAGGCAGCAGCGCCCCCATCCTCGCGGGTCTCTTCGGCCTGTACATGATGTCCACGGTCGTGTGGGCCGCCCGATGGCGCAGGCTCCTCATGCTCGCCAAGCTCCGGCCGACGCTCGGGTGGGTCTGGCGCGTGACGCTGCAATCTCAGGCCGCCGGCATCCTCCTGCCGGGCGGCCTCGGGGGCGATGCCATGCGCGTGGCCTCGGCGACCTCCGCAGGCTCGAACGTCGCGACTGCCGTGGGATCCATCCTGCTCGACCGCGCGATCGGGCTCGCGACACTCACGGCGCTCGGCGCCGTGGCAGGCGCGAGCATGACGGGTTCGTCGAACCACGCTGCCGTCCTCATCCTCGCGTGCGTGCCGGTGGGCTTCGTCGTCGGGCTCATCGTGCTGCGTAGCCGCGTGGTGCGCAGATCGCCTTGGCTCGACCGTGGGATCCTCGCGCGTACCATCAAGCCGATCGTGCAGTACCTGGCCGATCCGGGGGCGCCACGGGCAATCGCCGGGTGCATCCTCCTCAGTCTGTGTCTCAGTGCGATCCAGCTCGGCATCAACCGGGGCCTCATCGCGGCCATCGGGGCGACCCCCTCCTCCGAGCCGCTGGTGTTCGTGGGGATGACGATCGTCTTCACCACGGCGGTGATTCCGTCGTTGCCGGGTGGGTGGGGCACGGCCGACGCCGCGTACGTCTACTTTCTCGGCCTCGCCGGCATCGCCGCTCCACGCGCCCTCGCTGTGTGCCTGCTCTTTCGCTTCTTCTGGTATCTTTCGGGGGCGCTGGGCTCGATTCTCCTCGTCACCCGTCCGGCATCTGCCGTCCTCGCCGAACCCGTCCCGGCCGTGAAACCCAAGCCATGAACGTGTCCATCGTCGTCCCCGCCCACAACGAGGCGGCGAACATCGAGGAGGTCATCAGCTCGCTGCTGGCGCAGGAGACGCGTGAGGCGCACATCATCGAGCTGATGGTCGTCGCCAGTGGCTGCACGGACGACACACCGGCCATCGCCCGGCGGCTTTCGCACGGGCGTCCGGGTGTTCATGTGCGGATTCAGGAGCGCCGAGAAGGAAAGGTCGCGGCGCTCAACGAATACCTCCGCGTCCGCGATCGCCGCGCCGACATCATCGTCTGCTGCAGCGCGGACCTGCGCATCGAGCCGGACGTCGTCGAGAAGATCGTCGTCTACCTCCGCGAGCACCCGCGGGTTGGCCTCGTCGGCGCAAGGCCCGTGCCGGACAACGACCCGCACGAGCTCGTGGGAAGGATGGTCTGCCAGCTCTGGGAGATGCACCATCAGGTTGCGCTGGCGCGTCCGAAGATGGGGGAGCTCATCGCGTTCCGGGCCGACCTCATCGAGCACGTGAGCGAGCTCTCCATCGTCGACGAAGCCTCGGTCGAGGACATCGTGACGATGAAGGGCTTCGAGCTCGGTTACCTGCCCGACGCGATCGTCCACAATCACGGCCCTGAACGGATGAGCGAGTACTTCGAGCAGCGTCGCCGGATCGCCCGCGGCCACTACTGGCTCAAGTTCGCCTTTGGTTACAAGGTCGCGACCCTCGACCGCACGCTCCTTCTGCGGACCGCGATCGGGATCGCCTTTCGGGAAGACAACTTCGGCCGCAAGGCCCTCGCCACCGGCGTGGCGACCGAGGTTGCCGCTCGGATAGCCGGGTTCATCGACGCACGGATCGTCGGCGGCAAGCACCGGACGTGGACCCCGCTGTCGAGCACCAAGGTGCTGAAGAAGAAATGAAGCAGCGCAAGCTCCCGCTCCTTGGTCGCCTGGCCGGATACCGCGTGGCTCACGCGACCGGGCGAATGCAGCAGCTCCCCATCAACCTGACCGTGTCCGTCACCTACGGGTGCCCCTCCCGCTGCCTCACGTGTGACATCTGGCAGAAGAAGGTCAAAGACCTCTCAGTCGACGAGTACGCGAAGGTATTTCGCACGCTAGAGCGCGTTCCCATCTGGGTCACGGTCTCCGGAGGCGACCAGTTCTTGCGCTCGGACCTGGCCGAGATCGTGCGGCTGATTCGCGATGAGATCGAGCCGACCATCATCAACATCCCGATGAACGGTGTCGTCACCGAGCGCATCTTCTCCCTCCTGCCGAAGATCGCGCACGTGAGCCGTGGGTCGCAGCTCGTCCTCAACTTGTCGGTCGACGAGATCGGAGAGGAGCACGATCGTCTGCGCGGGGCGCCACACAACTTCGAGAAGCTCCTGGGCGTGGCGGAGCTCATCGGGGACCTCAAGAAGACCTACGATCACATCGTCCTGGGCGTTCACACCGTCATCTCCAAGCACAACGTTCACCGGATTCCCGAGATCGAGCGGGAGGCGCGCGCGCGCTTTCGGCCGGACTCGTACATCGCGGAGGTGGCCGAGAACCGCGTCGAGCTCAAGACGATGCACAAGGACATCACGCCCGACCCTGCGGACTACAGGCGCGCCGTGACGCACCTTTCCAACACGATCCGCACGCGGCGGGCGAACGCCCCCGTTGCACGCCTCGTCGAGTCCCTTCGCCTCGAGTACTACGAGCTCGCTACGCGCATCCTCGAGGAGAAGCGCCAGGTCATCGAGTGCTACGCGGGCTGGGCGAGCGCGCACCTCGCCCCGGACGGTCACGTGTGGGGATGCTGCACGAGGGCGGAGTCGCTCGGGAACGTGCGCGAACACGGCTATGATTTCCGGGAGATCTGGCTCGGAAAGGAGGCGGACGCTTTCCGGGACAGCGTGAAGCGGCACGAGTGCGCGTGTCCGCTCGCCAACGCCAGCTACACGAACCTCCTGCTCGACGCTCCGTCGCTCGCGCGAGTCGCAGCGAACATGGTCGGCATCGAGGGCTCGAAGGTGCGATGAAGGCAGGTCGCTACGGCAGGCCGTGGAACAGACTACATGACGTGATCCCGGAAGTGGCGGCGGCGTCCCTGGCAATCGCCAGCGTCGCCTTCGTGACGAAGGGCGCATTTCGGCTCGGCTTCCCCGTCGACGACGCGTGGATTCACATGGTCTACGGACTGGCACTCCGTAACGGGGAGGGGCTCGCGTACAACACGGGCGCCGCGGCGACGGGCGCGACGTCTCCGCTATGGGCGGTGGTCGCCGCCATCGCGCACGTCGTCACCGGATCGAACGGGCCATCGATGAGGGCCGCGACCGGGCTCAAGGTGTTCGGCGTGGCGCTCTTCGTCCTCGACGCCGTCCTTGCCTCACGTCTGGCGCGCGCGTGCTCTCCCGGGCGGCGCTGGGAGCCGCTGGCTGCCCTCGCTGCCGGGACCATCGTGGCGGCGACTCCGATTCTGGCCTACGCGGCCGCCAGCGGAATGGAGGTGAGCCTCACGAGCGCGCTCCTCCTCGGCGCGCTCCTCACGGTCGCGCGTGGATGGCCTCGCGTGGCGGGCCTGCTCGCGGGGCTTGCTGCGGTCGCGCGGCCGGAAGGGGCTCTCGCGATCCCGGTCGTCGTCGTGCTCTCCACCGTTGCGGTACGCGCCGGCGACTCGAAGCGTGCGGTGCTCGCGCGCGCCTCGGAGGTCGTGCTCGTGGCAATCGCCCCTGTTGTCGCGATAGCCCTGCGCAACTGGCTGGTCTCGAGTCACCCATTACCCGCGACCTTCTACCGGAAGGCACACGCCGGGTTCGGCTCGGCCCCGCTCGACCTCAGGATGGTGTTCGTCGAGTTTCTGGGCGCGCTGCGGCCCACCTCCTTCTGGGTTCTCTGGGTTCTCGTGGGGGCGTCCTTCGTCCTGGCGGGTACGGCAGTGCTGCGACGACGACGGTGTCCACGCGCGACCCTCCGACGGCTGACTGCCGCAGCAGCGGGGCTACTCGGCGTCGCTTACGCAGCTGGCATCGGGCTCGTGACGCGCCTTCTTGCGCCCGGCGTCTTCTACTTTCAGCGGTACGTCCTTCCGCCGGTTCCGCTGATCATCGTGTCCGCCGTGGTCGCGGCGACATGGCTGCTGGATAGTCGCTTTCGTTCGAAGTCTCCCGGTCCGTGGCGAGGCGCCGCCCGGCGCGCGATCCGACTCGGGGTGGTCGTCGCCGCCATCGCCTGCGTGACGCTCGAGATTTCGGGATGGGCTGTCGAGGGGGCGCACTACGCCCGCGACGTTCGCGATATCGATGCCGTGCAGGTCGCGGCAGGCCGCTTCATCGCCGGTGCCCTGCCGGCGGCGGGCGTAGTGTGGTCTCAGGATGCAGGCGCGATACGGTACTGGGGCCGGCGCAGGACGCTGGATCTGAACCGGCTCAATACCCCCGAGCTCTTCGACGGCACGGCCATCTCGGCCACCTGGGCGCCGGACGCGATCATCGTTGCCCCCGCTCTCTACGAGGTCACGGGCACGACCGGACTCATGTCACCGGTCGCCGTGATGCGCTCCGTGAGCGATCCGTCCGATGGGCTTGGCGTGCAGATGGTCCTTCGGTGCCGTGCGAACATCCGTCCCGAGGATGCGAACAAGGTGTTCGTCCGTCACCATGGCCAGATGGTCGCGGTAGGCACCTGCGGGTTGCAGGGATAGGCCCCCAGTGTCGTGGTGTACCCTCGGTGCGAGATGCTCCAACGCGTAGCGGTGACAGGCGCGGCCGGCTTCCTGGGGTCGCATGTCGTGAACGGCCTCGCCGCTCGCGGGACGAGCGTGCTCCCCCTGGTGCGCGCGCTGGATGCGCGCTCGGAGCGCTGGCGAGAGTCGCGGACGCTGGACGCCGCCCTGAAGGATCCTGCGCTTCTGGAGGGCTGTCAGGTCGTGATCCACGCCGCCGCCGTTCGGCATCGGTATGGCGTCGACGCCAGCGAATACCGCGCCTCGAACGTCGAGGTCGTGGAGGCGCTGCTGAAGGCCACCGCCCGTGCTCGCGTCGGGCGCTTCGTGCTCGTGAGCTCCGTGGGCGTCTACGGCTTTCCGACGCGGCTCCCCATCACCGAGACGCATCCCTTCGCGCCCGTGACCTTGTACGCGGAGACGAAGGTCGTCGCCGAGCGGCTCGCGCGGCGCGTTGCGGCGGAGCTGGGCCTCGAGCTCTGCATCGTCCGACCGACGATCGTGTACGGGCCGGGGGACAACAACGGCATGCTCGACAAGACGGTTCGCATGATCCGGGCAGGCTCGTACCGCGTGGTCGGACGCGGCAACAACACCCTGCATCACACCCACATCGACGATCTCGTCAGCGGGGTCCTTCTCGCCGCCGAGCATCCGGGTGCCGTGGGGGAAGACTTCATCCTCGCGGGCCCCGAGACCATCACGCTCGCGCGCTTCTCCTCGCTCGTCGCACGATCCGTGGGAGAGCCGCTGCCGCGCCTGTACGTCCCGCTTCGCGCGGCGCGGGCCGTGGCCACGGTCATCGGCGCCGCGGCCTCGGCTGGTATTGCCTTTTCCCGTTGCGAGCCTCCCATCAACCACGAGAAGCTGGATGTAATGACCCTCTCCACGGCATTTGATGTCACGAAGGCGAAGCGCGTGCTCGGATACGAGCCGGTCGTCCGTTACGAAGACGGGCTCCGCCGCACCCTGGGCGATACCCGATGAGCGTGCCCGTGGCCGTCGCGGAGCAGGTGCCCACAGGTCTCGCCACGCAGGATGTTCGGCAGGACCGTGGCCTTGGTACCGCGTACGAGCGTTATTGCTTCTACCAGCTGGTCGATCTGTGGGCGACACGCTACGGCGTGGAGACTGCCCTGGAGGGGCCGCTTGACGGCATGGCGGGCATCACCGGCGTTCACTGCGCCGGGCTCGCTCGCCGAGGCATCCAGGTCTCGTCGTTCGTGCCCACCGTGGAGAAGGCCGCGACTGCACGCGCAGTGTACGACCTCAACGGCGGAAAGGCGAGCTCCCGCGTGCAGGTCGTTACCGACCCCATGCAGATTCGGGACTTGCCCGTCTCTGACATGGTGCTCGCCTACCACGCGCTCCCTCAGGTTGCGGACTGGCGTGCCTATCTGAAGCTTCTGGCGAAGCTCGCGCGGAAGATCCTCGTCGTCACGGTCTGCAATCCTGACAACTGGGGCGTGGAGGTGATTCGCTTTGCTGGCCGCCTGCGCGGTATCGGGGGGCTAGAGCCGCCGGAAGTGTGGCGCGCCGACGTGCTTGGGCCCGCCCTGTGGGAGCTTGGCCAGGTCCGCGAGCACGTGTACTTCGACTGCCCGTGGTGGCCGGACATGCCCGACCTGCCGGGCCTCAAGCTCGCCGCGGGTCAGAGCGTCCGCGATCGGGTCCGCCAGCTCTTTCGCAGGAGCAAGGAGGTTCCCGACCAGGGAGAGGAAGCGCACCTCGCGAAGCGGTACGTCTACGGGCCCGAGCGATGGCCGTACTTCGGCGGTCCGGGCTGGACGGACGATCTTCTGCCTGCGCTGCTGCGACACCCCGGCTTCGACGGCGCGCAGACGAAGCTCTTGCCCCGGCTTGCACACCTCCACGCGTTCGTGGTCGACGTCCAGCCCCGCACTCCGCAGGCGCGAAGGCGGCTGGAGCAGGCGTAAGTCCAGGCCGGCTACGCGCGGGTGGCTCCGCCGTCCGACGGCCGTATTCGAACGATGAGGTTGTCCTGTTTGAACGGGATCTTGGAGAGCGCCCACATCGGGATTCGCTGCCACGCGGGGGGCGGCACGGCTGTCGCGTAGCGCCACGCAGAGTAGATGCTCGCCTGCGCGAAGCCGTCGACCTTCATACCGTTCGCGCCGACCAGCTCGTCGAGGGCTCTCCGAGTGAAGTGGGAGACGTGCCCGGAGACACGCTGGCCGGAGTCGGGGGAGCCGTACCGGCGACGTAACGAGCATTCGATGGCGGGAGGCTGGAAGCCGGCGGCGAGCATTCCAATCGCCAGGAGCCCGTCGAGGCGAGGGACCGACAGGATGGCGTAGCCGGACGGCAGGAGGAGGCGTCTTATCTCGGAGACGAGGTAGTCCGTATCGTGCAGGTGTTCGAGCGTCTCCAGGCACGTGACCACGTCCAGGCTCCTGGAATCGAAGGGGAGCGGAGTGGGCTTGTCCAGATTCGCCTGCCGAAACGTGATGAGCTTCGGATCGAGGCCGTGGTCCACGAAGTCGACGCCGAATACACGCTCGACGCGCGCTTCGCGCGCGAACATCGTGGTCAGAATGCCGTTGGCGCACCCGATGTCCAGAAGCGCTCCGCCGGGACGCGGCGACACGAGGCGTAAGCCGGCCTGGACCCTGTCATCGGGTATGAGCTTGCCGTCGTCGCGACGATACCCGCGCCATCCGTCGTCGTCGGCACTCCACCTCTCGACGTTAGAGCGGACGATTGGCGACAGCTCGTCTCTTTCCTCGTTCACTTCCCAATCCTACCGCAGAAGGCCAAGAATGGCGCACGAGGGCGAGCCATCATTCGGAGCGGGCACCGTCCTGCCGCCGGTTTGGTTCCGGCTTTTGCGGGAGGTCGTACTCGTTCAAGGGTGATGCGGGCCCCGTTCCCATGGCGCGAAGGAGGTGCCCCAGGGATTCGGGCGCGGGGACGGGAAGGGGCACGTCCACGGACTTCAGTGGCACGGTCTGTAGCTTCGATTCGAAGAGCGACCAGTCTCCGGCGGACTCCACGAGTGTGGCTTGGGGGGCGAGGGCCATGGCCACGCCCAGCGCAAGCCGCGCGCTCGCGGTGTGGATGAGGAGGTAGCGGAATCGCGTGAAGTCGTGGGCCGGCCGAAGAGCGAAGTGGTCGAACATCATCCTCTTGTGGGGTTCGTCCCAGTCGTACTGAGGCGAGAAGATGACCGGCGAGATGGGGGACACCGCGAAGGAGAGAAGGAGGCGGCCGCCGCGTGCAGTGAGGACACGCGCTCCCATGGAGCCGACGGTTGCGTTGCGCACCTGATTGGGGTTCGGGCCCAGGTCGAGGCAAGCGACGGCGTTGTTGGCCCCCATCTTCGCCATGAGCTTGTCGAGGTCGCCGGCGGACGTGCTCACGTCCGCCATCAGCGGGAGCATGATGAACAGCGCTCCGATCGTCAGTGAGGCGAGCACGATGCACGTCAGGGGACGAAGCGTCGCCATCGCCCCCCGCGGCGCCAGGCAGACGACGAGGACCGCGTAGGCCGGCGCCAAGAACCGGTGGTACACCATCGTCGCGCCGTGCACGTTCATCGGCAGCCCGAGGTAGAGAAGGAAACAGGCGCCGCCGAAGAGCTCGAACCGGTAGCGATGAATGAACTCCCTCGGGCCGAGGCGAACTCGTTGGGCCTTCACCTGCAATCGCGCGAGGAGGATGAGCAGGAGCGCGAGCAACGTCAGTGCCGTAAGCGGAATCAAGAACTGCGGCTCGTGACCCCAGTAGAGCGTTCCGGCGATACCAAAAATCTTCCGGGTGACCGGGGCCCAGAGCGAAGTCGTCCGGGCGACGGTGGGGGTGATGATCCTGGCCGTCCACACCTGCTCCCCCACGCTGATGCCGAGCGCGGCGAGGAAAGGGACGAGCCGGAGCAACGTCTCCCGCGGACGGAGCACGTGCCCGGCCGCGAAAATCAACGCTGCACCCGCGTAAAGGATGAGCATGAGCTCGTGACACTCGTACACCAACACCGCGCCGCCCACGGCCGCGAGCGCGGTGCGAAGACTCGGTCGCTCCGACAGACGATCGAGTGTCGGTAGCATCGCCAACAGCGCCGCGAGCCCCATCAGGTTCGCGATCATCCCCCACAGGTAGAGCCAACCGATGGCGACGGGGGCGAGGAGCAACGCGACCCACCGGCTGGCGTCGAGGTAGGCGGCCAGCCGTGCTCCCGCGAGGAGAATGGCCACGAGCGTCACCGCGACCACGACCTTGCAGGCCAGCTCGACGCCGAAGGCGAAGGAGAGGAGCCAGGCGACGAAGTAAAAGAGCTGGTTACTGTGACCGATATTGAGCTGATAGACCCCCTCGGGAACGACCGTCGGATCGTGGATTCCACGCAGCAACGCGACCATTCCCTCGTGATGGGGAAGGTCAACCATCGGTGGATAGTGAAAGAGGACGTTGGGCAGTGCGATGCAAAGGCCCGCCACGAGCGGGGCATAGCGCTCCACGCGGCTCGGTATCCGTTGCTGCGGAGAATCCATGGCTAGATCAGGAGTCCTTGTGTGCGTAACGACGTGCGCCGGCGCGAGGAGCGTGGCATCGCATACCGCTAGGGAGGAGGGGCGCTCGCGATGCTGCCGGCTTTAGAACGGAGGATTTCGCTTAGGGCAGTCTCCCCCAGAACGAGCCGTGCGGCGCGGGCCTGGTTGGCATAGGCGGTAGCGTACGCGAGCTTCAGCAGGACCTCCTCTTGGGGATGGTAATCCGTCGAAGGGAAGTAGAGGCTGCAACCCTCGCAGTCACGGTCCTCTCCCATCGCGCGCGCGCGAGACGTCACCCGGGCGCGGTCGTCAGCGGCGGCGGCCGCGCTGGCGTAAAGCCGCACGAGCAGCAGGTCCGGCGCGAACGCGTAGGCGCCAAGGCCCGGATCCTTCTGCATGAAGTCGGGCATCAGGTAGACCGGGCGCTTCTGGATCTCCGTGGAGACGAGCTCATGGATGTTGGTCATGCGGGGCACGGGAGGCAATTCAGCCGCAATGTCCGGCAGTGACCGACGCAGCTGCGTGAGCCGCCATGGTAGGAAGAACAGGCCTGGCGTGAGCACAATTCGGTGCCCACATGCGTTTTCCACGAAGCACGCGTAGTCGGCAGCCTGAACGTTCAAGTCCCCCGTCAGCAAGACGAGCGAGTCGTCGGGCGTCTGGTTGACCAGGTCGTGCGCAAGGGCGATACCGCGACGATCGGCGCTCATGTCCTCTGCCATCGCCGAGGGCGCGAGCGGCAGCACGAGGATCCCGGCCACGACGGCGGGCAAAAATGGCATCCGTCGGACCCTGCGTCGAAGCCATCGCTCGGCGGCGGCCACGCCGCAGCCCACGAGCACCGCCAATGGGATGAGCGACATCGAGACGAATCGTTCGGCGAGCGCCATGAGCTCGGGCGATACTGCGACCACGAACAGGGGGGTTGCCACAGCGAAGAGCGGACCAGCTACGGCAAAGGCTAGGGCTAGGGAGATGGTCTCGAGCCGGCTCTGGCTCCAGTGGGCGGCGAGCCCGAGAGCCGCGAAGGCGCAGACGATGGCGCCCGTGCTCGCGAAGGCGAGCCTCGCGAAGAGCAAGGCGCGCCGGTCGAGTCCTTCCCAGGCGCTCATGGGATCTCGATGAAAGTGGTCCCAGTAGTCGGCGCGCGTGAACAGCCGCCAGAGCGAGGTGACGTCGTGCACGTCTCCCCACGACACGGGCGGATGCCGGGCGGCGGCGAGCCAGAGGTCTCCGTAGCAGGCCGCAAAAGGGCCCAGGAAGAGCACGAGATAGAGCAGAAGACGGGCGGGTCGAGCACGCACGGCCGCAAAGAGGGGCTGGGCCACGAGCACGGCAAGGGCCGGCGCCGAGAGAACGATGGTCTGCTGATCGGCCGATGCCAGCCCCGCGACGAGCGCGAGGCGCCAGAGGGCACCATGAGCGCGACGCCTCGTGGGGTCGTCGAGGTCACGCGCTGCCCTGTGGCTGCCGCACGCCAGGAGGAGCACGGTCGCGAAGAACAGGTCGTTGAGCGGAAACACCTCGGCGTACAGCGACGAGAGCACGAAGGCTTTTGCGAGCGCGAGCGTGAGGGAGCCGGCAATCGCCGCCAGGGCCGAGCCCGTGATTCTCCCGATGAGCGCCGCGACGACGCCGATCGTTGCGCCGTGGAAGAGCGCGCTCGAGACGTTGGCACGCCAAGGGATCTCGAGGAGGGGGAGCTTGACGAACAGAGACACGACGAGCGTGTACAGGGGGAACCCGGGCGCATGGGCGACGCCATGGGTAACGCCCGTGGTCACGAGCTCCGCCGAATCACCGACCAGCGCGAGCGTCGGGCACACGCGGGGGAGGTAGAGGACCAGCGCGACGAGGGCCGGCAAGACGGCCGCGCTCCGCGCTACCAGGGGATGTCCTTGCATTAGGGTTGCTTCGGAAGCCGGGTGCTGCAGAAGCATAGCAAGACAGAAGCGTTCGCCGCGCAGGCGAAACCGGGTGCTCTGCCTTACAAAAACGAAGAAGGGCCCCACTTGCGTGGGACCCTTCGGGTCTTCAGATCGCCGAGGCGGTCCGAATCACTCTTCCGGCATCGTCTCCGCGATGTTCGGAGCGGTGTTGAGGATCATGCTGGTGTCGATGGTGCCGGCGAGCGCGAACGTGGAATAGACGCCGTCGCCGTTGAGGTCACCGTTTGCGGTGGCGAGGAACGTGCCGCCGGCAACGCCGGTCGTGCCCGACGCGAGGTAGCTGTACTCGTAGTACTGGGGCTGATCGAGCTCGAACTTCAGGCAGTACCAGCCGATCGTCGGGTCCGCGGCAGCCGCCCAGTCGCCACCGGCGGACTGGTACTTCTTGCCCTGGACGCTACCCATCGCGCTGGGGACGGAGGCCGCGCTCGCGCAGAGTGCACGCAGAACGGCGGTCGAGGAGCCGGGCAACAGAACCGCGGGGTTCATGCCTTCTTGCTCGTAATGGGTCGCCGCATCCTTCCCGATCTGGCCGAGCGAGTTGCGCGCTTCAGCGGTCTTCGAGTTGGCGATGTACTTGCGGACGCCGTAGATGGCGAGCACTGCGAGAACGCCGATGATCGCGACGACGATCATGAGCTCGACTAGGGTAAATCCTGCGACTGCCTTACGACGCATGTTTTTCATTCACTACCTCCTCGTGTCGGGGAAAAGCGCTTCTTTGTCTGTGCTCGCGCAATCGTGCGCGTCGATGCAGGGGGACTAGTCCCCCTCGTTGTAGGAGAAGAGATCGTTGGACCACGAGGTCCCGATGACGGCGGAGTAGATGCCGTCACCGTTGGGGTCGCCAAACGCGCTCACGACGTACCAGTCGGTCGTCGGTGTGGGGTACGAGACGGTGGCCTTGCCGTTGACCGTCGGGGGCATCGGCAGGGATGTCTGGGCGTTGCCCCCCATCGTCGCGTATCCGTACATGACGGCGCCGTCGGCGTGGACCGGCAACACCGCCCATGCCTTGCCAAGGCTCGTCGTCGTCTCGCCCCAGCCGACCTTGGCGTTTGTCGGAAGGCCCGTGGGGTTGTTGTTGGTCGGGTAGAGGGTGGCGGCCACGGCGAGCGAGGTCGACGGGCTGGCGTAAGTCTGCGTCTCGGCGTGGTAGGCCTCCTGCGCCACGCGGATGGCGTTGACCATGTGCGTCGCCTCGGACAGGTGGGACGATGCGATGAGGCGCCGGTAGCCGACGATTGCCAGGATCGAGAGCACCCCGATGATGGCAACGACAATCATCAGCTCGACGAGGGTGAATCCTCGCCTACCCCGAAGGGACCGAGCCTGACGACGACTAGCACCGGGGGTTCGCACTAACGAGGTCATCAGCAGAGAACGTGCCATGGTTGCTCTCCGGGGAAAGAACGACGAACTTAGCAATTGTCGCACGATCGCGAAGGTGGTCCCAAGAGAACGACCGCGGAGCTGACAATTTTCGGCATGTGAAGCGCCGCAAAACGTCAGTCCCAATGTGGTTACGAGTACGTCTCAGGGCGAGGACTTGACGTCATCCTCTTCGCCCGCGACGTCCGCGTCGGCGGCATCGAGGAGCGACAGCTTCTCGAGGCGGTAGCGGAGACTGCGAAGCGTGACACCGAGGAGCTTCGCAGCGCGGGTGCGCACGCCGCCGGTTCTCGCCAGCGCCTGGAGGATAAGCCGTCGTTCCAGCTCCCCCAGGACGGCGTCGAGGTCGCACCCATCGGGCGGTAGGGAGCCGAGGGCCGGTGTGGGTGAGGCGCTCGCTCCGCTGAGCTCGTGGGGGAGGTCACCCAGCCCGATGATCTGACCGCTGGCGAGCGTCACCGCCCGCTCGAGGACGTTCTCGAGCTCGCGGACGTTGCCCGGGAAGGCGTACGCGTCGAGAGCGCGCAAGGCGTCGGGGGTGAAGCCGCGGATCTGCTTGTTGTGCTCCGCGCAGCAGCGGGCGAGAAAGAACTCGGCGAGCTCGGCGATGTCTCCGCGGCGCGCGCGGAGCGGGGGCACCTCGATGCGGATGACGTTCAGCCGGTAGTAGAGGTCCTGACGGAACTTGCCCGCCTTCACGTCCTCCTCGACGTTCCGGTTCGTCGCCGCGAGGACCCGCACGTCGACGCTCGACTCCGCGGTGCCCCCCACGCTCCGTACCTTGCGCTCCTGGAGGACGCGCAGGAGCTTCACCTGGAGGGGCGTGGGGAGCTCCCCGACCTCGTCGAGGAGGACGGTCCCGCCGTCGGCTTCGCGGAAGATGCCGAGCGTCCTCGCCGTGGCGCCGGTGAAGGCCCCCTTGTCGTGCCCGAAGAGCTCGCTCTCCATGAGCGCCTCGGGGATGGCCCCGCAGTTCACGACGAGGAACGGCTTGGTCGCTCGATCGGAGGCGTCGTGGATCGTGCGGGCGATGCGCTCCTTGCCCGTGCCGCTCTCGCCGGTGATGAGGACGGTGCTCTTGGAGTTGGCGATCCGGTGGATGAGGTCCACGATCCGCCGCATCGGCTCCGAGCTGCCGAGCAGATCGCGAGGGCTGTCTCGCGCGACGCGGGCGCGGAGGCGCTCGTTCTCCGCGAGGAGCGCGTGCTTCTCGAACGCCTTGTGGACGAGCGCGCGGAGCTCCGCGGTGGCGAATGGTTTGGTGATGAAGTCGTAGGCGCCGCGCCTCATCGCGTCGACCGCCGTCTCGAGCGTCGAGTGCGCGGTCATGATGATGACCTCCGTCTGCGCGCCTCGCGCCTTCGTGAGCGTCAGGATGTCGAGCCCCGAGCCGTCGGGCATGACGAGGTCGCTCAGGATGACGCCGTACGGCTCGGGCGCGTTGCGGATGGCGTCACGGGCCGTCCCGAAACCGGGAGCGAGCGTGACCTCGAAGCCCTCGCGCTTGAGCAGGACCTCGAGCATGTTGCGCAGCCCCGGCTCGTCGTCGACGACGAGGATGCGCGTATTCACTCCCGACGTGCCCAATCTTGCGGCTGCACGGCCCGATGCGGCGGTCGGGGTCGCTTGAGATACAGGAGTTCGCTCGCAAGCTTGGACACCTCTCTAGTCACCCTTGCCGATGGCCGCCTTCGTCTCGCCGGCGCCGACGTTGACGGTGACGGTCTTCTTGAACGACTGCTCGGTGTTGACGAAGAGGACGGTGTGCGAGCCCGCGCTGACGGAGTACTTGAGCTTCGGCGTGTTGCCGATGGGCTTGCCGTCGAGGACGATCGAGGACGCGGGGATCGAGTTGATGTTGAGGAACGCTTCGCCACCCGACGGCGCGGTGTCGCCGCCTCCGGAGCTCGACGTCGTGTTCGCGGGGGGCTGCTGCGGGCGGGGCGCAGGTCGCGGCGGAGCGGGCGCCGGGGGCTGGTAGGGAGGCGGCGCCTCTTGCGGGACCTGCGGTTGCGCGGCGACCGCTTGCTTCACGTCGAGGTTGATTACGAACGTCTTCTCCGCCTGGCCGTCATCGAAGCTGATGGGCTGCGTGTAGTCCCCGTAGCCGAGCTTCGTCGCGAGCAAGGACCACTGCTTGGAGGTGTCGATGTCGACCGAGATGGGCAGGGTGGGTAGCTCGCGCCGGTCGGCGCCCGAGACGATGTAGACCTTGGCGCCCGTGGGGTTGCCCGGGGTGATCGTCGCCTTGCCCTTCACGACCTTCAGGTTGACCGTGCCGAGGTCCTGGAACTCGTCCTTCGCGACGGTGACGTTCTTCTCCACCGCGGCATAGCGCTCGCCTCCGGCGATGCGGACCCGGTGGCTTCCGGGGGTGAGGTCACGCACCTCGGCCGGGACCGCGCCGATCTCCTTGTCGTCGATGTAGAGCTTCACGCCGACCTGCGCGCCGCCGACCTTCACGCCCGTGCTGGGTGCCTCTGCGGAGGTGGCGAGGCCGAACGCGGCGCGCGACTGCTGGCGGGAGACGACGTTTACGAGCTGCTCGGGGATGGTCCCGTAGCCCTCGGCGACAACCTTCACGGTGTGCGTCCCCGAGACGACGTCGCCGACGACGCAGGGTGACGTCCCGCACTCGGTCTTCTTGCCGTCGACGTAGACCTCGATGTGGGAAACGTCTCCCTTGCTGTCGGTCGCGCTGACCACGACCTCGCCCCTGCGGGGCATGAGGAAGAACGCGCCCGCGGCGACGACGACCAGCGCGGTGACCGCGCCGACGACGAGCCCCGTGCGGGAGCGCTCGGGCGGGTGGAGAAGCGCCGTCGCCTCCATCCGGTTGGCCATCGGAGGCGGCGGCATGTCCGGCATGTGCGAGATGGGCGTCGCCGGGCGGGGCCCGGGCATCGCCATCGGCAGCGTGTTCACCTGCGGCGGCAAGTACGGCGGGGGCGCGCTCTTGTAGGTGCTCGGCGGTGGGGCCGCGAGCATGGGCGGCTGCGACGGGCCCGCATCGAGCGACGGGGGAGGAGCGGGCGGAGGGTACGCGACCGGGCCAGGCGCCGCGGACGCGATGCTCGACGCGCGGGCAAACGCGCCTCCGACCGAGGACGGAGGCGGCGGCACGGACCCAGCTCGGAACGCCGGCGGCGCCATCGAGCCCGGCGGACCGGGAGGAGGGGGCGGGGGAGGTGGAGCCTGGAAGGGGCTCTGGATCCCCACGAGCGTCCGCTTCATGCCGGGCACGGGCGCGGAGCCCACGCCCATGGGCTGCGTCTTCGGCGCCGGCGGCTGGAGCGGAGGAAGCGAGCCGGGGACCGTCGCCGGGGCCGCCGCGGTGGCCGGGGGCTGGGGCGCGGGCTCGGCCGACGAGCCCTCCTTGTCGTAGACGTGCGTGGCCTCGTTCTCGTCGTCCCAGTCCATGTCGAGCTTGGCGCCCTCGGGGGCGACCGGCTTCGTCGTGGGGGCGGCGACGGGGAACGAGGAGGAGGCGGTGCGCGACGGGGGCGCGACGACGGGCGGCAGGGCAGCTCGGCCAGGAGGAGGCGGCGGAGCAGGCGCGGAGACGCGCATCCCGGGTACGGAGGCCGGAGGCGACGAAGCCAGCCCACGGAGCGAGGCCGGAGGGGCGTCGGAGGCGCCACGCGCGGGCGGAGGCGGGGGCGGAGCGGAGCGCGGAGCCGAGCTCGGCGGACCTCCGTTGCGCACGGTGGAGGGAGGCGCCGCGGGGCTCTGTCCGCCAAGGGCGCCGGCGGGGGGACGGCCGGTGTTCTTCTTCCCCAGGCCCTCGAACACGTCGAGGTCCGATCCGCCCTTGTTGTCTGCTGCCATTTGCGTCTCCATCATCACTTCCTGTACTCGCACTGCCGACGGCGTCCTCGCGTCCGCGAGGTCTTCGCCGTCCCGTCCGCCCGGCGGCCGCCCGGCCTCCGGAAAAGTGCGACGCATGTACTGCGCTATCTGCTCGCGCGTCGCTACGGTGTTCGTGTCCTTCGAAAGCGCGTTGAGGTCTCTATACAGATCTTTGGCGGAACCGTAGCGCTCGTCCATATCCTTGGCGAGCGCCTTGCACACGATTCGATCCAGCCCAGGCGGAATCAGGGCGTTGAGACTCGAAGGAGGCTGGATAATGCCCCGTCTTATCTTCTCCAGGACGAGGATCTCGTTGGGAGCATCGTAGAGGCGGGTTCGCGTCAAAAGCTCCCACATGCAGATGCCTAGGGAGAAGACGTCGGTCCGCTGGTCGACGAGGCCTCCCCCGATCTGCTCCGGGCTCATATAGCCAAACTTGCCCTTGATGGCGCCAACTTCGGTGCGGCTAAGCTTGCCAGCGGCCTTGGCGATGCCGAAGTCGATGAGCTTCACGTCCCCGCCGAAGCTCACCACGATGTTCTGGGGGCTCACGTCGCGGTGGACGATGAGCACCGGGCTCCCTCCGGCGTCCTTGCGGGAGTGGGCGTAGGAGAGCCCCTCGCAGATGCGGGTGAAGACGTAGATGAGAAACCAGAGCGGCGGCGCCTCCTTGGCGCGGACGCAGTGGTCGAAGACGGCGCGCAGATCCTTGCCGTCGACGAACTCGAAGGCGATGAAGTACGTCGTCCCGACGTGGCCGAAGTCGAGGGTGCGCGCGATGTGGGGGTGTTCGAGCTGCGAGGCGATGCGGGCCTCGTCCTCGAACATCTGGATGAAGTCCTCGTCCTTGGCGACGTTCGGGAGGATCCGCTTGAGCGCGACGATGGTGCCGCGCTGCGTGTCACGCGCGCGGAAGACCTCGGCCATCCCGCCGCCGGTGAGGCGCGAGAGTAGCTCGTAGCGGCCGAAGGCCTGCGGTTGGGTCACCGGTCGAGACTCCGAAAGCGGCCGCGGGGTTAGTGCCCGCCGAGGCTCAGCCAGTGCGGGACGTCACTCGAGAGTAGCACCCGTGGGATTGGGCGGGTTCCCCAATCCTCCGGCCGGGACGGAAGAGCCGGCCGCAGGCGGCGTCGGGTTGGCCGAGCCCGCCGGGCTCGCGCCGCTCGTGGAGGCCGGCGCGGCCGAGCGGGGCTTGGGGAAGTAACGGACGCGCTGGCTCTGCAAGGGCTGCCACACGCTCGGCGTGACGATGGGGGTCGATTCGAAGTAGGGGCGCGCGGCAGGCGCGGCGCCGCGGACGAGGCGCGCCGAGGTGCCGACGGGCGGGGAGCCCTTGGAGCCGTCGAGCTCGAGCGAGCCGCCGAGCAGCGCGCGCGCGGCGCCCAGGACGAAGAGGCGCGTGCCGCAGCCATCGTGGGCGAGGAGCGCGTCCATCGCGCGGGAGGAGGAGGCGTCCGCGGTCGCGTCGGGGGCGAGCTCGACCCACTCGAGCATGCCGTCCTCGTCGTGGATCCCGACGGCGACGCGCGGGCTCTCGGCGCCGGGGCTCGCGAGGAACGCGGCGGCGGGCTGGCCGACGAGCAGGATGGAGGCGTCGGCGGAGGGGGGCTGCACGCCCTCGAGGAAGACGCCGCTGCCGAGCCAGACGCCGACCTCCGCGCCGCGCGGCGGGCGCTGGGCCGTGAAGAGGGACACGACGGTCGGCGTCGTCTCGCTCGTGCCTGCGCTGCCGGCGGCGCGCACGACGCGAGGGTCTATGCGCAGGACGCGCGCGTGGGTCTGTGGCTGCGAAGGGTCGATCCGGAGGGACGTCGTCGCGACGGCGTACGGGAAGCCGTGCTGCGGCAGCCCCTTCACGCGCCACGCGCCCTCGTTCGCCTCGGGCGGCGCCACCGGCGGCGCGAGATCGGATCCCGGCAACGTCGGCCGCACCGTCAGGTAGAAGAAGTCGCGTCCCTCGCGGTGGATGTACTGCGGGAAGTTGATCTCCTGCATGCTCCGTATCATGCGGCGCGCGTGGACGCTGAAGCCCGCGAAGTCCTTGAGCGCGCCCTGGTACTCCCAGTCGTTCTGGAGCGGGCGGCCCAGCGGAGCAAAGGTCGCTGTAGGCTGCACGTTGTAGAACTCGAAGCCCACGAGCCCCGGGTTCATGTCGAAGTGGATGCCGAAGGCGCAGCGGGCGCCGAGCATGGCCGAGGCGAGCACCTCGGCGCTGATCTCGTTGCCGAAGAAGTAGGCGACGAAGTTCTCCTTCGTGAGGCAGAGCCCGCTCCGCGTCGTGTGGATGGTGTCGGCCCAGCCCGGCGGCGTGCCTCCCCACCAGACGCGGCCCCACGGGTTGAAGTGGTCGTTCTGGACGAGGGCAGTCAGGTTCTGCCGGAAGCTCAGGACCTCGTCGGGCACCTCGGTGGAGCGCGGCCACGCGCCGAAGCCGGTCGTGCCGTCGCGCAGCTCGATGACGGTGGCGGCGTAGGGCTTGGGCGGAAGGTAGAGGACGCCGTCCGCCTGCATGCCGTACTCGCCGTGCATCGCCTGGAAGCCGCCGTTGAAGCCCGCGACGACGCGCTTCATGACCTCGGGGGCGCGCGGGATGACGCCGGGACCGGCCTCGCCCGTGGCGCTCACCGGCTCGACCGTGCCGGCCACCATGTGCAGCGCGATGACGCGCGGGTCCCACATGGTCATGTAGATGCGCGTGTCGCGGCGGTCTTTGTCCGTGCGGAGGTAGGTCGTCACGAAGGGCGAGGGGAGGCCCGGTGGCAGCGTGATGAAGGGATCCTTGTCGAGCGTGATCCACTGGCCCTCGCCGGGGAGCGGCGGCGACAGGATGGGCTTGAGCGGCGGCGGGGGCCAGCCGATCTCCGGGTCGATGAAGACGGGGGCCTGCGTCACGTTCGCGCCGCCGAGGTCCTCGGCGACGTCGTGCGCGCTCGTGTCCTGCACGAAAAAGGCGCGCGCGCGGAGCCCATAGTCGAGCCCAGTGAACGCGATGGCCTTGAGCCACTGCATGTTGTCGTCGCCGAACCACGGCATCGCGCGCACGCGATCGACCGACCACGTGACGAGGTTTCCGGGGCGCGCGCGCTCCTCGGGCACCTCGCGCACCCAGCCGCCGCCTTCGACCGTCTTGCCGAGCGCCGGGTCGACCACGATCTTGCGGTCGTCGGCGGTGATATCGAGGAGACCGTCGTCGCGGAACGAGAGCACGACCTTGGCGGCGTTCGGGTCGAGCGCGAACGCGTTGTGGACGATGCCGTACGGCTGGCCGGTCTGCTGCACGTTGGTGAGGGCGGTCTGCCAGCGCTGGGTTCGCGTGAAGTCGGTGTACGTGGCGGGCGCGCGGCCCGTGAGGTCGAGCGTGTGAACGCCGGTGGCGGTGCCGTCGAGCGTCGTCGTGTAGGCCGCGAGGTTGCCGTGGAGGACAGGGCGGCTCTCGTCGACGCCGATGGTGCGCGTGACGTTGGACGCCGCGCCCACGCCGAGCAGCACGCCCTCGGGCGAGAGGCGCGTCGCCACGAGGTAGAGATCGCTCGGCTCGTCGCGGAGGCTCGCGCGCACGAGGGCGCGCGACCCGCCGAACATCGCGCCGCGCACGCCGTTCGGTCCCTTGATCCAGGTGACGTCTCCCTCGTCGCAGGCGAGCCCGCGGCCGCGCAGGACCTCGACAAGGGCGGCCGACCGGTTGGGCGCGGAGCTGTCCACGGCCGCGCCGCGACGGAACGCCAGGCCGCCGGCCATGACGAGCGCGATGATGACGGGCCTTAGCCGAACGTGGAGCGCCACCGGGGCGGGCGCCGGATGCAGCGAGGGCGGCGGCGGCGACGCGGTCGAGACTGGCACCTCGGTAGAACGCTCGGGATCCTGCATCGATGTCGCGGTCGCTCGTTTTGTCGAGCCCGCACCCCCGCCGGACCCGTTCGCTTTCAAGATACGCCCAAGTCGCGCCCTCCCGGCTAGGAACCATCGCTGCCTGCCCCGGCCAGTGTCGGACCACTTGGTGATCGGTGTAGGCAACCTGGTTGGCGGAGAGGACGGGGACGCCCGGTGAAACAAGGGAGAAGCGGACGGCGCGCTGTGTGCTACAAAGTTTGCGTGATGGGTGGAGGCATGCGCGGATTCCGTGGCTTCGTCGTCCTGGCCGTGAGCTGGGTCGTGCTGTCTTGCGCGAGCCCCACCTTGCCGCTGCCTCCGCCGGCCATCCCCACGTTCTCGGACCAGAACGTCCCCACGGGCGAAGTGAAGCTCCAGAGCATCGGCGGCGCCGAGCCCAACGCCATCATCGTCATCTACAACCTGAACCCGAACGTCCCGCTCGACCAGCGCGTCGGCGGCGCGCAGGCGAACGCCGCCGGCACGTGGGACGCCACGGTCACCGCGTCGACGGGGGACAACCTCGAGATCTCGCAGGAGGTCGGTGCGGACACGAGCCCCTCCACCACGGTGGTCGTGCCCGCGCTGTAGGCTCCGCGCCCGGGCCTCCCCGGCAAACCGCTCTCCGCGCGACGGGTCTGAGCTTCCGCGACGTCAGACCGGCGCTGCCACCCGAGCGAGGGAGCTGTGCGCCATTCCGGTCGCCCCGGCAGCCACGGGGGCGCTCGCGCGCCGCCAGATGAACCCGTCGAGGATGACATGGTGCAGGTTCAGCATGAGGGCGATGCGCAGCGGCGCGGCCGAGTGAGCGAATTTGTAGGACACCATCGCGAAGAGCGGCGGGGCGCCGTAGTAGAGCGCGTACGCGAGGGCCACGCAGGCGACATAGAATGTGAGCGTGTGGTAGACGGTGCCGCGCCGGTTGTTCGGGGCCTGCTTCGAGTCCTTCACGTGAAAGATCGTCGCGATGGCGGCGTACTGGACGCCGTGCGAGAGCGCGGCCCACGCGAAGGCGTCGGCGGGCACGAAGAGGACCCACCAGAGAGCGTTCGTGGCGACGAGGATGAGGCTCATCATCGGCAGGGGGTGCCCGCGACGCTGCCTGTACACCGCGAGGGCGATCGGGCCACCGAGGAGGAAGACGAGCAGCGCGGCGCGCAACACCTGCCGCACGATCTCGAGCGCCGGCCACGTCGCGTAGACGGAGGCAGGGACGATCATCGTGATTCCCGCCGCAGGTCCGAGGACCGCGTACACGAACGTGGCGAGGCAGGCGACCTGGAGGAAGCGCTTCTCCCTGGGCGTGAAGGACCCGCCCGACCGGTAGACGTACATGAGCGCGAGCCCGTAGGTCTGCGCGGCGTAGTGGTAGCTCGACCAGGTGATGTAAATGCCCTGGACGCAGTCCGCGGCGCGACCCCTCGCGAGGAGAAACCAGCCCGTCGCCAGCACGAGAGCGAGGGGAAGCCCGACGGTCAAGGCCGGCCGCTGTCGGACCACCTCCGGCTTCGAGTAGAGCCGGATGAGAGACGCAGCGACGTGCGCGTAGCTCGTGAGCAGAAGGATCTGCCACATGCTGACGGCGTCGAACTTGATGCCCCCGGCACGGGCGATGAGCGCGACCGGGATGCTGAGCACGCCTCCGATCAGCAGGACATCGAAGGCGGGGCTGACGAAGGTCCGACCCAGACGCACGGTCTTCCAACTGTATCGGCGACAGCTCGTGGTCGCAAGGCGAGGCTAGCCCAAAACCGGGACACCACTGTGCACGACTTCACTACACCCGAGCGGTTCGCGGGCGCCTTCGCGGAGGGAGGGGCCACCCGCTCGCTACGCGACGATGTTCAAGGACACGCGCTTCTTCCGCGCGCGCCCGTGCGCGGGCCCCTCGTCGAGCAACTCGCCGACCAGGTCGTAGTCGCTCGTCTGCACGACCTTCACGCGGCGCATCTCGCCCGCGCGGGCCTCGCCGCCGGAGAGGAACACCTGGCCGTCGATCTCCGGCGCCTGCCCCGCGTGGCGGCCCTTGACTACGAACTCGTGCTCCTCGCTCGCGCCTTCCACGAGCACGTCGAGCTCGCGGCCGACCATCGACTTGTTCTTCGCGCGGGCGATGCGGCGCTGGAGCGCCATTAGCTTGCGGTAGCGGTTGGAGGCGACGAGCGCGGAGACCTTGCCGTCCAGCGCGTAGCTCTGGGCGCTCTCCTCGTCCGAGAAGCGGAAGACGCCCACGTGCTCGAACTCCGCCCACGTGACGAAGTCGCACAGCTCCTTGAACTCGGCGTCCGTCTCGCCCGGGTGGCCCACGATGAAGGCCGTGCGGAAGGTGAGGTTCGGGATCTTCTTGCGCATCGTCTCGACGACGCGCTTCTGGCGCTCCTTGCCGTGGCCGCGTCGCATGCGCTTGAGCATCGCGTCGGCCGCGTGCTGCAGCGGCATGTCGACGTAGGGGACGACGCGCGGGTGGTTGGCGAGCAGATCCACGAGCTCGTCGTCGATCGTCTCGGGGTAGAGGTAGAAGAGGCGCACCCAGCGGACCCCGGGCACGTCGGCGACGCGGCGGGCGAGGGCGGCTAGGTTCGTCTTGCCGCCGGGGCCGTCGTCGCCCTTGCGGTCGCGGCCATAGGCCATCGTGTCCTGCGAGATCATGTTGAGCTCGACGACGCCCTGCGCGACGAGCTGCTCGGCCTCCCGCACGATGTCGTCCGCCGGGCGCGAGCGCTGCTTACCGCGGAACTCGGGGATGGTGCAGAACGCGCAGGTGCGGTTGCACCCCTCGGCGATCTTCACGTAGGCGCTGACGCGCGAGTCCGTCACGACGCGGGGATCGCTCGCGCGCACGACCCAGTCGGCCGGGTTGCCGACGAGCATGCGGTCGGCCTTGCCCTCGAGCACCGTGCCGAGCTTGAGCATGTCGCTCGAGCCGAGGAAGTGATCGACCTCGGGCATCTGGGCGGCGAGCTCGGTCGGGTAGCGCTGCGAGAGGCAGCCCGTCACGACGAGTTTCTCGCAGCTGCCGTGCTTCTTCAGGAGGCCGAGCTCGAGGATGGTGTCGATCGACTCCTTCTTCGCCTCGCCGATGAAGCCGCACGTGTTGACGACGATGACGTCGGCGTCCTCGGCCTGCTCGACGACGCGGCAGCCGCTCTTGGTCGCGACTCCGAGCATCACCTCGGTGTCGACGCGGTTCTTCGGGCAGCCGAGGCTCACGAAATGGATGGTCTTCTCGCGGGACATGAAGGGGGCGGAATGTACGGCGCAATTGGCGCTGGCGCCACTTTGGGCGACGATGGAGCCTCCATGGACCCCGGAAGCCTCGTGTTTCACCCGCAGTCGCTCGACGCGCCGTGGGACGCGCCGGTGCACGTGAAGTGGCTCGGGACGGCCGGCTACGAGGTGCGCTCGGGCGCGCACGTGCTCCTCTTCGACCCTTACGTGACGCGCGCCTCGCTCGCGCGCTGCATCCTCGCGAGGCTCGAGCCGGACCACGCGCGCATCGCGCGGTACACGCCGCGGGCGGACGCGATCATCGTGGGTCACACGCACTTCGACCACGCGCTCGACGTGCCCGCCATTGCGAAGGCCACGGGCGCCACCGTGTTCGGCTCGCGATCCGCGGCGCTCCTATGCAGGAGCCAGGGCGTCGCCGAGGCGCGCATCGACGTCGTCGAGCGGCCCGCGGGCAGCGCGCCGGTCGAGCGCGAAGTCGGCCCGTTCCGCCTTCGTTTCCACGCGAGCGCCCACGCGCCGCTCCTCCTCGGCCGCGTGCCGGCGCCGGGCGAGATAGCCGACTGCACCGACGTGCCGATGCGCGCGGACGCCTACCGCTGCGGGGCGGTCTTCGGCGTCGAGGTCATCGTGGGCGGGCGGACGATCTTCCACATGGGGAGCGCGGAGCTGCTCGACGCCTCGCTCGGCAAGCTCGCGGTGGACCTCTTGCTCCTGACGGTCGCGGGCTGGACGTCGAGCGACCGCCTCCCCGAGCGCGCCGTGCGCGCCTTCTCGCCGCGCGCCGTGCTGCTCGGCCACTGGGACGACTTCACGAGCCCGATGGAGAAGGGCGCGCGCGCGCTCCCCGCGATGAAGATGGACCGCCTCGTGGGCCGGCTGGAGACCGCCGCGCGCGACGTGTTGGTCGGGACCCTGCCGCTCCTGGGGGAAGTCCGCGTGTGACGAGCTTGTCATCCTGAGGCGCAGCCGAAGGATCCCCACGGCTACGTGTTGTCGGCGCGGTTCGACGGGGGGTCCTTCGCTTCGCTCAGGATGACAACAAAGCCCGTCTCACCGGAGCTTGAGGCGCTTCCGGAGCTCCCGCGCGGCCTGGCGTGACACCTCGATGGAGTGCCCCCCGCGGGTGAAGGCGAGGAAGCCGCCCGTCTCGAGGGGCTCGAGCCGCACGACGTGCTCGAGGTTCAGGAGCGCGCGGCGGTGGACGCGCTCGAAGGAGTCGCGCGGCAGGCGGTCTTGCAGATCGTTCAGCGTGTCGTCCGAGAGGTAGCTCTTGCCGTCGGCCACGACCGTCACGAGCTCGCCGTCGAGCACGGCGTGGCTCACCGTCCGCGGGTCGAGCAGCACGATCCCCGCGCTGCCCGTGCCCGCGCGCGTCGGGATGGCGAGGCGATCGAGCGGACGCGCCTCGTCGCCTGCACCCGCATGAGGCGCGCCGGGCTCGGCGGCGTGGGCGCCCCCGTCGCGCCCGTGCGTGCGCTCGGCAAGCCGGCTCCGCGCGCGGTCGAGGGCCTTCTTGAGCCTCCCGGCCTCGACGGGCTTCAGGATGTAGTCGGCCGCGCCCTGCTCGAAGGCGTCGACGGCGTGGTCGGGGTGCGCCGTGCAGAGCACGATGACCGGCCCGTCCTCCGGCAGGAGCGCCGCGGTCTCGATGCCGCTCAGGCCGGGCATGTGGATGTCGAGGAGGATGACGTCGACGTCCTTCGCCGTGAGCCGCTCGAGGACGAGGTGCCCGTTCTCGCACTCGCCCGCGATCGTGACGCCGTCGATCGCCGCGAGCAGGCGTAGCAGCCGCTTTCGCGCCAGAAGCTCGTCGTCCGCCACGAGGACCCGCATGGGCTCGATCATACGTTCACCCCCCGCCGCGGTCCCTGCTTCGGCAGCTCCATGTCCACGCGCGTGCGGTCCCCCGCGCGCGCGATGCGGAGCGTCGCCTCGTCCCCGTAGGCGAGCTCGAGCCTCCGCTCGACGGTGGGGAGGCCGTCGCTGCCCGCGCGCGGCCCCGCGTAGGCGCCCGGATTCTCCACCGTGACGACGAGCCGCTCGCCGTGGGACGACGCCGCGATCGCGAAGCGCACCTCGCCCCGGTGGCCCGAGGCGGGCCCGTGCTTGATGGCGTTCTCCACGAGCGGCAGGAGGATCATGGGAGGCACGCGCACGTCGGGCACGGGGGAGGGGAGCTCCCATGTGAGCGTGAAGAGCGTCGGGTCGCGCAGCAGGTGGAGCGCGAAGAGATCGCGAACGAGCTGTACCTCCGTGGCGAGGGGCCACGAGGGCGACTTCACGCCCGGGAGAACGGCGCGGAGGATGCCCGCGAGCTGGAGCACGGCGCGCTCGGCGACCTCCCCGTCCTCGCGGCACCACTCGGCGATGGCGTTGAGCGTGTTGAAGAGGAAGTGCGGATCGAGGTGCGAGCGGAGCGCGAGCAGCTGCGCGTGCTCGGCCTCGCGCTCGAACACCGCGGCGCGCAGGCGCTCACGCACGACCGTGGCCTCGAACCCGATGTCTCGCCCGAGGCCCCAGCCGCCCACGAGGAAGAGCGTGACGCAGACGACGAGGCTCGAGTGCAGGGTCATGAGCGTCGGCCGCATGCCCACGACGTCCGGCACGACCATCCCGATGAAGAGCACGACCCCCACGCCGATGGTCGCGTAGAGGAGGAGCCGCACGGCGCCGTGGCTCCACTCGATGCCCTCGGGGAAGAGCACGCGCCAAGAGAGCGGGGCGACGAGGACGAACGAGACGCACATCGCGGCGCCGAGGAGCGGGGCGTACGGATCGCGGCTCAGGCGCCACTGGAGCATCCCGAGGGGCAGGCACACGAAGAGGATGGGCACCATTCGCCGCGGCTCGAGGAGCGCGAACAGCGTGCTGCGCACGATCGAGGAAGCGGGGAGCGGTTCGCGCGCCATTGCTCTTGCCCTAACGTCTCATCCGGGGTCGGTCAAACGGGCGCCGCTCATGGCGAGCGCGCGACCGTTCGCCCCGGGGAAGCGACCGCTGGGCCCGCCCCGGGCTGCGCGTCTCGCGCCGCGTGCTTCTCTTGAATCATGGAACTGCCGCTCGCGTACCCCAGCCTGCCCGTCGTCCACGATCCCCAGCGCCGCGCGGCGCTCCTCCTCGGCGGCGCGATGGCGCTCGGGGCGACGACCCAGGCGCTCTTCTGGCGCACCGGGGCCGGCCTCAACGTGCTCGCGTGGGACGTGCTCCTCGTGGCCGCCAACCTCGTCGCCTTCCGCCGCCACAGGATCGCACCGACCGCCTGGGGCGCCATCGCCTCGGTGCTCCTCCTCGGCTTCGCGATCGTCCGCAACGCGAGCGAGTGGGCGCTCTCGATCGCGCTCCCCGTGAACCTCGCCGTCCTGATGGTGCTCCCCGTGCTCCTTCGCGACGGGCTCACGCTGGGCGGCCTCGCGGCGCTTCCGTCGCGCATGCTGCGGAGCCTCCTCGAGACGCCAGCCGCCGTGCATCGCGCGGCGAGGGTGCCCGCGGAGGCGGTGGGCGGACGAGGGCGCGTCATCCTACGCGGCGTGACGCGAGGCCTGCTCCTCGGCCTCCCCACGGCAGGCCTCTTCACCTTGCTCCTCTCCCAGGACGCCGAGTTCTCGCGCGTCGCCCTGCGCATCAAGGACCAGCTCGGCGAAGCGTCGCTCTTCGCCGTCTGGACCGTGCTCACGTCGGCCGGCTACGTGTTCTCGCACTCGCTGCACGCGGCCCCGTGCGGCGAGGGCGCGGGGGTGTGGACGCGTCGCGTGCCGTACCGTGCCGCCGGTGACGACGACGCGATGGGCGACGCGGACGAAGGCCGCGCGGGCCGCGTCTCGACGCTCACGTGGGCGATGGTCATCGGTCAGGTAGCCCTCATCTTCGGGGTCTTCGTCGTCGCCAACCTCCGGCAGCTCTTCGGCGGCAACGCGCTCGTGCGGGCGCCCGGCGGGCTCACCTACGCCGGGTACCTGCACGCCGGCTTCGCGCAGCTCCTGCTCGCGACGGTCCTCTCGGTGTGCCTCGTGCTCGCGGGCCATGCTGCCTTGCGGCCTCGCGGGCAGGCGTCGGGCGCCGTGCCTGGAGGGCGCGGGCTCGCGGCGCTCGAAGCGACGCTCCTCGGGCTCACGGGCATCACCGTCGCCTCCTGCTGGCAGCGCCTCCAGATCTACGAGGACGCCTACGGCGCAAGTCGCCTTCGCCTCGGGGTCGCGGTGATCGAGCTCGCGATCCTGGCGGTCCTCGTCGTGACGCTCGCCAAGGTGCTCGTTCGACGATGGACCGGCCACGCGGGCGCGCTCCTCGCCCTCTTCGTCGGCATCGCCGTCTTCGCAAGCAGCCTCAACGCCGACGGGTACGTCGCCACGACCAACCTCGACCGCGCCGCGCGCGGCAAGGGTCTCGACGTCGACTACCTCGCGTCCCTCAGCGTCGACGCCAGGGCCGCCCTCGACCATCCCTTCGTGCAGGCCGACCCGGACCTGTACGCGCGGCTACAGGACGGCTTTTCGTCCAGCTGCGCGAGGACGGGGCTCCGCTCGTACCGCGGTCTCGGGCGCTGCCCGGTCTGGTGAGGCGGCCGCGAGCATGGATACCTCGCGCACCAGGCAGGCGCTAGCGTGGGCCCAAAGGCGTCTCCGTGCGCTGAGGCATGCGACGTGCCGTCCCAAAGCTGGTAGGGTCCCTCGATGAAAGACGAGCGGGTCATCTTTTTTCGGAAGGCGCTCGAAGGGCTCATCGAGTCCCTCGAGGCAACGGTTCGCGTGACGGCATGGTCCGGAGAGGACCCCGTACCGGCCCCGCTCAAGGAGAGCGCCTCCCGGCTCGTCGACCGCCTCGGCACGGCCGACCGCCTCGCGTCGGGCACGTTCACGGGCTCCGCCGTCGACATCGCGCGCGTCAAGGACATGTGCGTCGCGATGCGGCGCCTCGACGCGGCCTACGTCACCTACCGCCAGCATGTCGAGGCCGAGGGCGGCGCCGCCGGGATGACCCTCGGCGCCGAGCTCGAGGAAGTCAAAGCCGACATTCGCAAGCTTTCGTAGCTACATCGCCGAGCGGGATCCGCGAACAAGCCCCGGCGTGGCCCCCTCCGACGTCCCCACGACGATCCGGGGGGAGGACTCGCACGTTGTCGGGGGGAGGCTGGGAGGGGGGCCACGCGGGATGCTTGTTCGAGAGTCGCGCTCGGTGATCTAGCCCGGGGGCTCACACCGCGCGGACGGAGCTCAGCACCGCCGCGACGGCGTCCCAGTCGAACATCATGAGGTTCGAGCTCGCGGTAGACGAGCGACCGGCCGCGCGGAGCGCCTCCATGCGCGTCGGGCCCCAGCCCGTCACCACGATGGAGTCGTCCGGCGTCGTGTTCGAGCGCGCCTCGACGCGCCAGTCGCCCTCGTCGTCCGGCGTCGTGCGCGGGGTCACGAGCAACGTGATGCGCGTCCCCTTGCACTTGAGGTCGTACGCCATTCCGCCCTTGGCCCGGAACTGGTTCGTGATCTTCAGCGTGTCCTTGTCTTTTTCGTCCATGGCCATGACTTCACCCGCGTTCTTTCCCTGCGTCGACCGACTCTCCCGCCTCGTGTCCTCCTTCTTGTCCCTCTGCGTCGGCCGCCGCCTCGCTGCTAGTCTCTCGTGCTTCGCCGTCCGTCCCGCCTTCGTCGCTCGCGTCCGTCGTCCCGGCGTCCTCGCCCGCATCCGCTGTGCTCGACCCGTCGTCCGAGACGAGCGCGTATGCAGGAATGTGCTCCGGGCAGCCGAGGGCCGCCAGCGCGAGCGCGCAGGAGAGGGCCAGCGCAGCAGCCGCGGCGTGCCGGGTGGGGTTGGGTCGAGCTCCGTGCAGCACAGCCCGCAGCGTAACTCAGAAACAGGTCACGTCTGTGTTCGGAGCGTTGGGCGTGCCAAGAAACGTCGAGAACCAGTCGTGCGTGGAGAAGCTCCAGCGGGCCCAGCTTGAGCGGTCGCTCCACTCGCAGTTGGCGGGAAAGCTGATGCTCGTGCCCACCTCGACGACCTGGAACTGCGGGTAGACGAGGTTGTCGATCTGGACGCCGCTGGCCGAGTTGGACAGCGTGATCGTGCCGCCGGTCGTGCTGAGGACGTCGGCCGGGCTGCCGGCCCAGTTGAAGAGGAAGAGCCCTGCCGGCAGGTTGTCGTTGAGCGTCGGGTCGAGCGTGTTGGCGATGACGAAGATGCCGTTGCCGGGCAGGTACAGGTCGGTCGTGACGTCGAGCGTGTAGACGGAGGACGGCCCCGCGGCTGCGGCGTGCAGGCCGTTGAGATCGAGCGTGCACCCCTGCGTGCTCTGGATCTCGACCCACTGGCCCATGTCGCCCGTGCCCTTCTGCGAGCTCAGCATGAACTCGACGACGGCGAGATCGCTCGCGCCGAGCGGGGAGGTGCAGAGATCGGGGATCGCGGGGGCCGTGTCCGTGCCGGCGTCCACGGGGGGAGGCGCGGTGTCGGGGGGCGGCGCGGCGTCAACCGGCGGGGGCGGCGCGTCGGGCCCGGCGTCCTCGTTCGCGGGCGCGTCGAAGGAGCTGCTCGTGGAGTCGGCGGCGCTGCCGGAGTCCGCGGGCCCGGAGTCGAGCACCGGAGGCACCGTGGTCGGGTTGCCGGAGTCGCCCTCTTCGGGGGTGGCGTCACCCTCCTGGCGGGGCGCGGCGTCGTAGCTGCCGCCCTGGCTCGGCCGGTAGCCCACGAGCTGCCCGGCGTCGTTGTCGATCTGCTCGGGAGGGTCGG
>Ga0302279_10001116_pt1 | contig 39111 bp, 27 predicted proteins | sample III_Bog_N3_3_FD_194541 | JGI IMG/M metagenome (GOLD analysis project Ga0302279, IMG submission 194541) | Peat permafrost microbial communities from Stordalen Mire near Abisko, Sweden - III_Bog_N3_3 | ecosystem: Environmental > Terrestrial > Soil > Wetlands > Peat | place: Sweden: Abisko...
TCGTAGTCCATCCGGGATCCCCTTCGTGTGCTTTGAGCGGCTCACGAAGGGGACTCCCTCTCAACGACCCCTGGAACTGTCAAACTTCGGATGCCTCCCCGGCAGAGCCGGGGGGTCTCCGGTTGGACTAGTCCTTCGCGTCCCCGCGGGCGAAGATCGACGCCACGTAGTTCAGCACGTCCGTCGCGCTGACCTCGTTGTAGCCGAAGTTCTTGATGAGCCTCGACTTGATGATGTCGATCTTCTCCTGCGTGTCCTTGTCGACCACGGCGGACACGAGCGACTTCAGCTTGATCGAGTCCTTCTGGTCCTCGAAGAGCTTGAGCTCGAGCGCCCTGCGGAGCCGCTCGTTCGTGTTCCACTGGAACTTCTTTCCGTCGACCGCGAGGGCGCCGATGAAGTTCATGATCTCGCGCCGGAAGTCGTCCTTGCGGTTCTCGGGAATGTCGATCTTCTCCTCGATCGACCGCATGAGCCGCTCGTCGGCTTCCTCGTCCTGGCCGGTGTAGCGGTTCTTGACCCGCTCCTTCAGCGTGAACGCCTTGATGTTGTCGATGTAGTTGGCGGCCAGCTTGGAGACGGCGTCCTCGTCCGCGCTGATGGCGCGCTGGACCTCGTTCTTCACGATCTCCTCGTACTCGCGCTTCACGAGCCCGATGATCTCGGCGAACCGCTTTCGCTGCTCGTCGTTCGTGATGAGCGAGTGGTGCCGCAGACCCTTGTCGAGCTCGTTCAGCACCATGAAGGGGTTGATCGTCCCCTCCCCGGCGTCGTTCACCAGCGCGTTCGAGATCTTGTCCTGCACGTAGCGCGGGCTGATGCCCTCCATGCCCTCGCGCTTGGCCTCCTTGCGGAGCTCCTTCACCGTGTCCTGCGTGTACCCGGGCAGCACCTTGCCGTCGTAGAGCTTCATCTTCTGAACGAGCGACAGGTTGTGCTTCTTCGGATCCTCGAGGCGCGTCATCACGGCCCACATCGAGGGTGTGAGGCGCGATGTGCTTGGTCTTGATCTTCTGCCCGTTGAAGTCCTTTTCGTAGATCCGGACCTCCTCGGTCAGCTTGGTGATGTACGGGATGTCGATCTTGATCGTGCGATCCCGGAGCGCTTCCATGAACTCGTTGTTCAGGAGCTTCTTGTACTCGGCCTCGTTTGTGTGCCCGAGGATGACCTCGTCGATGTCCGTCTGCGCGAACTTCTTCGGCTTGATCTTGTGCTCCTGCGACGCGCCGAGCAGATCGTAGAGGAACGCGACGTCGAGCTTCAGCACCTCGATGAACTCGACGATGCCGCGGTTGGCGATGTTGAACTCGCCGTCGAAGTTGAAGGCGCGCGGGTCGGAGTCGGAGCCGTACTCGGCGATCTTGCGGTAGTTGATGTCGCCAGTGAGCTCGGTCGAGTCCTGGTTCTTCTCGTCCTTCGGCTGGAAGGTGCCGATGCCGATGCGGTCCTTCTCGGAGAGGACCATGCGGCGGACGCGCACGTGCGTCATCACCTTCGACCAGTCACCCTCGTGCTTGGTCATGAGGTGCTTGAAGATGTAGCGGCTCGCCGGATCGAGGTCCCCGTCCACGTGGACGCGGAACTGCTCGTTCGAGAGCCCGAGCTGGTCGATGACCTTCTGCCGCCACTCGAGCGGGATGAGTCGCAGGGGCTCATCGTTCATGGGGCTCGGGAAGCGCTCGGCCTCGAGCGTCGAGAGGCCGACGCCCGCGAGGTTCACCCAGTCGAACGTGTAGAGGGCGCCGTCGGCCGTGCGCGAGTACGCCTCGATGCCGAGCTTGAGCAGGCGCGCGATCGTGCTCTTCGAGCTCCCGACCGGGCCATGGAGCAGGATGACGCGCTTCTCGGGGCCGTACCCTTCGGAGGCCGCCTTGAGCACGTGCACGAGCCGCATGAGCGGGATGTCGAGGCCGTAGATCGCGTTGGCGCCGTTCCCCGTCTCGTCCTTGAAGAAGTTGTAACGGACGAGCTTCTTCTTGTTGTCGATGTACTCCTCGGTGCCGTAGCTCACGATCATGTCGTAGAGGCGCTGGTACGCGTTGCGCGTGACCTGCGGCCGCTCACGAACGATCGCCAGGTACTGCTCGAACGAGCCCTCCCAATGCAGCTCCTTGTACAGCTGGAAGTCCTGCATCGCGGCGATCCGCTCGGTCATCCCGGTCATTGCCGTTCGCTGGGCCATCGTTTCTCCTTGGTGTGACCACGCTGGGGCAAACCGCAGCGTGCCGTCGGATTGACCACGCTGCGGACATGCCGCAACGCTTGCCTTGTCGCATCTGCTGAACGAGGACCAAGGCTATCACCGGGGCGCCGGACCTCCTACGCTTCCAGGAGCGCAAATGCGCGCAGGCGCGACGGGGTGGCGACCTCTGGCGACGAGCCCGCATGCGCGGCAGCAGAGCACGCAGTCATGAGGGCAGGCTCGGCCGTTGCATGACCGCCGGGAGCCCTGCCACTTTGGCACCGCAAAGTCGCCCGACTCCGCCTCAGCGCCTATCCTGCCGGACGACGAACGATCCCTCAGGACGACGAACGATCCCTTCGAACGAATGGGCGCCTCGCCCCACACCCGAGCCCACGGCGGGATCCCCTGCCCTTGACGGAGGGCACGCTTCCGAGCGCTAGAGGTCCGGAACACCGAAAAGGCTGGACTCGCTGCCCCGCCGTCCCCAAACTTGAAGACGGCTCGGGCGTTGCAGTGCAAGTGTTCGTTCCGGTCTCGCTGCGTGGTGCAAACCCGCAGACCCTTTTTGAAAGGGCTCCGATGCTCTCCCCGACCAAGATTGCCGCTGCGCTCGTCCTGCCCCTCCTACCGCTCCTCGCCGGGTGCGATACGGACGGCCAGGCCGGTTTTCGTGGAGCTGCCTACCCCGAGCCTATCGGTTACGACTCGCCGGACCAGACGCCCCCGCCGGCCCCGACCTCCGCACCTGCTCCTCAGGCCCAGGTGCAGAACGCGCAGTATGCCGCCGGGCAGGATCCGAACGGAGAGCTCCCGATCGGAGCCGACACCGAGAACTACGCCGACACCGATCCCAGCGCGCTCACGGACTTCCGGGCGGCGCTCGATCCCTACGGATCCTGGCAGGAAGACCCCACGTACGGCACGGTCTGGGTGCCGTCCGAGAACGTCGTCGGCTCGGACTTCAGCCCGTACGTCACCGGAGGCCAGTGGGCCTACGGGGACGACTACGTATGGATGTCGGACTACGCGTGGGGGTGGGCGCCCTTCCACTACGGCCGCTGGGCCTACCTGAACGACCGCGGCTGGGGTTGGATCCCTGGTCGTCAGTACGCGGGAGCCTGGGTCTCGTGGCGGGTTGGCGAAGGCGGCTACGTGGGGTGGGGCGCGATGCCTCCGACATGGGGCTGGCGAAACGGCGCCGCCGTGGGGATCGGGGCCGTCCCGCCCGCGGCCTACAGCTTCACCCACACGAGCCAGCTCTTCTCGCCCTCGGTCGGCGAGCACGTCCTCAGCGGGCCGCAGGTCGCCGGAATTGCTGCACATACGCAGCCTTACGTCCCGGCTACCCCTGGCGTCCACACGGCGGCGAGCCCGGGCGTCGTCGGGCCGCCTCCCTCCACGAGCCTGCACTTGAACGACTCGCAGATTGCCCACGTTCCCGCAGGCGACCGCGGGCTCATGCGGGCCCAGCAGTTCGCTCACCCGAGCGGAGCGCAGCTCGCCGGCGCCCACGCCCCTGCGAGCTTCGGGCAGCCGCGGTACGCGGCGTCGTCGGGCGCACGCACCTTCCCCGGCGGGGCCGTTGCGGGCCACGCCCTCATCCGGCCGGCCTACGGTAACTACACGACCCGTATGGGAACGACGCGGATCGGCGGTGGCGCGCCGGGGGCCTCGTACTCCAGCTCCGTCGGGCGCTACGAAGGCAGCCGCGGTGGCCAGTCGTACTCCTACGGGGGCGCCTTCCACGGGGGCGCCGCCTACTCGGGTGGAGCGTACCGGCCTTCGGGTGGTGCCGTCTCGGCACCTCCGGCCAACCACTACTACCCAAGCACGGGCGGTGGCGCGACCGGCGGGGGTGGGGGACACTATGGCGGCGGCGGGCATGGCGGCGGGGGCCACGGCGGCGGCGGGCATCGATGAATAACCGGCGGTTGGGTACGTCGACTTAGAGGAGGGTTTGTGATGGGGCCTTTGGCTGTTCGAAGTGCCATTCCTGGTGCAGCGCTCCTCGCGTCGTTGTGCGCGTGGTTCGGCCTCGGCTGCGTCGTCGACAACGCGCAGCAATCCTCGCCACCCTCGGCCGGCGAATACAGCCCCACTCCGTCCGCCTCGGTACCGAACACCGGGCCGACGGCGCCGATGCTGGTCAAGGTCGACCCGAACGTCTCGATGACGGCAACGCCGGGCGAAGGCGTCGGCGTGTTCAGCGAGTACAAGAGCGGCGGACACTGGCACGTCTGGTGGACATGCGACACAAACCGCACCGGTCAGTCCTGCGCGTTCGACGTGAAGGTGACCCCGGCGTCAGGTTCGCTCTCGAACGTCCGCTCCGATCAGTTCGGGTCCGCTGACACGCTGACCGAGTCTCCTCTCGAGGCCGTGACGTCGACGTCGACCAACACCGAGGGCGTGTACTTCGACGCCGTGGCGGGCGTCGCGATCAAGCTGGACGCGTCGGTGGGCGGGCTGCGTGACGGGTCGTTTCTCTTCTTCGTCCAGGACGGCCAGGTCAACGGCGGCTTCACGGGCGTGCTGACCGACCCGCTCTTGCTCGAAGGAAGCTCCCCCTAAGGGTGCGGGCGGTCATCGGGGTCGGGGCAAATCTCGGCGACAGGCTCACGACCATGCGGGCCGCGATGGGTAGGCTCGGAGGGCTCGCTCGTATCGAGCGAACGTCACGGGTGTACGAGACGAAGCCCGTCGGGCCGCCGCAGCCGCGCTTCCTGAATGCCGCGGCCCTGCTGTCCTGGGACGGGGACGCGCTGGGGCTCCTCGACGCGCTCCTCGCGGTGGAACGGGGGCTCGGGCGCGTGCGCGCCGAGAAGTGGGGCCCGCGCACGATCGATCTCGACGTCCTCTGGATCGCGGGCGAGGCCCATTCGAGCGCGCGACTCGAGGTCCCGCATCCGCGTTTGCGGGAGCGGGCGTTCGCTCTGGTGCCACTCCTCGAGCTCGTGCCGGACGCGAGCGACCCTCGCACGGGCGAGGCGTACGTGGTCCCCGGGGGCCAGGCGCTCACCCTCTTCGCGGAAGCCCTGTGACCCTTACAATCCGAACCCGCGGAGCTTCTTGTGTAGCCCCTCCCGGGTGATGCCCAGGGACTTCGCCGACGCGGTCTTGTTGTTCTGGTGCTCGCGCAACGACTCGATGAGGAGCCACCGCTCAAGCTGATCCATCATCTCCTTGAGCGTCCCCTTGGTGGGCTTCACGCGCTCGATCATCCCCTCGACGTGGCGTACGCGCGGAGACAGGAGGTCGGGCGTGACGAAGCCGCCCGTGTCGATCTGGATGACGAGGCGCTGCACCTCGTTCTGGAGCTCGCGCACGTTGCCGGGCCAGTCGTAGCCCTGGAGCAGCTCCATCGCCTGCTGCGAGAAGCCGCCCGAGGGCTTCCCGAGCTCTGCGGTGTAGCGCGTGAGAAAGTGCTGCGCGATGGGCGGGATGTCCTCGCGCCGTTCGCGGAGCGGCGGCACGCGCAGCGGGAACACCTTCAGCCGGTAGTAGAGGTCCTCGCGGAAGCGGCCCTCCGCCACCTCCTTCTCGAGGTTGCGGTTCGTGGCGGCCACGATGCGAACGTTGACCTTGCGCTCCTGCGTCGCGCCGACGGGCCGGATCTCGCCCTCCTGGAGCACGCGCAGGAGCTTGCTCTGCAAGGAGAGCGGCATCTCCGTCACTTCGTCGAGGAAGAGCGTGCCGCCGTCGGCGATCTCGAAGAGCCCCTTCTTCTCCTCGTGTGCGCCCGTGAACGCGCCCTTCTTGTGCCCGAACAGCTCGCTCTCGAGCAGGTTCTCCGGCATCGCGGCACAGTTCTGACCGACGAAGAGCTTGTCCCTCCGGCGCGAGCGGTAGTGCACCGAGGCGGCGATGAGCTCCTTGCCGGTGCCCGTCTCGCCCTCGATGAGCACGGTGACGCGCGTGTCGACCACCTTGTCGAGCTGCGCGATGACGCTCTTGATCGCGGCGCTCTGGCCGATGATCTCCGGCTGTCCGCCCTTGCCGCCCGTGCGACGCGACTCCTCGCGTCCCTTGAGGAACGCGTTCTCCTTCTTCAGCCGCTCCTCGGCGGCACGGAGGCGCTTCACGAGCCGGGCGTTGGCGACGGCGAGGGACGCGTTGTGCGCGAGCACCGCCATGACCTCGAGGTCGGCGTTCGTGAAGACGCCGGCGGTCACGCGGTTGTCGACCTGGATGACGCCGAGGATCTCCTCGCCACGCCACAGGGGCACGCCGAGCGTCGAGCGGATCTGCGCCCCCATGAGCGACTCGCTGTTGCCGACGTCCTTCGGAGCGTCCGCCGCGACGACCGCCGCGCGCTCGCTGACGACCTTCCGGAACACCGACCGCGTGATCGGGATCGGGCCGCTGGGAGAAGCGCCCTCCTGCCCCCGGACGCGCGTGACGATGGGGACGTAGCCGCTCGCCCCGACGGGCTTGCCGGCCTCCTCCTCGTCGTCCCGCAGCACGATCGTGACGTGGGTGGCCTTGGCGAGGATCTCGAAGGTCGCCTCGCAGATGGCGCCGAGCACCTCCCCCAGGTCTCCGGCGGCACCGACCTTCTTCAGCGCGTCGTAAAGGAGGCGGAGACGGCCGTCCTTCTCGAAGGTGGTCGTCGCCGGCTCGATCTCCTCGATCTTCCGGACCGCGACGACGTGCGCGTCCTCCTGCTCTTCGGCGATCGAGACCAGGAAGGAGACCATGAGGTCCCCCATGCCGAGCTCGATCGAGTCGCCGTCCTCGAGCGGGAGCTCACGCCCGTTCGCCTCGTCCAGGAGCACTCGCTCGCCCTTGCGGATGAGCGAGGTGCCGTTGGTCGACCGAAGATCGTGCAGCGTGTAGCGCTCGTTCTTCCAGACGATGCGCGCGTGATCGCTCGACACGTGATCGTCGGGCAGCGAAAAGTCGCTGTCCGGTGCGCGGCCGATGCGCAGCGTCTCCGCCGCGGTCTCGACGTGCTTGCCGATCAGCTTGCCCCGTGTGACCTCGAGTCGAATCATCAAAGCTCCGGCTCCGGCCGCCTCACATCGTGCGGGCGCGGAGCAGCAGCGCGATGCGCGCCACGTCGTTGTCGCCGGTGGTGGTGCCGCTGGCCTGATCGGCCGTGACGACCTTCTCGAAGGCGGTCGCCGCTGCGGCGTCCCCCTTGGGGGCGAGATGCATGACGGCCTGGACGAGCGCGAGGCGCACGCCCGGGTTGTGCACCTTGTCGAGGTGGTCGACGAGCGCCTGGCGCGTCGCATCGTTGCCGTAGATGGCCGCCATGTACGTGGCCTTCACGGCGGCCATGTTCGCCGTGGGCGGCGAGGACGGGATGGGCTCGTCCAGCACCTTCACGTAGCAAGCGGGATCCTGCGCACACTTCGTCTCGACCGCCGAGGCGGCCTTCAGCATCTCCGCCTCGCGCGGCGTGTAGACCTGCTTGTCCTTCGGCAGCGCCTGGTCCTTGGCGAACGCCGCCGTGACCGCCCCGACCTGGTTGGGCGCCATGACCTTGATCGCCGACTCGATGCCGGCGAGCGCCGTGGCATCCCGCTCGTCGTCCTTCGCCGTGGCGATTTCCTTCAGGACCCAGTCCGCGATGGAGCTGTCGTAGAGGTTCGCGGACACGCTCATGAGCGGGGCGTGCGGGTTGCGACCGCCGAACATGTCGTTGCTGCTGCCGTCCGGGATCTTCTTGTACGCGTCGAGGAACGCCGGGACGATCCGCGGGTCCGCAGGGTAGCGGTAGAGCGACAGCGCGAGCGCCGCGCGGTTCGCGTCCGTGTCTGCGGCGGCGAGCGCCGTGAGCGCGGCGTCACGACCGGCGGGGCGCCCGAGGTACGCGAGCGACTCGCCGACCACCATGATGTAGCTCTTCTGGTCCCAGAGGGCCTCGAGCTTCGCGAAGTCGGGATCGCTGCCCACGAGTGCCGCGATGAGCATCGGCTCGGCCTCCTTGGGCATCGTCATGAGCGCGCTGCTCGCGCTCGCGGCCAGATCCTTCTTGGTCGGCGTGAGCAGGACGTTGACGAGCGATTTGACGGAGGGAGCAAACTTGAGCTCCTTCTCGACCTGGATACACGTCAGCTGCGAGAACTGGATCTGGTCGCGCGCCTCCGTCGGATCCTTCGGGTCCTTCACGGGTACGGCGAGCTTCTCGACGCACTTTGGCCCCCAGGACGGGCTCTTCACCGCGAGCATGGCGTCGTGCAGTCCCTTGACGAGCTCGCTCAGGTTCGTCTCCGACGCGTGGAACTTCGAGAAGCAGTTCCAGAGTGCGTCCTGCAGAGACTGGTCGGGCGCCTTGCCGGCCTCGGCCATACCCTTCACGGAGAGCGACGCGTACTTCACGTCGTCGTCCGTCTTCTTGGGCTCGAACTCGTTGAACGCCTTGGCGAGCGCCGGGGCCGTGCGCGGATCGCGCGTATCGGCGAGGAGCTTGATGAGATCCTTGCGGGTCTTGTCGTCGAGATTTCCCGCCGTGTACTGCTTGGTCAACGGCTCCGCGATCGTGTCGAGCAGCGTCCTGACCTGCGCATCCTCGCGGTTTTTCTTCGCATTCGACATGGCCGTGTCGAAGAACTCCGACAGGCGCTTGATGGCGGCCGGACGCTGGGCCGGGTCGTCCAGGCGCTTCACCCACGTCGCCGGGTCATTCTCGTCCGCACACGCCGTGAGGAGCGCCCCCGACGCGAGCACGGTCGCGGCGGTGGCAGCGGACAGAGAGAGATGGGCGAACAGCCTAAACGCGCGCGCGGTCTTCATGACGAGTCCCTCCGAACGAAATCGACACGCCCGTTCGTCAATGGCGTCTTCGTTGCCTTGGCACCGCGGAAAGATGAAAGGTTTCGCGACCGAAAGCTCACACGCGGCGCGCCGACGGTAGCCGGGGGGCTCGGTGGGTGTCAAACGGCACCGGCGGCTGTAGCCTCTTTCCCCATGCCCCCCAAGCCGACGCTCCCGCCGGGCCCCCACGTCCCGCCGATCGTCACGACCTGGCAGTGGCTGAGGCGACCATTCGAGCTCCTCGAGGCGTGCGAGGCCCGGTACGGCGATGCTTTCACTCTGAGATTCGCGGGCTTGCCGCCGCTCGTCATGTACTCGCGGCCCGAGGACGTGAAGGAGATCTTCTCCGACGACGGCAGCCTGCTCCACGCTGGCGAGTTCAACCTCCAGCTCAAGGCCTTCCTGGGCGAATCGTCCGTCCTGATGCTCGACGGCAAGGAGCACATGCGGCAGCGACGCCTGCTGCTTCCGCCTTTCCACGGTGAGCGGATGCAGGCCTACGGACAGGCCATGCTCGACGTGGCCGACGACACGATCGACCGCTGGCCCCTCGGGACGCCGTTCCCCATCCACTCGCCCATGCAGGCGCTGACCCTGCAGATCATCCTGCGGACGGTCTTCGGCGTGGATGGCGTGGCCCGCCTCGCGCGCTTCGATCGTCTCATGACCGAGCTCTTGGACATCGCCGCCTGGGCGCCGCTGCTCGTGCCCTTCATGCAGAAGGACCTCGGTCCCTGGAGCCCCTGGGGAAAGTACGTCCGCAAGCGGGACGAGTCCGACGAGATGGTCTACGCCGAGATCCGCGAGCGGCGGGCGCAGGGCTCGCGAGGGCGGACGGACATCCTCTCGATGCTCCTCGAGGCCCGCGACGAGGATGGACGGGCCATGAGCGACGAGGAGCTCCACGACGAGCTGGGCACGCTGCTCGTCGCCGGGCACGAGACGACCGCCACGGCGCTCGCGTGGACGTTCCGGTGGCTCCTCGAGAAGCCCGACATCGCCGCCCGGTTGCGCGCCGAGATGGCCGTCGCCGAGAAGGACGGCCCCCTCACCCCCGAGCGCATCGCGAAGCTCGAGCTCCTGGACGCCGTCGTGCGCGAGGCGCTCCGGCTCCAGCCCGTCATTCCGCTCGTCGGCCGCGTCCTCCAGAGGCCCGCGCGCGTGGGAGGCTACGATCTACCCGCCGGCACCTCGGTCCTGTGCTCGATCTACCTCGCCCAGCGCCGGCCCGACGCGTACCCGCGGCCGCGGGAGTTTTTCCCCGACCGCTTCCTCGGCAAGAAGCTCTCGCCGAACGAGTTCTTTCCGTTCGGCGGCGGCGTGAGGCGCTGCATCGGGATGGCGTTCGCGCTCTACGAGATGAAGATGGTCGTCGCGCGGGTCCTCTCCAGGGCGACCCTCTCGCTCGCGAACGAGGCGCCGGTGCGCGTCGTGCGCCGGAGCATCACCCTCACGCCGTCGGAGGGCCTGCGGGTCAGGCTCGACGCGCGGCTCCCACGGGCGGCAGGCGCGAAGGCCGCCTGACCCATGACCGTAGCGCTCCCGCGCCCGCTGGCGTCCGACGCCGCGGGTAGCAACGTCCTCGCGGATCGCCGGCTCGAGCAAGCGCTGCTCTTCACGCTGATCTGCCACGCAGTGGCGATGCTCTCGATGGCCGCGCTGCTCTTGCCGATGATGCCCGGCGGTACGACGAGCGACGATGCCGCTCGGGTCGCGCTCCTCGCGAGCCACACGATACGCTTCCGGCTCGGCTGGCTGCCGTGGCACGTCACGGCGCTGTCCGACCTCTTGCTGGCGATCGCGATGGTCCGCACGCGCTGGCTTCCGCGGGGCCCCGTGTGGCTGGTCCTCGGCCTCACGGTGGTGGCCGTGGCGCTCGACCAGGGCGGTCAGGGCCTCTGGCTGACGCGGGGCCTCGTCCTGGTCGAGCAGGGAGCGCGCACCGGCGACCTCGGACCGTACCTCCGCTACGAAGCGTGGGTCATGCCCATCACGTCGGCGTGGGCGGCGCTGGCCTACACGCTGACGGCGATCGCGTGGACGTGGTGCTTCTACGCCGCGAAGACGTGGTCGCGCGCGCTCTCGGTCCTCTCCGTGCCGCTGTGGGGGGTCTTCCTGGTCATCAGCGTCGCGCCGCTCTTGCCGCCGTCCATCCGGCCACCGGCGGAGCTCGTCGCGGCCGGCAACGCCATCGGCTTCGTGCTGCTCGAGGTGTGGCTCGTGCTCGTGTCCGAGCGGGTGCTCACCCGCGCGCGCCCCGAGACTCCGCACGGCAGGTGGGCTCGCTGGCGGTACCCCCGCGCGGGGATCCTCGGCCGCGCGCTCGGTATGGTGGCGAACAGCCGCTGGCTCCGGTCGATCGGAGAGGCCCTGCCCGTGCTCGAGTTCGGGAGCGACATCACCGACGTCATCTACGTGAACTACCTGGTGCCCGCCGCGCGCCTCCTGCCGTTCGTCCCCGAGGGCCTCGAGCTCCAGCGTCTCGGGCCCGACGGCGGCCACGCGCTCTTCACCTTCCTCACCTACCGCCACGGCCACTTCGGCCCAACGCTCCTCGGCGCGCGCCGCCTCTTCCCGTCTCCCGTCCAGTCGAACTGGCGCACGTACGTGCGCGACCCTCGCACGGGGACCCTCGGCATCTACTTCGTGACCAACGCCGTCACGACGCTGCTGCACGCGATCGGAGCGAGGGTGATGGCGGAAGGCGTCCCGATGCACCTCCTGGCGGACGCCTCGATCACGCGCGCGAAGGACGGGACCATCACGATGGCCCTCGACCCGGGCGAAGGCACGGCGCCCGACGCGCGCGCGGTGCTGCATCCAGCGAAGAGCCGCGCGCTGCCCCTCCCGTGGAGCGAGTGCTTCGCGGACTACGACGCGCTCCTCCGCTACGACGTGCCGCAGGACCGCGCGATGGCGACGCAGCCCTGGCGAAGGAGGACCGTACGCCAGGAGATCGCCTTGAACATCCCTCTCGAGTCGGTCGAGCCTCTCGAAGGTCACGTGACCTCCAGGGCCGCGCGAGCCATCGTCGGCGACGCCATGCCGGTCTCCTTCCGCGTCCCCGCCGTGCCCTTTCGCCTCGTCGCCGAGGAGGTAGACCCATGGTGATGGACCGTGTGTCCCAGGCCGTTCGACCGGACGGGCGGCCGGCGGGGTTTCAGCGCTGGCGGCACCTGCTCTTCCTCCACTGGGAGGTGCCCGCCGAGACGATCCAGAAGGGGCTCCCCGCCGGCCTCGAGGTCGACACCTTCGACGGGCGCGCGTTCGTCGGCGTCGTGCCGTTCACCATGCAGGATGTCGTGCCGTGGTGGTCGCCGTCCGTGCCCGGTGTATCGAGCTTCCACGAGCTCAACGTGCGCACCTACGTGCACCGGCGTGGGCGCGATCCGGCCGTCTGGTTCTACAGCCTCGATGCGGCGAGCTCGCTCGCGGTGTTCCTCGCCCGCACCTTCTGGCACCTGCCCTACCGCCGCGCGTCGATGCGGCTCGCGGTCGACGGGAGCCTCGTCAGCTACGCGAGCAAGCGATGGTGGTCTCGAGCGGCGCCCGCGGAGCTCACGGCGCGCTACCGGATTGGCGAGCCTCTCGGGGCGAGCGCCCCGGGGACGCTGGAGCACTTCCTCTGCGAGCGGTACCTGCTCTACGCAAGGCAGGGCGACGGCTTCGCCATCGGGCAGGTTCACCACAAGCCGTACCCCGTTCACCGCGCGGAGGTGCTCGAGCTGCGCGAGTCGATGGTCTCGGCCGCGGGCTTCCCTGCCCCGGAAGGCGAGCCGCTCGCGCACTACGTTCCGGGAGTCGATGTCGACGTGTTCGCGCTCCGAAGAGCGGAATGAGCAGAGCGGCCGACCGCGGGGCCCCTACGGCAAGGGCAGGCTGCCTCCGATGACCTGGGCGCCCACGACGTTCCCCGACGGGTCATGATACGGCTGCCAGCCCCAGCGGTACCTCCGGTGCGTCCGGATGAAGCAGCCATTCATCGCGATGGCGAGCACAAGGATCAAGAGCTTTGCGGGAAGCGCACGCATCGTCCACCTCGCGGTTCGTTCGGAGCTCGCCCTCGGTAGGAGCAAGCGCCACACCAGGAAGGGGGAGCTCGCTTCCCTGGCACGGCCGACCGACCTGCTGACGCTGCTCAGACGACGGAGGCCGCCGTCACTGCGCCTTCACTGCGGCGTCGGCACCGTGCAGAACCCGTTGACGCACGTGTCCTGCGAGTCGCAGCAGTCCGCGCTGGTCGCGCACTTCTCCTCGGGCTGCGAGCACATGGCGTTCGGCGGGGTGTTCGTGCACACGAGCCCGGCATCGGCACCCGCGTCGGCGCCCGCAGCCTCACAGTAGCCGTTGCAGCACTGGTCGCCGCTCTCGCAGGACTGCCCGTCGGGCTTGCAGGGGGCGAGCGCCCAGAAGCCGCGCGCGTTGCCCGCGAGGAGCTCCTGCGCTGGCAGGTAGAAGGCCGGGTGGCTGGGGTCGGTTCCCGGGGGCGCGTTGAGGTCGATCGCGGCGACCCAGAGCTTCTTGGTCGTCGTGTTCGCCAGCTGCGTGGCGTCGTAGTCGCGCGGGTCGCTCTGCCATGGGTCGGTCGTGGCGACGTTGCCGTAGAGGCGACGGCTCGTGAAGATGACCCAGATGTAGCCACCGGACGCGACGGGGTTCACCGTGGGCTCGTAGTTGAGCACGGTGTCGTTGGCGTGGTTGTTGGGTCCGGCGGGCAAGTACGAAACGGCCCCCGCATCCTCGTTGCCGGAGTCGACGGTACCGGCCTCGCCGCCGTCGCCAGCACCCGCATCGCTGCTCGCCGCCGCTGGCATCAGGCCGTTCAGCAGGGAGAGCGGGGTCGCCGTTCCCGTCGCCAGATCCGACCACCAGATCTGCGCCTCGGCGCCGTGCCACGTGTTGAGGAGGTGGTCCGAGTTGACGAGCTGGTAGTGGAAGGCCACCGCGTCGTTCGTCGGAAAGAACGACGGGAAGCCGGCCCGCTTCCCGGCCGTCATCGTGGCCAGCACGGTGAGGTTCGAGAACGTGTTGGTCGTGGCGTCGAAGGCGAGGGAGACGAGCTGCGTCCCGTTGCCGCTCACGTTGCCGATCGTGCCGCCGAGGAAATCGAAGGCGACATGGGCGCCGTCGGGAGAGAACGCCGGAGTGCCGGCCTGCACGCTCGTGGGCACGCCGCTCACCGTGATGGGCGTGGCCGAGGCGGGCGGGAACGAATAGAGGCTCGTGCCCGACGTGTTGGCCGCGAGGTTGCCCGCGTTCGTCCAGGCGAGGGAGCCGTTGGCGGAGAGACCGGCCCAGCCGAAGGTGTTGTCGTAGCTCGTCAGCACCGTCTCGGCGTTGCCGTTCTTGAGATCGTAGACCGACGTCTCGCCGTAGTTGTCGCCGTGCTGCGCGATGAGCGTGCTGCCGTCCGACGACACCACGTGGCAAACGCGGCAACCGGCCCCGGTCGGTATGGGGCTCGCCGTGCCGGCGACGACGGACGGCCCCGTCGCTCCTTCCTGAATCCCGAGCACGGCGGCGCCGTACTGCGTGTGGACGAACGACAGGTCGGTCGAGTTCTTGACGAGGTTCGTCCCGTACGAGTTGTAGTAGACGGTCCCTTCGAGGCGCGCAGGCGCGATGGTCCACGTCTCGGTGATGGGGCCGTAGCCTTGGCCCGCCTTCGCCACGACCAGGCTGACCTGGAGCCTGTCGAGCGTGCCGTTCGGCGCCAGGTTGCCCGCCGTGTTGGTGGCCATCGTCCAGATGTCCTGCGGGATGGGGTGACGGATGAAGCTCCCGCCCGTCTGCTGGAGGACGGCCGGCGCGGCGAACGTGCCGGTCCAGGAGAACGAACCGCTCGTCGTGGTGAGGTGGATCTGGATGGCGTCCGCGTTGCCGGTCGACCACGCCCACTGGAGGAGAGGCGCGAGCAGCCCTCGAGGAAAGACCGTCTTGTCGTACGGGTAGAGGAACGTGAGGCCTTGCAGCTGTCCGCTGTTGGTCGGGTTCGTGAGCGCGGACAGCGTCGCCGGATCCGTCACGACGCCTCCGAGGCCCTCTCCGCCCACGCCGCCGACGCCGCCTCCCTGCCCGAGCGAAGCGACCGAGCCCGCGATCTGCTGGCTCTCGCCGGGCGCCGTGGGGTTCGCTCCGTTCTGCTGCGCCGAGATCTGCACGAAGACTTGCCGCATCAACGTCTGCCCGTTGAGCCCGGCGATGACGTTGACGAGGCCCCCGGTGGTGCCCGTCGGCTGGAACGTCCCCTGGATCGAAGGGCCGACGCCGATGGATCCGACGTCCCCGCGGTCGACCGACCAACCCGCCGCGATGGGCTTCGCACCGTAGCTCGCGTTGTAGAGGACCGTCGGCGTGTTCTGGCCTGCCGTGACCATGATGGTCTGCAAGGCAGCCGGCGTGACGTTGAACACTTGCGGCACGTCGGTCGTGGCGTCGCTCGATCCACCGCCGTCGTCTCCGAGCATGAGGTTCGCGTCCGTCGTGGCGTCGACGGTCGCATCCTCCGTCGCTCCATCCCCGACGGTGACATCGGGGCCGGCCGCGTCTCCCACGGCGGGCGTCCCGTGGTTGCTTCCACCCGAGCCGCAGGCCGTCGCGAAGACGAGGACCGCGGGCACGAAGGCGCGAGCGAACAAGACGGAACGGGGAAGGACGGCCATGCCCAAGCCTAGCGCCGACGCGTGAACAATCACGAGTTCTGCGGGTGGCGTGGGGTGGGACGACCTTGCAGAACGTAGGCACGACTGGCACGATCCGGCCCGTGACGAAACGCGTAGATCACTGCGCCGAGAGAGACGGGACGATGCGCAGGAGCTACCCATGCTGAAGATCCGGTCAGTTGGGCTGGCCGCGCTCGCCGCGATGGCGGTCGTCGTCGCCTGCGGGCACGGGAGCTCTGGCGGGGGCGTCCTGATCGACCCGCCGGTCAAGACCGCGCTCCCTCCGCTGCCCAAGTTCACGAACGTGGCGGCCACCGTGAACGGAGACGCCGCCACGGTCACGTTCGACCCGGTCGACGGAGCCGCGGACTACCGGATCTACCCGTTGCCCCCCGACAGCGACATCGCCATCAACCCGACGGGCTCGATCGTCGTCACCAACGGCGTCTACCGGTGCGGCGGCGCACGCGAGGAGCTCTACTACACGGTCGACGGCTACTGGCCGACAAACGGCGACAACTGCGCCGCAGGGACCACGATCGTGAACGGCGCCGTCGAGGGCTTCACGCGCGCCGACGCGGATGCGTCGCTCGGCTGGGTCTACACGACGGCCGGCTCCGGCCGGGTCCCCGTGTACGCCGTGGGCCTCGGGGACAAGAAGTCGGACAACGAGAACGCGGCGGCGTACGCGAACGTCGACGGTACGGTCTGGCCCGTCTTCAAGTCCACGAGGCAGAAGGAGTACACGACCGACCAGACGCAGCAGCAGGCGTTGCTCGCGGCGGGCGGCAGGGACGACGGCATCGTGTTCTACGTGCCCAGCTCGGCGGGCTCCAACACGAAGCCCCTCTACGAGGCGAAGATCAACGTCCAGCCGACGGGCGCCGACGACATCATCTTCTGGGTCGACGGAGCCGAGGGGACGCAGCGAGGCAGCCAGGGGACGGTCGCGTTCAACGTGCTCTCGGCGCCCGACACGGACACGGCGCCCCTCCAGCGGGTGCACAGTCAGCCCGTGTTCTCCGGCGAGCACGACGAGCTCGTCGCTGGATTGGCCCGCTACCGGCAGGCGCGCTTCGAAGGGGACATACCGGTCACGGGCCTGCGATGGGCAGGCCTGACGGGGACGACGACCCTCGTGATCGAGGCGCTCGACAGCGGCTGCCCGAACCAGGGGTTCTTCTCGCCCACGCACCTCGACAGCTTCACCTTCGTCGTCGGCGATCCGCGCAACCCGGTGAAGGACGCGAACGGGCAGAGCACCGACACGATGCCGCCCTGGCTCACGTTCGACGAGCTGAAGAGCGCCTCGCCGACGGGCGAGGTCTTCCTCAACGGCCAGTACGCCGCGACCAACCAGCCCAAGGCGATCGCGCGGTCGTTCGTCCAGCTCGGTCCGGCCGCGCCGCCGGACATGGACTTCTACGCCGGCTTCGAGGTGGGCACCCAGCTCGAGCCGTTCACGTCGATCCCGGCGCCGAAGAACGAGGGGGCCGAATACTGGTACGACTCGCCCACCTACTCGCTCTCGACCTACGCCGACCCCAACGTCTTCTTCGGGGTCGAGCTCGGGGAGCTGTGGATGACCGCCCAGGACGCGGACGCCGACACGCTCGGCAAGGTGCGCCTGACACCGAAGCAGATGGCGACGATCGGCGACTCGACCTACCTGCACGTCACCGAGGAGGTCGACATGACCTCGTCGCAGCGGCGCTACCCGCAGATCATCATCAGCGACCAGGCCCCGCCCATCCAGGACGACATGGCGAAGGGCAACAGCCTCGTCATCCAGACCCACAACTGGGCCCCGAACTACCTGCTCCTCCAGGTGTGCGACCACGTGGAGTGGCAGCCGAACGCGCAGTGCCCCGACTTGCCGCTCACCGCGCCCGACCTGCCGCCGCGTTTCCAGGTTCCCGCCGAGCTCGCGGGGTTCGACCGGAACGTGAAGTGGGACGTCTACGTCTCGACGTCCCGTGTGTACCTGCTCCTGAACGACGTTCCCCAGTCGTGCACGCTCCTGTCGGCCCCCGCGGCCGATGGAGTCGTCCACGGGACTCCCCAGGGGAGCGTGAGCGTCACCTTCGGAGACGTGCTCTACCACTCGGTCGTCGAGCAGGACGGGCCGTGCGGGGATCTCAACGAGACGGGCTCCGTCAGCCCCGAGAACCCTCCGGCCGTGGCAGGCCAGCCCACGACGTACAACTACATCACGAACAACGTGCGTTTCATGACGCGCCGTCACTTCGACAACCTCGGCTTCAAGAGCGGAGTGCCGGCGCCCAGCTGGGACGAGACACGGTTCCCCTGCGCGTCGGGACAATGAGGCGAGGCCGGCCGGTCATCGGCTACGTGCTCGTCCTTGCGGCGCTCGCGGCATGCTCGAAGGATGGCGGCGCCGGGGAGACGTCCGACGCGGGACCGCTGCTCGACGCATCTCCCGACGTGGGCGACCAGGCACCGCCGGCCTTCACGACCGCGGAGTGGACGGCGCTCCTGTCGTTGTCACCCGTGACGCTGCCGCCGCCACCCGCCGACGTGACCAACGCCAAGGCAGACGACCCTGCCGCCGCAGCCCTCGGGCAGATGCTCTTCTACACACCCCTGTTCGCGGGGCCGCTCCTCGACGGCGAGAACGACGGCAAGGACGGCTCGCTCGGCACGCAGGGGGAGACGGGGAAGGTCGCCTGCGCGAGCTGCCACGTCGGCAGCACCGACTTCACCGATACGCGGTCGCCGAGCCACCAGATCTCCTTCGCGTCGAGCTGGGGAAGGCGGCGGGCGCCTTCGTTGCTCGACGTGGGCCAGACGAAGCTCGTCATGTGGGACGGCCGACGCGACGCGCTCTTCAATCAGGTGTTCGGGCCGATGGAGTCGCCGGTCGAGATGAACAGCTCGCGCCTGTACGTGGCCGAGCAGGTCTTCGCGAGCTTTCAGGCGCCCTACGAGCAGGTCTTCGGCCCCATGCCACCCCTGGGCGACACGACGCGGTTTCCCAAGATCCGGGCCGCGGACGACGGCTGCCACCCCGTGGGCGCCGTCCCCGGGGAGAACAACTCGCTCACCTGCGACGGAACGTGGGTCGGATACCCGGGCGACCACGGTCCTTTCGACTCGATGGCGGCCGCGGATCAAGAGGCGGTCACGCGCGTCGTCGCGAACGTCGGAAAGGCGATCGGCGCGTTCGAGCGCCTGCTCACGTGCGGCCCGAGTCGCTTCGATCAGTTCATGCACGGCAGCTCGTCCGCGCTGTCGGCAAAGGAGCAATGGGGCGCCCAGCTCTTCGTGAGCGCTGGACGCTGCATCAGCTGCCACACGGGCCCGTTCCTGTCCGACCAGAAGTTCCACGCCGTGGGCCTTCCTCCCGCGAGCGTCGCCGGCGGATTCATCGACGTGAACGACCAGGGCGCCTCGGTCGGCCTCGCTGCGATCCTCGCGGACCCCCTCAACTCGAAGGGGATCTACAGCGATGGCTACGACGGCCGGCTCCCCGCCTCCGTACCCTCGTCGGCGACGGGGGCGTTTCGTACGCCTGCCCTTCGCTGCGTCTCGCGGCGGCCGTCGTTCCTCCACACGGCGCAGGCGACGAGCCTCGATGCCGTGGTTCTGTTCTTCAACAGCGGCGGCGAAGGCTTCCCGGTGCCGGGGACCAACGAGCTCTCGGCTCTCGGCCTGTCGGAGGAGCAAGAGGCCGACCTCGTGGCGTTCCTGAAGGCGCTCGACGGCCCGGGTGCCGATCCCAAGTACCAGCAGGCGCCGTGAGCGCCGTCAGGCGGACCGCGAGCCTCACGAGCTCGTCGGCATCTCGCTCATCGGCGGCGGTCCCGCGATGGGAACGACGAGGCGGAACAGTGCTCCTTCGCCGGGGCGCCCCCCGCCCACGTACGACAGCTCGCCGTCGTGCTCCATCGCGATGCGCTGCGCGATCGCGAGGCCGAGACCCGTACCCTGCGCCTTCGTCGTCGCGTACGGCTCGAAGAGCCGCTTTGCCATCTCGGGAGACACACCGGGTCCGTTGTCGCGCACGCTGATCTCGACGAAACCCGCGTCCGCGTCGCCCACGACGACGTGGACGCGTCCCCCTTCCGGCAGGTTGGCCTCGCGCACCGCCTCCACCGCGTTCTGCACGAGGTTCGTCACCACCTGAACGATCTGGTCGCGGTCGACGTTGGCGTTCGTGGGGCGGCGCACCTCGAGCTCGACCAGCACATCGCCCGCGTTGGCCTTCTGCAGCTGCACGACCTGCCGCGTGAGCTCGCCGAGATCGGTGTCCTGGGGGCGCGGCGCGGGCAGCCGGGCGAAGCGCGTGAACTCGGTCACGATGTTGGCGATGCGGTGGACCTCGTCGAGCACCGTGCGGGTCGCCTCGTCGAAGTACTCGTCGAACGCGGGATCGTTCCTCGCGCGCAGGCGACGCAACGTTTCCACGGCGGCGCGGATGGGCGCGAGCGGGTTCTTCACCTCGTGGGCGACCCGCCTCGCCACCTCGCGCCAGGCGGCCACCCGGCTCGTCGCAGCGAGCCTCCGCCGTGTCGACGCGAGATCCTCGATCATCTTGTCGAAGGCCTGCACGAGCTCGGCGATCTCCCCCGAGCCTCGCACCCGCAGCGGATTGGCCTGGTCGGTGGCGACCTTGCGCGCCTCGGCCGCCAGCTCTGCGATGGGCCGACCGAGGCTCCGCGCGAGGAGGAACGCAATGAGGAGCGCGATGCCCGTCGACACGGCGCCCGTCACGAGGATCGTCCGGTCGAGGTAGGCGAACGTCTTGAAGAGGTCGTCCTTGCGCTTGGAGTTCGTGACGACGATGGAGACGCTCGCCTCGCCGTCCGAGATGTTGCACGGCGCCTGCGCCGAGTGCGCGGCCGTGGGGGCCGCGGCGCCGATCGAGATCCCGAGGTTCAGCGAGTTGCCGAGGCGCGCTAGCAGGGGCACGAGGTGGCGCGCCCCGATGAGGCCCGCGCTCTGCCCGGCGCGCTCGGCGCGGCAGCGCGAGACGATCGCGGGCTTGGCGCCGGTGCGGAGCGTGAAGTGGCTCTGGTTCGGCTTGAGGAGCTCTGCGACCTGCGCGGCGGGCGTCCCCATGAGATCGCGCGGCTCGGCCCCGAGGACCTCCCCCTGCCCCGTCACGAGCATCAGCTCGTCGAGGTCGAACGCACGGCTCGTGTTCGGCACGAGGTTGGTCCCGATGGCCGGGCGCATGGAGTCGATTTCCCCGTTGTCGATCCAGGTGATGGTGCGATCGACCAGCTCGCCCGACTGGCACGCGGCGAGAATGAGCTTGCGGTCGCTCTCGGCCTGGTGACGCACCTCCTGCTTGACCGTCTCGCACGCCGCGCGCACGTCGTGATCGAAGCGCTCGGTCTGGTCTGCGCGTAGCTCCTCGCGAAGGACGAAGCCGAGCCCCACCGTCGAGATCACCGTGAGCGACGCGAAGGCCGCGCCGAGCTTCAAGACAAGGCGCATGGTGGGGAGCTCACGGGGGGTGGTGGAGGTTTCGGAGTCTGGGGGCGGACTAGGGAGACTTCGTCGTGCGGTAGGTCGATCCGAGGTCGATGCCCGAGCCCGAGAGGATGGCGAGGTTCAGGCCGGGAGCTCGGCCCCCTTGAACGCGGACCTCCCCCACGACGCCGACGCGCATGGTACGCGTCGTGGTGCGGGGGGCGACGTCCGCACCGCGCGGAGGAAAGCGAACGACGTCGACGGCGGCAGCCGGGTTGTCGGCCGTGGCGAGCGAAGCCATGATGCCGAGCGCGCTCTGGGCCAGCGGCCGCGCGACGTCGAGCGCGAGCGCATAGGCGCGCGACGCACGGCGTGCAGCGAAGTCCGCCTGGGCGATCGGCTTCGCGACGACCTCGTGCGCGGGACGCGTGAGGCTCGACGCGATGGCCCGCGCGAGCTCCACGAGCCACACGGCGTCGTCGCGAACGAGCAGCTCGCACGGTGCCCCTCCCCACCCGTCGTCGGCCGACTGCTTCCACGGCGCGCCGAGCGCAAGGTACGAGACGCGACCGGGAGGAATGCCGTCGGCCACCTGCTGCGCCACGCCGGGCGCATCCCAGTTGCCGGCGTCGTGACCCGTGCGGAGGAGAGCCCAGGCGATCATTCCCGCGTCGAACGTGCGGGCCCCGGGCCGCGGCTCGTGGAGACCCGACCCGAGCCAGCCGATGTCGTCCACGCCGCTCTCGAAGGACTGGAGCGACGCGGCGAGGTTCGGTGCCGCGTGAACGAGGACCTCGTCCACGAAGGACGGGCCGCTCGCCGCGTAGGCGTTGCGTCGCAGGACGAGCCCGTCCGCGTCGCGCTGGGCACGAAACGGCCCCGTGCCGTCGGGCTTCTCGGGGGAGAAGCCCACCGGGACGATGGCCACGAGGGGAGAGCCGAGGGCGCGCACGAGCCGGCGTGCGTCGAGGCCTCCCTCGGCGCCCTCGGGGCCGTGGACGTGACCGGCGGGCGAGGCGGACAAGACGCCCTCGAAGACCAGGGTTCGTGTCCCTTCGAGCTTCGGCGGCGGCACCTCGGCCAGCCACGCACGTGCGCCGTTCGCGCGGGCTCGCGCGATGGAGAACGCCACGTCCCTCGCCTCGATCGCCCTGCCCGACGCAGCCCGGAGCCCCCCGCGCAGGGTGACGCGCAAGCTCTGGCCGTCGACCTCGGGCTCTGCCTCGGCGAGCGATGGCGCGAACGCGCCCGAGTCCTCCGCGGCGTAGAGCGTGTCGAAGAGGGCCCCACCCACGATGGCGGCGGTCACGTCGTCGATGGCGTGCGGGTCGACCGAGCCGAGCGGCCAGGGCACGTGGAAGGTCACGCGACCGCCGAGAGGCAGGCGCCCCCGCGCGAGCGCGTGGCGACCGCACGCTAGCCCGGCGGCGAGGACCGCCCCTCCCGCGAGGAGCGCGCGCCGGGAGAGCGCGTGCTCAGCGGACAACCCACACCTCCCCGCCGACGACCGCCACGAGCGCGGGCACCCCCAGCTCCTCGGGCGGACAGACCGCGAGCGAGCGAACCCCTCCCGGCGCGGCGAAGCGCGCGCGCTGGTGAAGCTCCCCACCCCGCAACGATGAGATGACGATCGCGTCCTCGCCCGAGTCCGCCGTCGTGACGACCTCCGGCACGCCGTCTTCGTCGAGGTCTGCGAGCACCATCTGGGCGCCGACCCCTTCGACGAGGGTGGTCTCGTCGCCGAGCTTCACGTGAAGCGCGCCCGTGGGCTCCCGCGCAGCGACGACCATCCGCGACTGGCCGTTCTGACCGACGAGATCGAGCTCCGAGAACGTGTCGTAGCGCGTCGCGGGCGCGTCGACGGCGAACGGCGTCGAGAGGGCTCCGCAGCCCGTCGCGGGTCCGTCGAACGCCACGAGCGCAGGGTTGGTCCGCACGCACGCGACGCCGGGCCCCGGGCCCGAGAAAGGGATGGGCAACCCGACGAGCGGCGACGACCCGAGGAGATCGCGGCTCAGCGCGACCCCGCCGCGGTCGGTCAGCCCGGCGAAGAGCTCGCCGCCGATGGGCACGAAGGGGGCCGACGTCCCCTGGGGGGCGTCGCGAGGCTCGCTGCGCCGCGACGCGATGGCCGCCGTCGCGAGCGGCTCACGGAACGGGACCGGAGCGCGCTGCGCGAGCGCGCTCCACGGGGCCTGGTGGGCGACGACGAAGCGTCCTGACCGCAGGTGCCCCCACGCCACGGTCGTCCTCGACACGAGCGCGACCTCCATGCCCCCGTCGCCATCGATGTCACCGCACGCGGCGGCGAGGACGTCCCCGCGATCGTGCTTCGATTTGTGGACGTGGAGTTGCTCGAGCACGATCGGCGCCAGGAACGTCCGCACCTCGGCGTCGATGGGCGCGCTCGCGAAGGCGTGCGAGCGAGGAGCCGGCGCGGGCGCGCGAACGCGGTCCCAGGCGTTGGACATCACGGGGTAGAGGTCCGCCACGACACGCACCTCGCCCCGGGCAATCTCGACCTGGAGGTAGACGAGCGCCCCCTTCTTCCCTGCGAGCGCGCGCGCCACGTCGAGGTGCGCCGCCTGCGGGTGGGCCGACGCGCCGAGCTTGCCCGCGACGAGGAGGGCCACCCGGGCGGCGAGCTCGTCGCCGTGGGGGGCCGGCACGTCGCTCGAGAGCGGGGCGGCGACGACGATGGCGCTCGTGGGAACGTCCCCCATGTCCCGGGCGACGAGCGGCGCGATCGACGTGAGCGAGCCGGCTGCCCGCGCATGCACGGACCAGGACGCCACGATGGCCATTGCCGCGATGCCGACCCGCTTCACCAGACCTCCAACGCTCGGGACGATACCCCCGATTCAGCGCGGCCCGGATTTCAGGGACGACGGAAGGAGGGCCGAGCCCCCGGCACCGTAGAACACCCGCCCCGAGGCAGGCAACCGGCGCCACGCAGACGCCGAGCCGAGGCGCTGACCTACTTGCGGCGGCGCGGGCGCAGGAGGGCGAGGCCTACGATGGCGAGGATCGCGCTCAGGCTCATCGGCGCTTCACGGGAGCCCTTCGACGTGGCGCACGCGAACGTGCTGCCGCCGCCGGTGGACGGGCTGCTCGACGGCGTCGCCGTCGCCGGGGCGTTCCCGATGATCGTGCAGTCGTTCCCGTACACGGGGCACGTCAGGTTGATCTCCTGCGTGGGGTTGCGAATGTTCGTGAGCTGCGACTGGTCCGGCGAGGCCTCGACCACGAAGTCCACGGTCATCGCGGCGTGCGCGATGTCGCTCCGCATGCGCGTGAAGGTCGCGTTTGCGCCGCTGATGCCGGCGAAGAGGGCGGCGACGTCGGCGTCACGGACCTCGTCGGCCGTCTCCGTGACGTTGCCGCTCGCGTCCGTCACGGGCAGGTAGTCCTGGCTCGCGTCCGACGGGCCCGCGGCGCTGCCTGCCCCCACGACTCCGCCGCTCACGATCGCCGACGTGACGGTCGACTGCGCGAGGGAGAGCGAGCTCTCGAGCTCCCAGCCCTTGCCGTCGTACGACGCCTCCTCTTGCTGGCGCAGCGCCGTGTAGTTGCTCGACTGCGAGCTCCAGTCCCACACGAGCTGCGAGTCGTTGATGCGGAAGAAGGGGAAGTTCTGCGGCTGGTAGCGCCCGTCGGCGACGACCCAGATGGTGATGCCCACCGTCGTGCCCGTCCCGATGGCGGCCATGCGTAGCGGCAGGGTGAGCGAGGCGCCCGTGCTCGTGACGCGAACGGGGCGCATCGAGCTCACGCCCGTGTTCGGCAGGAGCTTCATCGCGAGAAAGTCGAAGCCCTCGGCCACGTACGCCGCGAGGACCGGCTGGACCGCCGCCGGGATGTCGTAGCCGTTGGTGGTGAGCCACTGATCGAGGGCCGTCGAGCTCGTCGAGGAGAGCTGCACGGTCGCGTAGGGGCCGACGTTCTGGGCCTTGGTGACCTGGACCGCACCGGCGTCGGCTTCGGCCTCGGGGGCCTCCGACGCGAAGCCGGCGCCCTCGGAGGAGTCGCTGCACCCTCCGCCGTTGCCGCCGCTGCAGCTCGGGGCGGGCGGGCAATTGCGGACGGGCGAGATGATCTGGGTCGCCGTCAGCGCGTCGACCGAGTCGAAGAGCACGTCCGCGCTGAGCCCCACCGTGACGTTGCCGCGGATGGGGAGCACCCAGGCGAAGGTCGTCGGGTTGCCGCTGTAGGTGATCTGGTCGTAGAGCGTCGTCTGCTGGGGGGAGACCGTGAGGAGCATGCGCTCGTCGGTGATGTCGGTCGCGGTCTGCGTCTCCGTCGGCGGGATGGGCGGCTGAAAGCAGCCGCCGCACGCCGCAGCGTCACGCTGGCCGCCGATGCTCACCACCCCGAACGCCGCCCCCACCGCCGCCAACGTCGCCAGGACCCGTGCCGCTCGCCTCATGTGGCCTCCCAGGTTGAGCCCAGAGGCGAGCCTAGCATTGGTCGTGCCTGCTTGCGGCGGCGAGGCTGACCCTGGAAAAGCAGCGTCCCGGGCCGGCCCCTTCCGCGGGTGCCCTGATCGCCACGTCGCAGCAGGCGACGACGAGCGTACGCTACGGCGAGGCGTCGCTCTCGGCCACGGGCCCGGCGTCGGCGTCCGCGTGGTCCACGGGGACCGCGCCGCCAACCTCGGTCGGCTCGGTACCCTTCAGGAACACCTCGTCCATCACGTCCGGGTCGCCCTCGTAGGGGAGCTTGCCGGTGTTCACGTCGATCGACACCGTCGACACGCCGGCGGGCCTCGGGAAGTCGGTCGCGGGCCGGTGCTCGTGGGCCGCCTTCATGAACTCCACCCAGGCCGGCAGCGCGACGCTCGCGCCCGACTCGCCGGCGCCGAGCGATTTCCCGTCGTCGTAGCCGATCCACACGACCGCCGCGATCTCGGTCGAGTAGCCGGCGAACCACGTGTCCTTCACGGTGTTGCTCGTGCCGGTCTTGCCCGCGAGCGGCCGCCCGAGCGATTTCGCGCGCACGCCCGTGCCGTGGTCGATGACGCTCGTGAGCATGTTGGTGATGACGTAGGCCTCGGCCTCGTCGAGCACCGGGCGCGGCGGGGGCTGGTTCTTCAGCGGCAGGTCCTGCCCGGTCGGCCCGACGATGCGCATGACGAGCTTGGGCTCCTCGTACGTCCCGCCCGCGGCGAACGTCGCGTAGGCGCCGCACAGCTCGATCGGGAGCACCTCGTAGCTGCCGAGCGCGAGCGAGAGGTCGGGCTTCAGGGTCGACTGGATGCCGAGCGCGTGCGCCCACTCGACGACGCTCGCGGGGCCCACGTCCGAGAGGATGTGCACCGCGGCGACGTTGACCGAGTTGGCGAGCGCCTCGCGCATGCGGAGCGCCTGCGTGCCCGTCCACCCCTCGTAGTTGCTCGGGTGGTAGCCGCCCTCGAAGACCGCGGGCGTCACGTCGATGAGCGTCGAGGGCGTGTAGCGCCGCGAGTGCAGGGCGTACGAGTAGACGATGGGCTTGAACGTCGAGCCCGGTTGCCTGTGCGCCTGCGTCGCGCGATCGAGCCCGCCCGTGACGGCCTCGTAGCTGCCCACGAGCGCCAGCACCTGCCGCGTGCGCGTGTCGATGGCGACGAGCGCACCCTCGGGGCCCGACTCGAGGCGAAGCGGCACCTTGGCCGTCCCGGCGGCGGCGCCATCGGGGACGGCCGCGAGCAGGCTCACGCGCACGTGCGAGTCGAGCGGCGCGAAGGCGCTCGCGGGCAGGCGGTCGGGGTTGTAGCGATCGCAGTCGGCGAGCTTCACCGTGCCCACCGCCGTGCCGACGCGCACGTCGAAGGTCCCGAGCGCGTCGTTCGACGAGATGACGACGCCGTTCAGCACCTTGTGGAGCTCGAAGCTCGGGGTCCCCTCGAAGGGCTTGTCCTTCGCCGGAGGGGGCGGAGGCGCGTGCCTCTGGCCCTTCTTGTCGACGGTCGCGACGACCGGGCCCTTCAGCGGGCCGAAGAGCGCGTGGTGCTTGTCGTAGCCGTCGAGCCCGTCGCGCAGGGCCTTGCGGGCCGCAGCCTGGAGTCGCGGGTCGATGGTCGTCGTCACCGTGAGGCCGCCGCGGGTGTACGCCTCGGGGTCGATCTCGCGCAAGGTCCGGCGCACGATCTCCACGGCCTCGGGCGCGAGCTCGCTCTGCGCCTCGACGTTCGGCGCGACGAGGAGCGGCTCGTCCTTGGACGCGGCGTACTGCGCGTCGTTCAAGAAGCCCTTCCGGTGCATCTGCTCGAGCACCCAGGCCCGCCGGCCGAGCGCGTGGGGCACGTCGCGGCGGGGCGAGTAGAGCTCGGGGCCCGCGGCCAGGCCGGCGATCATCGCGGCCTCGGCGATGGTGAGGTCCTTCGCGCTCTTGCCGAAGTTGTCCCGCGCCGCCTCCTCGATGCCGTAGCGGCCGTGGCCGAAGTAGATGTGGTTCAGATAAAGCTCGAGGATCTCGTCCTTCGTGAGCTCCTGCTCGAGCCTCCGCGCGAGGAGCGCCTCGCGGATCTTGCGGCGGTAGGTGCGCTCGGGGTCGAGCAGGATGTTCTTCACGACCTGCTGGGTGATGGTCGAGCCGCCTTGCCGCGTGCGGCCCGCGCGGAGGTTCACCGCCATCGCGCGGAGGATGCCCCAGTAGTTGAGCCCCTCGTGCTCGTAGAAGCCCGCGTCCTCGGCCGCGAGCACCGCGAGCTTCACGTGCGCGGGCAAGGTCGCGATGGGGACGACGGTGCGGCGCTCGGTGAAGAGCTCCGCGAGCAGGGTCCCGTCCCGCGCGAGCACGCGCGTGACCTGCGGCGGGTGGTAGTTGCCCTTGAGGTCCGGGATGGTCGGCAGGTCCGCCTCGAAGTGGCGGATGACGAAGAAGACCGTGACGATCCCGACCACCAGGGTCACGAACGTGAGCGTGGCCAGGACCTTCGTGGTCTTGACGAGGATGGACAGCCACCGCGGGCGGGGCCTGGGGGCGAGCGCGGCCTGGGCGTCCATGCGTCCCTTCACTACGCCCGGCGAGGCCGCCTGCGTCCGGCCTGCGCGGCGGAGGCCGGGCTCCGTCGGGTCGTCGGCGCCCGGACGGCGCGGGGGGTCGGGGGTTTCAGCCACGCTTCGGTCTTACGTCATCCCCTGCAAGGACGCGAACAACCCCGGCAACTTGCCCCTGCCCTCCGCTTCCGGGGTTCGTGCTCGCCGCACGGGCACGGGCACGGGGAGGGAGTCACGCATCTGGGTGACAGGAGCACGGGCGGGAGTCGCGCTAGGGTCATTCCAACGACCGCAGCCTGCCTCGTCGACACGGCGAAGGCGCCATCACCGACTCGAAGACGCGAGGAGTTGCGCCCATGGAGCTGTCGTTCGGCGTTTGGCTGGCTGTGCTCGGGTTCGTGGGGGCATCGAGCCTCATCATGGTCCACAAGCCGGGGAGCTTCCTCGCGCGCGTCCTTCCGTACCAGGGGTGGATGGGGGCGGCGTCGGTCGTGTACGGCGCGTGGGCGTTCGTGGCGGCGGCCGGCAACATGGAGCTCTGGCGGGTGAAGCCGCCGATGGGCCTGCTCGTGTGGATGCTCTGGCTGGCGAGCGGCGCGCTGCTGCTCGCGCTCGGGCTCCTGCTCGGCGTCTCGGTGGTCCGGGGGCTCCTGCGGGACGAGGGGGCGCGGCGGCGCGTGGACAAGGCCGTCGCGCGGCTGGCGCCGGTGCAGCTCGTGCTCGGGCTCACGGCGATGGGGGTCGGCGTGGTCTTCACGCTCATGCAGATGGCGGTGTGACCGAGGCCCTCAGCCGGCCGCGAACTTGCGGACCGACTCGAGGAGGTCGTCGAGCTCCACGGGCTTCACGAGCCAGCCCTCGGCGCCCAGCTCCTGGGCCGTCTCCGGCGTCGCGTGGTGTCCGGACATGACGACCACCGGCACCTTGTCGTGGCGGCTGTTCCTGAGCAACGTCAAGAACCGGCCGCCGTCCATCCCCGGCATCATCAGGTCGAGCAGGATGAGCGACACCTGGCCGTTGGAGTGGAGCTTGGACCACGCGTCGTTGCCGTCCACCGCGGTCTTGACCACGTACCCGGAGCTCTCCAGCACCCACCGGACCGTCTCCCGGATGTCCTCGTCGTCGTCGACCACGAGAATCGTTCGGTCTCGCCTCGCCATGCTCCCTCGTCACGACCCGGCCGAGCGCTTCGGTGGAAGCTCGACCTGGAAGCAAGCCCCGCCGCTCGTCGGGCTCTCGGCCTTCACCTTCCCGCCCAGGCCCTGGACGATCGCCTGCACGATGTAGAGCCCGAGCCCCAGGCCCCCGTAGTGGCGGGAGGAGACGGCGCGCTCGAAGGGCTGGAAGATGGGCTCGAGCATGGCGGTCGAGATGCCTATACCGCGGTCTCGGACGGTCAAGGTCGTGAGGTCGTCGTGCCCGACCACGCTCACGTCGATCGGCCTGCCCTGGCCGAACTTGATGGCGTTCGACAGGAGGTTGGTCACGACCTGCTCGAGACGGAAGCGGTCCCATTGGCCCACCGTCGGGCCGCGGGAGGCAAGCGAGAGCGAGGAGCCCGAGGTCGACAGCTCCGCGGTGAAGCGGCTCGCGACGGTGCGGACCAGCTCCGCGAGGTCCACGCTCTCGAAGGTGAAGGCCAGCCGCCCCGCGCGGACCTTGGTGATGTCGAGCAGCTCGTCGACGAAGCGCGTCAGGCGCCGGTCCTCGCGCTCGATGACGTCGAGGGCCCTCGGCAGAAACCCGCCGTCGAGGACGCCCTGCCGGAGGCCCTGCACGGCGAGGTGCATCGACGCGACGGGGCCGCGGATCTCGTGGGCTGCGACCGACACGAACTCCTCGCGCGCGCGGAGCGCCTCCTGGCTGGCGCGGTAGAGGCGCGCGTTCTCGAGCGACAGCGCCGCCCGGCGGCCGAGCTCCATCGCGAGGTCGAGGTCGGCCGACGTGTAGCGTCGCCCCGGGGGGGCCACGAGCGTCAGCGCGCCGATCGTGGGCCCGGACGTGGAGAGAGGCACCGACAGGCACGAGGCGTCGCCCATCATGAAGAGGGTCGGGTGACCCGAGAGGGCCGCGAGCTGCGGCTCGGGGCTCGGTGTCTTCACCTGCGCGCCGGGGCGCGAGACCACGAGCAGGCGACGGACCCCGAGGTCCGCGGCGAGGTCCACGGCGCAGACCTCGGCCAGGCTCTTGACGACCAGGTGCGCCACGCTGTCGAGCGCCTTCTCGACGTCCAGCGAGCCGAGCAGCCGCGTCGCGTCGGCGAAGAACTCCGCGCGGTGCAGCAAGCGCTCCCTCTCCGTCACGTCGCGGAAGCTCCACACCCGACCGACCACGTGGTCGCCCACCTTCTGGGGGATCGAGTAGCGCTCGAACACGCGCCCGTCCTTGAAGCGCAGGACGTCGAAGCTCTCGACGTCGTGGCTCGTGTAGAGGTCGCGGACGCCCCGCAGGAACGCCTGCGGATCCTCGAGCTGCTCGTGAACGAGCCTCACGAGCGTCGTGTCGTCGCGCTCCTCGGCGAGCTCCCGCGGGATCCCCCAGAGAGCCAGGAAGCGCTGGTTGTAGGCGACGATGTGGCCCTGCGGGTCCACGACGAGGAGCCCGTCGGCCGCGGCGTCGATGGCGGCGCGCGCGACGGAGAGCGAGCGCTCGAGCCTTCGCGTGGTCTCCTTCGCGACCGCGGCCTCGCGGGCCTCCGGGGGCAGGCCGTGGCAACTCTCGGCGTCCGCGCGCGCGGTCACGTCGAGGGCCACGCCCACGCAGCCGCGGATCGCGCCGCCCGCGACGCGAACCGGGTCGATCGCCATCTCGAAGCACCGACCCCGGTAGGGGTAGCGGAACGATTGCCCCGTGCCGCCGAGCGCCTCCAGGTGGCGGAGGATGAGCGGGTCGTTCGGATCGCGGGCGGAGACGAGCTCCTGGACCGTCATCCCCTCGGCGCGTGGAACGCCCGTCGTGTCGAGCGCGCGGCCCTGGAGGAAGGTCAGGCGGAGCTCCCGGTCGGTGGTCCAGACCGCCCCCGTCGTCGCCCGCAGCGCACGCGCGAGGAAGCGCTCGGCCGCGCGCTCCTCGAGCCTCAGCCGGCGCGAGGCCGTCACGTTCTGCGCCAGCACGAGCGCGCCTCCGCCCGTGCGCGGCTCGAACCGGACCTCGAACGTCTGGTGGTCGATGGCGAGATCGAGCCGGTCGGGCTCGCCGGCAAGGACGCGGTGAAGGGCCGCGAGCATGCGCGGCCTGGAGCCAAGAATGCTCGAGGCGAAGTGACCGGTCACGCCGCCGGCCTGGATGCCGAGCGCCGCGAGGCCATCCCCCTCGGCGACGCGCACCACCCCGCTCGCGTCCACCACGAAGACCGCCGAGCCTCCTTCGCGGGCCTGGCCGTGCTCCGAGGTGTGCAGATCGGCCATGCCCACCATCTGCATCGCCCGCGCCGGGGCCCGCTCGAGTTGGGCCTCCCCCGGCGACGAGGCGGGCGGGAGTGTGAGGCGCGCGTCCCGACCCACAAAACGAAACAAGCGGGGAGGGCCGCCCGCGCGACCCTCCCCGCTCCCCTCTCTCTACTTCTCTCCTCGGCGCCCTACCCTGCCGTCACCTCACGGCTTGGGAACGACCGGCGCGCCCGGGACCGCGGGCGTCGGCTGCGCGGGCTCGCTCGGGGCGGGCTGCGCGACGACTCCCTTGATCTTGAGCTTCGCCTTGGGCCCCGTCGTGTGACGTGCGGCCCGGGTCGACTTGCGGAGCGCCACAGCTTCGGCCTTCTCTTCCACCGTCAGCGGCGTCGGCTCCTTGCGAAGCGACTGGCCGAAGGTGTTGAGAACGTCGGGCTGCTTGCTGTACGTGACCTGCAGAAAGGCGCGAAAATCCTTGATGACATCGAGGATGGGCGCCTCTTGTGCAACCGCGGCCTGCTGCTTGGCGAGGTAGCTCGCCCTCGCCGCCGTCACCCCGTCGTAGAGGTCGACCCAGCTCTGAAAGAGCTGGGCCAACTGCGCCGGAGTGTAGGTGCTGCCGCCGAGCACCACCTGCGTGACGCCTGGCAACGGCTTTGCCAGACCTGCAATGAGATAGAGAACCATGCTGCGAAACGCTGCTCGTGAGAGGGCCATGAGGGCCTCCATGGGACGAACCGCTGACCGGGCGGGATGCCCGGCCTCCTGCGGCCGCCTCTGACCCTTAAGTGGGAAATGGAGGGTGACTTCTCGCCGGATATTTCTGGGTCCGCCTTCGATTGGTAGGACAACAGGCGACTCCGAGGAGCCTGCGCGCTCGCTGCGGAGGCTCTCGTCGCGGAACGCATCCATTCCTGAGCAAGGAGGCATGCCTTCCGCGAGGAACGGGCGCCTTCTCGACCCGAAGGCACGCCTTCCGGCGCGGAACGCTGCCCTTCTCGACCGGAACGGCCGCATTCCGGCGTGGAACGCTGCCCTTCTCGACCGGAAGGCACGCCTTCCGGCGCGGAACGCTGCCCTTCTCGACCGGAACGGCCGCATTCCGGCGCGAACGCGGCCCTCTCGGGCCAAAGCCGCCCCGTTCCCGCGCGAAGGCCTGCCTTCTCGGACCAAAGGCCCCCCGTTCCGACGCGAAGCGCTGCCCTCTCGGACCAAGGCCGCCCCGTTCCCGCGCGGAGCCCTGCCCTCTCGGACCAAAGCCGCCCCGTCCCCGCGCGACGGCCGTCCCTTCCCGACCGACCGCGGCCCTCCCCGCGCGGACGCCCGTCTTCTAGGCGCTCCCGCGGGAATCGATGTAAGGAACACCGATGCGTTCGAGAGCTCTTGTCTTCGCCGGGGCGGCCGCGGCCCTGCTCGTCGCGCCCATGGCGGGCGCCGTCGGAACACGCACCTTCGAGCTGGACCGGCTGGAGGATCTCCAGGGCGGCGACCTCAAGGGCGTCGCGGTCAGCTCCGACGGGATCGTGCGCGCGGGCTGGACGCTCGGCGACGTGCCGCTGCAAGGCGCGACGGCGGCCTGGTCCGCGCTCGCGTTGGCCGACGGCAGCGTGCTCGTCGGCACGAGCCCCGAGGGCAAGGTCTTCAAGATCGTAAACGACCAGGCGAGCCTCTTCGCGGACACGGGCGCGCTCTCCGTCACGTCGCTCGTACAGGGAGCGAACGGCGTCATCTACGCGGCCACGATCTCCGAGGGGAAGATCTTCCGCGTCTCGCAGGGCAAGGCCGAGGTGTTCGCCACGCTGCCGGACACGAGCAACGTGTGGGCGCTCGCGTTCGACCGGTCGAAGACCACGCTCTTCGCGGCGACCGGGCCCGAGGGAAAGCTCTTCCGGATCGACGCCGGGGGCAACGCGAGCATCTACTTCAAGAGCGCCGAGACGAACCTCGTCTCGGTCGCCATCGCCGACAACGGGGACGTCCTCGCGGGCGCGAGCGGCAAGGGCATGCTCTACCGCATCACGGCGCCCGGCACGGCGACCGTCCTCTACGATTTCCCCGGCGAGCCGAGCGTCTCGGTGCGCGCCATCGCGCCCGGCAAGGGCGGCGTCATCTACGCCATCGCGAACGAGGAGCCCGAGGCGCCCGAGCCGTCCAAGCGCAACGTGACGTCGGGCCGCTCGCCCGGCGGGCCCATCTCCGCCTCGCGCCCCAAGCCGGGCAAGGGGTCGCTCTACCGCTTCGACGCGAGCGGCCGGCCCGAGAAGATGATGCACCACGACGAGTTTCACTACATGGCGCTCGCCCTGGACGACGAGGGCCACCCCTACGTCGGCACCGGCGCCGAGGGCCGCATCTACACGGTGGACGACGCGCACGTGGTCACGCTCGTGGCGGACCTCGACGAGCGGCAGGTCGGCGCCATCGCCTTCCCCTCCGCCGTGCACTCCCGGCAGCCGTCGCTGCCCGCGCTCGGGCCGGTCCCCAGGAAGAGCGGGACCGTGGGCGGCGTCGTCGTCGGGAGCGATCCCGCGGTCGCGCACCGCATCCTCGCCCGCGGCGGCGCCGACACCGCGTGGACGAGCAAGGTGCTCGATGCGGGCCTGCGCGCGAAGTACGGCACGCTGAGCTGGCACGGCAGCGGGAGCCTCGAGCTCCAGACGCGCACGGGCAACAGCCAGGTGCCCGACCTGTCGACGTGGACCCCCTGGAGCGACCCGCTGGCGAGCGCGGGCCTCGTGAAGAGCCCCGCCGGCCGCTTCATCCAGGTGCGCGCCCGCTGGACGCACGACCCGAACGCGACGCTCGCCGACGTGGTGGTCCCCTTCGTGACCGAGAACGTGCGGCCCATCGTGCTCGAGGTCGGCGTGCACGAGCGCCACGCGGACCACGAGAAGGACATCCCGCAGAGCGGCGGCGAGCCGCCCCGCCACGAGAGCACGCTGAAGGTCACCTGGAAGGTGGACGACCCCGACAACGACGCCCTCCGCTACCGCGTCTCGTTCCGCCGCGAGGGACAGAACGTGTGGCGCGACGCGCTCAACCCGGGCGACGTTCTGACGAAGAACGACCTCGAGTGGGACACGTCGGCCTTGCCCGAGGGCAAGTACCGCGTCCGCGTCGAGGCGAGCGACGAGCTCTCGAACCCGCCGGACCAGATCCAGCGTCACTCGCTCGAGTCGGCGCCCATCCTGGTCGACAACACGCCCCCCGTCTTCAAGGGCCTCGCCCTCGCCGGTCGCCGGCTGCGGGGGAGGGTCGTGGACGGCCTCGGCCCCATCGCAGGCGTCCAGCTCGCCGTGGATGGTCGCACCGAGTGGCGCCCCATCGGCGCGGCCGACGGCGTCTTCGACACGGCCGACGAGGCCATCGACGCGGACGTGTCGACCCTCGTTCCCGCGGGCTCCCACATCGTCACGGTCCGGGCGTGGGATCTGGCCGGAAACATCGTGGTGGAAGAGCTCGAATCCAAGTAAGTTGGCTGCCCTTCTTTGCCTTTCGCCCCCTCAACATTCCGCTGCCACTGAAGCGATCTGCGACACGGCCATGCTCAAGCACGACACCAGCGTCAGGGTGACGGCCCGCGCCGCGGGGAGGCATCTCGATTTCAGGCCTCTTTTCAAGCATCTAGCGCCAGGCCCTCGGACGGCACGCAGCGTGAATTGCATCCCTGGCACACGATGACCCTCCGCCCCTCCTTCGCCCTCCTGTTTCCCCTCGCCCTGGCGATGTCCGCCTCCGGCGCCATGCTCGCGTGGGGCACCGGATGCGGCAACCTCGCCCTCTCGCCGAACCTCCCCGACGGGGGCATCGGCGGAGGTGACAGCGGAAGCATCGAGTACCCCGACGGCGAGGCCGCGCCGGACTCCGGCACGTCGAACCCCATCGAAGACGCGGGGTACAGCATCCACGCCTACAACGGGAGCCCGCTCTGCGCGGCCCTCGACAGCGTCCCCGTGTGCGACCCCGACGCGGTGCAGTCGCCGGACGCGGGCCCGAACTACGCGAGCTGCGCGGCGCAGGCGCTCCCGGCGGCGACCGTCGACGCAGGCAACGGCTCGGACGACGCCGCCTCCCCGCAGGCCGACGACGCCGGGAGCCCCGCCTTCGACGCAGGCTTCGCGGACACGGGCGCCGGCTCGACGCCGCCGATGGATAGCGGCACCGGCGCCGACACGGGCGCGCCCGTCCTCTACGGCGATGGCCTCGCGTGCCACGTCGTGCCTCAGGGAGGCGACGGCGGCGTCGCCCCCACGTGCCTGCTCCCCGGCGCGGGGGTGGACGGCAGCAAGTGCATGGCGGGAACGGACTGCTCCGCGGGCTTCGAGTGCGTGGGGCAGCCCGGCAGCGGCGTGTGCCGCCACTACTGCTGCGACAACACGTGCGGAGTGTCCGCATCGGGCGTGGGAGACGGCGGCGCGAAGGCCGACGCGAGCGACACCGCAGCCAGCGCGCCGGTCGCCTTCTGCAACATCGAGCCGATGGCCGCCTACCCGGGCAACGCCGTGCCGGTCTGCGTGGTCGAGCCCTCGTGCATGCTCTTCGCCGCCTGCCCCGGCCCGAACGGCACGACGAACGCGAACGAGTCCTGCACCATCGTCGACTCGCAAGGCACGACCGCGTGCGTCCCCATCGGCAGCCAGATGGTCGGCCAGAGCTGCGAGGAGGCGCCCTGCGGCGACGGCCTCGCGTGCTGGGGCCAGTTCCCGAACCGCACCTGCCAGCAGCTCTGCGACCCTCAGCACTTGTGCCAGTCGGGCCAGACGTGCACGTCGAACCAGGTGAACTTCCCGGCCCCCTACACCGCCGGCATCTGCACGACGCCGCAATGAGCGGAGCCGCCCGGCCACCTGGCCGGGGACAGGGCGAGGGACGGTTGGCCAGGTAGCGCGCGCGGATCGCGCGGCAAACTGCGCGGCACGGGGGCTGCTCAGGCAGCGAGGCATGCGGTCTCTTGCTCCTGCTCGTGCGCGCGCTGTCGTCCGTCCGAAGGGTCTCGGGCTCGAGGGCTCGGGGGACGAGGTCGCGATGCGCGCGGGGGCCCGCGAGCGGCTGGCCGTCGCGGGGGTCGAGGCGCTGAGCGACGCGGAGCTCGTCGCGCTCTTGCTCGGCACGGGGAGCGCGCGCGAGCCCGTGCCGGTCGTGGCGGCGGGGCTCCTCGAAGGTCACGGTGGGGTAGCCGGGCTCGCGCGGGCGGGCGTGGGCGAGCTCGCGGCCCGCGCGGGCGTGGGGCCGGTGAAGGCGGCGCGCGTGCTCGCGGCCATCGAGCTGGGCCGGCGTGCAGCCATCGAGACGACGCGCGAGCGCGTCACGCGCTTCGGCGACGGCCGCGCGGTGGACGCGTGGGCACGCCCGCGCCTCGCCGCGCTCGATCACGAGGAGCTGTGGATGCTCGCTGTCGACGGGCAGAACGCGCTGCGCGCGGCGCGGCGGATAGGGATGGGCGGCCTGCACGGCCTCTCGGTCGGCACGCGCGATCCGCTCCGCGCCGCGCTGCGGGAAGCAGCGAGCGCCTTCGTCCTCGTGCACAACCACCCGAGCGGCGATCCCACGCCCAGCCGGGAGGACCTCGCCTTCACGCGCCGCCTTGCGGAGGCCGCCGACCTCGTGGGCACGCCCCTGCTCGACCACGTCGTCGTCGCCCGCGGGGGCTTTGCCTCGATGCTCGAGTCGGCCGCGCTCGAAGCGGGGCTCGCGGGGAGGAGTTAGGCGCGACGCCTGCGACATTCAATCAGTGCCGGGAGCGTCAGCGACCGGTGACGAGGCGGCCCCAGCCCGAGCCTGCAGCGTTGCGTCACCGGTCGCTGACGCTCCCGGTACTGACCCCGGGTGACGATGGCAATTGGGTCGCGGTCACGAGCAGCCCGTTGAGCGGCGCCTTCGCTCCCGCCACCTCGCGCGAGTGGAAGCGGGCCTCGAGGCCGCCGAACTCGATGGAGCTCTTGCCGCCGAGCAGCAGCGCGTAGAGCTCCCCGGCCTGCGTCATCGGGACGCCCATGACCTCGCGGAGGAAGGTGAGCGTCACCGCCGTCGCGTAGCTCGCGGGCTCGCGGCGGCCGTCCTTGGCGACGACGGTGACCTGGAAGGCCGTGTCCCGCTTGGACGACGCCTTCGCGGGATCGCCGAGGACGAGGAAGGCCTCGGCCAGCGTGCCATCCGCCGCGAAGCTCACGTAGAGCTCCGAGAGCGCGTTCGTGTACTTCGCCTCGAAGGGCTTGCCGGGCTCCGGCGCGGGGCCCAGCCCGAAGAGGGTGCGGCCGCGCCGCTTCAGCTGGCCGGCCTGGACGAGCGCGCTCTTCTCGAGCTCCTTCACGCCCTTGCCGAGGAGCCTCCGCTCGCGCATCTCGACCAGCGCCCGCTCGAGCACCTCGCGGTTGGTCGCCGCTTGCTCGTTGGTGCGGTCGACCCGCAAGAGCTCGTCCAGGACGGAGATCGCCTGGGCGTGCTCCCCGATGCCGGCGAGGGCGTCGGCGAGCGTCTTGCGGGCGTCGAGGTGCTTCGGGTCGAGCGCGATCGCCTCCCGGAACGCGGCGATGGCAGCCCCCGGGTCGCGGCGGGCCTCCTGCACGAGCCCGATGGCGTACGCCGCGCGCGCCTCCTCGCCTGCGTCGCCGTGGGCGGCGGTCTTCGCACGGAGGAGCCACTGGAGCGCCTTGTCGTGGAGCGCCTTCTTGTAAAAGAGGCTCCCGAGCTCGCGCAGCACGCCGGCGTTCTTCTCGTCGAGCTTGCTCGCACGGAGGAGCTGGAACACCGCATCGTCGAGCTTGCCCGTCCGCTCGAGCGCGCGGGCGTAGAGGACGCGGCCCAGCAGGACGTCCCCGTCCAGGTCGACGGCGCGGCCGGCGGCCTCGCGCGCCTCCTCCCACCGCTCGGCGCGCGAGAGCACCATGGCGAGCGCGAGCCACGCCTCGTCGTCGTCCTCCGCTGCCGCGAGGTGCGCGCGCAGCTCCGCCACGGCACCGTCCAGGTCCCCCCCATCCGCCCGCGCGAGCGCAGACTCGGCCACGGCAAGGCTCGTTCGAGGTACGTCGGTCGCGGTGGGCACCGACGACATGTAGCGCAGACCGGGCCTCGCGGTGAACACGGCCGTCCGATCCGCCGCACCTCACCCTAGACCTGGCCTCCGGGGGACCGGAGGCGTTTACTGTCACCCGATGCTCGATCGCCGAAGCCTGCGCGCGCTCGCGGAGCACCCGGAGCGCAACGATCCGGCTCTCAACCTCGCGCTGGCCGAGGAGGGGGACGCCCCCGTGCTCTTCGCGCTCGCCGAGTGCGCGAGCGTCGGGCCCGAGGCGCTCGCCACCATCGCGCTCCGCGTCGCAAAGGACGGGGAGCGCGTCGGTCACGAGCCCGATCCCGAGGCCGAGGACGGCGTGCGGCGGGGCTCACGCCGCGAGGCGGAGCCCGAGATCACGAACGGCACCGAGCTCGACACGCGCCTCGTGCTCCATCCCCGCTCGGACGACGCCGTGCGCGACGCGATCCTCGCGCGCCACCCGGACGACCCGTTCTTCGCGCTGGCCGCGGGCGCGCACGCGCGCGCGACGACGGCCGCGCTCGACCTCGTCGCGCGCTGGCCTGCCGCGACCGCGATGCACGACCGGCCGTGGCTCGCGCTCATCGCCCCGAGCGCGGTGCCGCCGCTCGTGCTCGACGCGTGGGCCGCCGACGCCGACCCGCTCCTGCGCGAGGTCGC
>Ga0302279_10001117_pt1 | contig 39098 bp, 33 predicted proteins | sample III_Bog_N3_3_FD_194541 | JGI IMG/M metagenome (GOLD analysis project Ga0302279, IMG submission 194541) | Peat permafrost microbial communities from Stordalen Mire near Abisko, Sweden - III_Bog_N3_3 | ecosystem: Environmental > Terrestrial > Soil > Wetlands > Peat | place: Sweden: Abisko...
CGGATCCTTCGGGTTCCGGGCGCGCAGTCCCGACACCTGGAAGAACACCTCGCCGGGCTTGCGCGCGCCCTTGGGGAAGCGCTCGGTCATCTCCCGGCCGACCATCAGGTTCACCATCTTCTCCACAGTGAGGTCGGCGGTGGGCTGGGTGGTCACCACTCTGCCGTCCCGGAGCACCGAGACGGTGTCGGTGGTGCGGAAGAACTCCTCCAGCTTGTGGCTGATGTAGAGACAGGTCACCCCCTCGGCCTTGAGGGTCTCCAGGATGCCCATGAGCTTGTCCACTTCGGCCGCCGAAAGGGCGGAGGTGGGCTCGTCCAGGATCAGCACCCTTGCGTTTTCAGAGAGCGCCTTGGCGATCTCGGTCATCTGCATCTGGCCCACGCCCAGATCCTTGATCAGGGCGTGGGGCGAGATGTCCAGCTTGTAGCGCTTGAGCAGCGCGGCGGTCTCGGAATACAGCCGGTCCCAGTCGATGGCTATCCCGTTGCGCGGCTCCTTGCCCAGGAAGATGTTCTCCCCCACCGTCATGTTCGGGATGAGGGTGAGTTCCTGGTAGACGATGGCGATGCCCGCCTCGATGGCCTCGTGGATGGAAGCGGCGCCCAGCTTCAGTTCCTTGCCTTCCAGCAGGATGGTGCCGGTATAGCTGCCGTGGGGATAGACCCCGCAGAGGATCTTCATCAGGGTCGACTTGCCGGCGCCGTTCTCCCCGCACATCCCGTGGATCTCGCCCCGTCGTACCTGGATGCTCACGTCGGTGAGGGCGTTGACCCCGGGGAAGGTCTTGGACACGCCGGAAATGTCGAGGATCAGATCCTGGTCCATCGTGGTGGCTCCTGGCTGGTGACATAAAACGGGAGCGGGCGGCCGGAACCGACCCGCTTCCGTGGCATCTCAATGGCTAGCGGTTACTTGGCAGGCGGATTCGGGATGTCCTTGTAGACGCCCTCGTAGGACTGGAAGCCGGAGTCGACCACCAGCTTCTTCAGGTTCTTGTTGGTGACTTGATAGACCTTCAGGAACTGGCAGGGGACGTTCCCGGTCTTGGTCTTGTCACCGGTGAGGGTGGCCAGGGGGGTGGGAATCAGGCCTTCGAGCTTCTTGCCCTGGGCCAGTTCGCCGGCGAGCTTGCAGGCCAGCGGGGTCAACTGGCGAGTGTCCTTGAGGATGGTGAGGGTCAATTCGCCCCGGGCGATGGAATTGCAGCCCGCTTCGGTGGCGTCCTGGCCGGAGATGGGTACCTTGCCGGCCATGCCATCGGCCTTCATGGCTTCCAGGGCACCCAGGGCGGTGCCGTCGTTGGAGGCGACCACGGCATCGAACTTGTGGCCGGTGGAGGTCAGGATGTTCTCCATGAGCTTCTTGGCGTTCGCGGGATCCCAGTTGTCCACCCACTGGTCGGCCACGACCTTGATCTTGCCGGACTTGATGAGGGGATCCAGGACTTCCATCTGGCCCTGGCGGAACAGGTGGGCGTTGTTGTCGGTGGGGCTGCCGCCCAGGAGGACGAAGTTGCCCGAGCTCTTGACGGCCAGGACGCCCTTGGCCTGGTTGCGGCCCACATCGACGTTGTCGAAGGAGACGTAGGCGGCGATCTTGGCGGACTTGATCAGGCGGTCGTAGGCGATGACCTTGACCCCCCGCTTGGCCACGTCGTCCACGGCGGTGGCCAGCGAGTCGCCGTCCTCGGCCACGGCGATGATGACCTTGGCGCCCTGGGTGACCATGTTCTTGACCTGGTCGTTCTGGAGCTTGGCGTCGTGGTTGGCCTCCTGGGAAATCACCTGGAAGCCGGCCTTTTCGAGGATGCCGGTCATCTCGTCGCGCTCACGGGCCCAGCGCTCGGTGGCGAAGTCGGAGAAGGAGAGCCCGATCTTGGGCTTGGGCGCGGCATTGGCAGCGAAACCGCAAAGAGCGGCGGCTACGCACGTTAAGAGAATGGCCTTTTTCATGGATGCCCTCCGGATTGGAAAGGTGTTGGTTTAGGATAGGTGTATTTTGGACACGTTTCAAAAACTTGCAAGATGCATTTCCGTCAATCTAAATTAAATAAATTTTCAAAACCCAAGTTTTCAAAGGAAACGGCCCTGACCCGATCCCGGAAACAAGTGAAAAATACGATACTGGCCGCCAAGGCTTATCATGAGGCAGGAGAAATTATGGATTATTGCCCTGCCGACCATCGATACGACACCATGAAATACAACCGCACCGGGCGCAGCGGCCTGAAGCTGCCGGCCATTGCCCTGGGCCTCTGGCAGAACTTCGGCGGCAAGGACGTGTTCGAGAACGACCGGCTCATGGCCAGGCGCGCCTTCGACCTGGGCATCACCCACTTCGATCTCGCCAACAACTACGGCCCTCCGTACGGCAGCGCCGAAGAGACCTTCGGCCGGATCCTGAACAAGGACCTGGCGCCGTTCCGGGACGAACTGGTGATCTCGTCCAAGGCGGGCTATGACATGTGGCCCGGTCCGTACGGCGATCGGGGCTCCCGCAAGTATCTGGTGGCCAGCCTGGACCAGAGTCTCAAGCGCCTGGGCCTGGACTACGTGGACATCTTCTACCACCACCGCCCGGACCCGGAAACGCCCCTGGAGGAGACCATGGGCGCCCTGGACTTCATCGTCCGCAGCGGCCGCGCCCTCTATGTCGGGCTCTCCAACTACAAGCCGGAGGAGACCCGGAAAGCCGCGGCCATCCTGCGTTCCCTGGGCACCCCCTGCCTCATCCACCAGCCTTCCTACAGCCTGTTCAACCGCTGGATCGAGGATGGCCTGCTGGATACCCTGGATGCCGAAGGCATCGGCTGCATCGTGTTCTCGCCCCTGTTCCAGGGCCTGCTGACGGACCGCTACCTGGACGGCATCCCCGAGAACTCCCGGGCCGGCAGGAACCAGGGGGGAACCCTGACCGGCAAGATCTCCGAGGACAAGATCGAACGGGCCCGGCGGCTCAACCTGGTGGCCCAGGAACGGGGCCAGAAGCTGTCGCAGATGGCGTTGGCGTGGGTCCTGCGCCGGGCCACGGTGACTTCCGCAGTGATCGGCGCCAGCCGGGTCAGCCAGATCGAGGACGCCGTCGGCGCCCTGGACAGCCCGGCCTTCAGCCCCGGGCAGTTGGCGGCCATCGAGGCCATCCTGGCCAACTGAAGCCAGCCCAGGGAACAGCCGGGGAGGGGCCCTTGTTCACGGCCACCTCCCCGGCTCATTCAGACAGAAATCGGCCCGCGCGATGGCGTGGGAGGGACGCCAGGGCACGGGCCTTACAAGAACGGGATGCTGGAGCGACCGGCCGGTGGGGCAGGTTACTTCACGTTCTTGTAATCGGTGATCTTGTAGTAGCCGGACTCGAAGATCGTCTGCTTCACGTTCTCTTTGGTGACGGTGACGATGGCAGTGGGCTTGGCGGCGATCTGGGCCTTGCCGTTGTCATAGGTCGTGGTCTGGGCCGGCTTCTGGCCCTTCAGGTAGCCCACGGAAGCCTTGATGGCGTCGGAGACCAGGGTGCGGGTGTCCTTCAGGACGGTCATGGACTGCTTGCCGTCGATGATGTACTGGATCGACTGGGGCTCGGCATCCTGGCCGGTGATGAAGTAGTGGGTCACGTCCTTGTCGATGGCGAACACGTCGCCGATGGCGCGGGAGGTGTCGTCGTTGGGGCCGAGGACGAAGACGTTGCCCTTGTCGGACTTGCCCACGGCGGTCAGGTTGGCTTCGGCCTTGCTCTTGGCGTCGTTGAAGCTCCAGTTCGTGGTGACCTGGCCGATGATCTTGGCTTCATCAGCGCGGTCAAGCTTGGCCTTGCCCTTGAGGGCCACGGCTTCGCTGGAGTTCTTCACGACGAAGGTGCCGTCGGCGATCTTGGGCTGCAGGTAGTTCCAGGCGCCCTGGAAGAACAGGAACGCGTTGTTGTCGGAAGCGGCGCCGGCATAGAGGTAGAGGTTGTTGCCCTTGCCCTTGGCCTGCCCGACCAGGTACTTGCCCCAGGCTTCGCCCACCTGGACCGAATCGAAGGTCACGTAGAAGTCGACGTTGGGCGTGTTCATGATCAGGCGATCGTAGGCGATCACCTTGGCGCCACTGGCGTGGGCTTCATTGGCCGAGGCCGCAGCCGCGGCGGAGTCCACCGCGCAAAGGATGATGACCTTGGCGCCCTTGGTCAGGAGGGACTCGACGTTGGCCTTTTCCTTGGCCGGGTCGTTCTGGCTCCAGAGGATCTCGATGTTGTACCCGGCGGCCTTGAGGGCCTGGAACCGGACTTCGTCCTGGAGCCAGCGGGTCTGGTCCTTGGTGGGAAGCACGATGCCTACCGACAGATCGGCAGCGGGAGCAGCAATCCCATTGGCGGCCAGAAGAAGAGCGGACAGGATGACACTTGAAGACTTCATTAGGTCTCTCCAGCAAGGAGTTGGGGTGATGGCCATAAGGCCGGGTACGGCAGGATGCCGCAAAGATGCAAATAGATGGAAGCTAGTAACGGTTGACCAGGTATTCCAGGAATTCCTGGCGCCCGGACTGGGGCGTGGTGTCCAGGTTCCGGTCCAGCACCTGGGCCGCGACCGCGTCCAGGGACAGCTTCCCGGCCAGCACCTGCTGCCCGAACTCGCCCTTCCAGCCGGCGTAACGGTCCCTTAGCAACTGGTCGAGGCGGTCATCGGTGATCATCTTCTCGGCCATGAGGAGGCCCTGGGCGCAAAGATCCATGCCGCCCACGTGGGCATGGAACAGGTCCTTGGGATCGATGGACTGGCGGCGGACCTTGGCATCGAAGTTGAGGCCACCGGTGGTGAGGCCACCGGCCTTGAGGACGTGATACATGACCAGCCCGATCTCGCCCAGATTGTTGGGGAACTGGTCCGTGTCCCAGCCCAGGAGGGTGTCGCCGCGATTCATGTCCAGGGAGCCGAACAGGCCCAGAGCGGAGGCCAGGGCCACTTCGTGCTCGAAGCTGTGGCCAGCCAGGGTCGCGTGGTTGGCCTCGAGGTTCATCTTCACCTCTTTCTCCAGCCCCAGCTTGGTCAGGAACCCGGCCACGGTGGCGGTGTCGTAGTCGTACTGGTGCTTACTGGGTTCCCTTGGCTTAGGCTCGATGAGCACGGGGCCGTCCAACCCGATCTTGTGTTTGTAGTCCACGGCCATACACAGGAAGCGGCCCATCTGCTCCAGTTCGGCCTTGAGGTCGGTATTAAGAAGGGTTTCATAGCCCTCGCGGCCGCCCCACATGACGTAGTTCTTGCCGCCGAGTTTCTTGGTGGCATCCATGGCCTCCTTCACCGAGAGGCAGGCCATGGCGAACACTTCAGGATCGGGGTTGGTGGATGCGCCCGCCATCCAGCGCCGATGGCTGAACATGTTGGCGGTGCCCCAGAGCGCCTTGATCCCGGTCTCCTCCTGCTTGACCCCCAGCACATCGACCATGCGATGGAAGTTGTCCACCGTCTCCCGGACCGTGGCCCCTTCCGGTGAGACGTCGCGGTCATGGAAGGTATAGAAGGGAGCGCCCAGCTTGGCTACGAACTCGAAGGCCACGTCCGCTTTCATTTTTGCCGCGGCCATGGGGTCGCCCATGGTCTGCCAGGGGCGAAGGAAAGTGTCGCCGCCGAACGGATCGTTGCCGCCCCAGCAGTAGGTGTGCCAGTAGCAGACCGCGAACCGGAGGTGGTCCTCCATGCGCTTGCCCAGGACCAGCCGGTCCTTGTCGTAGTAGCGGAAGGCCAGGGGGTTGGTGCTATCGGGGCCTTCGAATGCGATGCGATCGACGCCTTTGAAGTATTCAGTCATGGTGGCTCCTTTTTCGATGGCTGGGATTCAGCGGGTGGTTCGGATCGGCAGGATTTCGACCCACGATCGTCCTCCCGTACAATACACATTCGAACCAAAGCGCATCCCAGCGCCTGGTTCGAAAATGACAACCGGTTTTCACATACCCCGAACCTTACGCCTGAATTAATACAAATTATTACCACCCTAGGACCGGGTGGGTAGCGCATGAACCGACACCCCATGACGGGGTACGGACCGACCGGAAAGGTTGCGCCATGAAGCTCTCGACACTGGCCGAGCAATGAGACGATGAGGCGGAACGGGTGCCCCTTTGGGAGATTGAACAGAACCCATGATAGGGCTTCCCAAAAGTTAGTTCAAGGGACAAATTAATAAATTTTTTCTATCCCGAACTAAATAATTTATTTTTAGTTAATACCTTTGTTTTCATTTTTTGGCTCATCATTCGAGAGCCGGATGGGCCATTTCAAGGCCACAAAAAGGCGGTATTCCGGCTAGGACCGGGATATCCTCATCAATGATGTTTGAGACAAGATTCAGCGGAACGAACGCCGGAATCCCGAACCCATGGTTCGAGGGCCAGAGCGGGCTCGGGCTCGGCCTGGGCGGCCTGGGGTGTCATCCCCTGAGGGGCCGGCGCTCGCAGCCGGGAGGAGGCTGAGTGGCGACCCGAATCAATTCCACCGCCATCCGCCGGGTCAACCGGGTGCACCTGTTCCATGCCCTGCGCCGGCACCCGGAAAGCTCCCAGACCGACTTGCAGCGCCTCACCGGCCTGGACAAGGCGACCACCTCGATGGTGGTGGCGCAGTTCCTGGAGGAGGGCCTGCTGACCCGGGGCGACCCGGTTTGCGTGGGCCGGGTGGGGCGGCCGGAATCGGCCTTGTCCATCTCGCCCGCGGCCGGGATCTTCGTGGGCGCTCGTCTGGAACCGCGCAAGATCCGCCTCATCACCACCGACCTGGCCGGCTCTCCGTTGCAACGGCTATCCCTGCCCGGCAGCACCGACATCCATCAGGCCATCGCCTTGTTCCATGAAGGCTTCAATCGGATCACCGAGGCCACCGGTCCGGAACTGTCGGTGCGGGGGATCGGGGTCGGGGTTCCGGCCCTGATGGACCGGAGCGGCGGCCTGGTGCTGGCGCCGAACCTTGGCTGGCAGAGCCTGCCCATCCGGCATCTGCTCCAGGAGGACCTGGATGCGCCGGTCTACGTGGACAACGACGCCAACGCCGCGGCCATGGCTGAACGGATGTTCGGCGCCTGCCAGCATTCGGAGAATTTCGTCTACCTGTCGTGCCATTCGGGCATCGGCGCGGGCCTGTTTCTCGAAGGCCGGCTCTACCGGGGCACCCAGGGCTTTTCCGGCGAGGTCGGCCACGTGACGGTGGTGGCCGAGGGCCGGGCCTGCGGCTGCGGCAAGCGGGGCTGTCTGGAGACCTACGCTTCGGAAGCGGGCATTCTGCTCTCCCTGTCGGAGCGGGGGTGCTGGCACGAGGATCTGGTGGCGGTGGCCGAAGCCGCCAGCCATCACGACCCGATCGTCCTGGAGGTCCTGGAGCAGGTGGGTCTCAGCCTGGGGCTGGCCCTGTCCGCCCTGGTCAATATCCTCAATCCCGAAAAGGTGGTACTGGGCGGCAACCTGTCCACCGTGTTCGAGTTCCTGAAGGAAGGCTTGCACCGGTCCCTGGATGCCCACGCCATGGCACCGCACCGGAACGCCCTGGCCGTCATCCTCTCTCCCCTCGGCTCGGAAGTGGTGCCCATGGGCGGCATCGCCCTGGCCATGGACGGCTTCCTCGCCGCCCCCCACCTGGATGCGAGCCTCCGGCCCACCCACGCCATGTAGCCCCACTGGGGCGTCCGGGTCCCAGCCCGGCTGTGCCTGCCGGCGGCCCCCGAGGCGCGGTCCATCGATTGGTGTATCGCGTCGACCCAGACCGTCTCCGGCGGGATTGCGCCGACCCATAAGTATCTCGCGGCGGAACGCGCCGCTCGGTTTGCCATAGCAGGGCGGCGCAGGAATTGGGTTTCGTCGCCTTCGCTTCGTCAAAGGAGGGATGGACCTCCGGACCATGGAGCACCCTGGGCAACGTTTCCCAGCCCATGAGTCCATCTACGGCAAACCGAGCGGCGGTGTTCCGCCGCGAGGTACTTTTGGGTCGGCGCATCTCCACCGGAGCCGGTCTGGGTCGGCGCGAAACACCAGGGAACGGACCGCGCCCCGGGAGCCGCCGGCAGGCATAGCCGGGCCGGGACCTGGACGCCCCAGTGGTTAGCCCCGGGACCGTTGCTATTTCCGGTTCAGCACCAACCGGATCTGATTGCCCTTGGGGTTGTGGGTGACCTCGTCCATGACCAGTTGGATCATGGCCAGGCCACGGCCGCACTGCTTGCCCAGGCCGGCTTCGGAGAACCTGGAGACCGTGGCGGTGTCGAACCCGGGGCCGCCGTCGGTGACGGTCGCTTCGAATCGCTGGGGAGTGATGAAGATCTCCACTTCCACCTGGCGGTCGGCATAGACCGGGTCCGCCAGCCGCTCCTGCATGGTGGCGGCGAAGGCGTCCTGCTCGGCGAACAGGTCGCCCTTCAGGCTGGAATCCATCTCCAGGCAGCCATGCTCCAGGGCATTCACCAAAGCCTCATGGAAGGCCATGCCGATGACATCGACATTCGTGGTCCGGGCCAGCCCCAAAGGCACCAGCCGATCGGTCATGTGGCCGACCATGCTCGGAATATCGAGCTCGTCCGCCCGGAACTGGAAGCGCCGATGCTCTTCCACCAGGCCGCGCAGGCCCACGGCGGTCCGACCCAGCTCCCGGTGCAGTTCGACCAGATGGAAGACGCTGTTCACCAGTTCCCGGAGGGTGAGGGGCTTCTGGAACAGATTGGAGGCTCCCATGCGCATGGCCCGGATGGCGAAGTCCAAGGTTGCCTGGCCGGTCATGAGGATGACCGGGAGGCTGGGCTTGGTGGACTTGACCCGGTTGATCACGTCGAAGCCGTCCATCCCGTCCATGTTGATGTCGGTGATCACCAGATCGAACTGAGGCGAGTCCGGATCTTCCAGCAAACGCAGGGCTCGGCGTCCTTCGGCGAAGGGATGGACCTTCATCCCGAAATGGGTCAAAGCCTCCGCCACCATGCCCAGCACGTTCAAGTCATCATCAATCAGGAGAATGTGGGGCGGCGTGGTCTGCATGCTTGGATCCCTGAGGCATACCCGGTCTATGGATAACTTTACCGGGGCCCGGGGATGGTAGTTCTAACAATTTCCCACGTTTTTTCCAAAGACCCAGTCAGGCTGTCGGGTAAGCGTACGGGAGCGGCCTGGGCGCCGGGCCGCAGGATGGCCGAGGCCAGGTTGGCGGTCACCTCGGCGGCCAGCTTTTCCGCCGCCACCACCTGCAACAGACCCGCCTCGCCCAGGGGCAGCACCAGGTCCTCGAAATTGGCGAACCCCGGCCCCACCAGGGTCGGCAGCCCCCATTTCACCGGTTCCAGGGGATTGTGCCCCCCGCTCCAGCCCCAGCCGCCCCCGACCAGGGCCAGGGTGCCTTCGCCATAGGCCGCCGCCAGTTCGCCCAGGGTGTCCAGCAGAAGGATATCGGTGGCGGCCCAGGGCTCCGGCCCAGCCGGCCAGCTCCCGGAACCCCGGCGGAACCGCAGGGACTTGGCCTGGAGCAGTTCAGCCACCAGCTGGAACCGGCGGGGCTGCCGGGGCGCCAGGATCAGGCGCAGCCCGGGATGCACCGTCCGAGCCCGCTGCCAGGCCTCCAGCACCCGTTCCTCCTCGGTTTCCACCGTATTGCCGGCCACCAGGACCGGGCTGCCGGCCCAGGCTTCGCGCAAGGGTTCCCAGCCGGGATGGAGGGACCTCGGCGTCGGCAGATCCGCCTTCAGGTTGCCCCCCAGGACCACCCTGGGCGCCCCCAGGTGGCGAAAGGCCTGGACCGAGGCTTCGTCCCGGGCGGCCACCAGGCTGAGGCGGGAAGCCGCTCGCGCCATCAGGGACCGGCCCCGGTCCAGGCTGCGCCCAGTGAGGCGGCCGTTGACGATGCAGGAGGGGATGCCCCGGGCTGCGAGTTGCCGCAACAGGTTGGGCCAGATCTCCGTTTCCAGGCTGATGAAGGCCCCCGGAGGGCAACGGAGGAAACCGTCCAGCCCCTGGGGGTCGTCCAGGGGAAAGCTGCCCCCGGTGATTCGCCCGGTCCCCCGGTTCCATCCGGGCAGACGCTTGACCAGCAACTCCAGTCCCGCGGCGGTGCCTGTGGTGACATGGACCCGGTGGCCCGCGTCCAGGAGCCGCCCGAGGATGCCCTCCGCCAGCATCAATTCACCTACGCTCACCGCCTGGACCCAGATCCAGCCCGGCCTCAGATCTGGAACCGAAGCCTGCAACCGCAGCCGCCAGTTGTCCGGAAGGCCCCGGGCCAGGGGCCGGGTCAGGCAACCGGCCAGAGTAATGACCGTCAGGTAGCTGGCATCCATAAAGTCCATGTTCCTAGCCTCCCATGAACGCCCCGGGAAGGCATCATGGAAGAGGGGCGACTCCGCCCTCCCCTGGAAGGTCGCAGATGATTGAAGTGCTCATGGTCACGGGTCCGCTCGGTTCGGGCAAGACCACCGTGGTAAATCAATTGCTTAAAACCGAGCTGGCCCAGGGCCGCAGAGTGGCCGTGGTGATCAACGAATTCGGCGATGTGAGCGTGGATGGCCTGCTGGTGAATGCCGACCGCCCGGAGCTGGCCGGCATCGCCAATCTGGTGGGCGGCTGTGTCTGCTGCAGCCTTCGGGCCGATGTGGTGACGACCCTGGCCGGATGGTGCGAGCTCCCCCCCGGCACCCGGCCCCAGCGGGTGGTGCTGGAAACCACCGGCCTGGCTGACCCCACCGATCTGGTGGACCTGGGCGAGGAACCGCTTCTGGCCGGACGGATCCGGCTGGCCGGCTGCCTCACGGTGGTATCGGCCCTGACCCCCCTGGCCCACCTGGAGCTGCGCCCCCTGCTGCGGCGGCAGACGGCGCTGGCCAGCTTGGTCTACGTGAGCAAGGCCGACCTGGACCCCAGCCTGGCCATGGCCTGGGAAAGTCAGATCCGCGCGGCCTTCCGGGGCCACGCCATAAGGGCTTCGCGCATGGGGGTGGCCACGGCCGCCGTCGACCCCTGGGCGGGCGTGCTGCCCGCCGCCCTGACCGGCCAGGGCGACGAGGGCGGCGCGGCGTTCGCGGCCGCCCGGGCCTTGACCCTCCATTGGGACCACCCGGTCGATCCCGAAGGCCTGGAGGCCCTGTTCCAGCGCCCCCTGGCCCAGGGTGAGCTGCTGCGGGCCAAGGGCATCTGCAGTTTCCCCGGCTGGCCCCCGCGCAGCGATGGCAGCGACCGCTGGGCCTTCCAGTGGGCGGACCAGCGCCTGGAGATCAGCCCCCTGCCCGCCCCGCCCGATGGCGATCCGGCCCCCTGGTGCGCCGTGGTGATCGGGCTCGGGCTGGCCTGGGAGACTTGGCGGGCCGAATTGCGCGGGCTGGAGCGCCCGATCGCCGGGGCCCGGCACAAGGTGGCCCTGCGCCAACCGGGCGGGAGCAATCCGATCTGATTTGCGGCCGTCATCACCCGAAGGTTCAGGTTGAAGCCCCCTTCGCCAATTTCCTCAGCGTCCTCTGCGCCTCTGTTTACTCTGCGTTCAATCGGTTCGATCGTGAGGCCGCTACATCTACAATCGTTCATAGCCTATGAACTGGATTTAAAACGCCCTCTTAGGCGATAGGACTCCGGGTCCTGGCTTCGCCAGGGCATGGAATAGGTGCAGGACTCCATGTAGATACCATAATCTTGATTTGGTTCCCAGGAGGACTATGCTGGGCTGGGAGGAACGTTATGCCGCTGATCGAGCCCCATTCCAGCATCCGCTTCCCCGAAGGCTCTGAGGCCCTGGACATGGCCCGGGTGGGGCTCAAGGCTTTTGCCCGGATGGCGGAGCATTGGGATCTCACCGTGGACCAGCAGCGGCTGCTCCTGGGCGGCATGGCCAAAACCACGTACTACGGTCTGCTCAAGGGGACCATGCGCTCGGTGAATCGGGACACCCTGGAACGGCTTTCCCTGCTGGTTGGAATCTGGGGCAACCTGGAGATCCTCATCCCCAATCCGCAGGCGTCGGCAGCCTGGATGAAGCGTCCGCACCTCGATCACCGGTTCGACGGGCGCTCGCCCCTGGGCTGGATGCTGCAGGGCACGGTGGCTTCCCTGGTGGATGTCCGGCGTTATCTGGAGGGGTGGAGGTTCGGCTGGTGAGGCTGCCGCTTCCGGGCGGAGTGCCCATGGCGACCCTGGAGTGGCCGCGGGCTTGCCGCCTCCTTCCGGCCAGATTCCAGGCGGTGGATTGTTTTGAAACCGTCCTGGATCCAAGGGACCTGGCCGGTTCGGACATCCTGGCCCGACTTTTTGAACTCACTTCAACCTCCGGGGCGGGGGATCTCCGTCTGCTGGACCCATCCCAGGTCCTTTTCGGTCCGGGAGCAGGCTGGATCAATCCCGCCTTCACCCTGCCCCGGGCCGCCCGGTTCTCCACCCCCGGGCAAGGCGCCTTCTATGCAGCTGAAGAAATCACCACCTGCATCGAGGAGGTCAGGCACCACCTGGAAGAGAATCTGCGCAGGGAGGGGATCACCGAGCCCATGGACCTGGACTACCGGGCCCTCTCATTGTCGGTTCTGGGCCGGTTTCACGATATCCGGGAGAAAGCGAGGGCAAGGCCCCCATGGTCCGCCATCTACGATCCGGATTCCTACACCGCCTCCCAGTCTTTCGCCGCGTCCCTGCGGGAGGCAAGGTCCAGCGGGATCATCTATGCCAGCGTCCGGAGACCTGGAGGGTTCTGCCTGGCGGCCTTCGACCCCAACACTCTCAGGGCCTGTCGCCATGACACCTACCTGGGCTTCCGTTGGGACGGCCTGGCCGTGGCCCGGGTGGTGGAGAAAAGGCTGGTCACCCTTCAAAGCAGATCCTGAGGGCGGAACCCGGCGCCCGGTCGACGCCGGATCCTCCGGTGCTAGACTGGCGCCACCCTCCCATCCCCAAGGTGGTCTCCTTGCCCCTCAAGTCCGCTGCCGATCCGCTCAGAGCCCTGGCCTTCATCGCCGCGGCCCTGGTGTGCGGCGCCTTGGCCAACGGATTGGCCGCTCCGGACCGCAAGCTGGCCTGGCGCGGATGGACGCCGCCACCGGAAACAGTCCAGGCCCCCGCCAGGTTGGAGCCCCTTGCGCCGGCACCGGAAGCCCCGGTCGCCGCCCCCGGGCCGACCAAGGCGGTCCCGGCCATTGCCAAGCCAAGCCCCATGCCCAGCCCTGCCCGGAACAGCTCCGGGGAGCCGCCCCCCGTTCCAGTGCCCAGCCAGCCGTCCAAGCCCGTGGCGGCCAGCTCCCTGTTCCCGCCGTCCCCCGCTTCGGTGGTCCGGGACATCTCCTCCGGCGAGGCCTACCAGGCGTTCCAGCTCAAAGTGCCATTCCTGGACGCCCGGCGCAGTTCTGACTTTGCGGAAGGGCACATCCCGGGGGCCTGGAGCGCGCCGGTCTGGGAAGCGGACCTGGAACGGCGGCTCATCGAATTCGAGGCCGCGGCCAACCCCGGGCTCCAGGCCCCCATCGGCATCTACTGCACCGGCGGCGGCTGCGAGGATTCCCGGCTGCTGGCGCGCAAGCTGGTGGATCTGGGCTACCGCAACCTGCTCATCTACCGGGACGGCTTCCCCGATTGGGTGGCCAAAGGCCGGCCCCAGGCGACCGGAGCCCATCCATGAACCGCGGTTGCCTGATCCACCCCTGGCTCACGGTGCGGACCCAGATCGCCCTGGGCGCCGTGTTCGTGGCCGCGGCCCTGCCCAAACTCGCGGACCCGCCCGGGTTCGCCAAGGCCATCTGGAACTATCAGCTGGCACCCCCATGGCTGGTCCATCCGGCCGCGCTCACCCTGCCCTGGCTGGAACTGTTCTGCGGCCTGGCCCTTTGCCTCGGCCTCTGGACCCGGGCCGCCGCCGCCTGGGTCAGCGCCTTGCTCCTGGTCTTCCTCGCCGCCCTCTCCCTCAACCTGGCCCGGCACCATCCGGTCGACTGCGGCTGCTTCCAGACCCAGGCCACCGCGAGGTCCGCCGACGACCGGCTGGCTGACATGCGCTGGGCGATCCTCCGGGACCTGGGGCTGGTGATCCTGGCCGGCCAGATCCTGCTCGCGACCCGCAGCAAACCCAAGTGATAGCGCCCCCTTCCATACCGCTCCTCGATTTTTCACAGAAACCCGCTACAATGGAGGGTTCTTGGGGGCATGAATGCTGGCAGTACAAAACGTTACGATGCGCTTTGGCGCCAGGATCCTGTTCGAGGACGTGACCACCACGTTCCAGGCCGGGCGCCGTTACGGCCTCACCGGCCCGAACGGCAGCGGCAAATCCACCTTCATGAAGGTGTTCACCGGCGAGATCGAACCCACCACCGGCACCATCCAGCGGCCCCGGAAGATGGGCGTGCTGGCCCAGAACCAGTTCGCCTTCGACCAGTTCCGGGTGGTGGACACCGTCATCATGGGCAACAAGGCCCTGTGGGAAGCCCTACAGGAGCGCGACCTGATCTATGCCAAGCCGGACATCACCGATGCGGACGGCATGCGCCTGGGCGAACTTGAGGGGGTCGTGGCGGACGAGGACGGCTACACCGCCGAAAGCGACGCCTCCATCCTGCTCACCGGCCTCGGTGTCCCGGAGCACCTTCATGAACGACCCATGAGCGAAGTCCAGGGCGGCCAGAAGGTGCGCGTCCTCCTGGCCCAGGCCCTGTTCGGCAACCCCGAGGCCCTGCTCCTGGATGAGCCCACCAACCACTTGGACATGGAATCCATCCACTGGCTGGAGACCTTCCTGTCCCGCTACAAGGGCACGGTCATCGTCATCTCCCATGACCGCCACTTCCTGAACGCGGTCTGCACCCATATCGCCGACATCGACTACCAGACCATCATCCAATACACCGGCGGCTACGACGACATGGTGATGCAGAAGGTGCAGGTGCGTTCCCGGCTGGAGTCCGAGAACGACCAGCGGGAAAAGAAGATCGCCCAGCTGGAGGAATTCATCCAGCGCTTCGCCGCCGGCACCCGCTCCAGCCAGGTGAACTCCCGCCGCAAGGAAGTGGAGCGGTTGGCCCCCAACGACCTGGCCCGGAGCAATATCCAGCGTCCCTACATCAAGTTCGACCAGGACCGGCCCGGCGGCAAGCACGCCCTGGAATTCGAGAAGGTCTGCAAGGGCTACGACGGCGACGAAGGCCGGCAGGAGGTGATCCGCAACTTCACCGCCAACGTCAACCGCGGCGACAAGATCGCCCTGGTGGGCCGGAACGGCGCCGGCAAATCCACCCTGATCAAGGCCCTGCTGGCCAATGCCCCTTCCGTCACCGAACTGGACCGCGCCATCGATTCCGGCGAGGTGAAATGGGGCCACGACGTGAACGTGGGCTATTTCGCCCAGGATTTCCGGGAATCCATCCCCGGCGGCCACGCCCTGGTGGATTGGCTCCGCCAGTTCGATCCCGAAGCCCTGATGGAAACCATCCGCGGCGTGCTGGGGCAGATGCTGTTCCGGGGCGACGAGGGCATGAAACGCACCGAGGTGCTCTCCGGCGGCGAGGCCTGCCGGGTGATGTTCTGCAAGCTCATGCTGCAGAAGCCCAATTTCCTGGTGCTGGACGAACCCACCAACCACCTGGACCTGGAAGCCGTCATCGCCCTCAACACCGCGCTGCAGAACTACAAGGGCACGCTGATCCTGGTCACCCATGACGAGGATCTCCTGGACGAAGTGGCCACCCGGATCTGGTCGGTCACCGACGACGGCATCGAGGATTTCCAGGGGCCCTACTCCGAGTTCCTCGCCAGCCGCAAATAGAGAAAGCAGCCTCAGGTCGCTTGCGACCCAAGGCTGCTGGACTCTGTCTGGACCCAATTGTATTAGTTGAACATCATCTTGAGACGCTGCCAGGGCGTGTATTGTTGGGCCCGTAGCCTTTCCTGGCGCGCGTCGTAGGCCATCTGCAGACCGGCCGTCAGCTCGCCCAGGGTCTGATAGACCATGTCGGGATCGAAGGCGAAACTGCTGCCGACGCCCCGGTAGTTCACGTTGTCGGTGCACATGTGCTGGGCGCTGTTGGCAGCCTGCAGGACCCCCTGGATCATGTACCAGGGATTGGCGCCGTATAGCATCCCGCTGAAGGCTTGCCTGAAGTCACCGTTGTCGAGGTGCGTCTGCCACGCCAGGGCGTGGGCCCGGGCAGCCCTCTTGAAGGCATCGGACGAGGACTGCATGATCGGCGTTCCCAGGGCCTTGAACTGGACCAGGTTCAGCGAGCAGTTCGCATTGGGTACCAGATCAAGCCAGGTGTTCTGGACCACGACGTTCGCCGGGCCGACCCACCCTTCGGCCCACGCCACCGCCGTTTCGTCCAGCCCCGTGGGTGAGGCCAGCAGCCAGGCGTGGACCCGGTTGTCCCGGGGATTGAGGAAGCCCGGGCCATAGTGTTTCTGCAGGTGCAGGCAAAGGTGCATGGCCAGCAGCTGGGAAACCCCGGCGGCCTGGCTGTGCCCGGTCACATAGAACTTGGTGTCCTTCTTTTCCTCGGCCGTGAGGTCGGGTGAATTCAGCACGGCATCCACGCCCTCCATGACCTCCTCACAGCAGGAAAGGTACTTGTCGAGAAAGCCCTTATGGCCATAGCCCACGAACGGCAACCGCAGGGTCCGGGCGGGCAGATTGTTGTCCTCTCCGGGTTTCCTGGGCAAGGTGTGGGTCGAGTCAAGACGCACGGCATTGGCGGTGAAATTGGTGAACCAATCGGCGGTGTTGATCGACCCGTGCAGGACGATGACAACCGTGCGCAGCTTCTTGTTGTGGGCCACGAAGCCGGCATTGGGATCGTTTGAATAGGTGCCGCGCCTGGCCTTGACGTTCTTGAGCGTCCAGCCCGCCAGGGACCCCTGGTAAGTCAATTCGTGGCCGTGGCGGTAATCCTGGCCCCGGGAGTAGGCCAACTTGTTCATGATGGCAAGGGTCTCCACCATGCCCAGGAAATGATAGCTGGGCACCAAGCCGATCTCACCCTCCTGGACCATCGGCTGGAAGCGCCCCTCCTGGGGCGCCAGGACCGCGGGCAGCAGGACGTGGTCGGTGTCGAAGGGTTCGTCCAGGTGGGAGACCTCGGCGACGGGCTGGGGGGCGGCGGGTTTACTGACTTCCACATTGGGGACGGCGCTTTCGGGGCGGTCCACCCGAGGCAGCTGTTCCCCTTTGGCCGGGGTGCCCACCGGGGTGCCCAGGGTGAGCCGCTCCGCCTTGGGGGGAGGGGTGAGCCCCTGGACCTTTCCACCAGGCCGGGTCGCAGCCGGGGAGGCCGGGGCGGTTTCTCCCGGGGAACCGAGCTGGGGCTGCTGGGAAGCCTGGGCGAGGCTGACCATGGCGGATAAAAGGATTGGACTGAGCAACTTTTTCACGAGCACCTCGGGGCTTTGGGTCGGGTTGCAACGGTCTGAGGTTGGCAAGTTCATCAAACCGACCTGACGGAGTGTCAGCCGGACACATTCATAATGAACAAGACATATGAAAAGTTCCCGGCCGAGCCCGAAGCCCATCGCCATGGCCGGATTGGCCGAAAAACCCGAAGGGTCAAGCAGACCCTCGCCGCCATCCCATTACGACTGGGGCGTCCGTTGTTGCATCCTTCGCCCCGCCCCAGCGTCCTTTCCCTTGAACCGCAACCAACCCTCCAGCCCCCCCGGCGGCGTTCCGGGCCCTCGGTTGGATCTGAAACGCAAAAAGGGGGCCCATCCCTGCGGATGGGCCCCCTTCAATCGGTGGGAAAAGGCTACTGGGCCGGGCCGGGCTGGTACTCCGGCGCGAACACCACCGGGTATTTCTGGTTCAGCTGGTTCAGTAGGGTTTCCCGGGCGGTCTCGGCCTGCTTGCGCTTCCAGGCGGCCGGCAACTGGGCCTTCACCTGCTCGAAGGGGGGGATGCCCGCGGCCTGGTTCGCGGCCTTGGCCTGGACCAGGTAGTCGTCGTAGAACACCTTGAGCTGGGCGTCGGTGGGTTCCGCCTTGGGCACGAGCCGGTCGGCCAGGATCTGGAAGTAGGCGCCGGCCATGGCCGAAGTGACCTGCAGCTGGGCCTGGGGATCCTTGTCCAACCCCTGGGCCTTGATGTACTGGAACAGGGCCTTCTGGTTCACCAGGCTGCCCAGGATCTGATTGCGCTGCTCCTTCATCGCCGGGTTGCCGAGCAGGTCCTTGGCTTTGGCGGCATCGCCCACATAGATGCCGATGGTCTCGGTGAAGCCCTTTTCGGTGATCTTGTCGCCACCCACGCTGGCGATGACTTTGCTGTTGTCCTTGGACACCTTGCCGCAACCGAGGGTGCCTAGCGCCAGCACTCCGCACATTCCGACCATCCGTGCCACGCGCATATCCATGCTTCTCTCCCAAAGGTTTCGGATCCAGAATGACAGCGACCGGCGCCCATTCCTAGCAGGCGTTAGGGACGGCCGATCGCCCCAGATTCCCACGGTACTAGCGGAGTCCCCCCCCATGCCCGATCTCTCCCCCCTCAAGACCATGGATCTGCAGGTGTTCACCGCGACCTGGTGCCCGGACTGCCGCCGCCTGGAACGCTGGCTCACCGACAACGGCGTGGCCCACACCAAGGTGGATATCGAAACCGTGGCGGGCGCCGCCGAGCGCCTGGAAGCCGAAACCGGGAAAAAGGCCATCCCCTTCATCCTGGTCAACGGCAAGGCCTGGGTCCGCGGCTATCACCGGGAACTGCCCCAGCGGCTCGATCCGGAACGCCTGGTGCAGGAACTTCTGGCCGCCAGCGGCGATTGATGGTCCATTCCTGAAATCCACGAGCAAATGCCCACCGGGCAGCGCCTCGGCCTGTCCTCGAAGCCGAATTCATGGCACCCTTAGAGGTTCCCATGGAGTGATCTGTGCCCCACCCATTCTCGAGTCAATTCTGGTCCAACCTGTTCACCTCCGACCTCGCGATCGACCTGGGCACCGCCTCCGTGTTGATCTATACCCGGCAGGCGGGACGCATTGTCGTTTACGAGCCATCCATAGTGGCGCTCAATACCCAGACCCATGAAGTCGAGGCGGTAGGCGACGAGGCCAAGCAGCTTCTGGGCCGGACCCCCCAGGGGGTCCAGACCATCCGCCCGATGAAGGACGGGATGATCTACGAAGTGGACGCGGCCGAGAAGATGCTGGCCGCGTTCATCAAGAAGGCCCGGCCCAACCGGGGCTTCGCCAGGACCAGGATCGTGGTGAGCGTGCCGCCAAGGGCCCATCAGGTGGCGCGCCGGGCGGTGAAGCAGGTCTGCTACGACGCCAAGGCCGGCGAGGTGTTCCTGGTGGACCAGACCATGGTCGCCGCCATCGGCGCGGGTCTGGCCATCAATGAGAAACGCGGCTGCATGATCGTCGATATCGGCGGCGGCACCACCGATGTGGCCGTCATTTCATACAACGGCAAGGTGTTTGCCGATTCCATCCTCATCGCCGGCGATGAGATGGACGAGGCGATCATTAAATACATCCGGGAAAAATATAACGTTCTCATTTCAGAGGCTGCGGCGGAAGAGGTGAAGTGGAGCCTGGGTTCCGCCTATTCCTCCGACAAGACCCGAACCATGAGCATCTCCGGCCGGGACCAGTTCGAAGGCCTGCCCAAGACCCTCACCCTCAACGACATGGAAATCCGGGAGGCTCTGGCCGAGCCCATCAGCGCCATCATCGACCTGGTGCGCAAGGCCTTGAACGAGACCCCGCCCCAGCTGGCAGCCGACCTCATCGACCGGGGCATCTGCCTCACCGGCGGCGGCTCCAAGATCCAGGGCCTGGATATCCGGCTCAGCAAGGAAACCCACCTGCCCTGCTACCGGGCGGAGAATCCCGAAACCGCGGTGGTGCGGGGAACGGCCATGCTGCTGGAGGACATCCCCTTTCTGAGGCGGATCCAGATCATGGATTAGGTAAGATTGTCCTTTGACCTACGGCTTAGCCGGGAACGTTTGAGAACCCCATGACCGGGAAACCCATCAGCATCGACCGTCTTGGGGCAGGGCCGTCCGGGCTGGAAGTCCACCCGGAGGCCAGACCATGAGGCAGCGCGGCTGGGGCTGGAGTCCCATCGGCCGGCGCCGCTGGACCATGGCCGCCCTGCTCCTGGGGCACCTGTTCTGGATGGGGCTGGGCCGCGGCGGTTCCAACCGCTGGCAGCATCTGCTCAACCTCCTGGCGGCGCCGCCCATGGCCGCTTCGTCCCGGTGGGAGCGCTGGCGGGCCTATCGCTGGCAGCGGGTGGGCAACCTGAACCAGGCCCAGGCCGACATCCTGGCCCTCCGGGCCCAGGTGGCAGCGCTGCAGACCACCCGGGAGGCGGAGGCCCCCCGGGTGGCGGAAGCCGGGGAGGCGATCCGGCTGTTGGGACTCAAGCGCCTGTTGCCCCTGGACTTCCGGGCGGCCCGGGTGATCGCCAACATCCGCAAGGCGCCGTTCGGAGGCATGATCCTGGACCAGGGCGAGGACGTCGGGTTGACCCCCGACCAGGGGGTCATCTGCCCGGAGGGTGTGGTGGGACGGCTCTGGGATGTGGGCATGGCCCAGTCCAGCCTGCTGCCCCTGGACGCCTACAACGCCTCCACCGGGGTGATGCTCGCCCGCAGCCGCGCCACCGGCGTGCTCCAGGGTCTCGGCCCGGGCAAGGCCGCCATCCGCTATATCGGCAACCAGGAAGTGGTGCAGGTGGGCGAGCCGGTCTTCACTTCGGGCCTGGACCGGGTGTTCCCCCGGGGGCTCCTGGTGGGGTATGTGAGCGCGGTCCAGCCCCATGACGTGGAACTGCATGTGGAGGTGGTCCTGGCCGCCCCCCTGGACCGGCTCGGACTGGTGCTCATCCTGCCGGCCCATCCCCAACTGGAAATCCAGCCTCCGGCCGGTCCGGCCGAACCGGCGGCCCCAGGAAAGCAGGGCGGCAAATGAGCCAAGCTCCCGGAACGCCCAAGGTCCACCGCTTCTTCCTGGCCCTGCTCTGCCTGGGCGGCATCCACTACACCGCCCCCTGGCCCGGCCCCCAGGCGGTGCTCAACACCTTCCTGGTGCTGGGCCTGGCCCCGGGCTTCGACTCCCCCCTGGCCGGGATCGCCTGGGCGGCGGCGGGCGGCTGGGTGATCGAGGGCAGTCTGCGGCTCTACCCGCACCTGGGCGGAACCGCCTTCGGCAACATGCTGGCCTGCCTGCTCGCGTTCAGCCTGCTCCTGCGCTGGCCGCCCCACGCCCTCAAGCCCTACTGGGGCCGGCAGGCGGTACTGGTGATCGTGCACACGCTGCTGGTCCAGTTCTCCATCAGTTTCGCTGCCGGGGCCCACACCTGGGGCACCGGGTGGCTGTGGTCCCTGGTCCTGATCCCGGCCTGGGCCACCCTCGCCCTCCGGCTCCACCCTCCCTTGCATCGGAAGTAGACCTTGGAAATCCAGCAACGCAGCCTCATCCAGAAACGCATTGGCATCATGAAGACCGTGGCCTGGTTCATGATCCTCTGGCTGGTGCTGGCCTACGCGAGAGTCCAGCTCTGGAAGGGGCGGGAGATGCAGAAGCTGGCCCTGGCCCAGGCGGTCAAGACCCGCACCACCCCGGCCCCCAGGGGCCTGATCTTCGACCGCAACGCCAACAAGCTGGTGGACAACCGCCGGGCCCTGCATCTGGTCATCCAGTTCGAGGATCTGCCCAAGGACAACCGCCAGCTCGAACCCCTGGCCGTGGCGCTGCAGATGGACCCGGATCAGCTCAAACGGCGGGCCGTGGCCATCCGCCAGGCGGCGGGCAACCGGATGCTGGTGCTTCAGGACAATCTGGATGACTCGGCAGTCGCGAGGGCCGAAGTCCTGAGGGCCCGGTTCCCCTTCCTGAGCATCGAAGTGGCCCCCCGCCGGGTCTACCTGGGGGAGGACCTGGCCGGCCACGCCCTGGGCTATGTGGGGGAAGTGACGCCCGAGGAACTGGCCCGGGATCCCGGACACTACCAGCTGGGGGAGATCATCGGCCGCACCGGCTTCGAGGCTGCCCGCAATGACAAACTCAAGGGCGTGGACGGTCAGCGCCGGATCCTGGTGGACTACCTGGGCCGGGAAGTGGCCACCTACGGAGAGCAGGAGGCCAAGCCCGGCCGGAGCGTCTACCTGACCCTGGACGCGGGCCTCCAGCAAACCATGAAGGAGGCCTTCGGTACCACCCAGGGCGCCGGCGTGGTGCTGGACCTGCGCGACGGCGGGATCCTGGCGCTCTACTCCAGCCCGTCCTACGATCCCAACGTGTTCCTGAACCGGCTCACCCAGGAGCAGGTGGGCAAATACTGGGACAACCCCGACCGGCCCATGCTGAACCGGGTGACCCAGGGCCGCTACCCGCCCGGATCCACCTTCAAGCTGCTGGTGGCCATCGCCGCCCTGGAAAAGGGCATCATCACCCCGGCCACCACCTTCACCTGCTATGGCCACAAGAACTTCTACGGCCGTGATTTCCGCTGCGACGCGGTGCACGGCACCTTGAACCTGGTACAGGCCATCGCCCAGAGCTGCGACATCTATTTCTACGAGTTGGGCGCACGCCTGGATATCGATGACATCTACAATACGGCGAAGAAATACGGCCTCACCGAACTCACCGGCATCGACCTCCCCCACGAAGCGGTCTCCCGGGTTCCCTCCCGGGAATGGAAGCAGCGGGTGAAGAAGGAGAAGTGGTATGCCGGGGAAACCATCAGCGTCGCCATCGGCCAGGGGGCGAACAGCCTTACCCCCATCGCCCTGGCCCGGTTCTATGCCATGATCGCCACCCACGGCAAGCTGCTGACCCCCCACCTGCTCTACGGGGTCCGCCAGGAGAACAGCAACGACATCGATCTTTTCACCCCGCCGCCGCCCACGGACACCGGCCTGTCCAGCGCCATCTGGTCCACCCTGGACGAAGGGCTCTATCAGGTGGTCCACTCCGGCACGGCCAAGGCATCCGCCCTCCCCGGAGTGACCATCGCCGGCAAGACCGGCACCAGCCAGGTCACTTCCTTCGTGGACAAGGCCCACTACGCCACCCTTGCCAAGAAGTTGAGGGACAACGCCCTGTTCGCCGGATACGCCCCCCGGGAGAACCCCCAGATCGCCTTCGCGGTGGTGGCCGAGAACGCCGGGTTCGGCGCCTCTTCCGCTGCGCCCATCGCCCGCAAGCTCAACCAGTACTGGTTCATCGATCGCCTGCACAAGCCCCTGCCGCCGCCCGGCGCCAAGCTGCCCGACGCCTTCCGGCCGGAGCCCGAACTGGCGGGCGAGGACGAGCCGCAACGATGAGAGAGCGCCTGCGGTTCCTCGATACCCGCCTGCTGCTGCCCATGATCCTGCTGGTGATCATGGGCACGCTCACGGTGTACTCCGCCGGCCGCGGTACGACCCAATCCAGCCTCTGGCTCAAGCAGACCCTCTGGAACGCCCTGGGCTTCCTGGCCTTGGCCGCGGTGGCCGCGGTCAATCCGCTCAGGTCCTTCCGCAGTGCACTTCCCCTATACATCCTGGGCCTGCTGAGCCTCGCCGCGGTCCTGGTGGCGGGCCACCGCATCGGCGGCGCCCAGCGTTGGCTGGTCGTCGGCCATCTGACCTGGCAGCCATCGGAACTCATGAAGTGGCTCACGCTGCTGTTCGTGACCCACCGCCTGGGCACCCGGCCGCTGCAGGAGGTTTCCGGCTGGGACCTGATGGGGGCCTCGACCCTGGTGTTCTTCCCCATGCTGCTGGTGCTCAAGCAGCCGGACCTGGGCATGGCCATCAGCTTCCTGCCGATCCTGCTGCTCATCCCCCTGCTGAAGGGGCTCAAGGCCAAGTGGGTGATCGCCGGCCTCCTGGGAATTGGACTGCTGGGCTTCGTATCCTGGCAGAAGGTGCTGAAGCCTTACCAGAAGCAGCGGGTGATGACCTTCCTGGACCCCGGTGCGGATCTCCAGGGCAAGGGCTACCAGATCAACCAGAGCCGCATCGCCATCGGCTCCGGGGGGATGTTCGGCCAGGGCTTCACCAGCGGCAGCCAGACCCAGCTCAATTTCCTGCCGGTGAAAACCACCGACTTCGTCTTCTCGGTGTGGGCCGAGGAGCGCGGCTTCCTGGGCGTGCTGCTGGCCCTGGGGCTGTTCGGTTCGGTCATCATGCGCATCCTGGATACCGCAAGGGTGGCCAAGACCTCATCCGAGACCTACTTCTGCGTGGGCGCCGCCGGCATCATCGCCCTGCACCTGCTGGTGAACGTGGGCATGGTGATCGGGCTGCTGCCCAACAAGGGCATCGTCCTGCCGTTCTTCAGCGCCGGCGGGAGCAGCACCCTCAGCTACTTCCTCGGCCTGGGGGTGGTGATGTCGGTCCGCTACCGGGCCAAGATGAAGTGAACCCTTACGGTAGATTGCCGGTCACGAAGGCTTCGATGGCCCGGGTCAGGGCTTCGGGCGCCAGCAGGAATTCCACCCCGACCAGGCAGTAGCGCTGCCCTGGGCCGGCATCCCCGGCGATCCGGCCCAGGACCCACTTCACCCGGCACGGCAGAACGCCCTTGGGCAGGTCGTCGTGGAGCAGGTGGAACTCGTCCAGGGCAATGCCCTTCTGGATGCCCTGGCATTGCTCTGGGGCCAGCCGGAGGCAGCAGCCGCCGGCGCTGATGTCGGTCAGTTCGGCCTGGTCCAGCAGCAGGTCGCCCACCATGAACCTGGCCCGGTGCCCCCGGCCCAGGGATAGCCGGGGAGCATGGCGCCGATCCGGGACCGTGGAAACCCCAGCGGCGGGATCGGATGCCGCGGGCGGCTCAGGCTCCCTGGGTTCGGTCCTGCGCCGGGCCTTGGCGGGAAGGGCGGCCGGCGAAGGCGAACCGCGCTGGGCAGCCAGGTTGCGCAGGGCCCCCGCCACCGGCCCCGGGACCTGGGTGAAGGCCAGTCCCATGACCAGCCCCCCGGCTTCGTAGGCCAAGTACACCGCCTTGCCCTCGGTCTCCAGCACCGGGGGACACCGGGGCACCTGGTTCAGCTTGACGACCATGAACCGCTGGCCCGGCGCGACCAGATTGGTGCCCAGCACCAGGCGCTTCTCGGTGCCGATGGCCAGGGCCTTCTCCACCCGGACCCGGGCGCCGCCCTCGGAGAGGTTCTCGATGCCGCAGGTGATCCCCACCCCGGCGAACAGTTCCTGGAGCGCGGTCAGAGTGGCCATTTCCTTGGGGTTCAGCCGGACCCTGGGCCTGGCCCGACGCTCCATGAGCGACAGGGAATCGGGAAGCTCCAGGGCCAGCACCCCGGTCCGGGCCTCCAGCACCCGCCCGGCGCCGCCGATCCGCAGCCCCTCGTGGATGAGGGTGAACGCCGCCCGGGCGCCCTTGGCGAACGGCAGGTCGTCCTTGGGCAGCAACCGGAAGCTGCGACTGTCCTCGTGCACGCTGTGGGCCAGGGCCGAGGTCTCCTTGCCCTCGCCGTTGGCCACGGTGAACGGGCTCCGGCACCGGAGGGCATCCTCCAGGTAGGCCAGGACCAGCTCGACCGCGGCCGGATCCTCCTTGCCCTTGCCGAATCCGAAGATGGCCATGGTTCAGCTCCCGCGTCCTGACGGAAGGAACGCCCTTTGGAAAAACCAAGCGATCCGTTCCTGCATGGTAGCTGCAATCCGGAAGGTCCGGCATTCCATGGCAAAATGCAAAACTGAGGATAGCGAACGATGGATGCCCAAGCGCGCATGAAGGATTTGGCAGGCCAGGTGCGGGAGCATCGGCGCCGGTATTTCATCCTGGACCAGCCGGTCCTTTCCGATGCCGAGTACGATGCCCTGGAGCGCGAGCTTCGGGAACTTGAAGCCCGCCACCCCCAGTGGGCGGACCCCAACAGCCCCACCCAGCGGGTGGGCGCCGAACCTCTGGAAGCCTTCCGCAAGGCGCGGCACCGGACCCCCATGCTCAGCCTGGACAACACCTATTCCGAGGGCGAACTGCGGGAGTGGGAGGCCCGGGTACAACGAAGTCTGTATGTCTCGCGTATCCCCGCAGGGGATACCGAGAGGGGCCTGCCCGGAATCGACCCGGGCTTCGCCGCTGAACTCAAGGTGGACGGCCTTTCCCTTTCCCTGCTCTACGAGGACCGGGTTCTGGTCCGGGCCATCACCCGCGGCGACGGGGAAACCGGCGAGGATGTCACCGAAAACGCCAGGACCATCGCCGATATTCCGGTCCGCCTGCCCGAGGCCGCCCCCGCCGCCCTGGAAGTGCGCGGCGAGGTGTTCCTGTCCCGGGTCCGGTGGGAGGAACTGAACCGGGATCGGGATGAACGGGGCGAGGCCCGGTTCGCCAATCCGCGCAACGCCGCGGCCGGCACCATGAAGCAGCTGGACAGCCGGGTCACCGCCGCCCGCCGGCTTTCGTTCCTGCCCTGGCAACGGGTGGGCGCGCCGGGCCATGATCAGGCCATGGACCAATTGGCGGTCTGGGGCTTCAACCGCATGCCCGCCCGTGCCCGAGGCAGCTTCCAGCAGATGCTCGACTTCATCGAGGCCCAGCGGGAGTCCCGGCTCCTGCTGCCGTTCGATTCCGACGGAGTGGTGATCAAGGTGGACGACCTGGCCTTGCAGGAGCGCCTGGGCTTCACCGACCGGGTGCCCCGCTGGGCCATCGCCTTCAAATACCCGGGCCTCCAGGCCACCACGACCCTCCTGGGCATCACCTGGCAGGTGAGCCGCGCCGGCAAGCTGACCCCGGTGGCCGAACTGGAAGCGGTGGAAGTGGCCGGCTCCACCGTGCGCCGGGCCACCCTGCACAACGCCGACGAACTGGAGCGGCTGGGGGTGCGGATCGGCTGCCGGGTGTTCGTGGAGAAGGGGGGCGAAGTGATCCCCAAGGTGGTGTCGGTGGTCCCCGGTTCCATGCCCGAGGATGCGCCCCTGGCCGCGGTGCCCGCGGCCTGCCCGGTCTGCTCGGGCCCGGTGGGCAAGGATTTTGACGGCGAAGTGGCTTGGCGCTGCCAGAACCCTGAATGCCCGGCCAAGCTTACGGCCAGGCTGCAGCACCTGGGCAGCCGGGTGGCGCTGGACGTCGAGGGCCTGGGCGAAGCCCTGGTGGAGCAGCTCGTGGCCGGGCAGCGCATCGCCCAGCCCTGGGACGTCTTCCGCCTGCTGGACGACCCCCAGCAGGGACTGGCCTATCTGGCCGGCCTGGAGCGGATGGCCGAAAAAAGCGCCCAGAACGTCCTGACCGCCCTGGCCGGGGCCCGGACCCGGCCGCTGTCCCGCTGGGTCCACGCCCTGGGCATCCCCATGGTTGGTTCCCGCACCGCCGAGCTGCTGGCCGAGGCCTTTCCGTCCCTGCGGGCGCTCTGGGATGCCGAGGAAGGCCGGCTCCTGGCGGTGGCGGAAGTGGGGCCCAAGGTGGCCGCCGCCATCGGCGCCTTCGCCAGGCTGCATCCCGACCTCCCCGAGCAGCTCGCCGCCATGGGAGTCGCCCCGGTGCCGCCCCAGCCCAGAGACCGCTCCCTGCTGCCCCTGGCCGGCCAGGTGGCCGTGGTCACCGGCGCCCTGCCCACCCTGGGCCGGGAGGAGGCCGAGGCCCTGCTGAAGGAACTGGGCGCCAAGGTCACCAGCGCGGTCTCGCCCAAGACCACCCTCCTGGTGGCCGGGGAGAAGGCCGGCTCCAAGCTGGCCAAGGCCGAGGCACTGGGGATCCCGGTGCGGGATGAGGACTGGCTCCTGGCCCAGCGCCCTTAGCGGCCGTTACGGAATAACCATTGCCATCTCATCGCACCGGCATTGGGTTGGCTGGGAAGGGCAACCAACCCCAGGGCCCCCCCGCTTGCCAGGCCCACAGAGCACTTTCGGCTGCACGGATCGGTTCAGGCATGCATGGCCTTCACCCGGAACCAGTAGGGGTACAGCGGCCGGTAGCCAAGGCTCTGATAGAGGCTCACGGCGACCGGGTTGTCGTCCAGCACCTGCAGATAGGAGCGCCGGGCTCCAGTGCTGGCGGCCTCGGCCAGGGCCGCCCGCATGATGGCTCGCCCGAGCCCATGCCCGCGCCACTCCCTCCGCACCATCACGTCGAAGATGCCGGCCCAGCCGTTTTCCAGCACGATCATGGCACAGGCCGCCGGGCCATGGCTGCCCTCGAGCATGAGGAAGCGTCGTTCGGGCACGATGGCTTCCAAGATGGCCTTGGCCGCAGCCTCTTTGCGCGGATCCAGGTCGCTGTTGACGGCATGGAAGTGGGCCCAGCCAGCTGTGAGGCTGGGCGAGAGGCAGACCTTCCATCCTTCCGTCGCCGCCGGCCGTCCTGGGTCAAAGGCATCCAGAGCCATCATCCTGCCGTTCCCCTGCCGGGCGTAGCCCCGGCGCGCCAATTCGGCATCCAGATCCTCGGGCTGGGCCTCCGGGAAGATTTTGAAAACGGGATCCTGGCCTTCCATCTGGTACAGAGCCTCGCACCGGGTGATGCGATCGGCCAGATCGCAGTTCCCTGCGGCCAAAGGCAGGACGCTGTTCGCGCGGCGGGTATAAGTGTTAGCGAAGCGGGCAATCCAACCGTCAACCAGGGCGCAGCGCAAGCCCGGCCAGGCGTTGGCCGAAAGTTCTTCCAAATGCCTCATGGTTTTTGCTTTCCATGAATGAAGCCCGAGATGGCGTGAAAGGCTGCAGTCATGGCCTCTGGTGCAAACTCATATTCGGCGCGCCCCTCCGGGCCCCCGCGCAACTCCACGAATCCGGCGTCCTTGAAGACCTTGAAATGACGGGAGACGGTTGAAGGGTTCATGCCAAGAAATTCGGCCATTTCCAGGTTGGTGCAGGCCCCCTCGGCCAGGTGGCGCAGCATACGCAGGCGAGTGCGGTCACCCACGGCCAAGGCCGTGAGCAGGAGGCCGTCCGGGGGATCGTTGGGTGCTGCCGGAACACCTTCGGAGATGAAGAAAACCAATGCCGAACCGTTCCGCCAGAAGGTGAGCCGGCGGGTCGCGACCAGGGAGGGTGTCAGGATGATGCGTTCGACGGACTCCTCCCGTAGGCAGAATTCGGGCTTGATGCGGAAGGCGATCTCACCGGCGGCGGTGCGGCGCAGTCGGTCGGAGACCTTCATCAGATAGGACCAGACGCCCTCTCCTTGCACTGCCTCAGCGATGGTTTGGGTCGATTCCAGGAGCCGGCGGGATCGCCGCGCGGCCTCGGTCGCGATTCCGAAACGCAGCACCTGGCCTATCAGGGTGCCCGAGTCCAGGATAGAGGCCTCGGGCGGTACCCTGGCCAGCCCGTTCATGTCCAGGAAAGGTCCCTTGGCAATCAGCGGCAGGGCCGCCAGGGGGTCCCGGACCATCTGCAGGTACCCCTCCTCCAGCCCTTTCAGGCCCGCTGAATCCGGATCCAGGAGAATCCCAAGGATGGAAAGCCACCCGCCGGTGACCTCACCCACCTGGTCCACCTGTGCCCGTTCCTCCTTTCCTAGCCGATCGTGAATCGCTTGCATGGCAGGCTTGAAGGGGGCGAATCGCTCCGATTCAAAGATCTGGCGGAGAGCCAGGGCAGCATCCATTACGGGGAAATAGCCGATTCGAAGATCCATGGAGCTCCTTGACGGGGTAATTGCATAAGTGCGCAATCAGACAATAATACCTTTCGCCGAGCCAAGCAAGTGGGGTACCCCAACAGTCATTCAACCAGCGGCAAACGGGTCGCCATACCGTCGGCCCTGATCCTGGCCGCTTGCGGCATGCTGTTCCGGATCACCTCATTCAGGGCCTCGTTCACCGCCGGGAAAGCCCCGAAACCCCTTCAAGCTGATTCCAGCCGAGCACTCAGTCTTGCCTTTTCTCGTCCATGTTTATAATTATTTAATTACATCTGAGGGAATATTCATGAAACCACCATCCCTTTCGGCTGATCCCGTTCTGGCGGCCTGGGCCCGGCCAGGTCTGGCCCTGCTCCTTCTGGCCGCCCTGGCCTGCGGCGGCAACGGCGGCCCGGCCGCCATCGACGGCACCCTTCCCGCCCCACCCGCGATCTCCGTCCCCACCACCAGCGCCCTGGGCTTCCCGGTCCAGGCCTCCGTCCTGAACGGAGGCTACGCCCTGAGTTACAGGTGGACCCTTTCCGCGGGCACCTTCCAGGGCGGCGCCGCCACCGCCTCCGGCCCCAAGGTGACCTTCACCCCGGCCACTCCCGGCGTCATCACCGTCAGCTGCGTGGCCATCAAGGGCAACGCCCTTCTCTCCCAACCGGCCTCCCAGACAGTGACGGTCGGGGCGCCGGCCTCCACCGGCGGCAGCTTCCATTCCGCCGGCAGCCTGCTCCAGGCCCGGCAGGGGTTCGCGGCCGCTGCCCTGCCGAATTCCACCATCCTGGTGGCGGGCGGCTCCGCCACCCTGGGCGGAAGCGCCCTGGCCAGCGCCGAGATCTATTCGCCCGCCACCCAGATCTCCACCGCCACCCCATCACCCATGACCGCCGCCCGGGTCGGCCCCGCCACCGCGACCCTGGGTTCCGGAACCCAGATCCTGATCAGCGGCGGAACCGGAGCCACCGGCTCCCTCGCCAGCGGGGAACTGTTCGACAGCGTCCAGATGCTGTTCCGTGCCACCGGGGCCATGGCCAACGCCCGCTCCGGGTCCACGGCCACCTATCTGATCACGCCGCCGGCGGTGCTCATCGCCGGCGGCTCGACCACTGCCGGCAACCCGGTACCGGCTCTGGAGCTGTTCACCCCGGTCACCGGCCTGTTCTCCTCCAGCGGCACCGTCCCGGTGCCGCTGGCGCCCGGAGCGACGGCGACCCTGCTGCCCACCGGCAAGGTGCTCCTGGTGAGCCACGGCTATGCCGGCTCGGCCTGGGTGCCGTTCGCCGCGCTCTATGACCCTGGCACCGGCCTCGCCACGCCCACCGCCAAACCGCCCGGGTTCCCGAGGGAGGGCCATCAGGCCCTGCTCCTGGGCGGCAAAGTGCTCATCCTGGGCGGCGACGGCGGCAACGGCCCGCTGCAGACCGCCGAATGGTACGACCCCGCCACCGGCCTGTTCGCCCCGTCCGCCACGGACATGGCCTCGCCCAGGGCGTATTTCGGCGCGGCCGTCCTTCCCGGCACCCAGGCGGTGCTGCTGCTGGGCGGGACCGCGGATGGCAGCACCGCCTTGGCCACCGCCGAACGGTTCGATTCCGTGGCCGGCACTTCCAACCCCACCGGCGCCCTGGGCGCCGCCCGGATCCAGCCGTTCGTCACCGCCAGCAACGGCCAGATCCTGGTCCTGGGCGGCTATGACAGTTCCGGCCAAGCCGTGGCCCCGGTCGAGGCCTACTTCTGAGACCACGGCCCGCCTTACCGCGGGAGTAGACTCCAAGATATGCTGGGCATTGCGCTCCGGGCCCTGGCGCCGGGGGCGCTCAAAAGCAGCATCTCCTCTGGAAGGTCTCCATGACCCAAAGCACCGAACGCATCGGCAAGTTCGAGATCATTGAAAGTCTGGGTGAAGGCGGCATGGGCGAGGTGTTCCTGGCCCGGGACACGATCATCGGACGGGAAGTGGCCATCAAGATCGTCCGCAAGGCCTCGCTGGCGCCCCCGGACCCCCAGGGCCGGTTCTTCCGGGAGAGCCAGGCCGCCGGCCGGCTCAACCATCCCAACCTTGTGACCATCCATGAGTTCGGCGAAAAGGCAGGGGTACTGTTCCAGGTTATGGACTACCTGGCCGGCGACGATCTGGACACGGCGCTGGGCGCCCTCCCGCCGGGCGAGGCGCTGGGGGTGTTGGCGCAGGTGTGCGATGGCCTGGCCTATGCCCACCAGCGGGGCATCGTCCACCGCAACCTGAAACCCTCCAACATCCGCATGGGCCGGGTAGCGGGACGCCCGGCGCCGAAACTGCTCGACTGCGGGATGACCCGGGTCCAGGGCACCGATCCTTCCTCCGCCGCCGCCCATCTGGCCACCCTGGGCTATACCGCCCCGGAATCACTGGCGGCGGGCAAGGGCGATGCCCGGGCGGATCTCTTTTCGGTCGGGGTGCTGCTCTACCAGGCCCTGACCGGGCGCCGGCCCTTCGATTCGGACACTCCGGCCGGCATCGCCCAGCGGATCCTCCAGGAAGAGCCCCCTCCCCTGGACCTGGAGCAGCTGAACGACATCAGTCCCGCCATCCAGGGGATCGTGCTGCAGGCCCTGGCCAAGGATCCGGCCCGGCGCTTCAACAGCGCCGAGGCCATGGCCGAAGCCCTCAGGGCGGCCCGGGATCCGGCCTGGACCCCGGATGCGGCCCCGATCATGGCGGTGGAACTGTCCAAACCCTTCAAGGCCGCCAGCCAGCCCAGACCGGACCGCCCGGTCCGGTCCCCGGCCTACCTGGCCTGGATTTCCGCCGTGGCCACCCTCGTGGTCCTGGGCGCCGGGGGCGGCTACTGGCTGCGGGCCCGGCGCAGGCCCTTGCGCGCCGCGCCGGCGGGGTCCGCCCCTGCGGCCACTCCGGCGCCCCTGACCGTGCCCTCGCCGATGGTGCCGGCGCCGGTGGCGTCCACCCCGGTCCCGCAGCCGCCCAGCCCGCAACCGCCGGTCCCGGTCCCACCTGCGCCGGCACCCGCACCGCCCGCCCAGGTTCCCGCTCCCGCCCAGGTTCCCGCTCCCGCCCCGGCCGCAACCCCCAAAGCGGGCTACGCCAGCCTGGATGAAGCGGCCGACGCGCTGGCCAAGGACCCTCAGGGCTCCCTGGCGGTCCTGGAGCGGACCTTCGCGGCGGATCCCGGCAACGAGCGGGCGGCCGCCCTGCGGATCGTCGCGCTCTACCAGTTGGGCCGCTACCCGGCCAGTTCCAAGGCCATCAAGGAAGCCCGGGACGCTGGCCATCCGCTCTGGCCGATGGCCCTGAAGAATCCGCCCCTGCGCAAGATCCTGGAACAGGACGCCAAGGACCCGCACCTGCCCAGGCGCAAGGCGCCGGTCCCGACGCCTCCGCCCGCCGAATAGGAGGGTGTCTCAGAAGGAGAGGGGGTTGTGACAGCGTCGTCAGCGCTTCGCCATCTCTCCCAGGTCCTGCTTGACCGCTTCCCCGGCGGACCCGGCTTTACCCTTAAGGTTGTCCCAGGCCCCCTCGGCATCCCCGGCAAGGCCTTCCGCCTTGTTCCGGGCCCGGCGACCCAGGGCCTTCAGATCCTCCCGCAGTTCAGGGCCGGTCTTGGGCGTGTTGAGGGCAACCAGCAGACCGCCGATGGCGGCCCCGGCGACGAACAGCATGAAGGCTCCACCGATGGAGCCGGCATTGGTATCTTGCATGATCTTCCCCCTTGGAGTGGACGGATGGATTCCAGGTGGTCTCAGAAACGCTTCATCAAACCGCGTTTCCGGCGACGCTAGCCATAGAGTGCAGGCGGGGGGAGATAGGTTCATGGTGCCGCAGGGACGGGTGGAGGCGGGAGTTTGACGCCCCGTCCGTCCCTGCGCCGGTCAGACTGCCGCCATGCGATCGTCCTCGCAGCGGCGGAGGAAGCGGGCGATGGCGGTGCGATCGGCCGTGCCCTGCCGCTTCTGCCAGGGACTGTGGTGCTGCCAGAGGCCGAGCATGTCCTCGGGGCACCCCACCCGCTCGTAGATGGATTCCACCACAATGGCCAGGGCCTCGGGGCTCAAGGCCGAGTCCAGGGCATCCTTGAGCAGGGCCACCCGCCAGCGGTCCTGGGCCCGGGCCCAGCGTTTGCCGCCAGGGCGGGGGACCTTGCCCGTGCTTTCGGCGCAGGCGGCCCAGAGCGTTTCCTCGAAACGAAGCAGGTCTGGACCATCCAGGGTCCCCAGAGCCAGGCAGGCGGGTTCCTGGCAGCCCCGTTCCAGAAGCCAGGCCCGGATTTCTCCGGGGCCCAGCAGGCCGAAATCGTATCCCACCACGATCTCGTCCCAGCCGATCGCCTCGCAGGTTCCCGATTGGCGCGCCAGCAGGCTGATCCATGTTCCGGTGGTCATCAGAGCACCTCCCCAGAAAAGTGATGGTGGAAGATCTTCAGCCGAACAACTGCAGAGCGACGTGGGCGGCGGCCCTGGCGCTGGTCTGGGAGCCCTCCGGGGCCGGAGCCAGTTCCATGATGTCCGCGCCCACCCAGGGCGCCCCCCAGCGGCGGGTCTGGTGCAGGAGGGTGAACACTTCCTGCACGCTGAGCCCGGCCGGGACCGGTTCGGCCACCGCCGGACAGAAGGAGGGATCCAGCACGTCCAGGTCCACGCTCACGTAGGCCGGCTTCTGGCCGACCCTGGCGATGTCCCCCTGGAGCTGGGAATGCAGGCGGAGGTCCTGCAGATCCCAGGGCGTCCACATGCGCACGCCGGCATCCAGGAGAAAGACCAGTTCCTCGCTGTCGAACCTCGGGGCCCTCAACCCGATCTGGACCGTGTGCCTGGGATCCACGAGACCCTCTTCGATCGCTTGCCTCAGCCAGGTGCCGTGATGGTACCGGCTGCCCCAGAGCTCGCCGTGGCCCGCATCCGGGTGGGCGTCCAGGTGCAGCAGCCCGAGCGGGCCATGCTGCCTGGCGTGGGCCCTCAGCGCCCCCAGGGTCATGAGGTGGTCTCCGCCCAGCATCAGGGTCCGGGCCCCCTGGGCGATCCAGGCGGCCATGGTCTGTTCCACCGCGCCCAGGGCCTCCTCCATGCTGAACGGCCGGGTGGGGATGTTGCCGCCGTCGACCCAATCCACGGCCGCCATGCTGCGTCCCCCCTCATCCTGGCCCTGGAGCCTCATGGGCATGGGCAGCCGCCCCATCCCCATGGTGGCGTTGCGGATCGCCCAGGGGCCGAAGCGGGCGCCGGGACGGTTGATGACGCCCCCATCGTAGGGGGCGCCCAGGATCACCCCGGGCACGGGGGCGGGTTCGATCCGCAGGGGCAGGCCAAGGAACGGCGTCAGGCCGGTGCGCAGGGACTCCAGGAGAGCTTCAGGTTGCAAGATGACCTCGCGAAATCAGGAAACCAGCTTCAGGCGGGTATAGCGGGCGCGGATGCGTTCCATGTCCTGCTGGTCGATGACCGACCAGAGGCGCTTGTCGCCCTTCCAATAGAAATCGTCCACCTCCGCCACCACCCGCGCCCCCAGGGCCTCGTGGACACTGCGGGCATCGTGGTTGTCCGGTTCCACCAGGAAGCGGCATTCCTCGGTGCCTTCCAGGATGAGTTTCTTCACCATGGCCCGGATGAGGAGGTAGTTGACCCGGGTCTTGTGGTAGTCGGGATGGACCGCCAGGGTCGCGCAGTAGTTGACCTTTCCCTTGGGGAAGTTGAGGACATAGCCCACCGGCCGGTCTCCGTCCATGGCGATGAAGCACCAGTCGGCATAGAGGTCGGTGCAGAGCCTCAGGTAATGCGGGCAGAGGACCCCGGCGGTGTCGCCGCTCCAGATCTCCTCCTCCAGCCGCCGCAGGTGCACGAAATCGCCGGAGCCGACCGGACGGATCTCGTAGCAGCGGGTCTGTTCGGTGGCCGGCAGAACGTCTTGAATCGCGCTAGGAGCCATTGGGCACCTCCTAGTCTCCAAGATCCGCCCCCTCGGTGACAGTCCCATGCCCGCCATGACCCGGACGGCATCTTTTCTGCTACAAACCGGTGACCGCCGTCATCAGCTCAAACCGGGCCCGGTTCACCGGGATCCGGTGTAGAGGTCGGCGTAGCTGCGGGGCTCGACCAGGTCGGAACCCAGGTCCAGCTCGGCCATGGCTTCGGCGATGGCTTCCCGGGCCCCTTCCAGTTCCAGGAAGCAGCCGAAGGGCGTCTCGTCGAGACAGGCTTCCAGTTCCCCTCGGGTCCAGATGGAGCGGGTCTTCACCATGGTGAGGGCCGGGGCGAACCCCAAAGCCCTCAGGATGCCTTCCATGGCCTCGGGGTCCGCCACCCGGGTCTCCACTTCGGGCCGGATTTTCAGGTGCGGGTCGGCCACCTTGGGGCCTTTCCAGGTCAAGGTCGCCTGTTCGCCGTACCGCCTCAGCCTCAGGGCGCTGTCCCCGGCCCGCAGCTCGCCCAGGCGGTCCCAAAGCTCATTCGCCTCCACCGCGGCCGGGTGGGCGGGATTGAAGCCCGCCGCCAGCAACTTCGGGCCCATCCAGCCGGTGGACGGGATGCGCAACTTGATCTCAATTTCCAACGGTCCGGCATGTTTCATGGCAGCCTCTCCTGGAATGATTGCATCATGTACCGGGAGGTTCGAGCCAGCGGTGATCCCTAAACGTTACCTCTTTGCCAGCATGTTCATCGCGGCGATGCTCATGCTTCTGGCCTTTGTGCAGGCACCCCGGTCCACCCGGGAGGGCGGAGCGATGACGGAAGATGCCCCGGTCGCCCTGTCCATGGAGAGCTTCGAGACCCTGGCCGATTACCGCATCCTGGAAGGCTGGACCCCGCGCTTCCAGGGCGCCCAGGATCCCGACCAGGACAAGCCGTGGCCCTTTGGCGGCGGGTTCGGGACCCCGTGGGAGCCCGCTTCGGCCTACCTGGCCGACCAGGGCCTCGCCCTGAACGGCCCCAAGGGGAATAGCGAAGTGATCATCTGGCGGGGCCTGGAATGGCGCCACTACCGGTTCGACGCTCCGCTCGCCTCTGCCCGGCTGGATTCGGCCAAGGGCAACCGGCTGCTGGTGACCCTCATGCTCGCCCCGGGAAGGTTCGAGACCCGATTGCTGGAGATACCCGAAGGCCGGGTGCTGTGGGCTGCGGACAGCGGCCCCTGGAGCCGTTTCAGTTGGGACGGCCAGGCCGTGCTGCTGGGACTGCGCCAGCCCGGGCCCGCTGCCGGCCCCCGGCTGGCGAACCAGGGTCAAGGGATGCTGCTCGCCACCCTGCCGGTGGAGGGGGAAGTGCCTGTCCCCACCCTGGCCCCCTGGGATGAGAAGGGCCTGCCCGGGCCGCCCAGGGCCTGGCCGACCCGCCAGGAACACTTGTGGGACGACGGCAAGGACCTTCCCGGCGCCCGGCTCATGGTGCCCTGGCAGGCGGGGGCCCGGCTCTGGTTCCCCCGCAAGGACCGGCTCTGGGTCTCCGCGGGCAACTTTTGGACGCTGTGGAACCTGGCCGAAGGGGTCTGGCGCAGGGCCGCCACCGGGCCCGGCGTATTGTCCGCCCAGCCGCCCCTGAGGATGGGGCTTTCAATCCCCGGAAAAAAGGACGGGCCGGTGATCCGGAAGACCGGCCCCCTGGACCAGGCCAACTGGGAATCCGTTCCGGCCGGAACCGAACCTTGGCCCCCCTATGATCCCGCTTGGGCCTGGTGGTCTCCAGACACCGCCGCCACGGCCTGGGATGCGCGCTGGGGCAAGCCCTCCCCGCTGCCCCGTGAACACCAGCGGGAGGCCCTTCTCCGGTCCAAGCGGCCGGAATGGATCACGGCTTCCAGCCTGCGGGCATCGGTGCGGGGTTGGCTTCCCTCGGGCCCCGAAGTGGCCGTGCGCGAGGCTTCGGAATCGGCCTGGGTCTGGGTCGGGGACCGGGCGTTCCTGGAACGGCTCCAGCCGGGCAGCAGATTGGCCGCGGTCCGAAAAGGCCTGAAGCTCCCTTGACCTGATCCCGGCGATAGACTGTATGCAGTTTCGGCCCCGGAGGTCCGGGTTTCTGTTAGCGTTAGCGCAGCCATTCCATCGCAATCTGGCATCCCGAGGTCCCCTATGCCCCGTCTTCTCCTCGTGGACGACAATCCCAGCATCCACAAGATCGCCGAGACCCTCCTCGCCGCAAGCGACGTGCAGCTGATTTCCTGCGCCTCGGGCGCTGATGCCATGGATAAGGTCAACAAGGGCGAGCTTTTCGATGTGGCCCTCCTGGACACCTCCATGATGGGGATGGATGGTTGGGCGCTGCTGCAGAAGCTGCGGGAGACGGCTTCCACCGCGCGAATGCCGGTGGCCATGATGGCCGGAGTGCTTGACATCGTCGACCCGGAAAAGCTGAGGCTGGCGCCCATCCAGGGGTTCCTGAAAAAGCCCGTGGAACTGAGGGACCTGAGCGACCGCGTCAAGCGGCTCCTGGAGACGCCGGTGCCGATGCCCGCCCCGTCCGAACCGCCCGCCGAACCCGAGGCCCCCTTCTCGACCCAGCCGTCCTTGCGGGTCCCGGACGCGCTCAAGGTCTCCGTGCCCGAAGAAGACCTGCTGCTGCTGACCATGGAAGACCTGTTCCCGGAGGAAATCCAGGAGGCGGCCGTGGACGGATTGGCGACTTCGGCGGAACCGGCCGGTCCGGAGGTCCAGGAGGCCCCGGCGGGGTCCATGGAAGAACTCGGCGCCCTGTCCCTGGAGGGCGAGCCGCTCGATCTGGAGGAATTGGATCTGGAAGGCCTGCGAGGCCTCACGTTCACCTCGGCCATGGATGAACCGGCCGGATCGGACCTTTCAGAGCCGTCCCCCGCCGCACTGGCCGAAGATCCCGGCTTCACCGTCCCGGAATTCCTGCTCACGGACACCCTTCCCGAAGGCCTCGAACCGGCCCTGGACGAAAGCCCGGCCTTCGCCGCGGACCTGCCGGACCTCGGTGCCGCCCCAGCGGTGGCGGACCATGCGGGGTCCGCCCCTGCGGACAGTCCCGCTGACCTGATGAGCTTCGATGACCCCATCGACTGGTCCGACGACAGCGACGCCATGGTTGGCATGGCCCTGGGCGGCCAGGAGCCGGCCCCGCTCGCCCCGGACTCCCCGGCCATGACTGAAATGCCGGAGGTCGTAACCCTCTCCGACATCCTCGATCCTCCGTCCCGGATGCCGGACGCCCCGGCCCTGGACCAGACCGATGCGTGGCTGGCGGAGATCGGAGCCGGCACCGCGGGTGAGTTGGCGGCGCCGCTTCTGGCGCCCGAGCCCCCGGCCGAGGTACCCCTCACTCCGGCCGACGTCTGGCCGGCGGAGTCCGCAATCGACCCGGAGGCCGCGCTGCCGGCCCTGGCGCCGGCCCCCCCCACCGACGACTCGATCACCCAGGCCGATCTCTGGCCGGCGGAACCGGAAATCGAGCCGGAGGCCGCGCTGCCGGCCCCGGCCCTGGCCCCGGAACCCCTCACCGACGACTCGATCACCCAGGCCGATCTCTGGCCGGCGGAGCCGGAAATCGAGCCGGAGGCCGCGCTGCCGGCCCCGGTCCTGGCGCCGGAACCCCTCACCGAGGCCTCGATCACCCAGGCCGACCTCTGGCCGGCAGAGCCCGAAATCGAACCGGAGGCCGCGCTGCCGGCCCCGGCC
>Ga0302279_10001124_pt1 | contig 38938 bp, 23 predicted proteins | sample III_Bog_N3_3_FD_194541 | JGI IMG/M metagenome (GOLD analysis project Ga0302279, IMG submission 194541) | Peat permafrost microbial communities from Stordalen Mire near Abisko, Sweden - III_Bog_N3_3 | ecosystem: Environmental > Terrestrial > Soil > Wetlands > Peat | place: Sweden: Abisko...
ACCAGAGCTACACGGTGCCGGTGGCCGACACGTCGGGCAACACGGTCGACTTCGTGACGACCGCCCCGGTCAACGGATCCAAGGGCTATGCGCGAGGCTTCGAGCTGGCCTACCAGCAGTACTTCGACATGCTGCCGGGCTTCCTCTCGGGCTTCGGCGTGCAGGCGAATTACACCTTCGTCGACAGCCACACGACGCCGTACAACCCGGTGAACGCGGCTTTCTGCGGCAGCAGTGACAGTAGCGCGGCCAACCTGAACCTGAACATCAACGGCTGCGACACCAACGGCCAGCCTTTCGGCAACCTGCCACTGCAAAACGTGTCGCGCAACACGTTCAACGTGGCGCTGTTGTATGACCAAGGCCCGATCTCGGCGCGCGTCGCCTACAACTGGCGTTCGCGCTACCTGCAAGGCGTCAACGTCAACGGCACCCAGGGCACCGACGGCACCAGCGCGGCCAATCCGACCGTGCACAACCTGGCCTGGGGCCTGCCGATCTATGCGGACGGCTACGGCGAGATGGATGCGGGGATCTTCTACAAGATCGACGACCATTTCACCATCGGCCTGGAAGGCACCAACCTGACCGACTCGACCTACAAGCAGTCGATGCAGCAGCACATCGGCATGATGGGTCGCGCCTGGTTCACGTCGGGACCCAGCTATAACGCTCAGATGCGCTATACGTTCTGAACCAGCTCGACGCTCGACCCGGGGCCTTCGCGCCCCGGGTTTTCGTTTAGAAAGCCCATACCGATGAGTTCCTTCCGTTTCCGTGCCGCGTCGCTGGCACTGGCCGCCGGCGCGAATCTGGCTTGCGCCGCGACGCCGGTCAAGCCCATCGAGGCGCCGCACCTGGCACACGCCGCCGGACGCACGGCCCTCATCGTCGACGGCGCACCCTTTCTCGTTCTGGGCGCGCAGGTGAACAACTCCAGCAACTACCCGGCCATGCTCGGCAAGGTCTGGCCGGCGCTGGACGACATGCACGCCAACACGTTGGAGATTCCCGTCGCGTGGGAGCAGGTCGAGCCGGTGGAAGGCCGCTTCGACTTCGCCTACGTCGACACGCTGGTGGCGCAGGCGCGCGAGCACGGCAAGCACCTCGTGCTGCTGTGGTTCGCCACCTGGAAGAATACCGGCCCCTCGTATGCGCCCGAGTGGGTCAAGTTCGACAACCAGCGCTTCCCGCGCATGGTCGATCGCGACGGCAAGACGAGCTACTGCCTGTCGCCTTTCGGCGAGGCGACGCTGGCGGCGGACCGCAAGGCCTTCGTCGCCCTGATGACTCACCTGGCGCAGATCGACGGCAGCCGCCACACGGTCATCATGATGCAGGTGGAGAACGAGGTCGGCACCTACGGCCTCGTGCGCGACTTCGGCGCGAAGGCGCAGGCGGCGTTCGAACGCCCGGTACCGGCCGAGGTATTGGCGCGCCAACCCGCGCCCGTCAAGCATGCGGCCAGCGGCAACTGGCGCGAGGTCTACGGCGACTACGCCGACGAATACTTCCATGCCTGGGCCATCGCCAGCTACATCGAACAGGTGGCCCGCGCCGGCCGCGCCGCGCTCGACCTGCCCGTCTACGTCAACAACGCGCTGCGCGACGCGGTCGAACCCCTGGCGCCGTGGAAGGACAACTTCGCCAGCGGCGGCCCCACCTACGACGTCATCGGCATCTACAAGGCCGCGGCGCCGCACGTGGACATCGCCGGGCCCGACCTGTACACCCCCGCGTCCGCACAGATCGATGCGACGCTGACCAATTTCCAGCGCCCGGACAACCCGCTGTGGGTGCCCGAGATGAGCCACGCGCCCGGCTATGCCCGCATCATCTACGACGTGCTGGGCCGCGGCGCACTGGGCATCGCTCCCTTCGGCATCGACTACACGACCTACACCAACTTCCCGCTCGGCACGAAGGAGGCCGCCAGCCGCACCATCGTCGAGCCGTTCGCGCCGGCCTACGCGGTCTTCGGCTCGATGGACAGACTGTGGGCGAAATGGGCCTTCGAGGGCCGCACGCACGGCGTGGCCGAAGGCGACGACCGCAAGGACCAGGCGATTGCACTGGGCCCGTGGACGGCGACGGTGTCGTTCCAGGAATGGCAGTTCGGCGAGAAGTCGTGGCCCAACCATCCGACGGCGCTGCCTCCGGGCACGGAGACGCCCAGCGGCGGCGCGTCGATCGCCCAGGTCGGACCCGACGAATTCGTGATCACCGGGCAGCACGCCCGCGTGCGGCTTGCGCCGACGCAGCCGCTGGCATCGGGCCACGGCGCGATGTTCGCCCGTGTCGAGGAAGGCCACTTCGACGCCGCCGGCCAATGGGTCATGGAGCGCAACTGGAACGGCGACCAGACCGACTGGGGCCTGAACTTCACGGCCACGCCGGTGATCCTCAAGGTGCGCATGGGCCGCTACTGAGCCCGGTCCGCGCACGCAAGAAAAAGGGCCGGCGCCACGCACGCGCCCTCGTTGGAGACAAGACATGATCATCAGACGCCACTTCATCCAGCAGGCCGGTGCACTGGGCTTGCTGGGCGCGGGCCTGCCCGCCGCCCTCGCCGCTGCGCCTGCGGCCGACAACGCCCCCTACGACTGGAAAAGCGTCCCGTACGGCGGCGGCGGGTTCATCGACGGCTTCGTGTTCCATCCGCGCGAAAGGGGCCTGCTCTATGCGCGCACCGACATCGGCGGCGCCTATCGCTTCGATCCGCGCACGCGCTCGTGGATTCCGCTGCTGGACCAGCTCACCAAGTCGCAGACCGACCTGTCGGGCGTGCTGAGCCTCGCGCTGGACCCCAACGATCCGAACCGCGTCTACATTGCCGGCGGCCTGTACCTGGGCGAGTGGGCGCGCAACGGCGCGCTGCTGGCCTCCGCCGATCGCGGCGTCACCTGGCAGATCAACGAACTGCCGGTCAAGCTGGGCGGCAATTCGCCAGGCCGCGGTTCGGGCGAACGCCTGCAGGTCGACCCGGACAACGGCGACATCCTGTACCTGGGCACGTCCCAGGACGGCCTGATGGTGAGCAGCGACCGCGGCCGCAACTTCAGCCGCCTCGCGTTCGAGCCGCGCCACGTGTCGCTGGTGTTGATCGATCCGCGCAGCGGGCGCCGGGGCAAGGGCTCGCAGACCCTGTGGGTAGGCAGCCACGACCAGCCGGGCCTGTACGTGTCGCACGACGCCGGCTTCAGCTTCGTGCGCGAGGCCGCCACGCCCAAACAGGCGCCGCAGCACGCGGTGCTCGGCGCCAACGGCACGCTCTACGTGACCTTCGCGCTCGGCGACGGCCAGACCGCCTGCAATCCCAGCTACGCCAAGCACGGCAGCGTGTGGAAGCGCGACGCTTCGGGCCGCTGGACGGACATCACGCCCGAGGCTCCCGCGCACGACGCGCAAGGCTTCGGCTACTCGGGCATCGACGTCGACCGCCAGGTGCCGGGGCGGCTGGTCGTCTCGACCATCGAACGCTGGAGCGTGGGCGACGACGTGTTCGTCTCCACCGACGACGGCGCGCACTGGCAATCGGTGGGCGCGCGCTCGCACCACGACGCGAGCGCCTACCCGTGGCTGGTCAACTACATGCGCGGCGAGGACAAGATGGGCCACTGGCTGGCCGACATCAAGCTCGATCCGTTCGACGGCAATCGCGCCATATACGGCACCGGCTATGGCCTGTGGCTGACGGACAACCTGGACGCGGCGCTCAAGGGCGGCACGGTCAAGTGGGATTTCGCCGTCGCCAACCTGGAAGAAACCGCCACGCTGGAGATCCGCAGCCCGTCGGGCGGCGCGACGCTGCTGGGCGCGATGGGCGACGTCAGCGGCGCGGCGTGGGACGACATCACCAAGACGCCGCGCAACGGCCTGTTCGCGCCCACCAACCAGACCAACCGGTCGGTGGACTTCGCGCAGTTGCGCCCGGCCATCCTCGCGCGCACCGCCGACCAGGCCGCCACCGGCGGCTGGTGGTCGGCCGACGGCTCGGTCACCTGGCGTCCGTTCGGCGCGTCGACGCGCACGACCAGGTCCGCCACCGGCGGCTACCTCAACGCGGGCACGATCGCGGTGTCGGCCGGCGGCACGTCGTTCGTCTGGGCGCCCGAGAAGCAGCCCGCGCTGTGCTCGCACGACCACGGCAAGACCTGGGTGCCGGTGGCAGGCTGGCCCGCCGGCGAGGTGGACGCAATCCCCGTGGCGGACCGCCAGGTCGACGGCGTCTTCTATGCGCACGATCGCGCGGCCGGCGAGATCCTGGTCAGCGTCGACGCGGGCCTGAGCTTTCGCAGCGGCATCACCGGCCTGCCCAAGCTGGCCAGCTGGCAGTCCTCGCAACTGGTGGCGGCGCCGGGCGCGGTGCGCGACCTGTGGCTGGTGCTGCACGACACGCTCGTGCACATGCCCAGCGTGGACAAGCCGCCGATCACGATCCGCGGCGTGGCCGAGTGCTGGAAGGTCGCCCTCGGCAAGGCCGCGCCAGGCGCCGACTACGCCGCCGTCTACGTCTGGGGCAAGCTGCTCGTGAACGGGCAACCCGTGGAAGGCCTGTTCCGTTCGGACGACGCGGGCAGCCATTTCACGCGCATCGACGACGACCGCCACCGCTTCGGCCTGCTGCTGTCGCTGACGGCCGATCCGCTCGAATACGGCACCGTGTATGTCGCGCCGCATGGCCGCGGCGTGATCGTGGGCAAGCCGCGCCAGGGCGCCTGATGGCGCGACGCCTGGGTTCCTGGCTGCTGTCGCTCGCGGCCGCGTGCGCCGCGGTCCCGGCCATGGGCGCCGATCTCGCGCTGCGCTACGAGGCGCCGGCGCACGAGACCGCGCAGGGCTGGGAGCGCGAGGCGCTGCCCGTGGGCAACGGACGGCTGGGCGCGATGGTGTTCGGCCAGGTCGCCCGCGAGCATCTGCAGTTCAACGACATCACGCTGTGGACCGGCGACGCCGGCCACACGGGCGCCTACCAGCCGTTCGGCGACGTGTTCGTCGAGCTGGAGAGCGCGGACGCGCCGTCCAGCCACTACCGGCGCGAGCTTCGAATCGACCAGGGCCGCCAGCTCGTCACCTACGAGCAAGGCGGCGCGCACTTCCGGCGCGAGGTCTTCGCAAGCCACCCGGCCCAGGCCATCGTCGCGGACTTCGGCGCCGACGCGCCGCACCGCTTCACCGGCACCATTCGCCTCGTCGACGCGCATGGCGCGCACATCGCCGCCGACGGCGAGCGCCTGGTGGCCAGCGGCGCGCTGCCGCAAGGCGACGGCGGCATGCGCTACGCCAGCGCGCTGCAACTGCGCCACCACGGCGGCAGCGTGCACGCGACGCCGGACGGCACGCTGGTGTTCAAGGACTGCGACTCGCTGACCCTGGTGCTGACCGCCGGCACCAGCTACGTGCCCGACGCGGCACGCGCGTTCCGCGGCGACGATCCGCTGGCGCGCGTGACCGCGCAGCTGGACGCGGCCGCCGCGCGCCCGCTGGCGCGATTGCGCGACGAACACCTGCGCGACTTCCAGGCCCTGTTCGGCCGCGTGACGCTCGATCTGGGCCACACCGCGCCGCAGCGCCGTGCCCTGCCCACCGACGTGCGCCTGGCACGCTACACGCGCGACGGCCAGGATCCGGAACTGGAGTCGCTGTTGTTCCAATACGGCCGCTACCTGCTCATCTCCAGCTCGCGCGATTCGCTGCCCGCCAACCTGCAGGGCTTGTGGAACGACAGCAAGACGCCGCCGTGGAATTCGGACTATCACACCAACATCAACCTCGAGATGAACTACTGGCCGGCCGAACCGGCCGCGCTGCCCGAACTGGCCACGCCGTTCTTCGATTTCGTGCGCAGCGTGTCGCCGGTGTGGCGCCGCCGCGTGGAAGAGATCGCGGCGGACGCGCGTGCGCATCCGCACGCCAGCTCGGCCGAGTCGGCGCCGATCGGCCAGTCCGACGTGCCGCCGGAAGAGACCTTCCTGACGGCCGCCGGCACGCCGGTGCGCGGCTGGGCGGTGCGCACCGAATCCAATCCTTTCGGCGCCACCGGCTACCTGTGGAACAAGCCGGCCAACGCGTGGTATGCGCAGCAGTTCTGGGAACACTACGCGTTCACCCAAGACCGCGCGTTCCTGCGCGACGTCGCGTGGCCGGTGATGCAGCAGGCCTGCGAGTTCTGGCTCGACACGCTCAAGACGCTGCCCGATGGCCGCATGGTCGCCCCCAAGGGCTGGTCGCCCGAACATGGGCCGGTGGAAGACGGCGTGTCCTACGACCAGGAGATCGTCTGGGACCTGTTCGACAACACGGTGGCGGCAGCCGACGCGCTCGGCACGGACCGCGCGTTCCGCGAGCGCGTCGCCTTCGTGCGCGACCACCTGGCCGTGCCCGGCATCGGCAGCTGGGGCCAGCTGCTCGAATGGCACGACGAGAAGCACGACCCGGTGCTGGACAGCCCCACCGACACGCACCGCCACGTGTCGCACCTGTTCGCGCTGTTTCCCGGCCACCAGATCTCGCCCGCGCGCACGCCCGCGCTCGCGGCGGCGGCGCGCAGGTCGCTCGAAGCGCGCGGCGACGCCGGCACCGGCTGGTCCATGGCCTGGAAGACGGCCTACTGGGCTCGCCTGCTCGATGGCGACCACGCGTGGCGCATGCTGCGCGGCCAGCTCGCCGAGCCCGGCGCGCGCGCGGCGCAGCAATCGGGTCCCGGCACCGAGGTGAACAACGCGGGCGGCACCTACCCCAACCTGTTCGACGCCCATCCGCCGTTCCAGATCGACGGCAACTTCGGCATCACGGCCGCGATGTGCGAGATGCTGCTGCAGTCGCAGGACGGCGAACTCCACCTGCTGCCCGCGCTGCCCGCGGCCTGGAAGACCGGATCGGTGCGCGGACTGCGCGCACGCGGCGGCTTCGTGGTCGACATCGACTGGGTCGATGGCCGGCTCACTGCCGCCACGATCCGCTCGGTGGCCGGCCCGGGCGGCGGCACCGTGCTTTATGGCGACAAGATCGTCGCGCTGAACCTGAAGCCGGGCGAATCACGCCGCCTGGGGAACCTGCAATGAACACTCCTGCCCGCCGCGCCACTCTGCCCAAGCCGCACCGGTTCGTCTTCGCCTTCTGGATGCTTGCCCTGCTCTGGTCCTGCGCTGGTTCGTCGTCCGCGGCGACGGACGACGCGCTGCGCGTGATGCATGTGCCCGACATCAAGACCGGCCTGCGATGGAACGTCATCCTCGCCGACTTCGACACCAACCTGCCCATGACGGGCGGCTCGGTGGTGTTGCCGCGGGTCGAGAAGCCGCATGGCGAGAACAACCATGTCGAGGCGCACGTCTCGGGCAAGAACGGCCAACGCGATGCCCTGACGATGAAGTGGAGCGACGCCTGGTACGCCAGCCTGCGCTTCGATGCCTCCAAGCCGGTGGACCTGCGCCCGTTCCTGGCCGACGGCGCGGTGGAATTCGACCTCGACGCGGTCGACATGGCCAAGGCCGGCCTGACCTTCGTCGTCGGTTGCGGCAACGGCTGCGAGCGCAAGCTGCCGTACGTCGTGCCGTCGCGCGCGCTGCAAGGCAAGGGCTGGCAGCATCTCGTGATCCCGATGCGCTGCTTCGCGCACGACGGCGACGACTTCTCCGCGATCACGCGCGCGTTCACGCTGGACTCCAGCGGCACCGGCGAGGCCGCGATCGCCGACCTGCGCTTCGTGCGGCACGCCCAAGGCAACGTGGCGTGCCCGGACTACCGCACGCAATCGGTGACGCCCGCGCCGCTGGAGCAGGTCTGGTCCATGGACTGGTGGATGCCGCGGCACGAAGAGAAGCTGGCGAAGATCCGCGAGCTTGCCGCGGCGCACCAGCCCATCGATCTCGTGTTCATCGGCGACTCCATCACCCACAACTGGGAGAAGGACGGGCAGGCGGTCTGGGCAAGCCACTTCGCCAAGTACAACGCGCTGGACCTGGGCTTTGGCGGCGACCACACCGAGAACGTGCTGTGGCGGCTGCAGCACGGCGAGATCGACGGCTTCAAGCCGCGCGTGGCCGTCGTGATGATAGGCACCAACAACACGGGCGATCGAGGCGAGGATCCGCGCACCACCGCGGCCGGCGTACGCCGCATCCTGGACGAGATCAGGCAGCGCCAGCCCGACGCCCGCATCCTGCTGCTGGCCGTGTTCCCGCGCGACGAGCAGCCCGCCAGCCCGCTGCGCCAGCTCAACGACCGCCTCAACGTCCTCATCTCCGGGTTTGCCGACGGCCAGCACGTTTTTTTCCTGGACATCGGCCAATCCCTCACGAACGCCGACGGCAGCTTGTCGCGCCAGGTCATGCCCGACCTGCTGCATCCGAACGACAATGGCTACGCGATCTGGGCCACGCAGATGGAACCCACGCTGCTGCGCCTGCTCGCCCAACCCTGAACGCCATCCCCGTCGAGACAGATGTCGGCGCCGCCACGCGCGGGCGCTAACATTGCTGTTTCGACACGAATTTCCTGCCCATGTTCACGTACTCCAGCCCGTTCCCGTCCACCTTCGTCTTCGGCGTGGCCGCCGCATCCGCCCAGATCGAGGGCGCCGCCTTCGAGGACGGCAAGGGCGAGTCCATCTGGGACCGCTTCTGCAAGGTGCCCGGCGCCGTGCACGGCGGCGACACGCTCGAGGTCGCGTGCGACCACTACCACCGCTTCGACGAAGACTTCGCGCTGATGGCGTCGCTGGGCGTCAAGAACTACCGCCTGTCCATCGCGTGGCCGCGCATCTTCCCGAACGGCGACGGCGAGCTCAACCAGGCAGGCCTGGACTTCTACCATCGCCTGTTCGCGAGCATGGCGCGCCACGGCATCAAGCCCTGGGTCACGCTGTTCCACTGGGACCTGCCGCAGTCGCTCGAGGATCGCGGCGGCTGGACCGCGCGCGTGACGGTCGACGCCTTCGCGCGCTACGCCGACACCGTGGTCAAGGAATTCGGCGGCATCGTCAAGGACTGGATCACGCTCAACGAGATCCGCTGCTTCACGCAGCTGGCCTACGGCACCGGCGTCAAGGCGCCGGGCCGCAAGGAGAGCGCCGCGGTGGTCGCCCAGACCTTCCACAACGCGCTGGTGTGCCATGGCCACGGCGTGCGCGCGGTGCGCGAGCACGGCGGCGCGGGCGCGCGCGTGGGCCTGACCGACAACTGCGACGTGAGCGTGCCCGTCACCGAGACCCCGGCCGACATCGCCGCGGCACGCGCCTGGTTCGTCGAGAAGAACCTGCACGTGCTGGGCGCGATGCACGCCAAGGGCTATGCGCCGCGCTACCTGGATCGCGTCGGCGGCGGCCCCCAGGTGCAACGGGGCGACTTCGACCTGATCAGCCTGCCCACCGACTTCCTGGGCCTGAACATCTATTCGGCCACCTACATCCGCGCCGGCCGCGACGGCCAGCCCGAGATGCTCAAGCTGCCCACCAACTACCCGCGCGCCGACAGCGTGTGGCTCAACCTGGTGCCGCAGGCGATCTACTGGGCCACGCGCATGTGCCACGAGGAATACGGCCACCGATCGATCTACATCACCGAGAACGGCTGCGGCTACGACGACGAGCCGGTCGTCGGCGGCGAGGTGCTGGACCTGCACCGGCGCGACTTCGTGCGCAACCACCTGCGCGAGACGCATCGCGCCATCGCCGACGGCGTGCCGATCGACGGCTACTTCCTGTGGTCGTTCATCGACAACTACGAGTGGGAAGACGGCTATCAGCGCCGCTTCGGCATCGTGCACTGCGATTTCGAGACGCAGGCGCGCACGCCCAAGCTGTCGGCCCGCTACTACGCCGACGTGATGCGCACGCGCACGATCGTCTGACGGACCGAATGGCCAAATCGCCCACTCGCGCGCGGCACGCCGCCACGCTGGCAGACGTCGGCCGCGAGGCGGGCGTGTCCATCATGGCCGCCTCTGCCGTGCTGAATGGTGCGAAGACGTCGTCGCGCATCTCCGCCGAAACCCGTACCCGTATCCTGGCGGCGGCCGAGAAGCTGAGCTACCGCGCCAACGCCACGGCGCGCGCGCTGGTGGACCGGCGCATGAACGCGATCGGCGTGGCCACGACCCTGTCGCGCAACGAGCTCAACCAGTACTTCCTGGAAGTGTTCAACGGCGTCATCGAGGCGGCCGACGAGTTCAACCAGAACACCACCGTCTTCGCGGTGCCGGACTGGCAGGAGGGCGCCAGCCGCATCCCGTCGATCTGCGACAGCCGCATCGACGGCCTGATCCTGCTCGCGCCGCTGCTCGATCCCGAGGCCGCAAGGTTCCTGCCCGACCACACGCCCATCGTCTCGGTGCACGCCAACCACGAACTGCCCCACGTGGTGAACCTCGAATCGGACGAGGAGGTGGGTGCGTTCGAGATGGTGCGCCACATGCTGGAGATGGGCCACCGGCGCATCCTTCACGTGGGCGGGCCGTCCGACAACATCGGCGCGACGCGGCGCATCTCCGGCTATCTGGGCGCGCACGCCGCGGCCAACGTGAAGCCGCCCGCCGACTACATCGTCCCCGGCTACTTCACCACCGAATCGGGCCGGCGCGATCTCGAGGCCTGGCTGCAGCATCATCGCGGCGAGCCGCTGCCCCAGGCCATCTTCGCCGCCAGCGACGCGATCGCCATCGGTTGCCTGGACACGCTGTCGGCACGCGGCCTGCGCACGCCGGCCGACGTCTCGGTGGTCGGCTTCGACGGCACGATGCTGGCGCGCTCCGCGCACCTGGCCACGGTGCGCCAGCCGCTGCGCGAGATGGGCCACCGCGCGGTGCGCCTGCTGCTCGATCGCATCGAAGCCAAGCACCAGGACGCGGTGCATCGCGCGCCGTCCAACATCGTGCTGCCCACCGAGATCGTCCTCGGCCAATCCCTGGCCGCGCCGCGGACCCGGGCCATCGCCATTTCCTGAAATCACCCACCGGACAAGAACAAGATGGCAAGCATAGATTTATCGCTAAATGACGGCAAGACAGCGATGGAGCCCAGCATCGCGACGGATCGGGTGCCGGTGCCCCAGAAGGTCGGCTACGGCCTCGGTTCGGTGATCGACATGTGGGGCCACTGGCTCTACCCGTCGCTCGCGTTCCAGGTCTACAACGTGTTCCTGGGCATGGCGCCGGGACTCATCTCGACGGCGCAGATGATCAAGATCGTCTTCGACGCGGCGTCGGACGCGCTGTTCGGCTGGGCCTCCGACAACACGCGCTCGCGCTTCGGCCGCCGCCGGCCGTTCATCCTGGTGGGCGGCATGCTCGCGGGCATCGGCCTGCCGCTGATGTTCGCGGTGGGCCGCGGCTGGAGCGATGGCCAGTACTTCGCGTTCATGCTGGTCTCCACGCTGCTGTACGTGCCGGTGATGAGCTGCTTCAACATGCCCTGGGTCAGCCTGGGCGCCGAGATGACGCCTGACTACCACGAGCGCACCAGCGTGATGTCGGTCAAGAACGCGATCCAGAAGGTGCCCGAGCTGGGCCTGTTCTTCGCGGCCCAGTTCACCACGCTGGCGATGTTCAACGACGCCCACGGCAAGCCCGACATCCTGCGCGGCGCGCAGGTCTACTGCAGCATCCTGGGCACGATCATGGTGGCGGTGACGGTCGCCATCGTGCTGCTCACGCGCGAGCGCTACTACGAGCACCTGGTCAGCCGCAGGCAGCAGAAGATCCCGATCGCCGACACGCTGTGGCGCACGCTGCGCTGCAAGCCGTTCCGCCAGATGCTGGGCATGGCGCTGGCCTACGGCATCGGCACCGCGATGGTCAGCAGCCTGGGCTACTACGCGACCGTCTACTACGTGTGCCACGGCGACGTCGGGCTCGGGTCGACGTGGAACTTCTGGATGGGCGTCTCGGGCATGGTGTTCGGCCTGTCGGGCATCCCGTTCTTCAACAGGATCGCGCGGCGCTTCGGCAAGCCGCGCGGCCTCGCCGTGGTGTTCGTGCTGGCGATCGCCGCGTTCATCGGCGACTGGTGGTTCTACGACCCGCAGCGGCCGTGGCTGCAACTGCTGGCCTGCGGCTGCGTCGCCTTCACCGGCGCCGGCTTCTGGGTGCTGATCAGCTCCGTGATCGCCGACGTCATCGACTACGACGAGCTCGAGACGGGCCAGCGCCGCGAAGGCTCGTTCGCGGCCTGCCAGTCGTGGATCACCAAGGTCGGCATCGCGCTGGGCGTCGGATCGTCGGGCTGGATCCTGCAGTTCACCGGCTTCGACGCCAAGCTGCCGGCGCAGACCGACCACGCGATCTTCATGATCCGCATCCTGCTGACCGGAATTCCGGTGCTGGGCCTGTTCATCGCCCTTCTGATCGTGCTGCGCTTCCCGCTCACGGAGCAGCGGATGCACGAGATCCGCGCGCGCCTGGAAGCGCGCCGCGGCGCGGTCTGAGCGCAAGCCCGCAGACCCCCACAATGCCACCAGCGCCGGCTCGCCGTCCCTGAACCTGCCCGTCAATACGCCGTGTCCACTTCGCCGCTCTCCCGCTCGCCACTGACCTGGATTCCCACGCTGTACCTCGCGATGGGCGTGCCCAACGTGACGGCCTCGGTGGTCTCCGCGATCATCTTCAAGAACCTGGGCGTCTCCAACGAGGACATCGCGCTCTATACCTCCCAGATGTACCTGCCCTGGGTGCTCAAGCCCTTGTGGTCGCCGCTGCTCGAGCCCTTCCGCACCAAGCGGTGGTGGGTCATCAGCATGGAGTTCCTCATGATGGCCACGCTGGGCCTCGTGGCGTTCTGCCTGCCGCTGCCGGGCTTCTTCGCCGCGTCGCTGGCGTTCTTCTGGATCACCGGCTTCGCGTCGGCCACGCAGGACATCGTCGCCGACGGCGTCTTCATGACCACGGTGCCGCTGCGCGGCCAGGCGCGCTATTCCGGCCTGCAGGGCATGTGCTGGAACGCGGGCGCGGTGCTCGCGTCGGGGCTGCTGGTCTCGCTCACCGGCGCACTGCACGGCGGCCTGGGCTGGTCCTGGGTGCACTGCTGGATGGGCGTGATGGCCGGCACCGCGCTGCTGATGGGTGCCTTCGGCCTGTGGCACCTGCGCGTGCTGCCGCCGGGCGCGCCTTCGGCGCTGCAAGGCCAGGGACTGCGCGCGTCCTGGCCCGCGCTGCGCGAATCGTGGGTCACGTTCTTTCGCAAGCCGCACATCTGGATGATGCTGGCCGTCGTCTTCTTCTATCGTTTCGGCGAAGGCTTCATCGAGAAGTTCGGCCCGCTGTTCATGATCGACCCGCGCAGCGCGGGCGGCCTGGGACTGGACAACCAGGCGCTGGGCACCATCAACGGCACGGCCGGCACCATCGCCTTCATCATCGGCTCGTTCCTGGGCGGCTTCGTCATCGCCCGCATGACGCTGCGGCGCTCGCTGTTCCTGCTCGCGCTGGTGCTCAACCTGCCGCACGTCACCTACTTCTACCTGAGCCATGCGTTGCCGGACAACGTGATGTGGATCGGCGTCGTCGTCGCCATCGAGAAGTTCGGCTTCGGCATGGGCTCGGTCGGCCACATGATCTACATGATGCAGCAGCTCGCGCCCGGCCCGTTCAAGATGACCCACTACGCCTTCGCCACCGGCGTGATGGCGATGACCAAGTGGGCCACGGGCTCGGTCAGCGGCTGGGTGTACGCCGCCCTGGGCCACCACTACGCGCCCTACTTCGCGTTCGTGCTGGTGGCGTCGATCCCGCCGCTGGTGTTTGCGTGGTTGGCGCCGTTTCCGCACGACGAGCGGACAGAGTCGGCGGCCTGACGAATTGACCAGGCAGCGCCTCTGGAACGCTGCCCGTCAATGGCCTAGCCGCCGCGAGGCATGGTGCCCGGCGCGGCCGGCTCCCACTCCAGATGCACCACCCGGTATCCATGCGCCTTCAGCGTCGCCAGCAACAGCGGCAACGCCGCGGCCGTGCCGTCCTCCACGTCATGCATCAGGATGATGCCGCGGCCGACCTTGGCAAGCCGTTCGACCAGGCGATCGGCCAGCATCTGGGGCGTCTGGCCAGGCAGCCAGTCGTCGATGGCCACGTCGATGGACATGGTGGTGATGGCCTGCGCCTGGAGGGCGCCGGTCATCGTGGGCGTCTCTTCCAGGAACGGGAAGCGCCAGGCCGGCGTGGGGGTGCCGAATGCCTGCTGGTACGCCGCCTGCGCGGCGTTCATGTCCGCCAATTGTTCCGCCGGCGACTGCTGCGGCGCGTGCGCGTGCGTGTTGCCGTGCGCACCGACGGAATGGCCTTGCGCGCGCACTTCACGCGCCAGCTCGGGATTGCGGGCCAGGTGCTCGCCCACCATGAAGAAGGTGGCCCGCGCGCACTGCTGGCTCAGCGTCGCCAGCACCTTGGGCGTGGACTCGGGCCGCGGGCCATCGTCGAACGTGAGGACGACTTCGCCCGGCGCCAGCGGCAAGGCGGCGTGCTGCGCCGTGCCGTAGGCGGCCGCCTCGCGCTTGAGCGTGATCGTGCGCGAGGTGCCGATGGCGTCGGGCCCGCAGGCGGCCCATGACGAACCGCTTGCCACGCTGGCGCAAGCGAGCAGGCCCAGCACGAGACCGCCGCGCATGCCGGCCTCAGAGCGCCTGCGGCGCATAGCTGAAGTTGGCGAAGTCTGCCGGCCGGCCCGACCCCGAGGTGTCGAAGGCCAGCATGCCGACGAACGCGCCGGTGAACGACGCATGCGGGCCGCGCGCGCCTTCGTCCGACACCACGCTGGCGTCCAGCACGCCGCCGGCGGTCTGCCAGCCTTGGCCCACGTCGTAGAAGAACTGCAGCCTGGCGCCACGCACGTCGGCGGCCAGCTTGACCACTCCGCTCGCGGGCAACTGGATCGGCTTTTCGAACACCATGCGGTTGCCGGGCAGGTTGCCCAGGCAGGACATGATGCTGAGCACGCGGCCCAGCTTCTCGTGGTGCGTGACGGCCGCGAAGTGGAACTTGTCGCGGTTGTAGTAGTGCGTCAGGCCGGCGTTCTGCTGGTAGGTCTGCGGATCGAACAGCACCTGCGTCTCGGCGCGGAAGGCGTGGTCTTCCTGGCGACGAGCGACCAGGCTCTGCTCGAAATAGCTGCCCACCGATTCGCGTCCGAACAGGCGCAGGCCTTCGGGCGCCAGCGTGAACAGGCGCTCGGGCTGCGGCGTGCGCAGCCACTGGAAGTCGAGCGGCAGGGACGACACTTTGGTGAAGTCGTAGCTGACCGGGCCGCGCTCCAGGCGCTTGACGCTCTGGTCGGGCGCAGGCACGTCGACCTGCGGCACCACGCCGCCGCTTTCCAGGTAGAGCCAGCCGTCGTCGCGCCAGACGCAGCGCTGCAGCCCGGTCTCGCGGCCCAGCGCGGAGAAGCGCTCGCCCTTGGGGCTCAGCAGCGGCCGGCCGCACAGGTGCGTGTGGTACACGAGGCCGTCAGGCGTCTGGACGATCTGGCCATGGCCCGCGCGTTGCAGCGGCGAATCAGGCGCGTCCTTGGACGTGATCGGATGCAGCAGCGGATGCTGCTCGTACGGGCCCCACACCGAACGCGAGCGCGCCATCGTCACGGCGTGGTTGTACGAGGTGCCGCCTTCGGCCGTGGTCATGTAGTACCAGCCGTTGCGCTTGTACAGGTGCGGGCCTTCCACCAGGCCGAGGTTGGTGCCGCGGTAGACGTTCTTGACCGGGCCGACGAGCTTGCCGGTGCGCGCATCCCATTCCTGCATCAGGATGCCGTCGAAGGACGGGTTGGGCGCGTTGCCGGCGGGCGCCTCGTCGCGGTGGTTCCAGATCATGTTCATGAACCACTTGCGGCCGTCGTCGTCATGGAACAGGGACGGGTCGAAGCCGGACGAGTTGACGTACACCGGATCGCTCCACGGTCCTTCGATGGAGGGCGCGGTGACGATGTAGTTGTGCGCGTCCTTGAAGTTGCCGTCGAAGCGCTTGACGTCGGTGTAGACGAGCCAGAACCGGCCGTCGGCGTACGACAGGCACGGCGCCCAGATGCCGCACGAATCGGGGTTGCCGCGCATGTCCAGCTGCGAGGCGCGGTTCAGCGGACGCGTGACGAGCTTCCAGTTGACCAGGTCCGTCGAATGATGGATCTGCACGCCCGGATACCACTCGAAGGTGGAGGTGGCGATGTAGTAGTCGTTGCCGGCGCGGCAGATGGACGGATCGGGATTGAAGCCCGGCAGGATGGGGTTGCGGATCATGGTCTTCTGGGGTTCAGCGGTTGAAGCTGGGTTGCTTGGGGTCGTAGACGAAATCGGGAACGAGGTAGCGCATGGCCATCGCGTCGTCGCGCGCGGAGCCACCGACTTGCTTGTAGAGCTCGTGTGCAGCCTCGATGCGCGCCAGGTCGGGTTCGATGCCCAGGCCCGGGCGATCCGGCACGGCGACGGCGCCGCCGCGGATCTGCAGCGGATCCCTGGTCAGGCGCTCCTGGCCTTCCTGCCAGATCCAGTGGGTGTCGATGGCGGTGATGTGGCCCGGCGCGGCGGCCGCGACGTGGGTGAACATCGCCAGCGAGACGTCGAAGTGGTTGTTCGAGTGCGAGCCCCAGGTCATGCCCCAGTCGGCGCACAGCTGGGCCAGGCGGACGCTGCCCTGCATGGTCCAGAAATGCGGGTCCGCCAGCGGGATGTCGACCGCGCCGAGCAGGCAGCTGTGGCTCATCTGGCGCCAGTCGGTGGCCACCATGTTGGTGGCGGTCGGGATGCCGGTGGCGCGCTTGAACTCGGCCATGATCTCGCGGCCGGAGTAGCCGTTCTCGGGGCCGCACGGGTCCTCGGCGTAGGCCAGCACGTCGCCGCGGCCCTTGCACAGCTCGATCGCCTGAGCGAGCGACCAGGCGCCGTTCGGATCCAGCGTCACGCGCGAATTGGGGAAGCGGCGCTTGACGGCCGTGACGGCGGCGATCTCGTCCTCGCCGTGCATGACCCCGCCCTTCAACTTGAAGTCGGTGAAGCCGTACAGCTCGACGGCCGCGGCAGCCTGATCGGCGATGGCCTCGGCGCTCATCGCAGCCTGGTGGCGCGCGTGGTACCAGCCCTTGCCGCTGGCCGAGGTCGCCAGGTACGGCAGGTCGGTCCTGGTGCGGTCGCCGATGTAGAACAGGTAGGCCAGCATGGGTGCGCTATCGCGCTGCTGGCCGGCGCCCAGCAGTTCGCAGACCGGCACGCCCAGGTGCTGCCCGAGCAGGTCGAGGAGCGCGGCCTCGACGGCGGTGATCACGTTGTCCAGCCGCAGGTTGATCTCGTGCGGCTGGCGCAGCACGGCCTGCTCGGCGGCGCTGGTGACCTGGTGCGCCGGCCCCGCGCTGCCGCCGACGATGCTGGCGCGGATGCTGTTGAGCGTGCGGTTGATGCGGCCGATCTCGGTGCCCACCACCAGCGGCACGCTGCGCTGCAGCGCGCGCAGGATGCCGTCGCCGCCGGGAACTTCGCCGATGCCGGTGTGGCCAGCGCTGTCCTGCAGCAGGACGAGATTGCGGATGAAGTACGGCGCGTGCGCACCGCACAGGTTCAGCAGCATGCTGTCGTGACCCGCCACCGGGATCACGCGCATCTGCGTGATGACGGGGCTGTCTCCTGTCTTGACCATGAGATTCCTGATTTACAGATCCGCCGGGGACAACCCCGAGAGGTCGATCCGGCCGCGCGCTTTAAGATGCGCGCCAAAAGGTAACGCTAACATTCTAGTTTGGAGCATTCATGAAGGCACGTCAATACTCGCGACTCCTGGGCGCGGCCATCGCGGTCTCGCTGGCCGTGGCGGCCCACGCCAAGGACTCGCGTCCGCACTGGGTAAGCGCCTGGGGCAGCGCCCAGATGGTTCCCGACGGCAACACCCTGCCCGACGCCCTGTGGCGCAACACCAGCCTGCGCCAGGTCGTGCGGCTGTCGCTGCCCGCGCGCGTCCTGCGGGTACGCATCAGCAATGTGTTCGGCACCACGCCGCTGATGCTCGAATCGGCCGCCGTGGGCTGGATCGTCCACCCGGGCTCGCCCGACCTGGTGGCCGGCAGCGCCCGGCCGCTTCGCTTCAACGGCGAGGCCAGCGTGATGGTGCCGGCCGGCGCCGAATACCTCAGCGATCCGGTGGAACTGGGCGCGGATGCCGGTGCCGACCTGGCCGTGAGCATGCACTTCCTGGGCGAACCGGCGCGCCAGACCGGCCACCCGGGCTCGCGCAGCAAGAGCTTCGTCGTGCCCGGCGACCAGGTGATGGGCGAGCAATGGACGTCGCCCGAAATCGTCGAGCGCTGGTACGACCTGGCAGACGTCGAGGTCCAGGCCGACGCCGGCGTCGGCGCGCTGGCCGCCATCGGCGACTCGATCACCGACGGCTACGGCGTCAAGGTCGACACCAACACGCGCTTCACCGACTTCCTGTTCCAGCGCATGCGCCGCGAACGCTTCCCGGCCATGGGCATCGTCAACACCGGCATCGGCGGCGGCCGTCTGCTGCGCGACGGGCTGGGCCCCAACCTGGTCTCGCGCTTCGAGCGCGACGTGCTCACGCGCGCGGGCGTCACGCACGCGCTGGTGTTCATCGGCGTCAACGACCTGGGCAACCTGCATCGCAACGGCGACGACGGCGCGCAGCAGCGCGCGCGCCTGCTGGCCGACCTGAAGCTGGGCTTCAAGGAAGTGGCCGAACGCGCGCATGCCAAGGGCATCTGCGTGATCGGCGGCACCGTCACGCCCTACATGGGCAGCGACTACTACCGACCCGCCGCCGCCAACGAGGCCGACCGCCAGGAACTGAACGCATGGATCCGCAACAGCGGCACCTTCGACGCCGTGGCCGACTTCGACGCCGCCCTGCGCGACCCCGCGCACGTCGATACCCTTGCACCTGCATTCAATTTCGGCGACGGCCTGCACCCCAGCACGGACGGCCAGCGCGCGCTGGCCGAGGCCATCCCGCTGGACGCGCGGCGCAGCTGCAAATGGAAGAACCCATGACACTCACCCGCCGCGCGGCCCTGCCGCTCATCGCCGCCTCGATGAGCGGCTGCGTCTCGATCAAGCTGCCCGCGTCCGCCAACGCCGGCGTGGCCGAAAAGCGCCGCTACGCCAACCCGGTGGTGCCGGGCTTCCATCCGGATCCCAGCATCTGCCGCGTGGGCGACGACTACTACCTGGCCACCAGCAGCTTCGAATACTTCCCCGGGGTACCGATCCACCACAGCCGCGACCTCGTCAACTGGCGCCTTGTCGGCCATGCACTGACCCGCGAAAGCCAGCTGCCGCTGATGGGCCAGGGCGGCAGCCGCGGCATCTTCGCGCCCACGCTGCGCTGGCACGCGGGGCGCTTCTACATGGTCACCACCAACATCGACGGCGGCGGCAACTTCTACGTCACCGCCAGCGATCCGGCCGGGCCGTGGAGCGAGCCCGTGTGGCTGCACGAGTCCACCTTCGGGATGGACCCGTCGCTGTTCTTCGACGACGACGGACGCGTCTACTACACGCGCCACGGCGGCGGCCGCAACGGTGGCGTCTACCAGGCCGAGCTGGACCTCGAGACCGGCCGCCTCAAGGATGAGGCCCGGCTGGTCTGGCCCGGCACCGGCGGCGTCTGGCCCGAGGGGCCGCACCTGTACAAGCGCGACGGCTGGTACTACCTGCTCATCTCCGAAGGCGGCACGTCGTGGGAACACTCGCTGACGATGGCACGTTCGCGCTCGCCCTGGGGCCCTTTCGAACCAAATCCCGACAACCCCATCCTGACCCACCGCAACGCGCCGCAGGAACCGCTGCAGATGATCGGCCACGGCGACCTCGTGCAGGCCGCCAACGGCCGCTGGTGGGTGGTGATGCTGGGCACGCGGCCCGTCGGGCGCGTCACGCCGCTGGGCCGCGAGACGATGCTGGCGCCGGCCGCCTGGGACGATCGCGGCTGGCTGGTCATCAACCAGCACCAGCCCGTACGCCCGCTGATGGAAGTGGAGGGCCTGCCGCCGCCACACCCGTGGCCCGCCGACCCCGTGCGCGACGACTTCGACGCCGCCGCGTTGCGGCTGGAATGGGTCTTCCTGCGTTCGTCGGCCCGCGGCCTGTGGTCGCTGGCCGAGCGTCCGGGTTGGCTGCGCCTGGAAGGCACGCCGGCCACGCTCGGCGAGAACGTCACCCCGGCCTTCGTGGGCCGGCGGCAGACCAGCCTGCGCCAGCGCGCCGCGACGCTGCTCGACTTCGCCCCGCGGCTCGAAGGACAGGAAGCCGGCCTCGTGCTGCGCCTGGACGAAGCCCGCCATGTGCGCCTGCGCGTGACCGGGGGCGGCGCACGCCGCGTGGAACTGGTGGCCCGCCTGCAGGGCGTGGAGAAGATCCTCGCCAGCCTGGACAATCGCGCCATCGGTTTCGGCACCGTGCAGTTGCAGATCGACGCCTGGCCCGATCGCTACGAGTTCTCCGCGGCGGGCGCCGGCCAGGCGCCGCGCACGCTGGGCAGCGTGCCCGTCACCGCGCTGTCCTCGCCCGACAGCTTCACCGGCATGTTCTTCGGCCTGTACGCCAGCGGCCCGGGCATGATGCCGCCGGCCGACTTCGACTGGTTCGACCTGCAGACGCCGGAGTCCTGAATGCACGCTCCGGCGCCGAACGCAAGCTGCCGCGGCGCGTGGCTGCGGCTGCTCGTCCTGGCCCTGCTGCTGCCTGGCCTGGTGCAGGCGGCCGCGTTGCCGCAACTGCGCCGCCAGGGCGATGCGACGCAACTGATCGTCGACGGCCAGCCCTATCTCGTGCGCGGCGGCGAGCTGGGCAACTCGAGTGCCGAACCCGGGTACCTGCACCCGTATTGGCCCAAGCTGCGCGCGCTGAACCTCAACACCCTGGTCGCGCCGGTCCACTGGAACCTGCTCGAACCCGAGGAAGGGCGGTTCGACTTCGCGACGGTCGACGGCCTGCTGGCCGATGCACGCGCCAACGGCATGCACCTCGTGCTGCTGTGGTTCGGCAGCTGGAAGAACAGCATGTCCTGCTATGCGCCCGGCTGGGTCAAGCGCGACACCGCGCGCTTCCCGCGCGCGCGCGACGCGGACGGCACCAGCCTGGAGATCCTCACGCCGTTCGAGCCAGCCAATCGCGCCGCCGACACGCATGCGTTCGCAACGCTGATGCGCCATCTGCGCGAGGTGGATGGCCAGCACACGGTGATCCTCGTGCAGGTCGAGAACGAGATTGGCATGATCCCCGACGCGCGCGACCACGGCGCCGCGGCCGATCGCGCCTGGGCCGCGCCGGTGCCGCAGGCATTGATGGACGCGCTGGTCCAGCACCGCGACCAACTCGCACCGGAGCTGAGCGCGGTTTGGGCCGCAGCCGGAAGCCGTCACGCGGGCAGTTGGACCGAAGTCTTCGGCACCGGTGCGGCCGCCGAGGAGGTCTTCATGGCCTGGCACTTCGCGCGCTACGTCGACGAGGTCGCCGCCGCCGGCAAGAAGGAACTCGCGCTGCCCATGTACGCGAACGCTGCGCTGATCCGTCCCGGCTACCAGCCCGGCCAATACCCGAGCGCAGGGCCGCTGCCACACCTGATCGACGTCTGGCGCGCGGGCGCGCCGGCGCTGGACTTCATCGCGCCCGACATCTACTTCCCGGACTTCGTCCGTTGGACCGACCTGTACACGCGCTCGGGCAATCCGCTGTTCGTCCCCGAGGCCTTGCGCAGCGTCGACGCGACCGCGAACGCGTTGTATGCGTTCGGGGCGCGCAACGCGATCGGCTTCAGTCCCTTCGCCGTCGAGTCCAGCGACGGGCCCGGCGCGAGCTATCTGGCCGGCGGCTTCGACCTGATCCGCCAGCTGGCTCCGCTGATCGCCGCCCATCAAGGCCTGCACCAGACGCTGGGCTTCCTGCAGCAAGCCCCTGGCAGCACGCAGCCGCAACGACAACGGCTGGGCCAGTGGATCATCGACGCGAGCTTCGAACACGAAGCGCCGCCGCAATTGGCCGATGGGCTGGCCGTGGTCATCGGCAGCGAACGCCAAGGCGCGACTGCGGACACCCACGGCGACGCATCGCCCGCCGGCGGCCTCGCGATCCAGTTGGGCGACGACGAATTCCTCTTCGCCGGCATCGGCGTGACGCTGACCTTCGCCAGCACCGAGCCTGGCTGGCAGGCCGGCCTGCTCGAGGTCGAGGAAGGACGTTTCGAGAACGGCCAGTGGCAGCACCTGCGCTGGCTGGACGGCGACCAGACCCACCAGGGCCGCCACGTGCGGCTCGAGCCCGGACGCTTCACGATCCAGCGCGTCCGGCTGTACCGACATCACTGAGAATCCCATGAAATCATTTCGTCTTGCCGCGCTGCTCGCAGGCATCGTTCTCGCATTGCAGGCCGCACCGGCCCAGGCCGTGCCCAGCCAGGTCTGGGCCACCGAACAGCCGGCGCCCGGCGCGGTCGCGCTGATCGCCGCCGGCCACGCCGCCCCGCTCTACGTCGCCGACGGCGACTGGCCGGCCGTGCGGCGCGCGGCCGGCGACCTGCAGCAGGACTTCGCGCACGTGAGCGGCCAGGCGCCGACGCTGACCGCGGCGCCAACCGGCGAGCAACCCGCCGCGGTCATCGCCGGCACGCTGGGCCACAGCACTCTGGTCGACGCGCTCGTGGCCAGCGGCAAGCTCGACGCGAACGACATCCGCGCGCGCCGCGAGGGCTTCCTCATCACGACGGTGGCCGCGCCGATGCCGGGCGTCGCCCGCGCGCTGGTGATCGCCGGCAGCGACATGCGGGGCACGATCTACGGCATCTACGAGCTGTCGCAGCAGATCGGCGTATCGCCGTGGTCCTGGTGGGCCGACGTGCCGGTCAAGCCGCACGCCAACCTGTTCGCACCGGCGGACCTGCGCGTGGCGGACTCGCCGGTCGTGCAGTACCGCGGCATCTTCCTCAACGACGAGGAGCCCGCGCTCAGCGGCTGGGTCAAGGCCAACTACGGCAAGTACGACCACCGCTTCTATGGCCGCCTGTTCGAGCTGATCCTGCGCCTGCGCGGCAACTTCCTGTGGCCGGCCATGTGGGGCTCCGCGTTCTTCGCGGACGACCCGATCAACGGCAAGACCGCCCAGGAGTACGGCGTGGTGATCGGCACCTCGCACCACGAGCCCTTGATGCGCGCGCACCGCGAATGGGGGGACGCCAACCTGGGCGCGTGGAACTACGAGACCAATGCGCCGGCGCTGCGCGAGTTCTGGGCCGGCGGCCTGAAGGCCTCGCGCGGCACCGAGCGCGTGCTGACGGTGGGCATGCGCGGCGATGGCGACGAGGCCATGTCCGCCGAGAACAACATCCCGCTGCTCGAGCGCATCGTCGCCGACCAGCGCAAGCTGATCGCCGGCGAGCCCGACGCCAGGACCGCGCCGCAGGTGTGGGCGCTGTACAAGGAAGTGCAGAGCTACTACGAGCAAGGCATGCGCGTGCCCGACGACGTCACCCTGCTGTGGAGCGACGACAACTGGGGCAACATCCGCCGCCTGCCCACGCCCGCGGAACGCCAGCGCAGCGGCGGCGCCGGCGTGTACTACCACGTGGACTACGTGGGCGGCCCGCGCGACTACAAGTGGCTCAACGACACGCCGATCCCCAAGATCTGGGAACAGATGAACCTGGCCTGGCAGTACGGCGCCACCAAGATCTGGATTGTCAACGTGGGCGACCTCAAGCCGATGGAAGTGCCCATCGAGTTCTTCCTCAGCCAGGCCTGGAACCCGGCCGCGGTGACCGCACCGCGCATGGCGCAATTCACCCGCGAATGGGCCGCGCGCGAGTTCGGTCCCGAGCACGCAGCCGAGATCGCCGATCTGGTCGATACCTACACCCGCTACAACGGCCGTCGCAAGCCCGAGCAGCTCACGCCCGACACCTACAGCCTGGCGAACTACCGCGAAGCCGAGACCGTGGCCAAAGACTACCAGGCGCTGGCCGCGCGCGCCGAGGCGCTGCAGGCCACGCTGCCTGCAGGCCAGCGCGACGCCTTCTTCCAGCTGGTGCTCTACCCGGTCAAGGCCTGCGCGCTCGTCAACCAGATCTACTACACGGTGGCGCTCAACCACCTGTACGCGCGCCAGGGCCGCGCCACCACCAATGCGATGGCCGACGAGGCGCGCCGCCTGTTCGCGCAGGATGGCGCGCTCACTCGTCAATACAACCAGAGCCTGTCCGGCGGCAAATGGAACCACATGATGGACCAGACGCACCTGGGCTACTACGACTGGTTCGATCCGCCGCTCAATGCGCTGCCGCCGATCACCGAGGTGCAGCCGCGCGAAGGGGCCGACATGGCCGTGGCGGTGGAAGGCAGCGACAAGCCCTCCAGCTACAACCCGTTCAACCAATACGCGCCGCCGTTGACCTTGCCCGCGCTCGACGCGTTCGAAGCCAAGCCCCGCCGCATCGAGCTGTTCAATCGCGGCGACAAGCCCTTCCACTACGCCGCCAGCACCAGCGCGCCGTGGCTCACGGTCAGCCCGGCCGAAGGCAGCGTCAACGGCGACCAGGCCCTGAGCGTCGACGTGCGCTGGGCCGATGCGCCGCAGGGCAAGACGCAGGGCCAGGTGACCATCCAGGGCGACGATGGCCGCAAATACACCATCAACGTGCCGGTGAACAAGCCGAGCAGCCAGGGCGTCAGCGGCTATGTCGAGACCAACGGCGTGATCGCCATCGAGGCCGAACACTATGCGAAGGCCGTCGCACCCAAGGGACGCGAGTGGCTGCGCATCCCGGGCCACGGCCGCACGCTCTCGGGCATGAGCACCGCTCCGGGCGAGCTGCCCACCGGCACGTTGCCGCGCGTGCCCGACATGCACCTGGACTACGCCGTCTACACCTTCGACGGCGGCCCGGTGCGCGTGATCACGACGCTGGCGCCGACGCAGAAGTTCCAGCCGGGCCCCGGCCTGCGCTTCGCGGTGTCGATCGACGACGAGGCGCCGCAGGTCGTCAACATGCATGCCGACCCGTCGCAGGCCTACTGGGATCGCAGCGTCACCGACGGCGCCGTCACCTTCAGCACCTCGCACCACCTGAACGGGCCAGGTGCGCACACCGTCAGGTTCTGGGCGCTGGAACCCGGCGTGGTGCTGCAGAAGCTGGTGGTCGATGCCGGCGGGCTCAAGCCCAGCTACCTGGGGCCGCCGGAGAGCCCGTATCGGGCAGCGGCGCAGTGACGCTGACACCAGATTGAAAAAGGCCGGCGATGATGCCGGCCTTTTCGTTCATGCGTCGGTCTCGGAGCGTGATCACCAGAGGCCGTGCACCTGCGGGGCGATGCGGCGCTGGTAGAGGTCGGCCAGCGCGTGCATCAGCGGCTCGGGCAACGCAGCCAGGTCGGCCGCGCTGACGTTCTCGTCCACCTGCGCGGGCGTGCGGCCGCCGGGGATGGCGGTGGTGACCGCCTCGTTCATCAAGATCCAGCGCAGCGCCAGGCGCGCCATGCTCACGTCCGCTGGCAGCAGCTTGCGCAGTTCCTCGACGGCCGCGAGGCCCTGCTCGTAGTCGACACCCGAGAAGGTTTCGCCCTTGTCGAAGGCCTCGCCCTGGCGATTGAAGCCGCGATGGTCGTCGGCGCCGAAGCGGCTGTCGCGCGTGAACTTGCCACTGAGCATGCCGCTGCTGAGCGGCAGCCGCGCCAGCACGCCCACTTGCGCCGCCTGCGCGGCAGGCAGGAAAACGTCGGCCGGCCGCTGGCGGAACAGGTTGAAGATGATCTGCACCGACTGCACGCCCGGGTACTTCAGCGCGGTCATCGCCTCGTCGATGCGCTCGACGCTGACGCCGTAGTGGCGCAGCTTGCCTTCGCGAACCAGGTCGTCCAGCGCGCCGAAGACCTCGGGCATCGTGTAGACGGCCGTGGGCGGGCAGTGCAGCTGCAGCAGGTCGAGCGCCTCGACCTCCAGGTTGCGCAGGCTGCGCTCGATGAACGGGCGCAGGTCGCGGTAGCCTTCGGCCACGTGCGGGTTGAGGCGCCGTCCGGCCTTGGTGGCGACGTGGAAGGCCTCGCCCGGACGCTCGCGACGCAGGCGCGCCAGCAGCTTCTCGCTGTGGCCGTCGCCGTAGACGTCCGCGGTGTCGAAGAAGTTCACGCCGCGGTCCAGGGCGCGGTGCAGCGCGGCCATGGCGGCCGTGTCGTCGGTCTCGCCCCAGGTGCCGCCGATGGCCCAGGCACCGAAGCCGATTGCGGAGACGTTCCAGCCAGTGCGGCCGAGGGGCCTGTAGATCATGGGAATTCCGGGATGAACAAAGGGGCCGCGATTGTAGCGATCAGGCGGCGGCCGCCGCCGCCAGGGCCTTCTCCCGGCGCTGCGCCAGTTCGGCGGACATCCGCAGCGTGGTCTGCTTGCTCAGCTTGTTGGCCACCATGCACAGCGAGCAGGCCGTGAACAGCAGTCCGACGATGATGCTGGACGCGAAGCGGTAGCCGGCGATGGCATTGGCGGCGCCCGGCAATTGCGTGTCGTAGTCGAAGAAGCCGGCCAGGAACCACAGCAGGCAGGCCGAGCCCAGCGCCAGGCCGGACTTCAGCGAGAAGCCGATGGTGGCGAACACCATGCCCGTGAAGCGGCGGCCGGTCTGCCATTCGGAGTAGTCCGCCGCGTCGGCGTACATCGCCCACATGATGGCGCAGGTGGGCGCGTAGACCAGCGAGCCGGTGACAGTGTTGATCAGCATCGCCCAGGCGGCGGTCGGGGGCAACAGGTACAGGCTGAAGGCGTTGATGGCACACAGCGCGAAACAGACCATCGCGACCGCGCGCTTGCCGAAGCGCGCCGACAACCCGGTCGACAGCACGATGACGATGATGGTGGTGGCGGTGCCCGCCATGTTGACGATGCTGTTGAAGACGTCCGCCACATTGGAGTTGGCGATCGAGTCGCGCGTGCCGTGCACGATGTAGCCCAGCGTGTCGGCCAGGCCGCCCGAGACGGCGGCGTCGGAGCTGGTCAGCCCCAGTTGCTGGACCACGTCGAACATCGCCGCCTTGTCGGCATAGTGGTGGAAGTAGTTGTAGCTGGCGCCGCCGCGCAGGGCCAGCATCCCGAAATGGAACAGCGTGAAGGCGACGAGCGAGATCCAGGGGGCGTTCTTGAGCAGGTCGCCGAAATCCTGCTTCGGCGAGCTCTTGACCGCCGCCACCGGCTTGATGCGCTCGCGCGTGGAGAAGAAGGTCACCATGAACAGCACGAAGCAGGCCGCGGCCCAGATCGTCATCGTGATCTGCCAGCCGTGCTGGCGGTCGTGGCCCTGCGCGAACTTGGCCACCAGCGGCAGCGTGAAGCCGCCGACCACGAACTGCGCCACGTTGACCGAGACGAAGCGGAACGCGTTGAGCTTGGTTCGTTCCTCCAGGTCGCTGGTCATCACGCCACCCAGCGCCGAGTAGGGCATGTTGTTCATCGAGTACAGCGACATCAGCACCGTGTTCGTGATGCCGGCGTAGGCGATCAGCATGCCGGTGCTCCAGCCCCAGCTCTTGTCGGGCGTGGTGTAGGCCAGCACCATGACGATGGCCCAGGGGATCGAGGTCCACAGGATCCACGGGCGGAACTTGCCCCAGCGGGTCTCGGTGCGGTCGGCCAGCACGCCCATGATGGGATCGAACATCGCGTCCCACAGGCGCGGCCACAGCAGGATGGCGGCGGCGGCGCTGGCGCTCAGCCCGAACACGTCGGTGTAGAAATTGAGCTGGAACAGCACCATGGTCATGAAGACCAGATTGGCCGCGGCGTCGCCGGCGCTGTAGCCGGCCTTTTCGATGAAGGAGAGTTTTTGGGTCATGTTGTTGCAGTCGCCGTGAAGTGCTTGTCAGCCTGTCTGGGTGTGATCAATCCCCGGCCTCGCCGACGCCGGAGCCGCAATGGCTTCCGGGCGGGCGGCGCTGCCAGGACAATTCGTTCTATCTCTCGAAAGTTTCCGTATCCGGGCTCAATTCCCGCAAGTCACGGACGATCTGCTCGACGAGCCCGAGGCCCACGCGCAGCACCGCCTGTTGGGATGGATGCAAGCGCCTCGTCTTGCCCAGCAGATGCAGTTGCCGCATCGACGAGAGCAGTTGGGCGCCCGCCTCCGCGGTCTCGTCGCCGGCGCGCTCCATGAGGATGGACAGGCGAAGCGACTCCGACAGCAATTTGACCCGTTCGGCGACTTGCTTGGGAGCGTGATTTTCCCGGGCGTCGAAACCACCGGGAAATGCGCAGGCCAGGGCATCGAAACGAACCACCGCCTTGGCAAGGCTTGCAACACGCGCGGCCGTGGATGCACCGGCGTCCGCCGGATGGACGGCTCCTGGCGACGGCGCCATGGTCAGGCAACCCCAGGCGATCCGGGGATGCGAGCGGCAAGCGTCATCGGCAGGCGCCTTCGCGCTGGCCATGCATCGGCACGGGCGGTCTGTTCACGACCGCCGAGTTTCCCTGGTCTGGAGGGAGGGACATTTGTCTTTTCCTTAGGATGCGCGGCGCCACCGGGCGCACCGGGACACCATCACTGGAAGCGCCACCACCCCACAAAATAGGTAACGCTACCAATCCCACTTTGGAGGATTTGCGCGGATTCGTCAATACGCGTTTGTCCAGCGGCCGCACCGAACAAGGGCGCTCGTTCAGCGCGGATCGAGCGTCACGTCCGCGCTGCCGCTGCTCTTGTAGCCTTCGGTTTCCAGGATCATGTAGTCGAAGCGGTCGCCGAGCTTCAGCCCGAGCCTGGCCCAGGCGTCGAAGTGGTTGCCGGTCGTGACGATGCCGCTGGACCGCTTGGCGGCACGCACGCTCCAGAACTGGTAGAAGGTCGCGGTGCCCTGGATGGACGGCTGGTTGACGCGCATCGTCCGGTAGATCTTGTAGATGCCGCCATCGCTTTCCACCTGGCCGATGGGTTCGCCGCCCGGCGGCGTCCACTCGCCGTAGTTCTCGACGATGTAGTACTCCACCAGCGGGTGGGTCGTCCAGCCATAGACCGCCAGGTAGCCGTTGCTGCCACCGTCGAATTGGCCGGCGAAGCCGATGCTGCGGCGACCGCCCTGCGACCAGCCCTTGCCCGCGGTGAAGTTGCCGGTGTTGTTCCACTGGACGCCGTAGCGGCCGCCGTCCCCGAGCTGCATCGAGACGGTGCCCGGCGAATCGGTCCAGAACGAATAGAAGTAGCCGCCCTGCTCGCCCGTCTTGTTGGACACGAGGGCTTGCCCGGGCTCCGGGTTCCCAAGCGCGCCAGCGCACGCGGCCAGGCACGACATCGACGCGAGCATTGCGCAGCGGTTGCTCCAGCGGCGCAGTCGCGCGATCGAAACTTTCATGAAGGACTTGCTCCGTTGGATTCGTTTCCGGCCGACGCGGGATGCGCGATACCGGGTCTCCTCGGCCAGCCCGCGAACAACAGCACGGCACCGATGATGCCGATGCCCAGGGCAGCCGTGGCCGCCTGGGACGCGCCGGACAGGCCCGCCGCGGCCAGGCAGACGCCCCAATTGTCTGCGATTAGCGCTACCAACGCGACACCCGCCAACCCCAGGCAGGCGCCAGCGGTGAGCAGCGGCCGATGCGCCCGGGTCAACGAACCGGCTTCCGTGGCGATGTCGACCGGCTCGAATTGCCCGTGGAACCAGAACCAGAACAGCGCCAGGCAGGTCAGGTGCGCGACGCCGGCATAGAGGAAGACCGCCTGCTGGTTGCCCGTCCACTGCACTGCCAGCGCGGCGAGCAGGGTCACGAACATGCCGCCGATGCCGCCGGCCGTGGCGCCCAGGCCGACGACTGCCCCCGACACCTCGGCGGGGAACAAGTCGGTGGCCGAGGTCAGCAGGTTGGCCGACCACGCCTGGTGGCAGGCGGTGGCCAGCGTGATCAGTGCCACGCAGAGCACGAAGCTGTCGGTGTAGTACGCCAGGATGGACCCCGGCATGCACGCGGCCGCCAGGCCCATCGCGCTCATGCGCGCGCGCCCCACGCTCCAGCCGCGGCGGATCAGGAAGCCCGAGAACCAGCCGCCGGCGATCGAGCCGACGCTGGATCCGGCATAGATCAGCGCCACCAAGCCCGCACTCTTGAGCGGGTTCTGGTGGCGCTCGCGATCGAGGTACGACGGCAGCCAGAACAGGAAGAACCACCAGACCGGGTCGGTGATCAGCTTGCCGAGCAGGAACGGCCAGATCTCGCGGCAGCGCATCAACGCGATCCAGGGCGGCCGCTTGACTTGAGGGGCCGGCGGCTGGCCGGCCTCGATGTAGGCGAGCTCGTCGACGGACAGACGCGGGCTCTTGCGCGGCGCGTCGAAGCCGCGCAACCAGAACGCCAGCATCAGCAGGCCGATGCCGCCCACCGTGACGAACGCCACGGACCAGCCGTAGCTCGCCGCGATCCAGACGGTCAGCGGCGAGGCGATCACGCCCAGCGCCGTGCCGGCATTGAACAGGCCCGTTGCGAACGCACGTTCCTTTTGCGGGAACCACATCGCCACGGCCTTGATCGCCGCCGGAAAGTTGGCGCTCTCGGCCAGGCCCAGGACGAAGCGCACCACCACGAAGCCCATCACGGAGGACACCAGCCCGTGCGCCGCGGCAGCCAGCGACCACAGCGCCAGCGCGCCGGCGAGGCTGGCCTTGACGCCGAGGCGGTCGATCAGGGTGCCCACCATCGACGGAAAGGCCGCGTAGGCCGTGGTGAACGCGAAGGTGATCCAGCCGTAGTCCGCGTCCGAAAAGCCGAGCCCGCCGGCCGCTGGCGGCCGTTGCAGCGTCGTCTTGAGCACCGATAACGCGTTGCGGTCGACGTAGTTGATCGTCATGACGACGAACAGCAGCAAGCAGATCATCCAGCGGACCCTGCCGCCGGAGGCAAGTCGGGAAGCGGTCATGCGCGGCCTTTCGGGAGAGAGCTACGAATTCAGGCGCGGGCGGTGCGCTGCGGCATGCCGCGGATCGCGGCGGCCACGGCCTCGCGCAGCGGCTTGGGCTGGTAGTGGTCGTCGTAGGGCGCCGGGCGCATTTCGGCAGCGTCCTGGCGCGCGATGCCGGGCAGCTTCTGCAGCCAGCTGTCGCCGTCGATCAGGCCCCAGAACAGGAAGTCGCCCAGATTGGAGTAGCTGAACGTGAGGTCGAGGTAATCGCGTGCCGCCGCGGCCACTCCGGCGTCACGGGTGGCGACGTCGCCGCCCTTCAGGTCGCGATCGTTGACGTCGAACTCGGTGATCAGCAGTTGCAGCCCCATCCCCGAGACCTCGTCGAGGAACTTGCGCCATTCGAGCTGCTCGGCGCGGCTCGAAACCCCCGCAGCGGGCGCACCGATGTGGCTTTGCAAGCCTAGCGCATCGATGGGCGTGCCGCGGGCCTTCAGCGCGGCCAGCAGCTTGAGCACGCCGGCGCGGTGCAAGGCGTTGTCCGCATTCCAGTGCATGAAGTCGTTGTAGACCAGTTGCGCGTGCGGCGCGTTCTCGCGCGCGAGACGGAAGCACAGGTCGATCTGGTCGACCGCGCCCATGGCCTGGGTCAGGACGTTGACGCGGTACTCGCCCGTCTTGGGCTCGATGGCTTCGTTGACCACGTCCCAGCTGTAGATCTGCTCGCCGTAGTGCCTGCAGGCGCCGCGGATGCGATCGACCAGCAGACGCTCGGCCGTCTGCGCGGGCCGGGGTCCGAAGTCGTAGCCGGCCAGCCAGGTCGGCAGCCACTTGGCCGGCTGCCACACCAGGCAGTGACCACGGCGGTTCAGCCCGGCCTGCGCGCCCCAGGCGAGCAGCTTGTCCGAGTCGTGGAAGTTCATCTCCGGCGAACGCGGCGCGACGATCTGCCACTTGCACTCGTTCTCGGTCACCATGGTGTCGCACTCGCGCAGCATCAGCGCGCGGTAGCGGGCGTCGGCGAAGGTCCGCTTGCCGATGGCGTTGCCCACGCGCAGGCCCTTGGCGGCGCCCAGGGTCTTGAGCGCGGCGGCCGGGTCGGCAGGCTGCGCCATCGCACCAAAGGGGAGCGCGCTGGCGGCCAGCAACGCGGCGAATTCACGCCGCTGCAGGGTCGGCGCCTGCAAGGCGCCACGGATCTTTGTCTTCAAGTCTGTCTCCAGGATGTCGGACTGCGTCGGCCGCCCGATCTTAGTGCGTCTCGGCCGCCGCCCGACGGGCGCCGGCGTTCGACTCCAATATAGCGCTACCATTCATTTTTGCACAAGCGTGACAAACCCCCAGAGAGGTACGATGACGGCGATTTTGAGCCGGCTGGCATGGCCGACGTTAGCGCTCCCTTGGGGGCCATTTTTCGGAGAGGTACGATGACGAAGACCCTGAAGATGCTGGCGTCGCTGGCGCTGGCGCTCCTCTGGCTACCGGTGCTCGGCCAGACGCAAGCAGAGGACGGCTACGACCTCTGGTTGCGTTACCGTCCGCTGGCTGGCGAGGCCCGGGCGCGGATCCAGCACAACAGCACCGCCGTGGTCTTTCCCCGGCAAGCCTCGCCCACGGTCCTGGCGGCGGTGGACGAATTGCACCGGGCCGTGGCACAGATGACCGGCCGCGAGCCCGCGCTCGGCCACGACCCGGCCGACGGGGCGCTCGTGCTGGCGACGCCGCAATCGCTGCCCGGGATCGCGTCGTTTTCCCTGCCCCTGGACCGGCTGGGCCAGGAGGGCTACGTGCTGCGCTCGATCACGCTCGAAGGCCGCCAGGTCACCCTCATCGGCGCCAACACCGACCGCGGGCTGCTGTATGGAAGCTTTGCCTGGCTGCGCGCCGCGCAGACCGGCGCGGACCTGGCCAGGCTGGACGCGACGTCCGCCCCCAAGGTGCGCTGGCGCATGCTCGACCACTGGGACAACCTGGATCGGACCGTGGAGCGCGGCTACGCCGGCTCCTCGATCTGGGACTGGTGGGCGTTGCCCGACATCAAGTCGGCGCGCTACGTGGACTACGCCCGCGCGAACGCCTCGCTGGGCATCAACGCCACGGTGCTCAACAACGTCAATGCGCGTCCGGAGATCCTGACGGCCCCATGGCTGAGGAAAGCCGCCGCCCTGGCCGACGTGATGCGCCCGTACGGCATCCGCGTCTTCCTGTCGGTGCGCTTCTCGTCGCCCAAGGAACTGGGCGCCACGTCCACGGCCGATCCGCTGGATCCGCAGGTGCGCGCCTGGTGGAAGGACAAGGCCGACGAGATCTACCGGCTGATCCCGGATTTCGGCGGCTTCCTCGTCAAGGCAAGCTCCGAAGGCCAGCCGGGCCCGCAGGACTATGGCCGCAACCACGCGGACGGCGCCAACATGCTGGCGGCGGCGCTGGCGCCGCACCAGGGCCTCGTGGTCTGGCGCGCCTTCGTCTATTCGGCGACGGATCGCACGGACCGCGCCAAGCAGGCCTACGCCGAGTTCGTCCCGAGCGACGGGAAGTTCGCCCCGAACGTCATCGTGCAGGTCAAGAACGGCGCCATCGACTTCCAGCCGCGCGAGCCCTTCCATCCGCTGTTCGGCGCCATGCCTCGCACCAATCTGGGGCTCGAGTTCCAGATCACGAAGGAGTACCTGGGCTTCTCGACGCACCTGGTCTACCTGGGAACGCTGTTCGAGGAGACCCTGCGCGCCGACACCCACGCCGCACCCGGAGCGACCGTTGCAAGTGTGATCGACGGCAGCCTCTACGCCGACGGCCGCCCGACGCTGATGGCCGGCGTCTCCAACATCGGCAGCGACCGCAACTGGACGGGTTCGCACTTCGACCAGGCCAACTGGTACGCGTTCGGGCGCCTGGCGTGGGATCCCGAACTGTCGGCGCAGGCGGTCGCGCGCGAATGGATCGCGCAGACGTTCAGCGGCGACCGCCAGGTCGTGGACGCCGTCCTGCCGATGATGATGGGCTCGCGCGAGGCCGTCGTGGACTACATGACGCCGCTGGGCCTGCACCACCTCATGGCCACGGGCCACCACTACGGGCCCGGGCTGTGGGTCAGCGACCTCGCGCGGCCGGAATGGAACCCCACCTACTATCACAAGGCCGACGCGCGCGGCGTCGGGTTCGATCGCGGGCCGAGCGGCAGCAACGCGGTCGGGCAATACGCCCCGTACTGGGCGCATGCCTGGGGCGACCCGGCGACCACGCCGCCCGAGCTGCTGCTGTGGTTCCACCACCTGCCCTGGGACTACCCGATGGGCAGCGGCCGCACGCTGTGGGCCGAACTGATCCGGCACTACGACAGGGGCGTCCAGACCGTCGCGACCATGCGGCGCCAATGGGATGCGCTCGCGGGCGCCGTCGATCCGCTGCGGCACGCCGACGTGGCGGCACGACTGGCAATCCAGGAACGCGAGGCCCGCTGGTGGCGGGACGCCTCCATCGCCTATTTCCAGTCGGTGAACCACCTGCCGCTGCCGCCGGGCACCGCGGCGCCCGCCCTGTCGCTCGAGCAATACGAGGCGACCAAGTTCAGCTTCGTGCCCGGTTCCAGCAACTGACTTGCTGGTCTTGTTCGGCTTCGTGACAGCCGAAGTACGATGTCTGATGTGTTGTCTTTTTACCCAAATTGAGCCGAATTCGGGAATGTCTTGATTGGTTGTTGGGCAAAACTTCTTCACCATACAAATGGTTGCGCTATCAATCATGCGCGACGTCGCATGCCCCAGGAACAAAGTGGCCGCCTACGGCCCGTTTAGGAGACGAAACTTGGCTAAAAACCTCACGCCGCAACGCGGCACACGCACCCATGGCTGGAAATTGCACGCCGTCTCGGGAACCACGCTGCTGGCCAGCCTGATTTCCCAGGCCTACGCGCAGCAAGCACCCGCGGCCGCTCCGCAAGCCGCGGCGTCAGCGCCGCAGGCCAAGGCGCCGACCCAGGAAGGCGTCCAGGTCGTCGAAGTCACCGGCTACGCCGCGTCGCTGGCCGCCTCGGCCAAGGACAAGCGCGATGCCACCGGCTTCATCGACACCGTGTCGGCCGAAGACATCGGCAAGTTCCCCGACTCGGACATCGCCGAATCGCTGGCCCGCGTTCCCGGCGTGCAGCTGACGCGCGAAATCACCGGTGAAGGCATCCAGATCTCGGTGCGCGGCCTGGGCTCGAACTTCTCCAAGATACTGCTGAACGGCTCGTCGATCGCCGTCGCATCCTCGGGCCGCACCGACGCCCAGAACAGCAACCGCGAAGTCGACCTGGACCTGCTGCCGGCCGACCTGTTCTCCAAGCTGTCCGTCTACAAGAGCCCGACGGCCGACCTCCTCGAAGGCGGCACGGCCGGCGTCGTCGACATGCGCAGCGTGCGTGCGTTCGACAACCCGGGACGCCACTTCGTGGCGGCGCTTGCCGGAACCGAACAGCAGGTGGACGGCAAGTTGGGCAACAAGGGCACCTTCATCGCGTCCGACACCTGGGGCCATCAGTTCGGCGTCCTGGGCGGGCTGTCGTTCGGCAATTCCAAGGTGCGCACGACCGGCTACGAAACCATCGGCCTGACCAATGCCAACCTGAGCGCGACGCAGGACACGGCCAGCAACCGCAACAGCACCGGCGGCGGCAACTGGACCGTGCCGGCCACGGTGCCCGCCAGCGCCGTCACGTCCAGCAACGGCCTGACCGCCGGCCAGACGGTCGACCAGGCCTTCCTGCTGGCGCAAAACCCGAACGCGAGCATTTCGCAGATCGACAACGCGATCCTGCCGCGCCTGGGCCGCACCATGAACGAGGTCGGCACCAAGGACCGCATCAGCGGCGTGCTCAACGCCGAGTTCCACCCGAACGACGACCTGAAGTTCTACCTCGACACCATCTTCGCGCGCAAGCAGAACAAGCTGGAGCGCGAGGACATGGACTGGGCGCTGCGCAACAGCGCCGGCATCCCGACGAACCTGACTGCGGACAACAGCAACTGCACCAATGGCTGCGTGGCCGACACCGTCACGATGGCCAACACCGGCTTCTTCCTGGAATATCGCCCCTACACCGAAACCACCAAGCTCTGGAGCGTGAACCCGGGCATGGACTGGAAGCTGGGCGACAAGCTGCACCTGGACGCGCAGGCCAACGCCTCGCGCAGCACCTTCGTGCGCGACGCGCCCAGCGTGCTGGTGGCCACGGCGCCCACGTCGGTCAATTTCAACAACAACAACGGCGACGTCCCGACGATTTCTTCGAGCCTCGATCTCGACAACCCGGCCAACTTCAGCTGGAGCGGCGGCCGCCTCAACGTGCAGGACGAGTTGCGCACCACCTCGACCAAGGGCGCGCGCACGAACCTGAGCTGGGGCGACGATTCGTTCAAGATCAAGGGCGGCCTGGCCTTCGACGAAGTGGCACGCATCATCCACGCCAAGGACAACTCGTCCGCCTACCAGACCGCGGCGGAAGCGGCGGTTCCGAGCGCTTCGCTAGTCAACTACCTGACGCCTGGCCCCGCGGGCTTCATCACCCTCAACTGGGCCAAGTTCGCGCAGGACACCAACTACGCGCAGTACGACGCCGCGGCCCCGGAAGCCAAGTCCAGCGCCACCGCGACGAGCGAAGGCTCCATCGACGAGAAGTCCGTGGGCGTCTACGCAGAGGCCGACGGCAAGGTGCTCAACGACAAGCTGCGCTATGACGCTGGCGTGCGCTTCGTCCACACGGACCAGGACGTCGGCGCTCCGCTCACTGTGGGAAGCAACAACTTCGACTGGACCTACATCAAGACGGACTACCACGAGATCCTGCCGTCGGCCACGCTGGCGTACAGCTTCACCGACAACCTGGTGGCGCGCAGCTCGCTGTCCAAGACCATGTCGCGTGCCAATCCGAGCGCACTGCTGCCGGGCATCAACTTCAGCGACCCGTCCGCGGCGACAGGCACGCTGGGCAACAGCGCGCTCAAGCCCTACCTGTCGACGAACTTCGACCTGGGCCTGGACTGGTACACCGGCAAGGAAGGCTATATCAGCCTGACGCACTTCGAGAAGCGCATCGCCGGCTTCACCACCAACCAGAACGTCACGCACCCGTTCAGCGACCTGTCCGCCTACGGCGTCACCTACGCGACGCTGAGCCCGACGCAGCAGGCTGCCATCGACGCGCGCGGCGGCCCGGGCACGGCCACCGTCGTGATGACCGAGCAGATCAACGCGCCCGGCCTGCTGGACATCCACGGCACGGAAATCGGCATCCAGGAGACGCTCGACCGCTTCCTGCCGGTGCCGGGCTTCGGCTTCACGGGCAACGTGACGCTGGTGCACCAGAACTCGCAGTTGCCGGGTGCCGTGGCCACGGGCGTGCCGCGCTTCACCGACAACTGGACGATCTACTACGAGCACTACGGCTACATGGCCCGCGTGTCGCAGAGCTTCGCGCAAGGCAGCATCGCGTCGGGCTTCAACCAGAACGGCATCACCAATGCGGCGATCTTCAACGATCCGTACCGTCAGACCGACGTGTCGCTGCGCTTCGATCTCGAAGACATCCTCGGCGTCTCGCACCTGCCGCAGCTGTCGATCGACATCAACAACGTGACCGGTGCCAAGCAACGCCAGTACTTCCAGTTCAAGGCCGCGACGTACACCGAGTACAAGCCTGGCCGCGTGTTCGCGGTGGGCCTGCGCGAAGAGTTCTGACCTGAGCGCCTGCTGAGCTGCGGGCCAGGGTGATTCGCCCTGGCCGTTCCGACGGCCGCAATATGCCCCGTTTCTTTCGGGGCACATTGCGGCCGTCGATGTTTGGGGGAAAGCGTGTCCTAATTCCACTTCCCCGGCGAATGGTTTGAGCTAGAATGGTCGCGCTACCATTCACAGGTTCATTCCGTGCAACAACTCGATCCTTCGTCCGATGGAAAGATTTACCGCCCGCATCCGGCCCGTGTCGCCGGGCGTTTTCGGCATTCGCTGGGTGCGGGAAGCATGGAATGCGCGCCGGACGGCGCATTCAAGCATGACAGGCCTTTCTTGCCGGAAACCAGGCTGCGTCGGAAGTCATCGTTCGCTATCCTGAGCCTCCGCTCCGACCTGCACATCCATTCATGAACAACGCACGCGGGCGCAAGGTCGCCACCATTGCCGACGTTTCCAAGCTGGCGGGCGTCTCGCCGATGACAGTGTCGCGCGTCGTCAACGGCGCCGCCAACGTCCGGCCCGCCACGCGCGACCTCGTCAACGCGGCGGTGGCCGCATTGAACTACACGCCCAACCAGGCCGCACGCCATCTGGCGGGTGGCCAGCTGACGCGCATCGGCGTGCTCTACAGCAATCCGTCTGCAAGCTATCTCAACGAACTCCTGGTTGGCCTGCTCAACAAGTCCAGCAGCGCACATGTTCAGTTGGTGGTGCAGAAGTGCGAGGCCGACCAGGACGAGCAGCACGTCATCGAGGAACTGCTGGCCAACGGCATCGATGGCCTGATCCTGCCGCCGCCGTTCTGTGATTCGCGCCAGGTGATCGACCTGGTCATCTCGCTGGGCGTCCCGGCCGTGGTGGTGGCCAGCGGGCAGCCCGACAAGCGCCTCAGCGCCGTCAGCGTCGACGACCGCCTGGCGGCCTACGAGATGACGCGCCACCTGCTCAGCCTCGGCCACCAGCGCCTGGGCTTCATCGTCGGGCATCCCAACCAGACCGCCAGCGCGCGCCGGCTGGCCGGCTTCAGGGAGGCGATGGCCAGCGCTGGCCTGACCGTCGACGAACGCTTCGTCACCCAAGGCATGTTCAACTACCGTTCCGGGCTGGATGCCGCGGAAATCCTGCTCGCCCAGGATCCACGCCCCACGGCCGTGTTCGCCTCCAACGACGACATGGCCGCCGCCACGGTGGCCATCGCCCACCGCATGGGCCTGGACGTGCCCAGCGACCTGACCGTCGCCGGCTTCGACGATGCGCCGCTGGCCACCACCATCTGGCCCGAACTGTCCACCGTTCGCCAGCCCATCAAGGACATGGCCGAAGCCGCCGTCGATCTCCTGGTGCGCGAGATCCGCACGCCGCGCGACGGCGTCGGCGAGCACTTGGTGAT
>Ga0302279_10001126_pt1 | contig 38910 bp, 35 predicted proteins | sample III_Bog_N3_3_FD_194541 | JGI IMG/M metagenome (GOLD analysis project Ga0302279, IMG submission 194541) | Peat permafrost microbial communities from Stordalen Mire near Abisko, Sweden - III_Bog_N3_3 | ecosystem: Environmental > Terrestrial > Soil > Wetlands > Peat | place: Sweden: Abisko...
TTGTCCCGGCGGTAGCCGTCGCAGGCCTCCGATTCGAGGGTCTCGACGTCGAGCGCGACGGGCGCGGGCTCGGGACCGAGCAGCTCGGCCAGCCGGGCCCGCCGCCGCTCCAGCCAGGCCGGAATGGCGTCGAGGTCCGACTCGGGCAGCGGGTCCTCGTGGGTCGTGGCCGCCAGGCGGGTCATCCACTGGTACCAGGAGGAGTAGTTGCGGGCCGGCGGGGTCAGGACGAGACCCCCGGTGTCTTCGCTCATGGTCGGCCCTTTCTGGCGTTCGTGTGGCGCGGCGGGGCCAATGTAGGCGGGGCACTGCGTCGACGCCCCCGACCCGGTTCGGGCAGAATCGGGCGGTGACCCTCGCCACCTCCGTCACCGTCCATCCGCTCTCCCCCACCATCGGGGCAGAAATTTCGGGCGTGGACATTGCGCAGCCGCTGGCCACCGAGGTGGTGGCCGCCATCCGCCACGCCCTCAACACGCATCACGTCATCTTCTTCCGCGACCAGTCCCTGGGCGCCGAGCAGCAAGCCGCCTTCGCCCGCCAGTTCGGGATCGTGACCGAAGCGCATCCCGTCCTGCCCTCCATCGACGAGAGCCCCGAGGTGCTGGCCATCGACGGCAAGGTGGACCGGGCCAGCTGGTGGCACACCGATGTCACCTTCTTGGGGACGCCGGCCATGGGCTCCATCCTCTACATGCTCGAGGCGCCCGAGGTCGGCGGCGACACCATGTGGGCCAGCCTGCAGGACGCCTACGACGGGCTCGCGCCGCCCGTACGCGCCATGTGCGACCAGTTGATCGCCATCCACCACGACCCGTGGTTCGCCGCCGACGTCGCCGAGCGCGGCGGCTACGAGTGGGACGGCACGTGGCGGGACAAGCTGTTGCCCGCCCTGCATCCCGTTGTGCGCACCCACCCCGAGACGGGACGCAACGGGCTCTTCGTCAACCGGCAGTTCACCCGCACCATTTTGGGGCTGTCGGACAACGAGAGCGCCGCCATTCTCGAGATGCTCTACCACCACTGCGTCAGGCCGGAGTACACATGCCGCTTCCGCTGGCGCGCCGGTTCGGTCGCCTTCTGGGACAACCGGGCCACGCTGCACTACGCGCTGGACGACTACGGGAAGGCGGCGCGTTACGCGCACAGGGTCACCCTGCGGGGCGACAAGCCTTTCGGCCCGGCCATGCCGTTGCCCGCGAGCTGACGGCGCGTTGGCGGCGGGACTGGGGGCCGACCTCGGCGTCGCCGCGGCGGCCTTCGTGGGGACCAACGTCGACAACACGGTGGTGGCCATGGCCATGGTGGCCGGCGCGCCGCTGGAGCGGGCTCGCCGCATTGCGGTCGGCCAGGTCATCGGCTTCGTGGTGCTCGTGGTGGTGGCCGCCGCCGCAGCGGCGGTCCTCTACGAGTTCTCGACGGCCGTCGTCGGGCTGCTCGGGCTCGTCCCGCTGGCCATCGGCGTCCGCGGCCTGGTGGGGTTGGCCCGACGGCACCCCGGCGGTGAGGCCGAGGCGGACGCCGTTCCAGGAGCGCAAGCGGCGCAGCCGGCTGCGCAGAAACGGCGGCGCCGGCGCCCCGAGGAACGCGCCGTCGGCCGGAGCCTCACGGCGGCCGCGCTGGTCACCATCGCGGCGGGGGGCGACAACCTCGCCGTCTACATCCCGCTGTTCCGCGTCGGCGGGGCCACCAACATCGGCGTCATCGTGGCGGTCTTCACCGCGGGTGAGGCCCTGGTCACCTGGGTCGTCCTGGCCGGGGGGCGCCACCCCAGGGCCCGGGGAGCCATGGAGCGCCTGGGACACGTGGCGGTGCCGATCCTGCTGTGCTGCGTCGGCATCCTGGTCCTGGTCCAGGCCGGGACCTTCTCGTTGCGCTGACCCGGCGCGGTCGTCTGAATCCCCCCTCCGCCACTGGCCTCGGCCGCGAAGGCCGTGGTTGACTGCGTCGGCACGGCGGGAGCCGGGCCGAGCACGGGAGGCACCCAATGGAAGACCTGCAGGGCAAGGTGGCGGTGATCACCGGCGGCGCCAGCGGCATCGGCCGGGCGGTGGCCGACAAAGCCGCCGCCGAGGGCATGCGGATCGTCCTCGGTGACATTGAGGCAGGGCCGCTCAAGCTGGCGGTCGACGACATGACCAGCACGGGGGCCGAGGTCCTCGGCGTGGTCACCGACGTCTCCGACCGCGCCTCGGTGGAGGCGCTGCGCGATGCCGCCCTCGAGCGCTTCGGCGCGGTGCACCTCGTGCACAACAACGCGGGCATCGGGCTGGGTGGGCCCATCTGGGAGATCACCGAGGAGGACTGGCGCTGGATTCTCGGCGTCAACCTGTGGGGCGTCATTCACGGCGTCGCCACCTTCACGCCGCTCCTGCTCGAACAGGGCGAAGGGCACATCGTCAACACGGCCTCTATCGCCGGCCTCATCGTCGCCCCGTTCCTCGGCCCCTACAACGCCACCAAGCAGGCCGTGGTGGCCATTTCCGAGACGCTGTTCAAGGACCTGCAGACCGTGGCCGCACCGGTCGGCGTGTCGGTCCTGTGCCCCGGGTTCGTGCAGACGCGCATCGCCGAATCCGAGCGGAACCGACCGGAGTGGGCGCCCGACCGCGACGTCGAGGGAGCGGAGGAGCTGCGGGGCGTCGTGCAGGACATGGTCGACGGCGGCATTGCTCCCACCACCGTGGCCGACCGCGTCATCGACGCCGTCCGCACCAACACCTTCTACATCCTGACGCACCCCGAGCTCGACGGCGCCATCACGACGCGCTTCGAGGACATTGTGCAGGGACGGGCGCCCAGCCCGACGATGATCGCCTGAGCGGCGCCGTCAGCCGGCCGCAGCCGTCGAGGTCCCCGGCAGCGGCTTGAAGGGCTGCACCGTCACCCAACAGGTGCCCTGGGCCTTGCCGCTCTTGGGCATTTTGCACAGCGCCGACTTGGGCACGTTGTTGTGCACCTTGACCACCTGATACTGGGTCGGGCCGTAGAACTTGTCCGGACCGAAGCTCCAGACCGGCGAGAGCGTGCCCGGGTAGTTCGTGATCTTCGACATGGCTTCGACGAAGGTGCGCCGGTTCAGGTTCTTGCCGGCGTCCTTGGCCGCGGTGGCGAACAACCCGATGGCGCCGCACCAGGCCTGAATGGGGCCCTGCTCTTCGATGTAGTGGTACAGCGTGCCCGGAATCGGCTTCGGGTGGTAGGCGTGCCAGGTGTTGTAGCAGGCCCGTACGCCCGGGTCGTAGCCGCCCTGGCTCTGGGGCCGGTTGTCGTCGATGCCGCCCAGCGTCTCCGTCGTCACGCCCTCCTGCCCGTTGAGCGCCTGCTCGTACGGGACGGGAATGAGCCCAAGCGCCACCTCGACGGACGACGCGTAGTCGCTCAGCAACAGCTGCGGGAAGTACTCCTGCGAGTTCTCGGCCCCGATGTAGGGGAAGAGCGCGTTCTCCGGGAGCATCGGGATGACCGACTGCACACCGGCGGCCTTGAACTTCTCGACGGCCAGCTGCGCGTCGGAACCCGTGGTGGCCGTCTGGTCCGGGCTGGCGGCCACCGTCTCGACCACCGGGGTGATCCCTGCTTTCTTCAGATCGGGCAGCAGGGCGTCGTTCAGCGCGTCCTGGTCCGCCGCCTGGTCGGACACGACCACGCCGACCTTCTTGCCGTGGCCGAGGCGGCCGGAACTGACCCCCCACTGCACGACGGCCGAGAGCACCGGGGTCATGTCGGCCCCGGTCCACCACAGGTAGGGCGAGGCCAGGTTGGTCCAGTTGGTGGTGGTGGACCAGGCACTCAGCAGCGGGGTCTGGCCCTGCTGGGCCACGCAGAGCTGGTTGTCGCCCTCCCAGGTGCCGACGCCGTCGACCACGGCGAAGGCGGCCGGGTTGCCCTGGGTCCACTGCTTGCACAGCGACTGCATGTTGGCGTCGTTGGTCGGGTCGAACTGCACAATGATCGGGTTGATCTTGCGGCCGTTGATGCCGCCCGACTTGTTGATCTGGTTCACGTACAGGTGGATGGCCGGGATCTGCTCGTTGTACTCCTTGTCCTCGGCGAAGCCCTCCTTGCCGGCCAGGCTGTTGATGGCGACGACCGGGAAGACCACGTTGATGCTCGTGGCCGTGACCCCGCGGGTGCTGGTGCTGGCCTGGCTCGGCGCGGTGGCGCTTGTGTTCGACGCCACCTCGGCCGCGCCGGCGTCACTCGATCCGCCCGGGGTGCCCGTCGGGGCCAGCACGAGCCAGGCGACGAGCCCGACCACAATGGCGATGGCGATGAGGGCCGTCCGGATCTGCGTAGCGCGGGGGCGGCGGCGGAGGCGCCGCCAGGACCGGCCCAACGGCGCCAGGGGATGGAACGACGTCCCCCGCTGCGCCGGAACCTCCATGCTCGCTTCCATGCTCACCCTCCTTGACGACGGTCTGCACCGCCGCCTTCCCCTATGGGCCCTGATGCCATCAGGGCCTCGTCGCTCGCACCAAGGTAGGCGGCCAGGGCCTTCGAGTCAGCGCGGATCACCTCGGGTGGCCCGGCGGCCACCACCCGGCCCAGTTCCATGACGACGACCTTCGAGCACAGCTCGAAGACCAGCGGCACGTCGTGCTCCACCAGGACGATGGTCGTGTCCGCCACTTCGTGGATCCGCTGCAGCAGTGGGATGAAGGCCTCGGCCTCGCGCTGGGCGATGCCGGCGGTGGGCTCGTCCAGGAGCAGCAGTCGTGGGTTGGCCAGCACCACGGAAGCGAGGTCGACGACACGGCGCGTCCCGGTGGACAGCTCGGCGGTGCGGTGGTGGCGGAACCGCTCCAGCCCGAAGGCGGCAATCACCCGGTTCACTGCTTCGAGCTTGCGGCGCTCGGTCCGCCGCGCCCAGGGCAGGCGCAGGGTGGTGGAGAGCACGGCCACCTCCTGGCGGGCGTCCTCGCTCAGGAGCAGGACGTCGAGCACGGTCAACTCAGGGAACAGTCGGCAGTCCTGGAACGAGCGCACCATGCCCACGGCCAGGCGCTCCTCGGGCAGGTACTCGCCGAGGTCGATGTCGTCCAGGCGCACGCTGCCTGCTTGTGGCGCCACCAGCCCGGAGATCACGTCGAGCGTGGTCGTCTTGCCCGACCCGTTGGCCCCGATCAACCCCACTATGGAGCCCGGCTCCGCATCGAAGGTCACGCCATTGAGGGCGTGCACACCGCCGAACTGCACCTGCAAGCCGTCCACCTCGAGACGGGCGGGGTGTCTGGTCGACACCGCGACCTCGGCGACGACGGTCACGACTCGACCCCTTCCGCCACCAGCGCAGGGGTGGCGGGCGGTCCGGTGTGCCGCGAGCCCAACCGCTCCTGGGCGCTCCGGATGCCCAGGGTGACCGCGTCGCCCGTGCGGTGCAGGACCTCGGCCAGGCCGCCGGGCAGATAGAGGATGAACAGGATCAGTCCCAGGCCGCTGGTGATGAACTGGATGGTCTGGTTGGCGCCGAAGAGCGCCGGGAGGCCCTCGAGGTAGATGGCGCCGAGGATGGCGCCGGGAATGGAGCCCAGCCCACCGATGACGACCATGGAGATGATCACGAACGAGGTGGTGGGGTCGAAGGTGATGTCGGTGTTGTTGAGCTGCTGGGTCGCGAAGGCGAAGCACACGCCCGCATAGCCCGCCATGAAGCCCGAGAGGCCGAAGGCGAGCAGCTTGGTGCGCAGGATCGGGATCCCCATGGCCGCCGCCGTCAGCTCGTTGTCCCGCACGGCGACCAGGCGGCGCGCCACGCCCTTGTCGCGCCAGACGCGCACCATGAACACGGACAGCAGCAGCACGCCCAGCGAGAAGAGTGCGAAGGACTTCTGCGACTCCAGGCTGAGACCGAACAGCGAGGGCCGCCCGAGGAAGGTGTAGCCGGGGTCGGGCAGGCCCGTGCACAGGGTCTTGTTGATGCCGGGCACCGTGAAGCAGGGCGTGGCCAGCACCGCGCTCTGCATGAAGATGGCGAAGGCCAGCGTGGTGACGGCCAGGAAGAGGCCGGGCATGCGCAGCGCGGGCAGGCCGACGAGGATGGCGACGAGCGCGGTCACCGCGCCGCCGTAGAGCATGACGATGGGCAACGGCAGCGACGTGCCGAGGTGCACGGCCACCAGCGCGCCGACGGCCACGAGGCCGAATTGCCCGAGCGAGACCTGGCCCGCCCACCCCGTCAGCATGGTCAGGCTCAGGGCGATGACCGAGAAGATGCAGATCTGGCTGAACAAGAGGTTGTTGCCGACCGAGAGGACGAAGGGCAACAGGACGGCGAGGCCGATAGTCAGCCAGATGCCGGTGGCCGAGACCCGTCGCCGGAGCTGGTCCACCCCCGCCCGCATGGTGGTGGCGGCACCGTGCTGCCACGTACTGCGCTCTCCCGTGCGGGCGCCCTTGCGCAGGGCCCCGACGCGCACCAACAGGACGACCATGACGACGACGAAGATGATGAGCTGCTGTTTGGCCGGCGACGGGATGTTCCACTCCAAGAGCTCGAGGAACACACCCATGCCGATGCCGGCGATGAACGCCACCGTCAGGTTGACCATGGCGCCGATGAGCGCCGCCGTCAGCGCGTACAGCAAGAGGTCGGGCGAGAGCGCCTGGGTCAGCGCGCTGGTCTGATTCGGCGCGTTGAGGATGGCGGTGAAGGCCGACAGCGCACCGGCCACCGTCCACGTCAGGGTGGACGTGCGGCGGATCCACACGCCCGACAGGCGGGCGGAATCTGCGTTCTCCGACATGGCGCGCATGGCCAGGCCCCACGACGTGAAGCGGACGGCGAGCACCAGGACCGCGGTCACGATGGGGGCGACTATGAGGGTGAGCACCTCGGTGGGCGTGATGATGAAGGGGCCGAGGGAGAACGACAGGTCGAAGGGCACCGGCACCGGCTTGTAGAGGTTGGAAGGCCGTATGAAGGGCAACGCCGTCAGTGCCAGCAGCACGTAGCTCAACCCGATGGTGGCCACCATGACGAGGACGCGGGGGCGGGCGAACAGCCGGCGCAGCAGGAGTTCGGAGAGGGCGCCCACGAAGGCGGCCAGTCCGATGGAGAGCAACAGCGAGAACCAGTAGTTGAAGTGGAAGTCCGCCGTCAGCTTGACCAGGAACACGGCGGCAATGACACCGATCTGCCCCTGAGCGAAGTTCAGGACCCGGTTGGTCCGGTAGACGAGCACCAACCCCAACGCCAGCAGCCCGTACCCCAGTCCGTAGAAGACCCCCTGGACGAGGACGAAGTTGGGAGCCGAGAACGCGAGCACGGGCGCTAGGAGAGGCCGGCGGCGGCGGTCCCGAGGAAGACGGGGCGCAGCAGGTCGTCGCGGGCCATGAGGTCGGCGGTGGGCCCGTCGAAGCGGATTTCGCCCCGCTCCATGAAGAAGCAGCGCTGGGCCAGGCTGAGGGCGCGATTCAGGCTCTGCTCCACCAGGATCACGGTCGTGCCGGACTCGTTGATGCGCCGCACCATCGCCATCAGCCGTTCCACCGTCATGGGGGCGAGACCGAGGGCCAGCTCGTCGATCATCAAGAGGCGCGGGGCCGTCATCATCACCCGCGACAGGGCGAGCATCTGCTGTTCCCCGCCCGAGAGCGTGCCGGCCGGCTGGTCCAGCCGCGCCGCCAGCTCGGGGAACGCTTCGAGTGCCTCGTCGTGCGCCTTCTTCGTCTTGGTCCGGTCCTTGCGCAACGTATGGCTGCCGATGCGGAGGTTGTCCCGCACGCTGAGCCCGGAGAACGTCATTTTGCCGCCCACCAGGAGGGCCACGCCCTCATCGATGATCTGCTCCGGTTCGAGGTAGGTCGAGTTCATGCCGAACAGCCGGACCACGCCGCGGTGCGGATGGGACAGCCCCGACACGGCGCGCAACAAGGTGGACTTGCCCGCTCCGTTGGTGCCGAGCAGCGCCACCATCTCGCCCTGCTCGATTTCGAGGTTGACGTCGAAGAGCACCTGGTTGGTGCCGTAGTAGAAGTCGAGGTTGTGGACCTGCAGCGCCGGGATCTCGCCGCCGGCCTCGCGGCGCTTGCCCTCGGTGTACCGCTCGATCACGTCTTCGATGACAAGGGTGATGTCACGTCGCACGCTGCGGGACCCGATGACGAGCAGGAGCCCGCCCACGGCGCAGACCGGGAAGATGATGGTGAGAGCCACGACAATGCCGTGCAGGCCACCGACGGCGTCGGACACCGCCCCGAGCAGCACCGAGCCCGTGAAGCCGCCGAAGACGAGCGAGTACACCCCGAACATGGCGAAGCAGATGGTCCGCATTTCTGGTGGGGCCGTGGCGGCCAGCGTCAGGAAGATACAGATGGCCAACGGCGACACCGCGGCACTGGCCAGGAACTGCAGGGTCACGCACAGCCAGAGCTGGGGCACGTAGAGCGACAGGACGAAAAGCCCTCCGTAGGCCGTGATGCAGATGCCGGCGATGACGAGCGGTCGCTGGGGGGCGCGGCGGAAATAGCGGTCGCCGAAGACGTAGGCCAGCGGGAGCCCGAGGAAGGCGGCGAGGCCGATGATGGCGTACACCTCGCTGCGTGAGGCCGTGTCGAGGTGGAATTTGTCGATGAAGAACAGGTTGCCGAACAGCGGCGCACCGGTCCCGGCGAAGCCCAGGATGGCCACGGCCACGAGCTCGAAGTAGAGCGAGCGCACCCGGAGCAGCCGGGTCACCGCCGAGCCGAGGAGGACGCGCGGTGCCTTCTCCTGCTGGCTGTGCAGGTCCATGCCCGAGGCCTTGAGGATGTGGCTGCTCTCGTTGGCCCCCTTCTCGGGCTCGCGCAGCGTGAAGAGGGCGAAGCCGAGCGGAATGCCGAACAGCGCCACCAGCAGGCCGTAGCGCCAGTTGTGCGAGACGGTGACCACGTAGCCGAAGATCAGGATCCCGATCGTCTGCGACAGCGGGTCGGACAGGTTGTGCCAACTGAAGATCCGGCCCCGCGACTCGGTGGGGTAGGCGTCGGACAGGTAGGAGTTGTGCACGGTGTTGTTGACCCCGGTACCCACCGAGGCGGCGAGATACAAGAAGGCGAACCACCACACGTTGGGCGAGATCGCCATCAGACTGCCGAACACGGCGAAGACCAGCAGGGCGATGGCCGCCACCTTCTTGCGGCTGCCGCGGTCGGCCCACACCGCCAAGGGAACGGCCCAGAGGAGCTGGGACACCTGGGCGATGAAGGCGACGGCGCCCAATGACGCGTTGGACATGTGGAACGAGGTCTCGAGGTTCTTGCCGATCAGGGCGATCCCGTTGCCGAAGGTGCCCGGCACCAGCGCCGCCGCGGTCAGCAGGACCAGGGGGGCGTAGCCCGAGCTCTTGAGGATGCCGGTCAGCGGAGGCGGCTTGCCCTCCCCCGTGCCGGGCATGACCTCCAGGTCGGCGACGACCTCGGAGTCCTTGAGCTGGGAGACGGCCTCACGCAGGAGATCCTCCGGGACGGCGAAGTCGAACAGCGGATCGTCGGTCACCGGTCGGGGACTCTATCTCTGACACCGACGTCAGGGAAGGTGGACGGCAGCCGGCCTCAGTTGTGCGACCGCACGGTCGCCACCGTGAGCGGGCCCTCGGGCATGACGGCCACTCGGGCCCCGGGGCCGAGCCGCCCGCATGCTGACGCCACCGCGTCGTCGAGGTCGGGCACCACTGTGAGAAGGGCGGTCGGCAAGGCGTCCTGGGCCAGACCGTCGGCAAAGAGGTGGACCTCGGCCCGGGCCAGCACGCGCCCGAGTACCTGGGCCTGCCAGCGGTCCAGCTCGGGCAGCCCGGACGCGCCGATCAGGTCGGCCGGGGTGCGGGCGTCCGCCAGCAGGCGGGCAAAGGCGCTGCCGAGGGGCACGCCGTCTTCGCAGGCCGCCGCCATGACGATGCTGCCGCCCGGGCGCACAATGCGCTCAGCCGCCGCCATGCCCTTGACGGCTTGGTACAGGTTGCGGTCCAGGGGGTACCCGCCGTTGGTCGAGATGACGAGGTCGAAGGGCGCGTCGACGACGCGCACGGCGGCGGACTGCACATGCGCGCAGGCGGCATCGTGCGCCGCCGGCAACGGCCCGGCGAAGACGGACGTCACCTGACGGGCTCGGTTGATGGCCACGTCGACCGACAGGTGCGGCGGCGCCAGCGCCACGGCCGCCCGCACGAAGTCGTGCACGGGATTGCCCACCCGCGTCACGAAGGTGGCGCGGGCGTCGGCGATGCGGCGCGGATGGTGGGCCTCCAGGATGGTGCTGTTGGCCGCCAGCCCCGGGCAGACGGCCTTCGGGCCGCCGCTGAAGCCGGCGAAGAAGTGCGGTTCGACGAAGCCGGTGATGATGCGCAGGTCGGCCTCGACGTACTCGCGCTGCAACAGAACCGGCGCGCCGTCGACCGCGCCCACCGTGACGTGCTCCCCGCCGGCGCTGTCGTGGTCGACGATGGCGTAGCGCGCCACGATGTCGGGGCCGACCAGCTCCTCCATTTCTGCGGCAGTGGCCTGCCGGTGCGTCCCGGTGGCGCACAGGAGCGTGATGCGGTCGTCGGGGACCCCGCCGCGGGCCAGCTCGGCCAGCAGCGGCGGCAGCACCGTGCGGTTGGGCATGGGGCGCGTCAGGTCGGGGAAGACGACGGCGACGCGCGCCGCGCCCGCCATCAGCTCCTGCAGCGCCGGCCCGGCCAGAGGTCGTCGGAGCGCCGCCGTGATGGACGCCGCCTCGTCTTCGAGGCCAGGCTCGTCGAGCGGCTCAATGACCTGGGCCCCGCCGGGGACCTCGACCGACGTCCCGTGGCGGCCGTAGGCCAGCTGGACCCGCACGGTCAGGGTGCCAGCGGACCGGATCCCGGGAGCGACTCGGTGGCGGCCAGCACGGCCTCGGCCACGTGGTCGACCCGCGGCCGCAGCGAGCGGTAGAACTCCACGGCGGACGGCGTCGGCTCAATGACCGCCGCCACGGGATCGAGTTTGTCGAGCGTGAGACCCATGCCCAGCGCCTTGCCGGCCAGGAGGGCCGCACCGGCCGACGCCGCCTCACCCGAGCGGTGGCGCAGCGCCGGCAGGCCGAGCACCGACGTGAGGACCTCAACCCACACCGGCAGACCGGACCCGGCTCCACCGAGCGTCACCCCTTCGGCGGTCGAGCCGCCGAGGCGCCCCACGGTGACCACCTCCATCACCCGCACGACGTCCCAGGCCACCGACTCCACCACGGCGCGGGCCATGTCGGCGGCACCGTGCGCCGCACCCAACCCCATGAAGCCGGCCCGGGCATCGTCACGCCACCACGGGGCGCGGGCACCGTCGAGCCAGGGCACGGCCACCACGCCGCGCGCGCCAGGGCCGCTCTCCGCCGCCAGGCGTCCCAGCTCCTCGGTGCTGCGGTCGAGGAGGCGCGCCAGCCAGGCCAGGAACGAGCCGGCGGCCGACAGCCCGCCTTCGAGCAGCCAGCCCCCGTCTGCGGCCCGGGTCACCACCGCGCCGACCGGCGCCGGGACCGGGCGTTCCTGCACCGGCACCGACACGTTGGCCGTGGTGCCCCAGCTGACCATGGGGTGGTGTTCCGACGCGCCGGAGCCCAGCACTTCGCACTGCCGGTCGCCGGCGCCGATGACGATGGGGACCCCGGGTCGCAGCCCGAGCTCGGCCGCCGGCACCGGCTTGAGCTGGCCCACGACGGTGTCGGAGGGCACCACGCTGGGAAGCTTGCCCAGAGCGGGCCCGGCCAACTCGCGCACGGCGTTGCCGTCGAAGTCGTAGAGCCCGCTGCGCGAGGCGAAGGTGGCATCGGTCACCAGCTGGTCGGTCATGCGGTACACCATGAAGTCGCGCGGCGACAGGATCACGTGGGCGGCCGCAATGCGCTCGGGCTGGTGCTCGCCCAACCAGGCCAGCTTCGCCGCCACCGCACCGGCGTCGAGCGGGATGCCGGTGCGGGCCCGGTTGATGTCGTCGCCCCCCATGCGCTCGGCCAGCAGGCGCGCCTCGGCGGCAGCGCGGTGGTCCGACCACAGGATGCCCTTGCCGATCGGGTCGCCCTGCGCGGTCACAGGGACGAAGGTCTGGCGTGCGCCCGAGCAGGACACCACGTCGACCTGGGCGAAATCCCGCGGCGCCTGGGCCCGCGCCTCGGCGCAGGCGATGACGAGCGATGTCCACCAGCGCAGCGGGTCCTGCTCGGTCCAGCCGACCTGGGGATAGGTGGTCGTCAGGTCGGCCCGGGCCAGCGCCACCAGCCCGTCGTCGCCCCACAGCCCGACCTTGGTCACGGACGTGCCGAAATCGATGGTGAGGATCACCGGCCGTGCACCAGCGCGTGGACCAGGCCGGCCACTTCGGCCGGGTCGGGGTCCTGATAGATGGTGCGTCCCATGGCCATGCCGGCTCCCCCGCCCTCCATCACGTCGCGCACCTCGTCGAGCACATGCGTCCGCCCGGCCGCGGTGCGGGGGCCACCCAGGAAGAGGACGGGCACGCTGACGCTGGCCACCACCCGGGCCACGGCCCGCTGGCGCTCCGCGCCCGCCGGCACCGCCGGCACCGGGACCTTGATGACCGGGGCGCCCATGTCGTGGGCGATGACCGACGCCATCACGATGGCATCGGTGTCGCGGCGGATCCGGCCCTGCTCCCAGACCAACGGCTCAATCAGCGCCTCGAGCCCGGCCGCACCGGCCTGCTCGAGCACCTGGCCCAGTAGCTCCAGGGCGGATGCGGTGATCGGGTCCTCCATGTCGATGCGGGTCATGTGCTTCACGCCCGACCAGCCGTCGGCCGCCGCGCGCGGCACGCTGGCCACCGGGCGGTCGTCCAGCTCGAAGACGGAGCCGGCCAGCCCCGTGCGGTTGATGGACAGGTAGGTGCGGTGCAGCGCGGTGAGGTGGCCCGCCGCGGCCAGACCGGACAGCGGCTGGGCGGTGGCCAGAATCCCGTCGCACGAGGGCAGCGCCTGGGCCAGCGCCGCGAAGAATTCGGACCAGTTCTCGGTCGTCAGCACGGCTCGGGCCCGGTGGTCGGCCGCCAGGATGAGGGCCGGCGTGGGCAGCGGCGCCGTCACTGGGCGCCGGACAACGACAGCACGACCTTGGCCACGGCCGAGAAGTCCTCCCGCCCGTAGCCGGCGCTGCTGGCGGCCGTGAGCAGCTGGCGTGCCGTCGCCGTCGTCGGCACGGGCACGCCACAGCGCACCGCATAGGCCATGGCGAGGTCGAGGTCCTTGGCCATGAGATCGGTCATGAAGCCGGGCTGCCACCCATTCGAGGCGGGGCTCTCGGGGATCACGCCGGGCACGGGCAGCCGGGTCCGCACCGCCACGCAGTCGCCGGTGGCGTGGGTCAGGACCAGCAGGAGTTTCTCCATGTCGACCCCCGACTGCACCGCCATGGCGGTCGCCTCAGCCGTGGCCGTCATCTGCGCCGCGTAGATCACCTGGTTGCACAGCTTCACGACCTGGCCCATGCCGGGACCACCCACGTGCACCACGAGCCCGGCGAAGGGGTCGAGCGCGGGCCCCATATCGGCCAGGGTCCCGGCGTCGCCGCCGACCATCAGGGTGAGCGTGCCCTTCTGCGCGCCGGCCGTGCCGCCCGAGAGCGGCGCGTCCAGGTAGCGCGCCCCGGCGTCCCCGACCCGGGCGTGCTGAGCCCGCTCCACCTCGGGATCGATGGTGGAGGTGTCGATGACCGTCTTGCCCGGGCCGAGCGCCGGCAGCATGGCGTCGATCACGTCGATCACCTCGGGCGAGTTGGGCACGCAGAGGATGATCACGTCGGAAGCCTCGGCCACCCCGAGCGGCGAGCCGCCGTCGGCCGCGCCCAGCGCCACCGCCGCAGCAATCGGTCCCCGGCCGCGCGAGGCGACGGTGACGTCGTGGCCGGCGGCCACCAGGTGGCCCGCCATGGGCAGGCCCATGGCCCCGAGCCCGATGAATCCGATGCGCATGCGCGTTCCTCCCGAGGTGCCGTTCAGCGTGAGGCGAACTGGGGCAGCCACTCCGCCGTGCCGGAGAGGAGCTCGTCGACCATGGCGTCGGTGGCGCGCAGGTCGCCGCGGCCGGCCAAGGGGTCGAGGGCGAAGGCCTCCCCCGCCAGCGTGCGGTCGCCGCGCAGCGCTGCCTCCACGGTGAGCTCCTGGGTGGCCACGTGGCGGCGGACGATTTCGTCGTAGGGGGTCGGCAGCGCGGTGCGGTCACGGCCGCGGATGCCCTTGTCGTCAATGACGCAGATCGACTCGATCACGGCCTCGGCCGGCAGCCCCACGGCCTGACCGGTGTTCGGGATGTTGACGGGGGCCTCGAAGGGCTCGCCGGTGAGCATGGCCTGAATCATGGGCGAGGGCAGCTCGCCGGACTGCCAGGTCTGCAGGTCCTTGGTGCCGGCCAGCCAGGCATCGACGTCGGCGATGTACTCCGCCTGATGCTGCTCCCGCCGCGAAATCGGGCTCAGCTCAATGTTGTAGGCCGCACCCCACTCGGACTCGGGTGTGAGCGCGAACGAGACGAACTCGGCAATGTGCCGGTCGCCGGCGGCCGGGAAGGTACCCCAGCGGTCGAGCAGCGTCAGTTTGAAGAGATGCCGCTCGGCAAAATCGAGCTTGGAGAACGTGTCGGCCTCGGGACGGCCGGGGTACGGGGCGAGGGACGCCAGGCCGCCCACCTCGTCGACCAGGCCGCGCAACACGTCGAAGCCGTCCGCGCCGTCCACCTCGAGCGAGGTCAGCACCGGGAAATGGTTCACACCGGTGACCGAGGCCGTGACCGACTCCAGGGGCCGGCCCAGAGCGATGGCCAGGTCCATGCAGAAGTTGCCCACCTCGTGGCAGAGGCCGACCGTCTTGATGCTCGTCTCGCGGCACACGGCGCGGGTCAACGCCGTCATCGGGTTGGTGATGTTGAAGAGCCAGGCGTCGGGGCAGTGCTCCTCCATGGCCTTGCCGATGCCCACGAGGACAGGGACGTTGCGCAGGGCGCGGTTGATGCCACCCGGCCCCACGCTGTCCCCCACCGTCTGGGTGATGCCGTGGAGGGCCGGCACGTCGAGGTCGACGGCCATGGAGCGGAAGCCGCCGGTCGAAATGCACACAATCACGAAGTCGGCCCCGTCGAGGGACGTCGCCAGGTCGGTCGTGGCGGCGATGGTGGCCTTGGCGCCCATCGCCTCGTTCAGCTTGTGGGCCAGCGCCTCCATTTTGGGCAGCGGCGTGGGGTCGATGTCCTCGAGCACGAGGTGCATACCGGCGAGCGCCGGCGTCCCGAAGAGGTCGGCCATCAGCTCCGGACCCCACTGATAGCTCCCGCCGCCGACGATCGTCACTTGGGTTGGCACGCCGCCACAGTACAGTCCCGCCCATGGTTCGCCTTCGGCGTCGCGCCCCCCTGGTCCTCGCCGCGGGCTTCGCCGCCAGCGGGGTCGTGCACCTGGTCCGACCACAGGTCTTCGCGCCCATCATGCCGCGCGCCATTCCCGAGGAACACCACACCAACCTCATTTACGCGAGCGGGGTGGTCGAGCTCGTCTGTGCTGCCGGCCTGGTCCGTCGCACGCGCTGGGCCACCGCGGCCAGCCTGGCCACCCTGGCCGCGGTGTTCCCGGCCAACCTCCAGATGGCGCTCGATGCCGGAACCGGGCGCAACCCCGGCCCTTCCGACAGCCGCGCCGTCGCCTGGGGACGGCTGCCCCTGCAGCTCGTCATGGCCTGGGCCGCACTCCAGGCGCGCGCCGAACGGGACTGACCACGGACCTCGGGGTGCCCGAGAACCGGCAGGTCGTGGAGGTCCGTACCGGCTCGCTTTGTACCGCGTCGCTCGCAGTCAGGGCCCCGACGGCGCAGATTGGCGCGGGCGGGTGGGCCAGAGCCTGAGGGCAACGACAGCGAGCGTCGAGCCGATGAGGTTGTCGACCACGCGGTTCGAGATGGCCGTGCGCGCCGGCAGCCCGCCGAAGGCGGTGAGCAGCACGAAGATGCATGTGACGAACGTGATGTAGAGGCCGAAATTCACCCGCTGCACCGAGAAGGCGATGGCGCTGGCGACGACGGCGAGCACCGCCAGAAGCGTCGGGTCGGGCCGCAGCGCAACCAGGACCAAGGTGGTCAGAGCAGCCCCGGCGACGCTCCCGATGACCCGCAGCACGGCCCGCCGTCTTGTGAGCTGGCTGTCCGGTCGCATGATGAAGAGCGCCGCCTCGGGAATCCAGAACCCGTCGCCCGGGTTGGTGACCCGGAACAACACCGTGCCGGCGAGTGCCGCTGCCGTCAGGCGGACGGCGTGCCAGAACGGGGCCGACCGGACGTGGGTGGCCCGCCGCATTGTCGCCGCCACCTTGCATGCCCACGCCCATCCGGTTGTGCCCGAAGGCCGTGTCGGGTCGGCGTAACGGGCGAGGCCACGCCTGGCCACCACGGCCAGGGCGGCGGTGAAGAGTCCGCCGAGCAGCGTCACGCCGCCGACGACGAGCGCCTCGGTCGCGGACACGTCGAACGAGGCGGAGAACACGAGCGAGGTCACCGACGAGACGCCGATCAACGCGGCCTGTGGGCCCAACTCCACGAGCAGTCCCGCCCCGAAGGTGCACAAGGCGACAACCGGGTAGATGGCGATGCCGCGGATGCCGCACAACGCGCCCAGGAAGGCCCCGATTGCCACCAGAACGCCAGTACCGGCCACGATCCTGGCCCGGAACCTGTGGCCGGGTTGGAACACCGCCATGTCCGTGAAGAAGGCCCCGACGGCCGCCCAGCCGCCGGCCCGGGGGTAGCCCGTGGCGATGCCCACGGCGAGTGGCCCTCCGATGGAGACCGCACAGACCAATCCGATGAAAGGCGACGCCATGGTCCCGTTCATCTGGAGCGTCCAGGCCCACCGTTGTCGGAACGGGAGGCGGGCCTCTTCGGGAGGCCGGGCGTCGTCGCCCACGGCTGCCGGTCCCGTCATGACGTCAGGCTCCTCGTTCGGCTACCGGATCGCAAACTCCGCCACGCTCCACCGCGGCGGCGCAACTCAGGTCAGCAGCTTCTCCCCCCAGAAGCAGGCGAACGGGTTGTCGTTGTAGGGAGCAATGTCGCTGTACCCGGCAGAGCGGTAGAGGCGCTGCGCGGTGACCTGCTTCGGCCCGGTGTCGAGCCGGACGGACGCGTAGCCCAACGCAGTGGCGGCGGCCTCCAACCTGCGAAGCAATTGGGCCGCCAGCCCGCGTGAGCGGAACTCGGGTCGAACGTACATACGCTTGATTTCCGCCGTGCCGTCGCCGAGCCGGCGCAGGCCACCCCCGGCCACGGCCTCGGAGCCCTCGTAGCCGACGTAGTACGCACCGCCGGGCGCACGGAGCTCGGCCGGAAGGAGGGGGGGGTTGTCGAGACGGTTGGCGTCGTCGTAGGCGCCGATCAGCTCAGCGCGCATGGCCGCCAACAACTCCGAGGCCGGAGGGTCTTCGGGGTCGCACAGCACGAAGCGGGTCGCACCCCGGCCCGCCGCCCCCACCGTGCTCACTGCACCAGGTCGGGATGCAGCGCCCTGGCCATCCGCGCCATGCCCTCACGCCACGGGACGGTGGTCTCCCCCGCCAGCTCGTGCATGCGGGTGGTATCGATCTGGACGCTGTCGATGGTCTGGGCCGTCGGCTCGAACCGGGCTTCGGTGCTCGCCAGGCCCGCCAGGTAGGTGCACCACTCCTCAATGCTGACGGCCTCGCTGCCGCCCCAGTTGACCGTCACCGCCGGCACCGACGCCGCGGCGAGCAGGCGCGGGACCATGGCCAGGATGTCGTCGGCATGGATCGGGTGGTAGACGCTCGGCGCGTCCACATGGACCGGGATGGCCGAGCCGTTCAGCATCATGTGCAGATGGATGGCGGGCCAGCCCCCACTGTCGCTGTAGGGCACGGACAGCCGGGCAATGGTGGTCGGGAGCTCGAAGCGCTCGGCCGCCCAGCGGGCCATGCCCTCCGCCGCGATTTTGCAGATGCTGTACGTGCGCAGGAACGGCCACACGCCATGGTTGTCACCGAGGGGCCCGTCCTCATCGAAGACCCGATGCCCTTCGGGCTTGTACACCGCCGTCGACGAGCAGTGCAGGAAAGCCCGGGCGGACCGGTGGTGCTCCATCAGGTACGCCAACCCACCACTGTTGGCCGCCAGGTCCCGCTCCCAATCGTTGGTCTTGGCGACCGCGAAGTTGAGGACGTACTCGGCGTCTTCGGGCAGCCGGCCCATGTCGCCCTTTTCCAAGTCGACGGGGATGCACTCGACGCCGGCGGCCTCGAGCTCGGCGCGGGCGGCCCCGTCGGAGAAGCGGGCGGCCCCGATGACCCGGTTGTCACGGGCCAGGGCTGTCGCCAGCGGCCGCGCCACCTGCCCTGTGACCCCGGTGACGACAATGGTGCTCCCCTGCAGTTTTTCTGGACTCATCGGCCCCTTCGTACTCGCTACGCTGCCCGCGTGCACCTCTTCGCAGCCTTCCTGGGTGGTGAACTCGCGCCGGGCCGCATGGGCGAGGACCACGAAGTGGTCTTCGTGGTGGCCGAGGACATGGAGTCGGCCCGCCGGGCCGCCAAGGCCAAGTGGGGTGGCGACGGCCGGTCGCACGTGGACGCCCTCACCCGCCTGGACATGATCGACGGCTTCGCCGTGGGTCTGGAACCGGCCGGGGCGGGCGACACCACCGAGACCGAGGGCTACAACTGACTGGGGCCGGCTCAGACCGAGGGTGACAGCCCGCCGTCGAGGTTGATGGCCGTGCCCGTGAGGTAGGAGGCCCGCGACGACAACAAGAAGCAGCCCAGGTCGGCGAACTCGGCAGCTCGGCCGAAGCGACCGAGGGGAATGCCTGCTTCGGCGGCGAAACGGTCGTAGAACTCCCGCAGCCCTCTCCCGGAGCCCTCGGCCATGCGCACCCACTGGCCACTCTCAATGAGACCGATCAGGATGGCGTTGACGCGGATGCCGTCGGGGGCCAGTTCCTTGGAGAGCGCCTTCATGAGCGCCATGCCGGCGGCGCGCGTGACCGAGCTCGGCTCGCTCGACCCGCCGGGCGCCTTGGCGGAAACGGCCAAGGTGAACAGGACGGCGCCCTGACTGGCCCGTAACTGGGGAAGGGCCAGCCGGGTGAGGCGCACGGCGGCCATCACCTTGAGCTGGAAGTCGGACTCCCAGGTGCTGTCGTCAATTGTCTCGATGGCGCCGCCCGAGGCACGGCCGGCGTTGTGCACGATCCCGTCGATGCGACCCCAACGCGCCACCGCCGCCGCCACGAAGGCCTCGAGATCCGCCGCGTGCGAGACATCGGCGCGCTGCACCAACACGTCACCACCCAGCGCCTGGAGCACTCCCTCGGCGGCGTGCAGCCGTTGCTCGTCGCGGCCGCAGACGGCGACTGCGGCACCCTCACTCGCCAGCTGCGCGGCCAGGGCCAGCCCCAAGCCGTCGGTGCCCCCGGTCACCAGGACGGTCTTGCCCGCCAATTCCAGATCCATGCGTCACTCCTTGTCCGCGGTGATGGCTACCTCGGTGAGAAAGGCATCGGCCTCCCGCTGCGAGCGCAGGCGCACGAAGCGCAGACGGGCCCAGCGCGGGTCGTGCTCGGCTTCCCCGTAGCGCTGACGGTAGACGCCATGCCGGGTGGCTGCCCAGGCGATGATGGAGTTCTCCGGGTTCCACGAGTACAGGTTGGACCATGGCTCCTTGTTCCCGTTCCAGAGCTCCTGGCGGGTCACGGCCCGCCGCACCGTGCGCCGGATGGTGCGGGCCATCACCTGCGCGTAGGGCAGGTCGAACCACACCACGGTGTCGGCCCGCTCCCAGACGAGCTGGCGGACGGTGGAGTAATTGCCGTCGACCACCCAGGCCGGCGCCTCAATCGCCTCGGTGACCCGGGCCCTAAAGGTGTCGTCGTCGATCGGCGTCCACTTGGGCTGGTGGAAGATGGCATCGAGCTCAATGTGCGGCGCCTGCAACGCACGCGCCAACGAGCGGGCGAGGGTCGTCTTCCCCGACCCCGAGCACCCCACGACGGCGACCCGGTCGATGTCAGCGTTCCTGTTCTGTGGGCCTGATCAAGATTTCGTTGACGGCGACGCGGCGCGGCTGGGTCACGGCGTAGCGCACGGCCTCCGCAATGTCCTCCGCCTGCATGATCTCAATACCCCCGAAGGTCTGCGCCATGCCCTCCAGGATCTCAGGCCGGTTGTGGAACGCCAGCTCGGTGGCCGTCGCCCCGGGCTCAATCAGCGTGACCCGAACGTGGCGGGCGGTGACCTCCTGGCGCAGCGACTCGCTGAAGGCGCCGACGCCGTGCTTGGTGGCGTTGTAGACACCGCTGTTCAGCCGGGCCACGCGGCCCGCCACCGAGCTCACGTTCACCACGTCTGCCACCGAGCGCGGTTCGCCCTCGGCGGCCGTCAGAAGATGCGGCAGGGCGGCGTGGGTGCAGTACAAGAGGCCCAGCACGTTGAGGTTGACCATGCGTTGCCATTCCTCGACCGGCGCGCCGACGATGGGGCCCAGCAACATGACGCCGGCGTTGTTGACCAGGGTGTCCAGGCGGCCGAACTCCTCCACCGTGCGGGCCACGGCGTTCTCGGCCTGGGCCTGATCGGTGACGTCGGCCTCAATCACCAGCGCCGTCCCGGCTCCGCCGAGTCGCTCGGCCAACGCCTCGAGGCGGTCGCGACGCCTGGCCACCAGCGCGACCCTGGCCCCCTCGTCGGCCAGGGCGACCGCCGTGGCCTCACCGATGCCGCTGCTGGCACCGGTCACGAGGGTGACCGTCCCTTCCAGTTTCTTCGTCATGAAGCCTCCACATTTCATTTCCGGCCGGGCGCGGCCGTGGCCACGGTCTACCGGAACGAGTGGTCGCTCCGCTCGGCCCTTATGTGGAAGACCCCGTTGGCTCGTTCTTGACGTGATCGTCGGCGAAAGGCTCGATCCCGAACAAACCGACCGGTATGCCGATGTCGTCGGGCACCCGGGTCGGCGTGTCCCGGTTGAGCGTCTTGCCCTGGAAGAAGTCGGGACGGACGAACCGGTAGATGACCAGCAGGACGACGCCGAGCAGGAAGGAGGCGACCACGAGGAAGAACACGCCTCCGATGACCTTGTGCGTGCCCGGGATGGTGAAGCTGGTGTAGCTGTTGCTGGGGGTGACCCAGTTGTACCAAATGAACCACACCATGACGAACCAGAGAATGAGGCCACCCAGCAGGGGGAGGACGCCGCGCAGCCAGAACGAGCGGGCGCTCTCCCTCAGGCTGGCGCGGTAGTACCAGACGCAGGCGAAGCCGGTGAGCCCGTAATAGAAGGCGATCATGGCCCCGAGAGCGGACACGGAGTCCCCGATCACGCTGCTCCCGTTGGACAGGTAGTTCATCGCCACGTAGAGCGCGATGGAGACCCCTCCCATCGCCACGGTTGACGTGGTGGGCGTGAGGAAGCGCTTGTGCACCTTGCCGAACGCGTCCGGAATGGACTTGTAGGCCGCCATGGAGAGCGTGGTACGGGCCGTCGGCAGAATTGTGGTCTGGGTCGATGCCGCCGCCGAGGTGAGCACCATCAACAACAGCAGCTTGACCATGACCGCCCCGACGCCCGAGGTTCCGAAGACGGAGGCGCCCAACGAATTGAGGACGTCGCCCGAGTTGGCCGAGTTGGAGAGCCCGATGCCCGTGGAGCCGATGCCCGCATAGGACTGCGACGCCACAATGACGATGGCGTACGTGGCCAGGAGGATGAGCGTCGAGATCACGGCCGCCCGCCCCGGCGTGCGGGTCGAGTCCTTGGTTTCCTCGTTGACCGAGACGGCGGTGTCCCAGCCCCAGTAGATGAACAACATGAGCGAGAAACCGATCATGAAGCTGGTGAAGCCCAGACCGTGGAACGGGTTGAACCACTGCGCGCTGGGCGTCAGGTGCCCGGCCGGCGCCTTCCCGGTTCCGATCTTGACGAAGGCGACGATGGAGAAGAGCACCAGGACGACCACCTCGACGCCCAGGAGGGCCTTCTGCAGGTTGGCGGAGATCTCCACGCCCACGTAGCAGATGGCCGTCATCACCACGATCCATGCGATTCCGACCAGAAGGACCCAAGTGCTGGCGGGATTGCCTCCGATGCTCTTGGCGCCGAACAACAGGAAGACGTACTGCCCGGCGATCTGGGCCAGGCTCGCCATGACGAGGATGTCCGCCGCCACGATCCCCCACCCGCCCAACCATCCCGTCTTGGGCCCGAAGGCGCGGGTGGCCCAGGTGAAGGTCGTGCCGCAGTCGGGGTCGGCGTTGTTCAGCTCCTTGTAGGCGTAGGAGATGAACAGCATCGGGATGAAGGCCAGGATGGCGATGATCGGTGCTTGCACCCCCTTGATAGCGATGACGACGAACCCGAGCGTCGCCGCCAGGCTGTAGGCGGGCGCCGTCGACGCCACCCCCACCACCACCGAGGAGAACAGCCCGAGCGCCCCGCTCTTCAGGCCCTTGTCGCCAAGGTCCTCTTCCTTTGCCAGAGAAGCATCGAGATGGACCATGGGCGCTCCGTTCGTTCCAGGACTGGTGCGTCGTTCCAAAGTGACTGGCCTGCACCATACTCACGCCCGGCAGAAATTCTCCAGAGTTTTCTGAAATTCCACTCATCCCGGACCCGGAACTCTCCCTGGCCTACGGTTTCGGTGCCCGAACCGCGGTTCAGTGCCCGATATCGCCACGAGATCAGCGGCGCCCGGCCTCTGCTTGCCCGATGCCCTCACGCAGCTTCTGCAGGCTCGACGACAGCAGGCGCGAGACGTGCATTTGGCTCACGCCGACGGCTGCCGCGATTTCCGACTGGGTGAGGCCGTCGACAAAACGCATGTGCAGGATCGACTGCTCCCGCTTCGGGAGCGTGGCCAGTGCCGGCCCGAGAAGCGCCCGATCCTCCACCGATCCGAAGTTGCCGTCCACCTCGCCCAACCGCGCCGACAGGGGGTCATCCTCGCTCTCGGACGCGTCAATGGAGGCGGCCCGATAGCCCTGGCCGGCTTCGATCGCCTCAATGACCGCTTCCTCACTCGCTCCGGTCGCCTCGGCCAACTCGGCCACCGTCGGGTTGCGACCGAGCTGCTGCACCAGCGTGCCCGTGGTATGCCCGAGCTCGAGGTAGAGCTCCTGGACCCGCCGGCTGGCGCGCACGGCCCAGCCCTTGTCGCGGAAGTGGCGCTTCAGCTCTCCGATGATCGTCCGGGTGGCAAAGGCCGCGAAGTCCACGCCACGATCGGGGTCGAAGCGGTCGGCCGATTTGACCAGCGCCACTGACGCCACCTGCACCAGGTCGTCGAACGGCTCGCCCCGGTGGAGGAAGCGCCTGGCCAGCTGCTGCGCCAACCGCAGATTGGCGGTGATCAGCTCTTCCCGTGCAACCGGATCGAGGGCGGGACGGTCAGATTCGGCAGCGCCCGACAGCGGCCCGGGATCCTGTTCCCGGCCCTCCGTCACTCTGCATGCCCCCCCCTGCGCTTGCGGAGCCAGGCGCGGGCCGAACCGTCCCGGCTTTCCCGCCCGTGCTCGTCCACCAGCGCATCGAGGATCTGCTCGCTCAAGCGGGCGACCTCTTCCCCCTCGGGCTCGGGCACGGTCGCCACCTGGGCCCGCTCCAGGGTGCAGACGACCTCTATGGCATCGCCCAGGACGCTGAGCTCCAGATGCAGGTCACCGTGCTGTGCGTCACTGCCCTGCAGGGTGAGGAGGCAGAGCTCGCCGACCGCGAGCCGCAGGTCCTCGAGCTCTTCGATGTCGAACCCGGCCCGGGCGGAGATCGCGCTGGTGACCAGCCGGGCGAGCACAATCAGATCACCCCGCGCCGGGAACTTCAGCTCAATCCGATCGCCGCTCCCCAACCGGTCGGCCGTCTCCATCACGCCGGTCCCGCCGATTCCAACGAGTCGGCGATGGTGAAGACACTGGTGAGGCCGGTGATCTCGAAGATCTTCACAATGCGCGGATCGGCCACCACGATGTGCAGCTCGCCCCCCAACTCGCGGCAGCGCTTCAACGCGCCCACGAGGACGCCGAGCGCGGTGGAGTCGAGGAACGTCACCTCGAGGAGATCGAGGACGATGGTGCCCTCGCCCTGTGCGATGACGCTGTGCAAGCTCTCCCGCAGCTGCGGAGCCGTGGCGACGTCGATCTCCCCGCGCACCGCGATCACGGGAGGCGTCGACCCCTCCCGCTGCTCTATGTGAAATTCCTGATCCACTGCGCCCTCCTGTGGGCTCATCCTGCGCCACCCCGCGACGACCTGCAATGCCGATTGGCAAAGTGTTCTATTGCCGCCTGCTGCGCAACCTAAACCTCCTGCCTGTCACCCGGGTTTCCACGCGGACGTGACCGGGTACGGAGATCCACTACAACCACCATTGACGGCGGGAGCTCGGGCCTCTGCCTACCCCGCCAGCGAATAGCGTCTGCACACAAGTCTGCCGACCAGGGGAGGAGTGCGTGCCCGAACCAGGAGACGAAGAGCTCTCGAACACTCCCCGGAACGCCCGCGGAGACCGGACCGAGGCCATCGCCACGCTCGTGGCGCTGGCGTGGGCATCCACGGTGGCGATCGTCTTCGCCGTCTACGGGGGGAACGTCTCGCTGGTCGGGCTCCTGGCCATCTCACCCTTCATCGCCGCCGCCTTCGCCCGCCCTTCACGGGTTGCGCTTGTCGGCATCCTGACCGCTTTCTTTGCCCTCGTCATCAGCACGCCCCCTCGAAGTTACGGCGAGCTGAACCACACCCTTCGGGTCGTGACGATGTTGGCGGCTACCGCGGTGGCCATGTGGATCTCCTATTTACGCGGTCAGCGCAACGTGCAGCTCTGGACCGCCCGCTCCGAGACCAGGACCGAGAGGCGCCGGCGCGTCGTGGCCGAGACGGCACAACGCATGCAGGTCATGGCTCGGGCCCTGACCACGGCGGCCGACCCGGCCCAGGTGGCCGACGCCGTCTTCGCCACCATGCGCGACGAACTGCGCGTGGACGCGTCGACGTTTGCCCTCCTCGACGAGCGCGGCACCCTGCGCACCCTCCGGCGCTTCGGCTACGCCCCCGAGGAGCCCACGGACAGCGTGCTGGCGTCCCTGCAGCCCGACGGCCCCGTCCTGGGCGACAACATCGCCTTCTTCTCCGAGACCATGGCGGACCTGCAGCGCGATCGCCCCGACATCTACTCGTCCCTCAATCCAGGCCGTTTCCGTGCGCTGGCCATCATTCCGCTCGTGGTGTCCGACCGCACCATCGGTGCCGTGGTGGTGCACTGGGAGGGCGACCGACGGATTTCCGAGCCCGACAGGACGTTCCTGTTCACCATTACGGGCGCGGCGGCCCAAGCCGTGGAGCGAGCCCGGCTCACTCTCACCGAGTTCGTCAACCTGGAGCGCAGCCAGCATCTGCATCAGCTGAGCTCGGCGCTGGCCGCAGCCACCACACCGGGCGACGTGGCCCATGCCGCCATCGCCGGTGGCCGGCGCGCCCTGGGTGCGCAGTCCGCGGTGGTGCGGGTCCCGGCCGGCACGACGGGCGGCCTGGCCTGCCTGGCCAGCAGTGGGAACCCGGCCCTTCTGTCGCCGACCATGGTGCCGCTCGAGGGCAGCCAGGCCGGGAACTGCTTCAGGCGGGGCCAGACGGTGATGGCCGGCATCGCCCCCGATGACCGTCTGCACGAGAACCTCGAGACGGAGGTGGTGCCCCGCGTCCTGCGCGAGCTGGCCCAGCCCGTGACCATCGTCAGCGAGCCTCTCATCGGCAGTGTCGGACCGCTCGGCGTTCTCTCACTCGCCTTTGTCGCCCAGCCCGAGCCGAACGAGCCCGATCTGCGGTTCCTCTCGACGTTGGCCGGGCTCACGGCGCAAGCGATGGAGCGGGCCCAGGTGTTCGAGCACGAACGTGAGGCACTCCGCGACGCCGAGGCCGCACGTGATCGGCTGTCGCTTCTTTCGGAGGTGACCCGTCTGTTGAGCTCGAGCCTCGAGCCCACCACCGTCATCCGGCGCACCATGAGCCTCGTGGAGGGCCGTCTGGCTGACACGTGCTCGGTCCAGGTGCCCGGAGAGAGCGGGCTCGTGCGACTCGACGTACGGAAACCGAGGTCGGCCTCGCAGCACGGTGCGGACGCGGCCAGCGGGGGCAGCGACGTACTTCCGTTCGAATCCGATGCACCGGCCGCTGTTGCCTTCCGCAGCGGCCGGACACAACTGGCTCCGCTCCGCGGCAGTCAGGGCGGCGGCGAAACACCAGGCGTCTCCACGGCATTGTGCGTGCCGTTGACCGTCAACGGCGAGGTCATCGGCGTGATGACCTTCGTGGACGGGCCGGGACGGATCTTCGAGGCCGACGATGTGTCGCTGGCCACCGAGGTGGCGAGTCGCGCCGGTGTCGCCCTGTCCAATGCCACGCGGTTCCAGCGGGAGCATGTCGTGGCGGACGTGTTGCAACGGGCCGTTCTGCCGGACTCGCTGCCCGATGTCGAGGGCCTGTTGCTCGATGCCGAATACCGTGCGGGGGTCGCCGGGACCTACGCCGGGGGCGACTGGTACGACGTCTTCGAGCTCGGTGACGACTCCGTGTTCTTCAGCGTGGGCGACGTCATGGGAAAGGGCGCACCGGCCGCAGCACTCATGGGTCAGGTGCGCAGCGCCATCCGCGCCTATGCCGTGGCAGGACTCTCCCCGACCGAGGTGCTGTCGTCGTTGGACCACCTCTTCGACACGCTGATCGAAGACAGGGTCGCCACTGCCGTCGTGGGGACCATCACGCCCTCCACGGGACGGGTGGTCCTCAGCAACGCCGGGCACCCTCCCCCGCTCGTGGTGCGCGCCGACGGTCGTGCCGTTTTCTGCCCCATGCAACGGACCCTGCTCATTGCGGCGGGCCTGAGCGGCGCGCCGCGACCTCGTGACGAGGTTGTCTTGGAGCGCGGTGACTCGCTCATCATGTACTCGGACGGCCTGATTGAGCGCCGCGGCGAGCTCATCACGCACGGCCTGGAGCGGTTGGCCGAGGCGGCAACACTTGTTGCGCGCGCCGGCTGGCCGGACAACCCAGCGGTCACCCTGGCGTCGACGCTGAGCGCCGAGGAGCGCACCGATGACGTCGTGGTTCTCTGCATCAATTACACCGGTTTGTCCGAGGGGCGCATATCCGCGTCGCCTGTGGGTACGTCACGAGATGGAATGTCGACACTGCACCTCGAACCGGTGGTGGAAAGCACACCCGTTGCCCGCCATTGGATTGCCGCCCACCTGCGCGACCTGCCGGCGGAGGTGTCCAGCTGCGCCGCACTCTTGACCTCCGAGTTGGTCACCAACGCAGTGCTCCACGCGGCGACCCCGATGAGCGTCACGCTCCACACGCTGCCGGACCGCATCCGGATTGACGTCGCCGACGGCAACCCCGCCTTCCCCTCCGTCAAGGAGTACGGCAAGGACGCGGCCACCGGACGGGGTCTCACCCTGTTCAACGCCCTGGCGTCGAACTGGGGAGTCCAAGCGGTGGAAGGCGGCAAGATCGTCTGGTTCGAGCTTCCCGTCGACTTCCCGGTCACGCCCGCGCACACCTCCGACGGCAGCTTCCGGTTCGACCTGACCGGAGTGACGCGGCCGGGCCTCCACAGTGAACCCGGTGCGACGCCGGACGTCTCCATCAGACTCTTGGGGACACCGGTCACACTCCTGCAGAAGTCGAGCGAGGAGTACGAGGCCCTGTTCCGCGAGCTGCGCCTGATGAAGGAACGGGCCGACACGTCGCCTGATGCACCGCACCTTCCCGAGCGCCTCGGGGTCCTGGTCTCCCAAATCGGCACCCGCTTCAACGGCTTGGGGCCGGGCGTCGACCACATGTGGCAGACCGCCGTCGACAACCATGTGGAGTTCTTCGACTGGACGCTCACCCTGCCCCAGTCGGCGGTCGTGGCGATCGAGCTCTACGACACCCTGCTCGACGAGGCCGACGAGTTCGGGTTGGCCCAGCGGCTCCTGACCCTCCCGGCGTCAGCTTCGAGCGTGGCGGTCCGTCGCTGGCTTCTCTCCGAGCTGACAGGACAGCTGCACGGCAAGGCGCCGGTGGCCTGGCCCGACAGTCGGTTCCGCGCTGACGTCGGAGCCGCCTCATCCCGCTGAGCGGCGCTGGTCACCGATTCTTGGCGGTCGCCTTCTTCAGCACCTTGCCGTAGAGCTCCAGGCCTTCTGTCGAGAGCGCGGCGGCCGGACCGCTGGCAATGGAGACCCGCTCGGGGATGATGCCCCAGACGGGCACCTTCAGCTCCATCCACCACTCCACGGTCGCCTCGAGGTCGTTCGTGCCGAGACGGGCCGAGCAGATGACGACTCCGGCCGGGACATTGCTGGGCGTCATCTCCAATGTGGTCACGACACGATTCGGCTCGACGCCACCGGCGCGGGTCGGGATGACCACGGCGTCCGCCCGGCTGAGCGCCGCCTGCACGACGTTGCCCTCACCGGGCGGGGTGTCGACCACGACGACGCCCTCCTCCCGGCTCATCGCCTTGGTGACGGTGCGCACGGAAGGACCTTCAATGAGGTCCACGCCCTCGAGGGGATCGACCTCGTACCACTCGGCGGTCGAACCCTGGGGGTCGGCGTCGACCAGCAGCACCGGACCCCGGCCTCGCCGTGCCGCGGCGGCGGCCAGGTACACGGAGGAAGTGGTCTTACCGACCCCACCTTTGACGTTGCTGACGACGATGTTCATTGGGTCTGGTCCTCTGACACTCGGGAAATGCGGGCCTTACGGTACCGGCCGTCCGGGGGGCCCGTTACGGCAGCAGGAGGGCGCCGAGCCGGCGTCTGGTGATCATGACACCGACCACGGCCATGACCACCAGGTAGGCGATATGGAGGAGGAGGGTCCAGGCGAAGATGCCCAGGTCAGCGGCGCGCACGAGGACCACTCCCTGGTAGAGCGGGGTGCAGCGGACGACGGCCTGGAGCCAACCCGGGTAGACCGTGAGCGGATAGAAGGTGGCGGAGAACAAGAAGAGAGGGATGAAGGCGAGCGAGACCATGTCGAAGTCCTGCCAGGTCCGCATATAGGTGGTGCCGGCCATGCCGGCTGAGGCGAAGGCCAGGCTGATGAGGATGGCGGCCGGCCAGCACAACACCGCCCACGGCGTGACGATGTACCCCAGGATCGCCATGATGGCCAGGAAGGCCCCCGAGTAGAGGGCACCCCGCAGCACGCACCAGCTGAGCTCGCCCAGCGCCACGTCGCTGACCCCCAGGGGCGTCGACAGCATGGCGTCATAGGTCTTGGCGATCTTGAGCTTGAAGAAGACGAGGAAGGTCGAATCGAGCATGGCGCCGTTCATGGCCGACGATGCCAAGAGCCCGGGCGCCACGAACGCCGTGTACGGAATTTCGCGGCCGTCCACGTTGATCGGCCCGACCAGGTGCGACAATCCGACCCCGATGGACAGCAAGTAGAAGAGCGGCTCGAAGAACCCCGAGAGGATGAAGATCCAAGAGCGGCGGTAGACCAAAATGTTGCGCTCGAGCACACGGGACGCGTGACGCCCGCCCAGGAGGGCGAGGGGCGTGATGCGGGCTGCCACTCCGGGAGACCGCTGGTCGATGGTGGCGTTGGAACCGCTCGACGTGGTGGTCATGACCTCACACGACCAGCCGCTTGGCAAAGGTACGTCGTCCCGCGGCATAGCCCACGCCGAGGAGCGCGGCGAGGTAGGCGGCATGGCCGAGGTCGGCCCAGCTGACCTGGCCGAGCGTCAGATCGCGACACAACGCCACCCCGTGGTAGAGGGGCAAGCAGTAGGCGACCACCTCGAGCCACGTCGGCAACTGCGAGACGGGGAAGAAGGTTCCCGAGAAGAGGAACATCGGGATGATGGCGAACCGGTACAAGGTCGAGAAGGAGGAGTCCTTGTCCTGGGTCGCGGCGAACGCGCTGACCGGTCCGGCGAACGCCATCCCCGTCAGGACGGCGGCGGGGAGCGCCAGGACGGCCCACGGCGAGTAGACGACCCCGAACATGGCCATCACCGAGAGGTAGATGGTGGACACAATGGCCAGGCGGGCGGCAATCCACGCCAGGTGTCCGAGCAGGACGTCGTAGACGCTCAATGGCCCCGCCAGCTGGGCGAAGTAGGTGCGCACCCACTTGATGGCACCCATGACCGGGTAGGTCGCGTCGTTCGTGCCGATCTGCATGCACGTGCCGGCCAGGAGCCCTGGGGCCAAGAACGCGACGTAGCTCACGCCGTCGACGCCGTGCGAGTGCTTGTCGATCAGCGAGCCGAGGGCGACGCCCATGGCCGCCAGGTACAGCACCGGGATGAGAAAGCTGGTTACTACCGAACTGCGCCAGGTCCGCTTGTACTGGTAGCCCCAGTAGCGCGCCGCCCGCAGCCACATCGGCGTGGCGAAGCGGCGTGGCGTCACCACGTCGCCGTGACCGAAGAGCGCGGCGCTCCCCGGTGTTGCTGCGTCACTCACGGCCGTCATCGGATCAGTCGACCAGGGAGCGCCCGGTGAGGCGGAGGAACACATCCTCGAGCGTCGAGCGGCGTACGAGCGTGGCCCGGGCCACGTGGCCCATGCGGGCGACCTCCGCCAGCGCGGCGTCGCCATCGTCGGTATAGAGGAGGATCCGATCGGGCAACACCTCTTGACGTTCCGCCAAGTTCGCCAACGACGGGGCCACCTCTTCGTGCTGACCGGGCGCGAACCGCAGCTCGACGACCTCTTTGGTCGAATAGGTCTCGATCAACTGGCGTGGCGAACCCTCGGCGGCGAAGCGGCCCTTGTCCATCACGACGAGGCGGTCGCAGAGCTGCTCGGCCTCATCCATGTAGTGCGTGGTGATGACCAGCGTCACCCCGTCCTGCTTCAAGCGGTAGAGGCGGTCCCACAGGAGGTGACGGGCCTGCGGGTCGAGGCCTGTCGTGGGCTCGTCGAGAATGAGGAGATCCGGATCGGAGATGAGGGCCCGCGCAATGGTGAGGCGCCGCTTCATCCCACCCGACAACGGATCGACGCGATCGTTGGCCCGCTCGGTCAACTGGGCGAAGTCGAGCAGTTGCTCGGCCCGCTGGCGGATCACCTTCTTGGGCATATCGAAGTAGCGGCCGTAAATCATGAGGTTGTCGAGCACGGTGAGTTCGAGGTCCAGCGAGTCCTCCTGGGGCACCAGACCCATCCGTGATCGGATCCGCGGGCCGTCCTTGGCCGGATCCATCCCCAACACCCGGAGCGTGCCCCCGCTGAGCGGGCTGATGCACGAGATCATCCGCATGGTGGACGTCTTTCCGGCGCCGTTGGGTCCGAGGAAGCCGAACGACTCACCCTTGGCGATGCTGAAGTCGACGCCATCGACCGCGACGAAATCGCCGAAGCGCTTCACGAGCCCGTGCGCCTCCACCATGGGAGAGGCCGCCGCTCCGGCGGCCGGCGTGCCCGTCCCCGTCGATTCCGAACCGGGGACGTCAGTCATCGGCGAGGAATGTGACGTCATTGTCAGGGAACGATACCGTGCCGCCCACGGGCCCAACGCAAGCGGGAGGACGCGCCCATGACGGGGAGAGAACCGGGACGAGCGTTCCCACCAGGGTTCACATGGGGCACGGCGACGGCGGCCCACCAGATTGAGGGAGGGAACTCCAACAACGACTGGTGGGCCTTCGAGCACCGCCCTGGCTCGGGCTGCGCCGAGCCCTCCGGCGACTGCTGCGACTCGTGGGACCGTTGGGAAGAGGACGCGGACCTTGTCGCCGCGCTCGGGTTCGACGACTACCGCTTCTCGGTGGAATGGAGTCGCATTGAGCCCGCCGAAGGCGAGTTCTCACTGGCGGCACTGGCGCACTACCGGCGCCAGTGCCTCGGGCTCCGCCAGCGGGGCGTGGACCCGGTGGTGACGTTCCACCACTTCACGACGCCCCGGTGGCTGACGGCCCAGGGCGGCTGGGAGACCGATCTGGCCGTCGAGCGCTTCGGCCGCTTCTGCGGTGTCGTGACCGAGGCGCTGGGCGATGTGATGGCCCGTGCCTGCACGGTCAACGAGCCCAACATCGTGGCCACCATGGGCTGGCACGCCGGCATGTTCCCCCCGGGCAAGAAGGACCTGGCGCTCTCCCGCACCGTGGCCGCCCGTTTCGCCGCGGCGCACCGCGTGGCGGTGGAGACGATTCGCGCCGGAGCACCGGGCGTCCCGGTCGGGCTGACTCTGTCCATGACCGACTACCAACTCGCACCCGGCGGTGAGGAGCAGCTCCAGAGCATCCGGCATCACGCCGAGGACGTGTTTCTCGACGCGACCGGAGGGGACGACTTCCTGGGGGTGCAGGTCTACACCCGGATGCTGATCGGTCCCGGCGGCTGGGCGGGTTACGAGGACGGCGTGCCCGTCCTCGACATGGGCTACGAGTACTACCCGGCCTCGCTCGGCAACTGCCTCCGGCGCGCCTGGGACTACACCGGTGGCTCTGTGCCTCTGCTGGTGACCGAGAACGGCATCGGCACCACGGACGACGGGCAGCGCATCGACTACGTGCGCCAGGCGCTGTCGGGTGTCCTGGACGCCCTGGCCGACGGGGTGGACGTGCGCGGCTATACGTACTGGTCGCTCCTCGACAACTTCGAGTGGGCCATGGGCTACCGGCCCAAGTTCGGCCTCGTGGGCGTCGACCGCGCCACGTTCGCCCGGACGCCCAAGCCGAGCGCCACGTGGCTGGCGGGCGTGGCCGCGGCCAACGCGCTCGACGCCTGAGGTCGACTCAGACGGCGGCCAGCTCCGTGTTGGCCACGATGGCATCGGTCATGGTGCCCCACAGGGGCTCGGGCAGGTCGTGGCCCATGCCGGGGAACGTGAGCAGCCTGGACCCGGGCACCGCGGCTGCCGTGGCGTGGCCGCCGCTCGGCGTGACGAGCGGATCGGCTTCCCCGTGCATCACGAGAAAGGGCATGTCGACACCGCGCAGCCCTTCGGTGCGATCGGGCGAGGCGAGAATGGCAGCCAGCTGCCGCACGGTGCCGTCGGGGCAGTACGAGCGGTCGTACGCCGCCGCGGCCCGCTCCCGCCGCACGCCCTCGTCGATCGGGTACCCGGGCGAGCCGATGGCGAGGCTCCCCTCCACGCTGGCCTGAATCGCTTCTTCCCGGCTGGTCGCCACCGGCCGCAGCAGAGCGGTGATCGCCTCACCGGTCGGCGCTCCGACGGCCCGGTCACCGGTGGTCGACATGATGGAACAGGCACTGAGGAAGAGCTCGGGGTGATTGATGACGAGGGCCTGCGTGATCATGCCGCCCAGGGAGGCGCCGACCACGTGCGCTTTGGCGATGCCCAAGGCAGCAAGGAGCGCAGCACCGTCGTCGGCCATGTCTTCGATCCGGTAGGGGGCCGACGAAAGGTCCGTGCCAGTGAAGAGGGCCATGATGTCGGGCACTCCATCGAACTTGGTGGACAGCCCACTGTCGCGGTTGTCGTACCGGATGACGAAGAAGCCGCGCTGGCGGAGCCCGTCGACAAAGCCGTCCGGCCACGTCGTGAGCTGGGCACCAAGCCCCATGACGAGGAGCAACGCCGGATCCGAGGGATCCCCCTCGGTGACGTACTCGATCTCAATCCCGTTGGCTTTGGCCTGTGGCACGGATGCTCCCTTCTGGCGGTGCAGTCGACGGCTGTCCTACCAGGCGCCGGTCACCTCGTGACCCCATCTGTGGGTGACGACGACCCGACCACGGCCGCGTCCCGGTGCCGGGCGCGGCGGAGGCGCGGTCCGAGCTCCAAGCCGACGATGGCGGACTGCACCGCCGCTGTACACGCCACGAAGAGCGGAAATGCCACCACGTCGAAGGTCCAATGATCCACCGTCAGCAAAAGGACGACCATGCTGATCAGGGCACCAATATAGGAATGCACGGTCTCGGTCTGCGGGTGGGTCCAACTCTTCATGAGGGTGGGCACGCCGGCCAAGAAGTCGGCTGCAATGGCGGCCGAGATCGCCAACACGCCGTTGCGGGTGACGAGCCACACCACCGTGCCGATCACCGACACCGCTCCGCAGGCGTAATCCATCCGTCGCACTTTCCACACGGCGGCGTCATTGTGGAACGACGCAATGAAGATCAGGAGGGGCATGAAGCCCACCATGAACGTGGGCAAGGCGCGCAGGCCGGCGCCCCCGTTGAGCGCCACCGCGGCCGCGAGGAGGGGCGCCACGGCCCACAGGAGCCACGTCACCCGATTGGGCTGGGTCGTTCCTCGCAGGGTGTCCCGGAGGTACACGACGGCGCCCGCGGCGCCGATTGCGGTACCGACGTAAATCCAATTCTCGTTGATCACCGTAGAACAGTCTGCTGTCTGGCGGTCCTGCCGTCATGCCCGCGGGCGATACCCCCTGGAAGGGGCCGGCCGCTAAGTTCAATCCGAAGACCTCCCGAAGGAGAAGCCCTGGTGCACGCTCAAGGACCGCAGCTGGGCGATTTCCATGGGTGAGCTCCTCGTCGTCGCCTTTCTCGGCGGGCTGATCACGGGGCTCTCCCCCTGCATCGTTCCTGTCATTCCCGTCGTCATGGCGGGCGGATCGGCCGGAACCAGCAAGTGGCGGCCCTACGTGATCATCGCCGGGTTGGTCGTGAGTTTCAGCATTTCCGTCCTCTTCGCCAGTTCGCTGCTCGGCTTCCTCCACCTGCCCCAGGATCTGTTGTTCTGGCTCGGCGTCGCCCTGCTGGGATTGCTGTCGGTGGGCCTGCTCATCCCGAGGATCGGCGAGGTCATTGAGCGACCCTTCGCCCGGCTGGGCGCCTCGCGCTACGCCAACGAAGGCGGCGGCTTCGTGCTGGGATTGAGTCTCGGCCTGGTCTTCGTGCCCTGTGCCGGACCGGTGCTGACGGCGATATCCGTGGCGGCCGCGCACCATCACGTGGGGGCATCCTCGCTCTTCGTGACGCTGTTCTACGCGTTGGGCGTCACCATTCCGCTCCTCGTGCTGGCCGTGGTCGCCCAACGCGCCACGACATCCTGGTCGTCGCTGCGCAGCCACCTCCCCACTGTCCGCAAGGTGGCCGGCGTCGTGCTGGGTGTGGCCACGCTGGCCATTGCGTTCAACTGGCTCGGCGCCCTGCAGCGGGACGTGCCCGGTTACACCAGCGCCTTGGAGGATCACATTGAGTCGACCGGCTCCGCTTGCACGCAGCTGCAACACCTGAGCGGCGAGCACCAGAACCAGTTCGCCGCGGCCAATGCCCGTCTCGAAGGCAAGAAGGCCACGTGCGCCGCGACCGACCAGGGCAATTCGCAGAGCGGTCATCTGGTGGCGGGAGCGACGACCACCACGACGACCACTGCCCCGTCCACGGGCGCCGCGTCGCCGAAGAAAACACCGGTCTTCATGGCCAACAAGACAAACCTGCCCAATCTGGGCCGGGCCCCGAACTTCACCGGTATCACGGCGTGGTTCAACACCCCCGGGAACTTGCCGCTCTCGCTCAGCGAACTGCGCGGCAAGGTCGTGCTGGTGGACTTCTGGACCTACTCGTGCATCAACTGTCAGCGTGCGCTGCCCCACGTGGAGGGTTGGTACAACGACTACAAGAAGGACGGCTTGGTCGTGGTGGGCGTGTCGGCACCCGAATTCGCCTTCGAGCACGTGGTCTCCAACGTCGAGAGCGCCGCCGGCAACCTCGGGATCGACTACCCGGTCGCGGTGGACGACAACCTGGCGACGTGGGATGCCTACAACAACGAGTACTGGCCCGCGGAATACCTCATCGACCCGACAGGAACCGTGCGCGCCTATGACTTCGGAGAGGGCGGCTACGGCACCATGGAGAACAACATCAGGATGCTGCTCTCCGCCAACGGGGTCAGCGACCTCCCGGCCCGGACCGATGTGCCGGACAAGACGCCGACGAACGACATCACGCCGGAAAGCTATGTGGGCGACGAGCGCTTGGACAACGCAGTCGGGACCGCCGTTGTGCCCGACAAGGCCATCGTCTATCACCCGCCGTCCACCATCCCCGCCAACAGCATCGCCTTCGGTGGGACCTGGACCGTCCACAACGAAGAGGCAACCGCTGGGAGCGACGCCACATTGGGGCTGCAATTCACGGCGGACGACGTCTACCTCGTCATGAGCGGAGAGGGCACGGTCGGCGTGTCCTACAACGGAAGGCACGTGGCCACAGTGCCGGTCTCGGGTATCCCCAAGCTCTACACCCTGTTCTCCGGAACCGTGCTGCAAACGGGCACATTGACCTTGACCATGTCGCCTGGCGTCGAGGCCTACGACTTCACATTCGGGTAACACCTGCGCAGACGTGCGTCTCGGTTGGCTGCCACCTCATGTGGGTATGGACGACGCAACGACACAAAAGAGGAGGCAGGCCAAATGGGACTCGAAGACAAGGCACACAACACCGCGGACACCGCGAAGGGCAAAGCCAAGGATGTGGTCGGCCGCGTGACAGGCAACAAGGATCTGGAGAGCGAAGGCAAGAAAGACCAGGTCGTGGGCAACCTCAAGCAGGCGGGCGAGAAGGTAAAGGATGCCGTGAGCAGCGCCGTCTCTCACGACAAGAATTAGGCAACCACCTGAGAGCGCACGACCGGGCGGCGACCCCGCCCGGTCGTGGAGGCTCACGCATCAGTTGATGGAGCGCTCCTTGCCGGCCCAGTAGGGAGCGCGCAACTCACGTTTGAGAATCTTGCCCGATGGGTTGCGCGGCAGCGTTGCCACGGCATCGACCGACGTCGGGCACTTGTAGTGCGCCAGCGTGGCGCGGCAGTGCGCCATGACCGCGCCTTCGTCCAACGTTTCTCCCGGGCCGAGAACGACGATCGCTTTGACCGTCTCTCCCCACTTCGGATCCGGAACTCCGATGACAGCGGCGTCGACGATGGCCGGATACGAGAGCAGGACATTCTCGACCTCGGCCGGGTAGATGTTCTCACCCCCGCTGACGACCATGTCCTTGATCCGATCATGCAGGTACAGGTACCCGTCCGCGTCGAAGTACCCGGCGTCACCGGTCTTGAGCCAGCCGTCGGCGTCAATGGTCGCGGCGGTTTCGTCGGGCTTCCGCCAGTAGCCCGACATGTTGTACGGGGACCGCGTCCAGATCTCCCCCACCGCTCCGGGGAGCGCGTCCTCGCCGCTGTCGGGATCGACCACCCGCAAGGCGACCGACCGGTGCGGCTTTCCGGCCGAGCGCAGGAGCCCGCGCCGCGGCCCGTCCGGATCATGATCCTCGGAGGAGAGCGCGGTGATGGCACCCGTGGTCTCGGTCATGCCGTAGACCTGGCAGAAGGCACAGCCGAACGTATGCATGCACTTGACCAGGACATCTTCGGCTATGGGGGACGCTCCGTAGAAGATCACCCGCAGGCTGGAGAGGTCGGTGGCGGCCAGAGAGGGAGTGGCCAGGAGCAGCATCAGGACGGCCGGCACGACGAACATTTCGGTGATCCGCTCGGCGGAAATCAGATGGAGGAGGACGTGCGGATCGACATCACGCAGAATGACCGAGCGCCCGCCCCGTGACATGCCACAGAGCGCCCAGCCCGCGCCCCCGATGTGGAAGAGCGGCATGGCGACCAGGCTGACGGTGTCGTCGGCAATGTGGAAGGTGCTGCTGGCTTCGGAAATCGCGGTCGACAGGTTGGCATTGGTGAGCATCGCCCCCTTGGGCAGCCCGGTGGTCCCCGATGTGTAGAGCTGCATGCTCACCTCGTCGGGCCCTCCCACGTACCCGGGGTCCTCGGTGGGCGTGCCATCGACCCACGCGGCAAAGGACTCAATGCGTGTGTCCGTTGCGGCTGCGGTGTCGTCACCGATGACCACAATCCGGCGCACCGCGGGCAAGCCGCTCGGCATGTCCGCCAGAGCCGGCAGATAGTCGGCGTGGATCGCCAGCACCGGGGCGGCCGAATCATCAATGATGGCGGCCATTTCCGGGGGAGCCAAGCGCCAGTTGACCGCAACGTTCACCGCGCCGATGAGCGAGCCGCCGAACAAGAAGTCGAAGTACGCAATGCCGTTGCGGTCGAGAAAAGCAATCCGGTCACCGGCACCGAGGCCCTCACGCGTTGCCGCCTGCGCCACGCGACATGCAACATCGAACTGTTGCGCCCACGTTCGACGCTCCGCACCTTGCACCAGCATTTCGTCTTCCGCTTGCTGGCCGGACAGGTGGCGGATCAGTCCCGCCACCGTGTAGCGGTCCCGTGCAGTGACGATGACGTTCGATGCCACCCTGACCTCCTCGTCGCGACCGTGTCGGCACGGGACCCTACGCGGCGTCACGACGGCCCGGCGGGGGGTCGGGACCCAATTTCGGCATCTTGCGCGATCTGCGTAACTACTGGTCAGGCGCATATTCAGGAAATTAACGGCCTTTTTATGGCTCTTATTGACCCAAATGCGGTCCTGCGACCAGGGACTTTGTGATTTCTGTCACAAAGGATTCGCATAAACTCCCAGTTCAGAGACCTGAAATGGCCCATGAATACCGGTTCGAGGAGCCACCCTGTAGATTGCTACCCAGTAATCCGGAACGGCCTTTCGGATGCATGCGATGAGTGGAGATTTCGCTGCATACCGCAAGTAGCTGGTCGAACTGGACTTTTCCGACAAACCGACATCTCGACGCGTCTGCCTGCAGGCCGGCCGGGACAGTGAATTGAGGACGAGACCCAGGACTAATCCAGGGGCTGTACACAACCGGCCGCACACCCTGCGGCACCAAGCCAGAACGGACGACGCCTTCCCGCTCGCCGTTCGGGGCGCGAATGCAATGGCCGGAGCCCGCCTACACCGAGCAGAGCCTGGCGCGCCGTGCGCGCCCGACGAAGGGAGGTGCCGTGCGGATCCGCATTGCACTAGGGACGGCAGCAGCCGTCATAGCTGTACCCGCGATCTTTTTCGCGTTCTTCAGCAGTAGCTCCGCAGCTTCGGCGCGGCTG
>Ga0302279_10001130_pt1 | contig 38784 bp, 32 predicted proteins | sample III_Bog_N3_3_FD_194541 | JGI IMG/M metagenome (GOLD analysis project Ga0302279, IMG submission 194541) | Peat permafrost microbial communities from Stordalen Mire near Abisko, Sweden - III_Bog_N3_3 | ecosystem: Environmental > Terrestrial > Soil > Wetlands > Peat | place: Sweden: Abisko...
GATGCCGGTGCTCGGACAATCGGGGTCATGGTCGGGGCGGCACGGCACCCATGTCGCGGACCGTGCCGGCGTCGGTCCGACGATGACGGTCCCAACGGAGCCGGTCGGTAGCCCGCTGCGCGCCGCTTGCAGCTTTTCGTCCACGTGGAGAACACCCCGCCCGTGAGCCTGACTGCTCCCACCCGGCACCCGCGCACCTCGGCCACCGGCCGGGAGCGGGTGGTGGCCCTCGACGGGCTGCGGGCCTTCGCCCTGCTGATCATCATGGGCTACCACTTCGGCGTGGCCCACTTCGGGGGCGGGTTCTTCAGCCTGGACATCTTCTACGTCCTGTCCGGCTACCTGATCACCGGCCTGCTGCTCGGCGAGTGGGCCCGGTCGGCCCGGATCCGGCTCGGGGCGTTCTGGGCCCGGCGGGCCCGGCGCCTGCTGCCCGCCCTGTGTGTGGTGCTGGTGGTGGTGACCCTGGTCATCCGCTTCACCTACCCGGCCGGCCTCTACCCGGACCTGCGCATGGCCGACCTGTCGGCGCTCTTCTACTTCTCCAACTGGTGGCAGATCGCCGCATCGGGCAACTACTTCGTGGCCACGGGGGCCATCAGCCCGCTCACCCACACCTGGAGCCTGGCCGTCGAGGAGCAGTTCTACCTGGTGTGGCCGCTGGTGGTCCTGGCCGTGCTGCACCTGGCCCGGCGGTTCGGCAAGGAAACCGACCGGGGGGTCGAGCTCCTGTTGGGGGTGTCCCTCGTCGGGGTGGTGGCCTCGGCGGCCGAGATGGCCTGGCTCTACCATCCCGGGGCCAACATCACCCGGCTCTACTTCGGCACCGACACCCACGCCCAGTCGATCCTGGTCGGCTCGGTGCTGGCCTGCGCCCTGACCCTGGTCCAGCGCCACCGGGGGCTGGTGGGCATGGCCCCGACGGCTGCTTCCCGTGGGGCGAAGGTGGCCCTGACGGTGGTGGGGCTGGCCGGGGTGGTCGGCACCCTCACGCTCACCGCCACCTTGTCGGGCACCAGCGCCCTCGCCTACCGGGGCGGCTTCCTGCTCTCGGCCCTGTCGGCCGCCGCCATCGTGTGCGGGGCGGTGTGCGTCACCTCTGGCCCCCTCGCCCGGTGCCTGTCGGTGCGGCCCATGGTGTGGATGGGCACCGTCTCCTACGGCGCCTACCTGTGGCACTTCCCGGTCTTCATCGAGCTCGACGCCGCCCGGACCGGCCTGGGCGGTGTCGGACTGCTGGCCGTGCGGGTGGCGGCCACCTTCACCCTGGCCGCCCTCAGCTACTACCTGGTCGAGCGCCCGGTCATGGAGGGCGTGTTCTGGCGCTCGCTGAAGGCCGCCGGCCCGGCCCTGGCCGCCCTGGGCGCCACCGTCGTGGTGGTGGTGGCCGGCACCGTGGCCCCGACCGTGGCCGCGGCGCCGGTCCGGACGGCCGACCGGATCCCGATCGGCGAACGCCAGGCCCTCGACGCCGCCGACGCCTTCACGTCCGACCCGATCCGGTTCCTCCTGGTGGGGGACTCGCTGGCCGTCACCACCGGGCTCGGCCTGGTGCGCGGCAGCGTGGACGGCTTCGGGGTGCGGGTCATCAACCGGGGTGTGCTCGGCTGCGACCTCGATGACCTCGACGCCGTGTCGTCGGGCCAGACCGACATCCCGGTGTCGGACTGCCGTCAGTGGCGGACGCTGTGGGCCGCCGAGGTGGCCCGCTACCACCCCGAGGTGGTCGGGTTCCTGGCCGGACGGTGGGACATCACCGACCATCTCCTCGACGGCAGGGTGGTCTCCATCGACCAGCCGGCGTGGAACCGCCACCTCGAGGAGGAGATGGACCAGGTGGTGGGCGTTCTGTCGGCCGGCGGGGCCAAGGTGGTGCTGTTCACCATGCCCTACATCGACCCTCCCCAGGAGGCTCCCGACGGGTCCCTCTATCCCGAGAACCGGAACTCGCGGGTCGACGAGTACAACGCCATCCTGGACCGGGTGGCGGCCCGCCACCCCGCAGAGGTCACCGTCGTCGACCTCAACAGGATCCTGGACCCCGCCGGCCACTTCCAGACCGTGGTGGACGGGGTGACGGTGCGGTGGGCGGACGGGATCCACGTCACCCGGGCCGGTGGCCAGTGGATCGAGCCCTTCGTGCTGCCGACGGTCGCTCAGCTCGGCCTCGAGGCCCGGGCGGCCGGCCGCACCTGACCGGACCGGTCAGCAGGTGGTGGCGGCGAGCTCGCGGTCGAGGAGCCGGGTGAGGCGCGACTCGAGGTGGACCTCGTAGGCGAGGAGGCTGTCGAGCTCGGCGATGGGTGCGGCCTGGGCCGTGCCCCGCAGGGAGCGCAGCTGGCGTTCGGCGTCGTGGCGTCGGGCGCGGCTGCGCTCGATGGCGGTGCGGACATGTGGTTCGTGTGTCATCTACTTCACTTCTCTGTGTCGTGGTTTCTGTGGCGCCCGGTGTGCCGGACATTCCGGCCGGTCGGGCCCGTGGTCGTGAGCCCGCCCCCGTGCCCGCAGCACAGCTGCGTCGCACCGGTGGTCCGGCTCGTGGCCAGCACGGCATCAGGGTGGACACCGGTCGGCGGTGGCCGCTGTCGCCGCATCGGGGATCCGGTGCGGACGAGGAGCACGGGTCCGGCGTCGCAGCTACTCGTAGCTCGCGACCGCGCGTTCCGCATGCGTCATGCGTACTGCTCGGAGACCATGGTACACCCCGGCGGTCCCGTGCCGACCGTCGAGGGCCCTACGGGACGGTCGGCGCCGTCCGCCGCCCCCACAGGGCCCGCACCACAGCGGTGACCACCACCACGGCGAGCACGGTCGGCACCGGCCCGAGTTCGGCGCGGAACCGCTCGTTCTCCCCGATCTCGATCAGGGACGTGGTGACGAAGGCGTAGGTCGTCGTGCACCAGAGCACGGCGAGCGTCCCGGCCAGGGCCGGGTCGCTCCGGCGTCGACGCCAGACCAGGAACGGGACCCCGAGCACGGCCAGCGCGTAGACGGCCATGGTCTGGCCCGACAGCCAGCCCGGCCGGTGCCAGCCGCGGGAGAACACGACGAACCCGGGGGCGGGGTCCTGGGTCGGCTGCCATTCGACGACCCGGTCGTACAGGCGGGCGTAGCTCCGGACCGGGGGCCAGTTCACCGAGTCGGTGAAGTTCTGATCGGTCCCCACCATCCACACCCCGACCGAGTTGAGTACGTCGTCGGCGTACTCGTGGGGGTGGGCCCGGATCCACACCAGGTCGTCGTGGAGGTACAGCGCCGAGACGGCGACGTACAGCGGGTTGTTGAAGTTGGTGGAGCCGTTCGCCTTGTGCAGCTCGCCGACGGCGACGACCGGACTCGGCACGGCGCGCACGTAGTGCGGCGAGTAGACCTCGGGACCGGCGAACGGCGGGACCGATGCCACCGCGTTCATCCGACCCTGGCGCTGCAGCTCGGCCACCTGGGCGGCCGGGGCCCGGTAGAGGACCGACCGGCCGAGGTTCATGCCCAGCCAGCTGCTGGTCGTGGTGGTGCCGGTCTGCACGTAGTCCTTGACCGTCCAGGTGGCCACCAGCACCAGGGGCACGGCGGCCGCCACCAGCACGGTCCGCCACTCCGTCCGCAGCACCACGGCCACGATGGCCCCGGCCAGGAGGAACCACTCGAGCTGGTAGGTGCTGTTGAGCAGGACGATCGCCCCGTAGGCGCTGAAGAACCCGACCCCGAAACGTAGCCGCGACGTGCGGAGGAACCGGATGAGGCACCACGCCCCGACGGTGCCGAAGGCGGCCGTCGGATAGGCGTAATTGAGCCAGTTCTCGTAGAGCACGTAGGAGGGGGAGGCCACCACCGCCACCAGGGTGACCCCGAGTGCGGCCCACCGGGGGACCCGCAGCTCGACCAGCAGGGCGTAGGCGGCCAGGACCATGGCCAGCCCGAGCACCAGGGCGCACGCCACCTCGACCGGGGCCCGCAGCCCGTCCGGAAGCTTCAGCAGCATCCCGGCGTAGAGGTTGAACAGGGGCGGCTGCATGTTCAGGTGCCACACGCTCACCAGGAGGTGGTGCTGGAGCAGATGGACGTCGAGCAGCTGCCACATGTCCGTGAGCGGTGTTCCCCGGATGACGCTGGCGTCGTAGCGGACACCGGCGACGGCGGCGGCGGTGCGCGACAGGGCCCAGGCGACCACCAGCACGGCCACCGGGACACCCGGGTGGGCGTCGAGTCCCCGGATCGTCGTCGCCCCGGCGGCGGTGGCGCCGCCGCCGGCGTCCGACCCGACGGCCGAGGTGGCCGGATCGCCCGTGGACCCCGGGTCCCGGACCACAGCCGTGGCTGCGCCCGGCTCGGTGACGGGGGGACCCGAGACGGTCATCGACTGCACTGTAGTGAGCGGGGGAGGCCCGTCACGGCCCGGGCGCCGACGACGCCGCCAGGACGCAGGCGCCGGCCCGGCCGGGATCGACGGCCGCGGCCGGGGCGGTGGTGCACCGGGCGAACGCCTCCGGGGTGATGGCCACGGCCGCCGGGATCCGGATCGGGACCGTCCACACCCAGGCATCGGCCCGGTCGACGGGGGCGCTCGCCAGGGCGGCGGCCACGTAGGCCACCGCGGTGGGCACCGACCGGCCCCGCAGCGCCGGCGGCCAGCCCCGCTCGGAGGGGATCACGATCGTGGTCACGCCCCAGTCGTGCAGCGCCCGGCGCAGGCGGGCGGACTGGTCCGGCGCACCCGTCGGCAGCGGCAGGAACCCGTCGGACAGGTTGACCAGGTCCCGGCCGGCGCGTGCGTCGGACCGCTGGGCGGCGGTCGGGTGGGTCGGGGGGTCGGGGGTGATGCTGCCCCCACCCACCAGGGAGTACCGGAGCCCGCCGACCGCCTGCCACGTCATGGGGGCGCGGAGGCCCGACGAGGCGAAGGGGTAGGTGAGCACGACGTCGGTGGTCGGCACCCGGGTGCCGACGGTGGCGAACCAGGCGGGCACGTCGAGGGAGCGGACGGTGAAGGGGAGCTGTTCCCGGGCGGCGATCGGCACCAGGGCGAGGGCGGCCAGGCCCAGTGCGGCCAGGGTCGACGGACGGGGTCGGGCGTCGGGCCGACGGCCGGGCCACCGCAGGCCCGACCCGTGCGCCCGGTCCACGATCACGCCGAGCATCACGGCGGCGAACAGGTCGGCCACGCCGGCCAGGCGGTCGGGGACGATGTTGGCGAGCACCGGGACCCGGTCGAACAGCCGCCACGGCCACGCCGACGCCCCCAGCGAGAGCGCCTCGAGCACCACCAGCAGCGCGGCGCAGAACCACAGCCGTCCGTCCCGGTGGAACCAGGCCAGTCCGATGACCAGGGTGGCGACCATGCCCAGGCCCAGGTAGCCGAGGAGGAGCGGATGGGCGCCGAAGTAGCCGTACGTCTCGAGCACGGCGTTGGGGCCCCGGTCGTGCGGGCCGGCCGGCAGGAGGATCGACCGCCACGCGCTGCCGAAGTACTGCACGTCCGGCCAGACACGGTGGGGGAGCGCTCTCGGGCCGGCCGCCGCGTACCAGGCCGGATAGGCGAGGAGCACGGCACCGGAACCCGTGGCCACCGCCAGCCCCGTCGCGCCGTGGCGCCACCGGGCGGCCACCGCGGCACGGTCGCGGACCAGCCCGACCGCCACCAGCAGGGCGGTCCCGAGGGCCGCGGCCAGTGCGCACATGGCCAGGACCTCTGCGCTCACGAAGAACTGCACCGCACCGAGACCACCCACGGCCAGGCCCCACGGCCAGGCCCGTCCCCGCTGGCGGACCAGGAGCTCGTCCAGGCACAGGACGAGGAGCGGGGGGACGACGAGGGTGGCGAACTCGACGTGCTCGAGCGCCAGGTTCTCGAGCACGAACGGCGAGAACCCGTAGCACAGCCCGGCCACGAAGGCGGCCGGTTGCCAGGTCGTCCACCGCAGCAGCAGGCCCCGGGCCGACAGTGCGCCGGCCACCGGGGCCAGGGTGGCGGCCACGTTGAGCGAGGCCACCGGCCCGGCGATCCAGGTCAGGGGGACCAGCGGCAGGCTGATGGCCAGGAAGCTGGTGTTGGCCGGCAGGTTGATCCCGTAGGGGTGGAGCGCCCGGGTGGAGAAGAAGAGGGAGTCGCCGTGGTGGAGGGCGTAGGCCGGCCACGACATGAACCAGGTGAGGATCGACGTGTCCCCGCACCCACAGGTGGCCGTCGTCGTCGGATGGCCGCTCCAGACGCCCCACCACAGGGCGACGGCCAGGACGAGGTAGGCAGCGGCGGCCAGGCCGTGGGCCGCCCAGCGGCTCCGGGGCAGGCGCATCCGCGCAATGTAGTCCGGTGGGCCGCCGGACCCGGGCCGCCGGCCACCTGGGATACCGTGCGTCGTCGCCCGGCGCCCGCACCGCCCGTTGGGTCGAGGGCGGCCGTCGAGGACAAAACGCCATGACCACCGCCGCAACCGGACCACGCACCGCGGACGCCGCCCCCGACCCGGGGCCGGACCTCGCCCGCCCCCGCTTCCGTGCTGACGCCCTCGGGTCACGGCCCTCGGCCACCGGGTCCACGCGCATCCTGGGCCTGGACGGGCTGCGGGCGGTGGCGGTGGCGCTGGTCCTCGGGTTCCACTTCGGGGTCCGGTGGCTGGGCGGCGGTTTCGTCGGCGTCGACGTCTTCTTCGTCCTGTCGGGCTACCTGATCACCGGCCTGCTGCTGTCCGAGTTCGCCCGTCGCGACCGCATCGGCCTCGGCGCGTTCTGGCTCCGACGGGCCCGGCGCCTGCTCCCGGCCCTGCTGCTCGTGGTGGTGGCGGTCATCGTGATGGTCCGGTTCGCCGAGCCGGCCGGCGCGTTCCCCGACATGCGGTCCGCGTCGCTGGCCGCGCTGTTCTATCTGTCCAACTGGTGGCAGATCGGTGCCAGCGGCAACTACTTCGCGGCCACCGGTGCGGTGTCCCCGTTGACCCATACGTGGTCGCTGGCCGTCGAGGAGCAGTTCTACCTGGTGTGGCCGCTCGTGGTCCTCGCCGTCCTCCACTGGTCGTCGGGCTTCGTGCGCGGCGTCCGCACCGTGCTGGCCGTCGCCGTGGTGGGTGTCGTGGCCTCGGCCACCGAGATGGCCCTGCTCTTCCGGCCCGGCGCCAACGCCACCCGCGTCTACTTCGGTACCGACACCCATGCCCAGTCGGTACTGGTGGGCGCGGCGCTGGCCTGTGTGCTCACGCTGATCGAGCGACGCCGCGGGCTCGCCGGGATGGACCCCGAGGCGCGGACGCCGGTCGCCCGACGGTGGCTGACCGCCGGGGGCGTGACCGGCCTGGTCGTCCTCGTCCTGGCCGCCCGGGTCCTGAGCGGATCGTCGTCGCTCACCTACCGGGGCGGCTTCGTCATCGTGTCGCTGGCCGCCGCCGCCGTCGTGGTGGCCGTGGTGACCGTGCCGCACGGCGGACCGTCCCGGGTGCTGTCGATGCGGGCCCTGGTGTGGCTCGGGACGATCTCCTACGGCATCTACCTCTGGCACTTCCCGGTGTTCGTCTACCTCGACGCCGGCCGGACCGGGACACGCGGGCCGCTCCTCCTCGCCGTGCGCACCGTCGCCACCGTCGCCGTGGCGGCCGCCAGCTTCTACCTGGTCGAGCGGCCGGTCATCGAGGGCCGGTTCTGGCGCTCGACCCGCGCCGCCGCCCCGGCGCTGGTGGCCCTGGCGGTCACCGTGGCCATCGTGGTGGCGGGCACGACGGCCGGGGCCACCGCCGCCTCGCCCGGCGGGGGTGCCGGTCTGGTCGGGGCGCCGGCCACCGCGGCCGAGTGGCAGGCCGTGCACCTGACCAGCTTCGGCGGGGCGGACGGGCGGTTGAAGGTGCTTGTCGTCGGCGACTCGCTGGCCCTGACCGTCGCCGTCGGCATGGCTCCCTACGCCCGTTCCTACGGGATCGACCTCGGCGGCCGGTCGCACACGGGCTGTGGCGTGGCCGTCGTCCTCCCGCTCGCCGACCACGGAGTGGTGGGCGACCCGTTCGGCAACTGTCCGACCTGGCCGACCTGGTGGGCCGACGACGTGGCGGAGCTGCACCCCCAGGTGGTGGCCCTGGTGACCGGGTTCTGGGAGGTGGTGGACCGCTGGTACCAGGGCCGGTGGCAGCACCTCGGCGACCCCGCCTTCGACGCCTACGAGACCGCACAGCTGGAGCGGGCGGTAAGCATCCTGTCGTCGGGTGGGGCGAAGGTGGCGCTGTTCACGGCGCCCTACTTCCGCACCGGCGAGCAGCCCGACGGCGATCCGTGGCCCCAGGACGCCACGGCCCGGGTGGACCGCCTGAACCAGCTCCTGGTCCAGGTGGCGGCCCGGCATCCCGGCACGGTCACGGTCATCCCGCTCCATGCGCTCCTCGACCCGGGAGGCCGGTTCACGTGGACGATCGGGGGCAAGGTGGTGCGCCAGGGCGACGGGGTGCACACCACACTGGCCGGGGGCGCCTACCTGGCCCCCCGGATCCTGCCCCTGCTGGCCGCGCTCGGGCCGCAACGCTGAGCCGACCACCGCGCTGACCAGGGAGTTCCTTCCCCCGGTGTATTAGTTAGCGAAACTAACTATACTGGTGGCATGACCAGCACGATCGGGACCGACGAGACGGACGGCAGGACCGGTGCCGACTCCGACGAGGCGGCGCTGGCCGCCCGGCTGCGCCTCGCCGTCACCCGGCTCCACCGGTGCCTGCGGCAGCAGGCCGACGCCGGGCTGACCCCGTCGCAGGCCTCGGCCCTGGCCGGGGTGGAGCAGCTGGGTTCGCCGACGCTCGGTGCGCTGGCCTCCCGCGAGTCGGTGCAGCCGCCGTCGATGACACGGATCATCGGCGCCCTCGAGGAGCTCGGGTACGTGACCCGGGTCGTCGACGCCTCCGATCGTCGGGCGGTCCGCATCACCATCACACCGTCGGGTGAGGCCGTGCTCCGCCACAACCGGTCGCTCAAGAACGCGTTCCTGGCCGAGCGGGTCGCTGCGCTCGACGAGACCGAGCGCGCCGCACTCGGTGACCTGGCCGCGCTGCTCGAGCGCCTCGTGGACCGGGACGACAGCCTCGTGGACCGGGACGACAGATGAGCGCCATGCGGGTGGCCGCCCATCAGACGTTCAGCTCGCTGCGGATCCGCAACTTCCGGCTGTACTTCATCGCCCAGCTCATCTCGGTGTCCGGCACCTGGATGCAGTCGGTGGCCCAGGCCTGGCTGGTCCTGCACCTCACCGGCAGCGGTGTCGACCTCGGCATCGTGGTCGGGCTCCAATTCCTGCCCATGCTGCTGCTCGGCCCGTTCGGCGGGCTGGTGGCCGACCGCACCAACAAGCGCCGCCTCCTCTTCGTCACCCAATCGGCCGGCGGGCTGCTGGCCCTGGTGCTCGGCATCCTGGTGGTGACCGACACCGTCGTGCTGTGGCAGGTCTACCTGCTGGCGCTGATGCTGGGCGTGGTCAACCTCTTCGACAACCCGGCCCGCCAGACGTTCATGATGGAGATGGTCGGCCGTGACGACCTGCCCAACGCGGTCAGCCTCAACACCGTGGTGATGAACGCGTCACGGGTCGTCGGTCCGGCCATCGGCGGTGTCATCATCACCGTCTTCGGCCTCGGCATCTGCTTCTTCGTCAACGCCGCGTCCTACGTGGCGGTCATCATCGGCCTGGCCATGATGCGCGTCGTCGAGCTCCACCGGACCGAGCCGGTGGAACGGGCCAAGGGCCAGGTCCGCGACGGGTTCCGCTACGTGTGGCGGACGCCGGCGCTGCGCAACGTCCTGCTGGCCGTGGCCCTCATCGGGATCTTCGCCTACAACTTCACCGTCACCCTGGCCCTGTTGGCCAAGGTCACCTTCCACGGCGGGGCCGGCACCTACGCCGTGCTCACCTCGTGCATGGGGGCCGGGGCCATCGTGGGCGGGCTGCTGACCGCGCACCGGTCGCGTCCGACCCCGCGGCTCCTGCAGGTGCTGGCCCTCGTGTTCGGCGGTCTGCTGGCCGCGGTGGCGCTCGCGCCCACCCTGGTGGCCGCCGGACTGCTCATCGCCCTCATGGGGGCGGCCTCCATCGGCTTCATCGCCACGGCCAACGCCACCCTGCAGCTGACCGCCGACCCGGGCATGCGCGGCCGGGTGATGGCCCTGTACGCCATGGCCTTCCTCGGCACCACGCCGATCGGGGCGCCCCTGGTCGGGGCCATCGCCCAGTGGACCGATCCCCGGATCGCCATGCTGACCGGGGCGGCGGCGACGATCATCGCCGCCGGACTGCTGATGTGGCGGCACCAGGCCGGGCTGCGGGGCGGGGCGAGCGACTCCGAGGTCCACCTCATCGAGGTCGAGGCCATCGACGCGGCCGACGCCCGGCCGGTCTGACCCGACCGACCGGGCGGGCGTCGGGCGCCGTCAGGCGACTGTGGTGGACAGGCGGTCGTGGTTGACGAATGGTTGCGATTGACGAATGGTTGCGGTAGGCTCGACTCCGGAAGAGGAGGCGTGCCATGCGGACCGGACCCATCGTGCAGCAGGCGACGGCGGCGGAGGCCGAGCGGATGGCGGCGGCGCTGGTGTCGGCCGACGTCGACGGTGCCGCCCGGCTGGCCCAGTACCTGGAGCGCCACTTGTCGGCCGAGCCGCTGGGCCGGTTCGAGCGGGTGTGGCAGCTGTCGTCCAGCCAGGCGGCTGCCGTGTTCGGGGTGTCCCGTCAGGCCTACGCCAAATGGCGGAGCGGCGGCATCCCGGCCGACCGACGGGTCGACGTGCAGCTGGCCGACCAGGCGACGACGACCCTGCTGGCTCACGTGAGGATCGACCGGATCCCCGTCGTCGTCCGTCGTCCGTCGGCGTCGCTCGGGGGGCGGAGCCTGCTGGACGTCGCCCGGGCCAACGACCTCGAGGCCGTCCGCGACGAGGTGGAGGCCGTCTTCGACCTCCGCCGCGTCCAGCCGTGAGCCTGTGCCACCGCCCGGTCGTCCCCGCCGACCACCTGTGGCTGCGGGTGTGCCGGCCGGACTGGGACGACCCGTTCGACCCGGGGTTCGCCGCGCTCCGGGGCGGACGTTGGACGCCGCCCGGGTCGTGGCCGACGCTGTACCTGAGCCGCGATCTGGCCACCGCACGACTCCAGGTGGCACGCCTCCTGGAAGGGACGATGGTCACCCCCGACGACCTCACCGACGACGCCTTCGAACTGGTGGCGGCCCGGTTGCCCCGTGGTCAGGAGGCGGCCGACGTGGTGACGGCGGAGGGGATCGCCGCGGCCGGCCTGCCGCCCGGGTACCCGGTCGACGACCGGGGGGAGCGGGTGGCCAGGGCCGCGTGCCAGACCGTCGCCGCCGAGGCCCATGACGCCGGTCTGGACGGTGTCGAGTGCCGTTCCGCGGCATCGACGGCCGGAACGGGACGTGAACTGGCCTGGTGGCCCCGGGGCCGGCGACCCCGCACCCGGGCCGGCCGGGTCCCCTACGGCTCGTGGCGGGCCGACACGGTCGCCTCCCCCCGGGAGCTGTTCCCTGTCTGAAGGGTCATCGCCGCCCCGACCGGACTTCGCTCCGGCCGGACGATCCCCCGGGAGCCGGAATTCCTCCGGTGGCAGTAACGATAATGATAATCATTATCGTTTCTCCGTGGAAACCAGGCCGCCGGGAGGCGGCGCCCGGGAGCCGACTCAGCCGGCGGCGACCGGCTTGGGCTCCTTCGGGAGCCCGAGCACCCGCTCGCCCACGATGTTGCGCTGGATCTCGGCGGTCCCGCCCCAGATGGTCTCGGAGCGGGAGAAGAAGAAGGACGCCTGGAGGTCGCTGACCGGGTAGTCGTCACGGCCGCGCATGCGTCCCTCGGTGGGCTCGGAGGGGTCGCCGGTGAGGATCTGGCCGTCCATGCCGAGGATGTCCATGGCCAGCTCCATCGTGTCCTGGTGGTACTCCGACCAGTTCATCTTGTTGGCCGCCCCCAGCGCCGCCATGTGGTGGGTCCCGTTCAGCGAGTCGGTCAGCGAGCGGTACCCGTTGATCTCCATGATCTTGACCTTCGACCAGGCGGCGGCCAGCCGCTGGCGGATCAACGGGTCGTTCGCCTTCCCGTTCTTCTTGGCCGTGGCGATGATGGCGTCGAGCTCGCGGAGGAACCGGCGGTGGCCGGTGGTGGCCGACGAGCCGCGCTCGAATCCGAGCGTGGTCATGGCCACCTTCCAGCCGTTGTTGACGCCGCCCACGACGTTCTCGGCCGGGCAGCGGGCGTCGGTGAAGAAGATCTCGTTGAAGTCGGCGCTGCCGTCGACCTGGGAGATCGGCCGCACCTCGATGCCCGGCTGGTTCATCGGCACCAGGAGGTAGGAGATGCCGGCGTGCTTCGGGGCGTCCGGATCGGTCCGGGCCAGGAGGAAGATGTAGTCGGCGAACTGGGCCTGGGTCGTCCACACCTTCTGGCCGTTGATCACCCACTCGTCCCCGTCGAGCACGGCCCGGGTCTTGAGGCCGGCCAGGTCGCTGCCCGCGTCCGGCTCGCTGAAGCCCTGGCACCAGGCGATGGTCCCCTTCAGGATCCCGGGGATGAACTGCTGCTTCTGCTCCTCGGAGGCCCACTGCAGGATGGTCGGGCCGACCAGGGTGTCGCCGAAGAAGTCGGCCCGCAGCGGAGCCTCGGCCCGGGCGAACTCCTCGTTCAGGACCACGGACTCCATGAGGGTGAGCCCCTTGCCCCCGTACTCCTTGGGCCACGACGCACAGATCCAGCCGCCGGCGAACAGCTTCTCGGTCCACTCCGCCAGGAAGGCCTTGCGCTCGTCCTTGGGCATCGAGAATCCCGGGGTGCCCCAGCCCTCGGGCAGGTTGTCGGTCAGCCACTGGCGGATCTCGGCGCGGAACGGCTCGGTCTCGGCGGGGTAGTTCAGGTCCATGGGGCGAGATTACCCCCGCTCGGCCGCCCCGGGACAAGGCGCCGGCCGGGTTACACCGCCGGCTCCCGACGGGCACCGCGACGGCCCAGGCGGCCGTCTACGCTGGGTGGGGCATGAGCACGCAGCAGCTGGAGAGCCACGTCGAGCCGGAGATCCTTCATCTCTCGAGCATCGTCAAGCGGCCCCTGGTCGACGCCTCGGGAGACCGGATCGGGCGCGTCCAGGACCTGGTGGCGCGCCTGGGCGACAGTCCCCACCCCCCGATCGTGGGCCTGGTGGTGACCATCGGCGAGCGTGACCTGTTCGTGCCCATCCGCAAGGTCGCCGCCTTCGAACCCGGGAGGGTCCTCTTCGACGGTCGCCGGGTCGACCTGCGCCGGTTCGAGCGACGGGAGGGCGAGCTGCTGCTGGCCCGGGACCTGCTGGCCCGACATGCCATCAACTTCGTGGGCGGCCGGATCATCAGGGCCAACGAGATCGAGCTGGCCAAGGTGAACGGCACCTGGGAGGTCGTGGCCGTCGACCCGTCGGGCCGCCCGTTGCTGCGCCGCCTGCTCGGCCCGTTCGGACGGGGAACCGCGTCGGGGCAGGTGGTGGACTGGGGAGGCATCGAGCCCTTCGTCGCCCATGTGCCCACCTCGAAGCTGCGCATCCCGTACCGCAAGCTCTCGAAGCTGCGGCCGGCCCAGATCGCCGACCTGGTCGAGGCCGCCTCCCACGAGGAGGGCGAGGAGATCATCGAGGCGGTCGGCGAGGACCTCGAGCTCGAGGCCGACGTCTTCGAGGAGCTCGACGCCGAGCACCAGGCCGAGTTCGTGCGCAGCCGGTCCGACGCCGAGGCGGCCCGACTGCTGGCGTCGATGGCGCCGGACGACGCCGCCGACCTCATCGGCGACATCGACCAGGAGCGCCGACTCCCGATCCTGTCCCTCCTGCCCGAGCCCCAGCAGCACAAGGTCCGGTCGCTCCTCAGCTACCACCCCGAGACCGCCGGTGGGCTGATGAGCCCCGACTTCCTCTGCATGCCCGCCGGCACGCCGGTGGCCGAGGTGCTCGAGGCGGTACGGACCAGCGAGTTCGCCCCGGAAGCCCTCAACGTCGTGTTCGCCGACGGCCTCGACGGCGCCGTGCTCGGCTCCGCGTCGGTCGTCCGGCTGGTCCAGGCCGACCCGGCGGCCACGTTCGGTTCGGTGTGCGAGGAGGACCCGCTGCACGTGCACCCGGACTGGGACCTCGGGGAGATCGTCCGGAAGATGTCCGACTTCAACCTCATCGTGGCCCCCGTCCTCGACCAGGACCACCACACCATCCTCGGGGTGGTCACCGTGGACGACGTCCTGGAGCTCCTGCTCCCCACCGGCTTCCGACGCGACTTCGGCCGCACGGCGGCGGAGGACTGACATGGTGCGACGCCTGCGCATGCCCGGCCCGCCGATCGTCGTCGGGTACCCCCCCAGTCCCGCCTCGTAGGCCGGACCGCGGCTCCGCCGCGTCCCGGCGCCGGCGCCCGCCCGTCGGGGCCGCTGCCGGACCGGGTCACCGGGGACACCGTGGCCGCACCCCCCGCCGCCGCGGCACGGTGGTCCGGACGCCCTGTCGCCGGAGCACCGTGCGTCCGGACGCCGTGCCACCGGACGCCGTGCCACCGGACGCCATGCGGCCGGGCCCTCTGCGGTCGGGCCCCACCAGACAGTCGATCGAACGAGCAGGAGAGCGCCGCGGCGCCGGAAGGTATGTCATGTCGGAACGCCAGCCACCGGACAATCAGGACATCAGCGACGCGGCCGACCCGTCGGCCGTCCTCGACTCGGCCCACGTCGGTGACATCCAGGGCGCCTTCGGGACCGTCCGCCAGCACGACCTCGACTCGCGCCGCACCTGGACGGCCCGTCTGCTGACCCTGCTGGCCATCATGGGCCCGGGCCTCATCGTCATGGTGGGGGACAACGACGCCGGCGGCGTCGCCACCTACGCCCAGGCCGGGCAGAACTTCGGCCTGTCGCTCCTGTGGGTCCTGCCCCTGCTGATCCCGGTCCTGGTGGTGAACCAGGAGATGGTCGTCCGGCTCGGGGCGGTGACCGGCGTCGGCCACGCCCGGCTCATCAACGAGCGGTTCGGGAAGTTCTGGGGAGCCTTCTCGGTGGGGGACCTCTTCATCCTCAATTTCCTCACCATCGCCACCGAGTTCATCGGGGTCAGCCTGGCCCTCAGCTACTTCGGGATCAGCGAGTACCTGTCCGTGCCACTGGCCGCGGTGGGCCTGGTGGCCATGACCGCCTCGGGCAGCTTCCGTCGGTGGGAGCGCTTCATGTTCGTCTTCATCGTCATCAACTTCCTGGTCATCCCCCTGGCCTTCCTGTCCCACCCCAGCGGGAGCTCCTTCCTGCACGGGCTGGTCACCCCCGGCGTCCACGGCGGGTGGAACTCCACCTCGGTGCTCCTGGTCATCGCCATCGTGGGCACCACGGTCGCCCCGTGGCAGCTGTTCTTCCAGCAGTCGAACATCGTCGACAAGCGGATCACGCCCCGGTGGATCAACTACGAGCGGGCCGACACCGTACTGGGCTCGTTCATCACGGTGGCCGCCGCCGCCCTGCTCATGGCCGTGGTGGCCGCGGCGTTCGCCGGGACGGGCTACTTCGGCCACTTCACCAACGCCGGCGGCGTGGCCACGGGCCTGCAGCACGTGGTCGGCCGGGCCGCCGGGGCGATCTTCGCCATCATCCTGCTCAACGCCTCGATCATCGGGGCCGCGGCGGTGACCCTGTCCACCAGCTACGCCTTCGGCGACGTCTTCGGGGCCCACCACTCGCTGCACCGTGGCTGGCGGGACGCCAAGTTCTTCTACGGTGCCTTCACGGCGATGGTGGTGCTGGCCGCCGGCATCGTCATCATCCCCGGTGCGCCGCTCGGGGTGATCACCACCGGTGTCCAGGCCCTGGCCGGCGTCCTCCTCCCCAGTGCCACGGTGTTCCTGCTCCTGTTGTGCAACGACAAGCAGGTGCTCGGTCCGTGGGTGAACCGGCTGTGGCTCAACATCCTGGCCGGCGTCATCGTGTCGGTGCTGCTGATGATGTCGCTGGTGCTGATGGTCACCACCGTGTTCACGACGGTGGACGTGACGGTCCTGGCCGAGGTGCTCGGTGTCATCCTGCTGGTGTTCTACGTCGTCGCCGGGGTGGTCCTGTTCCTCGGGCGCAAGACCCGCGAGCCGGTGCCGGTGGTGCCGATGGAGCGCAAGGCCAACTGGCGCATGCCGCAGCTCAGCCTTCTGGAGCGGCCGAAGTGGTCCACCACCCGCCTGGTCGGCATGTGGGGCCTCCGGATCTACCTGGTGGTGGCCGTGCTCCTGCTGCTGGTGAAGGCCGTGCAGCTGGGCCTCCACCACTGACGGACCACCTGGTCGGGCCCACGCCTGGCGGGCCGGGGTTTGCGCATCCGCCCTGGTCGCGAGAGTATCTGTCTTCTATGTGCCTTCCTGCGCCGGCCGCCCATGCCTAGCCTCTGGTTCCGGCGCAACAGGGTCAAGGGCCCCGACAAGCCCCCGCCGGTACCCGAGCGCATCGCCCCGAGGCCACCCGCCCCGGGCGGCCTCCGCATCGCCTTCCTGGTCTACCGGGGCAATCCGCGCTGCGGTGGCCAGGGCGTCTACACCCGGCACCTGACCCGCGAACTGGTGGCGCTGGGCCACTCGGTCGAGGTCTTCGCCGGCCAGCCGTGGCCCGAGGTCGACGAGGGGGTCGGGTTCACCCCGGTACCCAGCCTCGACCTCTACCGCGATCCGGACCCGTTCCGGGTGCCCCACCTGACCGAGTTCGTGAACTCCTACCCGACGTCGGTGGCCGCCCTCGAGTTCGGCGTCATGTGCACGGCCGGGTTCCCCGAGCCGTGGACCTTCAGCCTGCGGGCCCGTCGGATGCTGGCCGCCCGCCGTGACGAGTTCGACCTGGTCCACGACAACCAGTGCCTCGGCTACGGGATCCAGGGGATGATGGACGACGGCTGGCCGGTCATCGAGACCCTGCACCACCCGATCACCGTCGACCGCCAGCTCGCCCTCAGCCACACCACCAACCCGTGGCAGCAGTTCAGCCAGCGCCGCTGGTTCGGCTTCCTGCGCATGCAGGTGAAGGTGGCCCGGTCGCTGACTCGGATCATCACCGTGTCCCAGTCGTCCAAGACGGACATCACCGCCCAGATGGGCGTGGAGTCCGACCGTATGACGATCGTGCCGGTGGGCGTCGACCACACCGTGTTCCGCCCGTTCGACGACGTGGAGCCCGTCCCCGGTCGCATCATGGTCACCTCCTCGTCCGACGTGCCCATGAAGGGCCTGGTGCCCCTGCTCGAGGCCGTGGCCAAGCTGCGCACCGAGCGTGACGTCGAGCTGGTGGTGATCGGCAACCCGCGTCCCGACGGCCGGGTGGCCAAGGCCATCGAGCGCCTCGACCTCGGACCGATCGTGCACTGCGTGACCGGCATCAGCGACGACGAGCTGGCCCGCAACTACGGACGGGCCCAGGTGGCCGTGGTCCCGTCGCTCTACGAGGGCTTCTCCCTCCCGGCCATCGAGGCCATGGCGTGCGGCGTGCCGCTGGTGGCCACCACCGGCGGCGCCCTGCCCGAAGTGGTGGGCACCGACGGGGAGACCGGCCTGCTGGTGCCACCGGACGACCCCGGTGCCCTGGCCCAGGCCATCGGCCGGCTGTTGGACGACGGAGAACTCCGGGCCCGACTGGGGGCCGCCGGACGCGAACGGGTGCTCGGTCGGTTCACCTGGCAGGTTACGGCGGCCGGCACCGCCGCCGAGTACCGGGCGCTGCTCGAGGATGTGGAGGCTGGACGATGCTGACCGTGGACTACGCGCGACTGGGCGTGCACCCGGGTGACCGGGTGCTGGACCTCGGGTGCGGTTTCGGCCGCCACGCCTACCAGGCGGCCCGGCTCGACGCCCACGTGGTGGCGTTCGACTTCGGGGCCGACGAGGTGCGGAGCGTGCAGGACACCTTCGGGGCCATGGCCGTCGCCGGCGAGCTCGACCCGGTCGAGTCCCGGGTCGGGGCCGTGCAGGGTGACGCCCTGGCGCTCCCGTTCCCGGACGGCGCCTTCGACCGGGTGATCGCATCCGAGATCCTGGAGCACATCCCCGACGACGAGCAGGCGATGGCCGAGCTGGCCCGGGTCCTGCGTCCCGGGGGCACCATGGCCATCACCGTGCCCCGGTGCGGGCCCGAATTCGTGAACTGGTCGCTGTCCGACGAGTACCACAACGTCCCGGGCGGCCATGTCCGGATCTACCGCCGGAGCCAGCTGGTCGAGCGCCTCGAGGGCACCGGCATGCGGGCCACCGGCCACCACCACGCCCACGGACTGCACGCCCCCTACTGGTGGCTCAAGTGCCTGGTGGGGACGACCAACGACACCAATCCGGCGGTGTCCGCCTACCACCGCCTGCTGGTGTGGGACATCGAGAAGGCGCCGAAGACGACCCGGCTGACCGAACGGGTGCTCAACCCGTTGGTGGGCAAGAGCCTCGTGGTCTACCTGGTGAAGCCGGCCGGGGCCGTGGCCACGCCCGCCGACGAGCGGGTGGGGGTGGGCGCATGAGGGTGATCCCCGAGGTCCCCGGGATCATCAGCGCCGACCAGGTACTGGAGACCGCCCGATCCATCGTCACCCTGCAGCGCCCGGACGGCATGATCCCGTGGTTCCCCGGTGGCCACTGCGACCCGTGGAACCACGTCGAGGCGGCCATGGCCCTGACGGCGGTGGGACTCGACGACGAGGCGGACGCCGCCTACCGGTGGCTGGTCGACACCCAGCTGCCCGACGGCAGCTGGTTCAACTACTACCTGACCACCGGGGTCAAGGACGCCCGGCTGGACACCAACGTCTGCGCCTACCTGGCCACCGGTGCATGGCACCGGTACATCTCGACCGGTGACCTGGCCGGCCTCGAGCACCTGTGGCCGACGCTGGAGGCCGGTGTCGACTTCGTCCTGCGCTACCAGCGCCTCGACGGCTCCATCCGGTGGTCGCTCGACTCGTCGGGCTTCCTCGAGGAGTACGCGCTCCTGACCGGCTCGTCTTCGATCTACCACAGCCTCCGGTGTGCCATCGCCTGTGCCGAGCGACTCGGGCACGAGCGCCCCGACTGGGAGCTGGCCGCCGGTCGCCTGGCCCACGCCGTGGCCCATGACCCCGATGCCTTCGCCCCCAAGGTCGAGTTCGCCATGGACTGGTACTACCCGATCCTGTCGGGCGCCCTGAGCGGTCCCAAGGCCCACGCCCGGATCGACGGATCGTGGGACACGTTCGTCATCGAGGGCCACGGGGTGCGGTGCGTGTCGACCGGTGAGTGGGTGACCGCCGCCGAGACAGCCGAGTGCGTGCTGGCCCTGGACGCCCTCGGACGGGACGACGAGGCCCGCCGGCTCTTCACCTGGGTGCAGGACCTGCGCAACGAGGACGGTTCGTACTGGACCGGCATGGTCTACCCCGAGGAGGCGACCTACCCGCCGCTCGAGCGGTCGACCTACACCGCCGGGGCCATGGTCCTGGCCGCCGACGCCCTGGGGCGGTCCACACCGGCGTCGGGACTGTTCCGCGGGGAGGGGCTACCGAGCCACCTGGACCTCACGGAGCCTGCGCCCGGCACCCCGGTGGAGCCCGCACTGGGCGCACCGGGCACCCCCGGCACCACCTGAGTCCCGGCTCCGCCGGCCACGGGGTACCGCTCGGCGTGCGACCGGTGGCGGCCGGTCAGATCCGGCGGAGGACCCGGAGCGAGCCGCAGGCGCCGTCCTCGACGAACTCCCCGGAACCGAGGGCCGCGCACCACAGGTCGTAGGGCGGGCGTCCGCCGTCGGCGGGGTCCGGGAAGACGTCGTGGATGGCGAGCCAGCCTCCCGGGACCACGTGGGGGGCCCAGCCCCGGTAGTCGGCCCAGGCCGGCTCCTCGCCGTGCCCTCCGTCGATGAAGCAGAAGGCCAGCGGCGTGGTCCAGCGCGAGCTGACCGTCGGCGAGTCGCCGACCAGCCCCACCACCGACTGCTCGAGGTCGGCGGTGATCATGGCCCTCCGCCAGTGGGGGAGTGTGTCGATCCGCCCGGTCGTCGGGTCGACCAGGGAGTGGTCGTGGTGCTCCCAGCCCGCCTGGTTCTCCTCGGAACCGTGGTGGTGGTCGAGGCTGAACAGGACGGCACCGGTCTCCTCGGCGGCGGCACCCAGGTAGACGGTCGACTTGCCGCACCAGGCACCGATCTCGACGAAGGTGGCTTGGGAATGTGCGGTGCCGGCCCGCAGCGCGGCGTCGAACAGCGCCTCCCCCTCGTCGTCGGGCATGAAGCCCGTGGTGGACCGGGCGAGGGCGAAGAGGTGCGCACGGCGGGACGCCACGGTTCCGTGGCCCCCGTCGCCGTCGGACGTGCTGGTCGAATCCATCCGCCCACACTCCCACGGCGGTGGGGTGCGGTCACATCGACCACGGTGCCCCTGGACGGTCGATCTCCTACACTGGCCTGCGCCGAGGCGGTCACCACCGACGGATCGGGTCAGGGGGACGGGCACATGGGAGGAGGAGACGCGACAGCCCTGGTACCGGCCGCGTCCGCGTCCGGATCGCTCCTCCGCGTCCGTCCGTCACCACTGCAGCCCGAGGAGGACCCGGGCGCGCCCCACTGGACCGACGCACTCTCGAGCCCGGTGGCCAACGGGATCGCCACGGTGGTGTTCCTCGGGTCCGTACTGGCCGTCTTCTTCTACATCCACCGCTATGCGGTCGACGTGGTCTACGCCGACCAGTGGTCCGACGTGGCCCTGCTCGAGCGGGCCAACCACGGGACGCTCTCCCTCGGCGCACTGTGGGCCCAGCACAACGAGAACCGCATCCTGGTCCCCAACCTGGCGGTGCTGGCCCTCGGCTACACCACCCACTTCCGGGTGGTGGTGGAGGACTACCTGAGCGGCGTGGCCCTCTGCGGCTCGACCGCCCTGCTCGTCCTCGCCCACCGGCGCCGGTCGCCCACCGTCCCGTGGATCGCCTACACGCCGCCGGCACTGGTCCTGACCTCGTTCGTCGTGGTGGACGACGCCCTGTTCGGGTTCAACTTCTCGTGGTTCCTGGTGCTGCTCGGGCTGTCGGCCGCCGTGTTCCTGGCCGACCGGGAGGAGCTGACCCCGTGGTGGCTGGCCGCCGCCGTCGTCGCCGGTGTGGCCGGGAGCATGTCGTCGCTCCAGGGGCTCCTGATCTGGCCGGCCGTGCTGGTGGTGCTGTGGCTGCGCCGGCGTCCCGGGGGGACACTGGCCGTGTGGGCCGGTGCCGGCATCGTGACCGGCATCGTCTACTTCCTCGGATTCGACTTCGCCCGGTCGGCGGCCTCGAGCAGCCTCGAGCTGGGGGCCCGCAGCCAGCTGGACTTCTTCGTGTCCGAGCTCGGGAACGTGGTCGGCAGCCAGACCGCACCGTCGGTCGACCGGTTCATCGGCATCGGCGTCCTGGTGGTGGCGGTCGGCGCCGTCGCCGTCGGCGTGCGACGGGGAACTTCGGGCGGCGGGCCGGTGGGTGCCGGACTGGTGGTCTTCGGCATCCTCTTCTCCGCGGTCGCCGCCCTGGGACGGGCCCAGCTGGGTCTGGTCAATTCGCTGCGCTACGCCCCGTTCGTGCTGCTCGCCGCCATCGGGGCCTACCTGGTTCTGCTCCCGCTGGTCATCGGCGACGGCCGGCTGGCGACCGCCCGACCCGAGCCCCCGCCCGGGGTGGTGGCGAAGGGTCCCGACTGGACGCGTACGCGGTCGGACTTCGTGCGCAGCCTGTTCGTGGTCCTGGCGGTGGCCATGGTGTTCCACATCTACTACTCGGACACCCAGGGAGTGGACGACGCCATCGGGTGGCAGGGCTGGGAGATGACGGCGGCCAACGTGGAGGCCAACGTCTCGAACGCGCCACCGGCCCTGGTGGCCTCGGCGCTCGGACCGTCGGTGGCCCCCGACGTCCCGGCACTGGCCCGCTTCGCCCGCGCGGACCACCTGAGCCTCTTCGACACCGGGCTCGGCGCCGCCGAGATCCGGAGGGGACTCGACACCCACCTGCTGACCGCCATGGTCGAGCCGCAGCCCGGCGCCTATGTCAGCGGCAACGTGGGCGTCGCCGCCGTGGTGCTGGCCAAGCGACCCACCGGCGTCGAGATCGTGGTGGCCACGACGGACGGGTACGCGAGCCACGCCTGCACGGCCGTGCGGTCGGGGCCGCGGTACACCTGCACCTGGAACTCCCTCTCGGTCACCGACGGCATCTACTTCCTGGAGAGCCGGGCCACGCTGTCGACCGGTGCGGTCTACACCAGCCTGCCCTGGCCGATCGTGGTCACCAACGGCCAGTGAGCCCGGCCGGGGCCGGACCGGGCCGCGGCTGGGGCCGTACGTCGGTGATCCGTCCGGACCGACGCTGCGTCCGCCCCGTCAGCGGGTGCCCGATGCCTCTACACTGGGATCCGCCCGGGTGGATGTGGGCGAGCTCCGGTGGATGCGAGCAGCAGGGGGATGCAGCAGATGGGCACTGGGGCAGGCCATGTCGTCGTTGCGCCCGTGGATGAGCACGACCCGCCGACGGTCCTGACGACTCCGTCCCCGCCCGGCAGCTGGCCGGGGTGGCTCTCCGGACGGACGGCCAACGTCGTGGCGGTCGCCTGCTTCGCCTTCGTCGTGGTGATGACGTTCCTGTTCATCCACCGCTACGCGGTGGGCATGACGTACAGCGACCAGTGGTCCGACGTGGAGCTGATCCGGCGCGCCCACAACGGCACCTTGACGTTGGGCGCCCTCTGGGCGCAGCACAACGAGAACCGCATCCTGTTCCCGAATCTCCTGGTGCTCCTGCTGTACTACACCACCCACTACAACGTCGTGGTCGAGGACTACCTGAACGGGATCGCACTGTGCGGATCGGCCGCCCTGGTGATCCTGACCCACCGCCGCCGGTCTCCCGGCACGCCGTTGATCGCCTATGTTCCGGTGGCCCTGGTGCTGCTGTCGGGCGCGGTCACCATCGACGCGCTCTACGGATTCAACCTCTCGTGGTGCCTGGGGCTGCTGGCCTTCGGCGCCACCCTCTTCCTGGTGGACCGGAGGGAGCTCACGTGGCTGTGGCTGGCCGCGGCCGTCGCCACCGCGGTGGTGGGGAGCTTCTCGACCCTCCAGGGGATGTTGATCTGGCCGGCCGTGCTGATACTCCTGTGGCTCCGGCGGCGGTCCCGGGCGACGATCGGCACCTGGATCGCCGGCATGCTGGCCACCACGGCGGTCTTCTTCTTCCACTTCTCGATGGCCGCGACAGGAGTCGGTGCCACCACGTCCCGGGGCATCCCCTCCATGACCGTGTTCGGTATCAGCGAATTCGGCAACGTCATCGGGAGCCAGGAACTGGGCCACACCGACTTCGTGATCGGAGCGTGCGTACTGGGGGTCACCGTCGTCGCCCTGGTGGTCGGCCTACGCAGGGACCGTGTCGGTGGGGCACCGGTCGGAGTGGCCCTCCTGGTGTTCGGCCTGCTCTTCGTGGCGGTGGCGGCCAAGGGCCGGACCTACCTCGGTCTGACCGTGGCGCTCCGGTACGCCCCCTTCGTCCTGGACGTCTGGGTCGGTTCCTACCTGGTACTGCTCTCGTACCTCGGGGCCCCCGCGACCTCGGACGGGGCCGGGGCCGGCACCGACGGTGTCCAGGCCGAACAGGGCGTTGGTCCCTGGCGACTGCGCAACTGGGCCGGCGTGGCATTCGCCGGGCTGTGCGTGGCGATGCTGCTCCAGGCCGTGGTCTCGTGGTCGGAAGGCAACGCCGACGCTCGCGGATGGCGGGGACTGGAGCGGAACGTGGCCAACGTCGAGGCGAACATCGACACGGCTTCGGACGCCCTGGTGGCGGACCGGTTGGGACCGTACAGTGCCTCGTGGATGCGGAGCCTCACCCAGTTCGAACGGGCGCAGCGGCTGAACTTGTTCGGCACCGGCCAGGCGACCGCCGCGGTCCGACGGGGCCTGGATCCGAAGCTGGTCGCCGTGGTGGTCGTCCCGACCAACTGGACGGTCGTGTCCGGGAAGGTGCTCCTCGACACCTCGGCCTACGCCAGCCACATCGTCGGTGTGGCGTTCCTGGCCGAGGGCCCCGGGTTCCCGATGCAGGTCGTCTCCGGATCGGTCCCGACCGTCGACGGCATCATCGGGCAGTGGGACACGAGCCACGTACCCAACGGGAACTACCGGATCTACAGCCGTGTCCGGGTGGCGTCCGGACGGAGCTACACCAGCGCACCCGTCGTCGTCTGGGTCTTCAACAAGCCGTGATCGCCGGGTCGCGGTGTCCCGTCGTGACCTGCGGACCGCAGTGGTGCGGTCGACCCCGCGGCCGGCAGCCGGGGGCTCAGTCGAGGCTGAGCCCGTAGGCCAGTGCGCCGTCCGGGCCGACGTCGTAGATCTCGGTGCCGTCCTCCACGTGGGCGGCGTCGGCTCCCAGCGCCACGGCGATCTTGTTGAGGGCGTTGCGGGTCACGTCCAGTACCAGCTCCACCTGCTGGCCCGGGGTGGCCAGGCCGGCCAGGCCGGCGACCACCGGCGGGTCCAGGCGTCCCGGCGTCCACAGCATGCCGTCGGTGAAGGCCAGTGCGGCCCGGGCCAGCGGGGTCAGGTCGCTGTCCCGGAAGTCGTCCACCGCGGCAAAGGTCGCCTCGTCGGCACCGGCCAGCAAGGCGGGTCGGCTGCGGATCGACATGCAGAGTCGACAACGGTGCGCCCGGGCCCCCCGCAGGCGGACCAGTTCCGAGGTCACGGGATCGAGGGCGTCGAGCGCCGGGACGGTCCGGATGAGCCCGTCGAGGGCGCCCCACAGGCCTCCCGGAACCGATCGGAGGCCCGGGGCGGCCGGCCACGGCCCCGACCCGGCGAGGGCGTCGAGGGCCGCACGGGTGCGGGGCACCACGTCGACCACCCACAGCGCAGCGGCCAGGTCACCGCCGGCGGGCCCGGTGGCGGCCGTGAACGCGGACCGTTGGGCGGCGGTGACGGCGGCCACGTCGAGGCTGCACTGCTCGGCGAACCCGAGAACCGCCTCGTCGCCGATCCATGACCGGACGGCCGGACCGGAACGGGCATCGCCGGCTCCGGTCGGCGGGAGGAGCGGCTCGAACCCGTGGAGCCCGGCACACAGTCGGGACGCCTCGGCCACCAGATCGAGTGCGTCGTGCCCGGCGGCGACCGACCAGGTGGCGTCCACCACGGCGTCGAGCGCGTCGGCCGCCGTCGGGGCGTGGGCGCGCAGGGTGTCGGATCCCGAGGGCATCGTCGGGAACGCTACCGCGCCGCGGTCCCGGTCCGAGGCCCGGGGCGGGCCGGGGCCGTCAGCCGGTGACCAGCGACACCAGCGAATAGACGGCCAACCCGGCCAGCAGGACACCACCGGCCTTGCGGATGACGGCGAGCGGGAGAACCTGCAGCAGCGCCCGGCCGCCGAACGCCCCCACGGCGCCGACCGCGGCCAGCGCGGCGAACGCGCCGACGAACACCGACAGCGGGTCGTGGTACTTGGCGGCCAGGTTGGCCGTCAGGATCTGGGTGAGGTCACCGAACTCGCCCACGAGGATCACCAGGAAGGCCGTCCCGATCGGCCGCAGCCCGGATGGTGCCTCCTCCACCTCCTCCTCGCCCTCCTCCTCCTCGGTCTCCTCGGACACCAGGAGCAGGTAGGCGGCGCCGGCGCCGAAGAGCAGCGCGGTGACCGCCTCCACCCACGCGTGGGGCAGCAGGGCGAGGAGGCGACCGGCGAGCACGGCCAGCGCCGCGTGGACCCCGAAGGCGGCGGTGGCCCCGATCCACACCAGCACGGGCCGGTAGCGGCTCCCCATGATGAGGGTGGCGATCATCGTCTTGTCGGGCAGCTCCGCCACGAAGATGAGGGCGAAGACGCCCGCGACGACACCGAACTGCATCGGAGCAGCCTAGGGACCGGACGGGGCCGGGCGGCGAAGCCGCCCGCCGGGAACGCCGGGACCGGTCAGCGGGTGCGGAGGGTGTCGGCCACCGTGGCGGCCAGTCCCGGCCCCTCGCGACGGCCGAAGGCGACGCTCATGGCCAGTCGCTCCAGGATCTGGTCGACCGTGCGTCCACCCGTGCTCAACGGATGGGACTCGACGAACGCCGTCACCTCGGCGGCCAGCTCGGGCGGCGAACAGAGCCCGCGCACGCCGTCGAGCATCCGGGGGAGCGTGCTGGCGGGGAACTTCCCGGGGAACTCGTCCCAGGCGGCCACCACACGGGCCCAGGTGGCCGGCCCGGCATGGCGGTTCCACAGGAGGATCCGGATCAGGAACGGCGCGTCCTGGCTGCGGACCTCGGTCATGGCCAGGTCGAAGGTGCGGCCGATCAGCTCGGGCTGGCGGAACCCGGCCAGCCCGTCGAGGTAGCGGTTCTCCTCCTGCGGATTGGCCGGCGAACGGTAGCGGGCGAGGAAGGTGTCGTACTCGTCGGCCCCGCCGTGGGCGGCCACGATGCCGACGATGGCGGAGGCCGTGTCGCCGTGCAGGGGCTCGGTGGCGGCGAACCGGCGGGCCGCCTCGGCCCGCACGTCGGGATCGTCACCGATGGTCCCGAGCGCCAGGAGGGCGCCGGCCCGCAGCGACGGGGTCCGCTCGTCGTCCGTGGGTGCCGGGTCCCAGCCCAGGGACGCCACCAGCGGGCCGAGCAGCGACCGCACGCCGGCGGCCAGAGCCGGCCGGGCGTCGTCGGACGCGATCCGGTCGACCAGGCCCAGGGCCCCGATGACCACGGACCACACGCTCGGGTCGCCCTCACCGGAGTCGGCCACGGCCCGGGCCAGCCGCAGCAGGTCGGCCAGCGGGGTGCTGCCGGCCAGGGTGGCGGCCCAGGTGTCCGACACCAGGTTGTAGCGCTCGAGCGGGGTCAGCTCGTCGAGCCGGCCGGCCAGGCGCGCCCCGGCGTCGGTGCCGTAGGCGACCCGGTAGTAGCCGGAACCCCCGGCGTTGACCAGCAGCACGCCGTCGCCCACGTCGTCGACCGTCCCGCTCGGGGCGGTCAGCAGCCCGGACTCCACCAGGTCGCCCCCGGCGCCCAGGGTCCGGTGCAGGATGGGCAGCTGCCAGCGGGAGCCGATGGCGCCGCCCGGGTCACCCGAGTAGCTGAAGGGCTGCTGGGCGATGGCGCCGCCGTCACCCACGGTCACCAGGGGGTAGCCCCCCTGGTTGATCCAGGTGTCCATGATGCGGGCCACGGGCCGGCCGCTCGAGCCCTCGAGGGCGTCCCACAGGTCGCGGGTCTCGGTGTTGCCGTAGGCGTGGGTGACCAGGTAGTCGTGGATGCCCTCGCGGAAGACGTCGGGCCCGATGAACTGCTCGAGCATGCGCAGGACGCTCCCGCCCTTCTGGTACGTCAGGACGTCGAACATGCCCTGGGCCTCCTCGGGCCGGCCCACCGGGAACTCGACGGGCCGGGTGGAGTGGAGGCCGTCGACGGCCATGGCCGCCTCGCGTTCCACCCCGAAGCTGACCCAGCGCTGCCACTCGGGCCGGTAGGCGTCGACGGCGAGCACCTCCATGAAGGTGGCGAACGCCTCGTTCAGCCAGATCCCGTTCCACCACTTCATGGTCACCAGGTCGCCGAACCACATGTGCGCGACCTCGTGGCAGATCACGTCGGCCACCCGCTCGAGCTCGACCCGGGCCGCGGTGGCGGGGTCCACCAGCAGGGCGGACTCCCGGTAGGTGACGCATCCGAGGTTCTCCATGGCGCCGGCCGCGAAGTCGGGGATGGCCACCATGTCGAGCTTCTCCCCGGGGTACGGGATGCCGAAGTACCCGGTGAAGAACCGGAGCGCGTGCGCGCCCACGTCGAGGGCGAAGGAGGTGAGGTGCCCCTTGCCGAGCGGGTGGACCACCCGCAGCGGCACGCCGTCCACGTCCACCGGGTCGGTGTGCTCGAGGGGGCCGACGACGAAGGCCACCAGATACGTCGACATGACCATGGTGGGGGAGAAGCGGACCACGCGCCTGCCGTCCGGCCGGACGGTCTCGTCGACGACCGGGTTGTTGGAGTAGGCGTTGAGCCCGTCCTCGACCACCAGGGTGATCTCGAAGGTGGCCTTGAACTCGGGTTCGTCGAAGCAGGGGAAGGCCCGGCGCGCGTCGGTGGACTCCATCTGGGTGGTGGCGATGACCCGTTCGACACCCGACTGGTCGGTGAAGGTCGAGCGGTAGAAGCCGTGCAACTTGTCGTTGAGGATGCCGGTGAACTCGAGGTGGAGGGTGGCCGGCCCGGCGGCCAGTGGCCCGTCGAACTCCAGGACGGCGCGCTCCTCGTTGTCGTCGAGCTGGATCGACACCGGGGTCCGCGCCCCGGCGCCGTCGCCGGGTCGGAGGGTGGCCGACGTGAGGTCGAGCTCGGCGGCGTTCAGCACGATGGAGGAGGTGGCCTCCTCGACCGACAGATCGATCTCGACGTCACCGCTGAAGGTCGCCGCCACCAGGTCCGGCGCCAGCGTCAGCCGGTAGTGGCGGGGAAGGACCGAGGTCGGGAGCCGGTAGGCGGCCGACTCGGTGTCGGAAGTCGAAGTGTGCATGCTGCGCAGGCTACCGTCGGTCGGTGCCCTCCGACTCCCCTTCTGATCCGACCGCCCCCGACCCCGTCCCGGCCGGGACGCCCGCCGACGGTCCGCCGGCCACCCGACTGGACGTGGTCTGCATCGGAAACGCCCTCGTCGACGTCCTGGCCTCGGCCAGCGACGAGGATCTCGTCTCCCTCGATCTGGTCAAGGGGACGATGGCGCTGGTCGACCACGAGCGCTCGGCCGCCATCTACGAGCGGATGGGGTCGACGACCGAGGCGTCGGGCGGCTCCGCCGCCAACACCGCCGCCGGGGTGGCGGCGCTCGGCGGGCGGGCCGCCTTCCTCGGCCGGGTGGCGGACGACCTGTTCGGTCAGGCGTTCACCCACGACATCCGCTCGGTCGGCGTGGCCTTCGACCCCGTCCCCACGACGGCGGTTCCCGGCGAGGTCGTGAGCGGTCACTGCCTGGTGCTGGTCACCGACGATGCCGAGCGCACCATGGCCACGCACCTGGGCGTGGCCTCGGAGTTCGGTGCCGTCGACCTCCACGGCGGCCACCTGGCCTCGACCCAGATCGTCTACCTGGAGGGGTACCTGTGGGAGCAGGGTCCGGCCAAGGCGGCCATGCGGGAGGCCATCGAGGCGGCCCACGGCAACGACGCGGCCGTGGCGCTGACCGTCTCGGACCCCTTCTGCGTCCAGAACCACCGGGCCGAGTTCCTCGAGCTCCTGAACGGCGACCTCGAGATGCTCTTCGCCAACGAGGAGGAGGTGATGATGCTCTTCGGCACGTCGTCGTTCGACGCCGCCGCCGCCGCCGTCGCCGAGACCGGCGTCCTCGCCGTCCTGACCCGGGGGGCCCAGGGCTCGGTCGTGGTCACGGCGTCGGGGCCGGTGGCGGTGCCCGCGGCCCCCGTGGACCGGGTGGTCGACACCACCGGCGCCGGGGACCTGTTCGCCGCCGGCTTCCTCTACGGCATCACCAACGGGCTGAGTCCCGAGGACGCCGCACGGCTGGGCGGGGTCTGCGCCGCCGAGGTGATCTCCCACGTCGGCGCCCGCCCCCTGGGCGACCTGCGGGCGCTGGCCGTGGAGGCGGGTCTCTTCTCCTGAGCCGTCCGGTGGGCCTGAGCCGTCCGGTGGGCCCGACATTCCGGGGGCGGCCGCTCAGTCGGCGTCGCTGGTGGGACGGAAGCTGAAGGGCAGGTCGCCGATCCGCACCAGGAGCGACGCCACCGCCCGTCCCAGGGGGGCGAGGGCCTCGTCGAGGGCGGTCGGATCCTCGAGCAGCCGCTCGTCGATGGCGCACGAGCCCTCGTAGGCCACCTCGATGGCGCACTCGGGGTCGGCCAGCCCGTCGAGCAGGACCTGCTCGATGGTCGCCGGTCCACGGACCAACGGCTCGCCGAGCACGTCGAGGTGCTCGGGCAGGGTGGCCAGCAGCGGTGCCGCTCCGGGCACGCCGTCGAGGCCCTGGACCCGGAAGGCGATCTCGACCAGGACCTCGGGCGGTTCGTCGGGGTCGTCACCGATGGCCCAGCTCCGGTAGGCGGTCTGGCTCCAGGTCGGCCAGTCCAGGCTGGTGTCGACCCGGATGCGCGCCGGTCGCTCCTCGCCGGGGAGGCTGTAGGACGTCTCGAAGCTGACGTCGCCCAGGAACACGTCGACCTGGAACCGCTCTTCGACGGCCTGGCGCTGCAGGAGCGCGGCCTCGAACGCGTTCCGATGGGAAGCGACGAGTTGGGTGAAGACGTGGTCCAGCATGGCGGGTCAGAGGCTACCGTTCTTCCGTGACCACCCCGCCCGGACCACCACCCGACGAGTCGAGGAGTGGGTCCGTGTGGACCGACCGCCGCGTCATCGCCTACGCGCACCAGGGCGGAGCGTGGGAGGGGCCGTCGTCGACGCTGCACACCATCGCCGGCGCCCTGGCGGCCGGCGCCACCGGGATCGAGCTCGACGTCCACGCCACCAGTGACGGTCGGCTGGTCGTCTGCCACGACGACACCGTCGACCGGACGACCGCGTCCACCGGTGCCATCGCCTCGTTCACCTACGGGGAGCTCAGCCGACTCGACAACGCCTACTGGTGGGCTCCCGGAGCCGACGTCACCTCCGGCCTGCCCGACGACGGCTACCCGTACCGGGGCCGGGCGCCCGGGGACCACCGGTTCGGCTTCGCGCTGCTCGAGGAGGTGCTCGAGGAGTTCCCGACCACGGTGCTGAACCTCGACATCAAGCAGACGGCACCGGTGGTGCCCCCCTACGAGGAGGCCCTGGCCCGGGTGCTCCGCCGGGCGGACTGCGCCGACCGGGTCATCGTCGCCTCGTTCCTCGACACGGCGACCGACAATTTCTCGGGGTTCGCACCCGAGTTCGCCACCTCGGCGGGGACCCTGGCCACGGCCGACTTCTACCGGTCGGTGCAGGCCGGTGAGGAGCCCGCGCCCATGCGACACGTCGCCCTGCAGGTGCCCGCCACCTTCGGGGACGTGACGCTGGTGGACGAGCGGTTCGTGGCGGTCGCCCACGCCCAGGGGCTGGCCGTGCACGTGTGGACCATCGAGGTGGAGGCCGAGATGGAGGAATTGAGCGGCCTCGGCGTGGACGGGATCATCACGGACCGACCGTCGGCGTTGGTGGGCGTCCTCGACCGACTGGGGTGTGCATGGACCCCCGGGACCTGACCGGACCTCCCGCAGGGCTGTCTGCGGGCGCGACGGGTCAGCGGGGCAGGGGATCCCTGCGGGACGGGAGCGAACGGTCCCGTCCGGTCATCCGGTACGGGCGGAGGGGCGGCGACGCGGCACCGGACCCCGGGGTGCAGCGGTCAGCCGCGCCCGCAGTTCGGCTTCTTGCCGTGGTTGGCCTTCTTCTTGGCCCGGAGCTTGCGCTTGTTGGTTCGTTTCGACACAGTTCGTCAAGGCTACTCGCTGGGGGTCGTCCGCGGCCAACGGGCCCCGTGGACCGGTGCACCGTCGGTCGGGTCCCGTGAGCTGGCTCCTGTGCGACGGGAACGTGCTGGCCGCCGCCGAGGTCGCCGACGGGCTGGGGGCACGGACCAAGGGCCTGCTCGGGCGGACCGGCTATGCAGGAGCCATGGTCCTGCCGCACACCCGGTCGGTGCACACGGTCGGGATGCGCTTCACCATCGACGTCGCCTTCTGCGACCGGGACCTCGTCGTGCTGGACGTCACCCGGGTGCCGCCGTTCCGGCTGGCCCTGCCCCGGCGCCACACCCGGACGGTGGTCGAGGCCCAGTCCGGGGCCTTCGAGCGGTGGGGGCTCACGGTGGGCGACCGGCTCGAGCTGCGCGGATGACCGGCGACCCGGACGACGGAGCCGACGGCGACCCCGTCGGGGACGGACCGCACCGGGACGGGCGACCGGCCGGTGACAGGTCGGTCGGGAACGGTGCGTTGGTCGTGGTCGGCACCCCGATCGGCAACCTGGGCGACCTCTCGCCCCGGGCGGTCGAGGCCCTGGCCACGGCCGGTGTCGTGTACTGCGAGGACACCCGTCACTCCCGCAAGCTCCTGACCCACGCCGGCATCTCGGGCGTGCCGCTGCGCTCGCTCCACGAGCACAACGAGGACGACCGGGTCGACGAGGTCGTGGCCGCCGTGGCCGGGGGCCGGACCGTCGCCCTGGTCAGCGATGCCGGGATGCCCGCGGTCTCGGACCCCGGGGCGCGGGTGGTCGCCGCCGTGGCCGCCGCCGGGCTGCCGGTCACGGTGGTCCCCGGCCCGTCGGCCGTGCTGGCCGCCCTGGTGGCCAGCGGGCTGGCCACCGACCGGTTCTGCTTCGAGGGATTCCTCCCCCGGTCGGGCCGGGACCGTACCGAACGTCTCGCCGCGGTGGCGGCCGAACCCCGGACCACCGTCCTGTTCGAGGCGCCGGTGCGCACGGCGGCGACGCTGCGCGACCTGGCCGCCGCCTGCGGCGCCGACCGACCGGTGGCCGTGGCCCGCGAGCTGACCAAACTGCACGAGGAGGTGTGGCGGGGCACGTTGACCGCCGCCGCCGAATGGGCGGCCGGGGGCGTGCGGGGTGAGGTGGTGGTGGTCCTCGCCGGAGCACCGGAGGTCGAGGTCGGCGAGGTCGGTGACGACGTCCTGCTCGAGGCGCTGGCCGCCCAGACGGCCGGCGGGGCCCGCACCCGGGGTGCGGTGGACCGGGTCGCCGCCGACCACGGGGTGGCCCGACGGCGGGTCTACGAGCTCGCCCTGCGGGCCAAGCACGGTGCGGCGGAGGCGCACCCCGACGGCACCGACGACGGAGGCGGGTAGCCGCCGAGCGGAATGGCGGTCGTCCGCCCGGCGTTGGAACGGTGGGAGCCCGGTGGCAACGGATCCGGGGGCCACCGCCGGTCGTGGTGGCCGGACGGCGTAACGCCGGGCCCGGAAACCGGGACGACACATCCGTAGGACGACACATCGGGAGCCCCGCACGGGCGCTCCACCTGATCGCAGGAGGAAATCCACATGTTCGGTCGCAACACGAGCCTCGACGCCACCCAGGGGGCCCCGGTCGGGCCCGACGAGGTCCCCGACGGATACGACCGTGCGGCCTTCGCCGCCGGGTGCTTCTGGGGGGTGGAGGAGTTCTTCCTCGCCGTCCCCGGCGTGGTCGACGCCGTCTCGGGCTACGAGGGCGGCGAGGTGGACCACCCGACCTACGAGCAGGTCTGCTCGGGCCGGACCGGGCACGCCGAGGCCGTCCTGGTGACCTTCGACCCCACACGGGTCACCTTCGAGCAGCTGCTCGAGGAATTCTGGCGCCACCACGACCCCACGACCCTCAACCGGCAGGGTCCCGACCACGGGACCCAGTACCGCTCGGCCGTGTTCGTCCGCGACGAGGCCCAGGCCGACGCCGCCCGTGCCTCGCTCGACGCCTTCCAGGTCCGGTTCAAGCGGCCGATCGTCACCGAGGTGACCCCGGCCTCCACGTTCTGGCCGGCCGAGGCCTACCACCAGCGCTACACGGAACGGACCGGCCGCGGCGGGTGCCACGTCGCCAACTGGTAGTCCTCCCCATCTGGCGGCCCGGCCACCTCCCCACCTGGCTGTCCGGGGATGGTCGGCCGGGTCGGTACGCTGACGGGCAGTGTCCCGCTACTTCGTCACCACGCCCATCTACTACGTCAAGGACGCGCCCCACGTCGGGCACGCCTACACGACGGTCAACGCCGACGCCCTGGCCCGGTGGCACCGCCTGGTCGGCGATGACGTCTTCTTCCTGACGGGCACCGACGAGCACGGCCAGAAGGTGGCGCGGGCGGCCGAGGAGCAGGGCATGACGCCCCTGGCCTGGACCGACCAGCTGTCCCCGCGGTTCGCCGAGGCCTGGGACGGGCTCGACATCTCGAACGACGACTTCATCCGGACCACCGAGCCCCGCCACGCCGCGGCCGTCCAGGAGTTCCTGGGGCGGATCAACGAGAACGCCTACAACAACAAGGACACCTACCGGGGCCTCTACTGCGTGCCGTGCGAGCGGTACTACGCGGCGGACGAGCTGCTCCCCGGCAACCTGTGCCCGGACCACCGGATCCCCCTCGAGGAACTCGAGGAGGAGAACTACTTCTTCCGGCTCAGCGCGTTCCAGCAGCCGCTGATCGACTGGTACGCGTCCGACCCCGACGTGGTGCTGCCGGAGTCGAAGCGCAACGAGGCCCTCAGCTTCATCAAGGGCGGGCTCAACGACATCTCGATCACCCGTACCTCGATCGACTGGGGCGTCCGGGTCCCGTGGGACGACGACCACGTCTTCTACGTCTGGTACGACGCACTGATCAACTACGTCACCGCCATCGGCTACGGCACCGACCCGGAGCGTTTCGAGCAGTGGTGGCCGAGCGTGCACCATCTCATCGGCAAGGAGATCATCCGGTTCCACTGCGTGTGGTGGCCGGCGATGTGCATGGCGGCGGGGATCGACCCGCCGGGGCGCGTCCAGGTGCACGGCTGGCTCCTCCTGGGCGGGGCCAAGATGTCCAATTCGAGCGTCAACCGCATCGCGCCGGCCGACCTGGCCGCCGAGTACGGGGTCGATCCCCTCCGCTACCACCTCCTGCGCGACGTCCCGCTCGGGAGCGACGGCGAGTTCTCGGCCGAGGGGATCTCCGCCCGGTACAACGCCGACCTGGCCAACAACCTGGGCAACCTGCTGTCGCGCGTGGCGACGGTCGTCGGTTCGAAGTGCGGCGGTGCGGGACCCGCACCCGACGGTGCCAGCCGACTGGCCGACGTGGCGCGCGAGGTGCTGGCCGAGGCGTCGGCGGCGTGGGACGCCGGTGCACCGCACCTGGCCCTGGAGTGCACCTGGCGCCTGCTCCGCGAGACCAATGCCGAGCTGGAGGCGGCCGAGCCGTGGAAGGCCGAGCCCGGTCCGGCGGTCGATGCGGTGCTGGGGAGCGCGCTCGAGGTGCTGCGCATCGTGTCCATCCTGATCGTGCCGGCCATGCCGTCGTCGGCCGACGAGATCTGGCGCCGCATCGGACTCGACGGCAGCCCGGGCGCCCAGCGCCTGCCGGAGGCCGCCGCATGGGGCGGTTACCCGGGCGGACGGGCCGTGGAGAAGGGCGCCCCGCTCTTCCCCCGGCGCAAGGACTGAGGAGACGGCCCGTGGGCGACCCCGTGCTCGAGTGGTTCGACTCGCACTGCCACCTCCAGGACGAGTTCGACCCCCCGGGTGGGGAGGGCCCGGTCGAGCCGCACGCCGACCGGTTCGCCGCCACCGTGGCCCGGGCGTCCGAGGCCGGGGTCACCCGGATGGTGTGCGTCGGCACCGGCGCGGCGTCGTCCGCGGAGGCGGTGGCGCTGGCCCGGTCGCTGCGGCGGCCGGGGGGTCCGGCCGCCGCCGAGGGAGTGACGATGTGGGCCACGGTGGGCCTCCACCCCCATGACGCCGTCGACGGGGTGGACGCCCTCGACACCGTCCTGGCCGCCGAGGTCGGCGGACCCGACCCCGTCGTGGTCGGCATCGGCGAATGCGGCCTCGACTACCACTACGACCACTCCCCCCGGCCGGTCCAGCGGGAGGCCTTCGCCCTCCAGGTCGAGCTGGCCCGTCGCCACCATCTGGCGCTGGTGATCCACACCCGCGAGGCGTGGGACGACACCCTCGACGTGCTCGGTGCGGTCGGGGTCCCGGACCGCACCGTGGTGCACTGCTTCACCGGAGGGCCGGCCGAGGCCCGCCGGTGCCTCGACATCGGGGCGTCGCTGTCCTTCAGCGGAGTGGTGACGTTCAAGAACGCCCAGGACGTCCGCGACGCCGCCGCCCTGTGCCCCCCGGACCGGCTCCTGGTGGAGACCGACTCCCCGTTCCTGACCCCGGTGCCCCACCGGGGCTCGGTCAACGAGCCCGCCCGTGTCCCCCTGGTCGGGGCCGCGATCGCCCAGGTCACCGGTGTGGAGACGGCCGAGGTGGCCGAACGGACGACGGCCAACGCCCGCCGGCTCTTCGGCTGCTGACCCGGTCCATCGTCTACAGGTGTTGCACCCGGTTTGATCCTCGGGGCCGACCCGACCTAGCCTGGCCACGCGGCCGCTCCTCGGAGCGGTCGTTCCGCAGCCGGAGCCGTGTCGGGGCCCGTGAGCGGAGGACGGTTCGGAGGAACCGTCCACTGTCCATCCTCTCCCCGGGGAGGTGCCGTCCCTCATGGTCGGCGGCACCCCGGGACTGTCGGGGGAGGGACGTTGTCCCAGTAGGAGAGTGGAGTCCTGAGGACCCAACGCCACCGGGGCGGCCGACACGGAGTCGCGCTGCTCCTCTGCCTCGCCGTACTCGCTGCGCCGCTCCTGTTGCTCCAGGACGGCTCCGACGCCTCCGCCACGGGCGCCGGGCCGTCGGCCGCCGTCGCCCTCCGGCCCCGGCCCGCACCGGTCGCCGCCCACCGCGTCGGCCCGGCCCCGGCACCCGCCCGCCCGGTCGTGATCGCCAGCGCCCCGGTGCGGAACGTGGTGGCCACCACGACCACGACCGTGCCGCGGCCGGTCCCCGCCACCACGACCACGACGGTGCCCGTGCCCCGGACCGTGCCGACGACCACGACCCCGTCGACGACCACGACCCCGTCGACCACCACGACCACCACCACGACCACCACCACGCCGGCCCCCGTGGCCGGCTCCCACGTGCAGACCGTCGGGATCGTGACCTACTACGACCATCCGGCCGGTCGGTGCGCCAGCCCTTGGCTCCCGTTCGGGACGGTCGTGCAGGTGACCAATCCGGCCAACGGGGCCACGGTCACCTGTGTGGTCGACGACCGGGAGGCCGACACCGCCCGGTCGATCGACCTGGCCACCGACACGTTCGCCCAGATCGCGCCCCTGGGTCAGGGTGTCGTGGACGCCCGTCTCCGCTGGTGAGGGGCGGCCCCGCCCGGGTGGGGGATGGATCGCACCGGTCCACCGGGGTGTCACACTGAGCGGGTGACCCACGGGAGAGCGGAGATCCACGAGCTGCTCCTGGCCAACGACCTGCGCCCGAGCCGGGCCCTCGGCCAGAACTTCGTGGCCGACGGGAACACCGTCCGGCGCATCGTGCGGCTGGCCGGTGTCGAACCCGGTGCGCGCGTGGTGGAGATCGGCGCCGGCCTGGGGTCGCTGACGCTGGCCCTGGTGGAGGCCGGGGCCCGGGTCACGGCGGTGGAGGTCGACCGCCACGTCCTCCCGGTCCTGCGCGGGGTGGTCGGGCCCCTCGGCGTGGACGTCGTCGAGGCCGATGCCCTCACGATGGACTTCACCGAGCTGCTCGGCACCGAGCCGGGCTGGTCGCTGGTGGCCAACCTCCCCTACAACGTGGCCGTCCCGCTGGTCATGCGGATCCTGGAGGAGGCGCCCCAGGTGGCGTCGCTTCTGGTGATGGTCCAGCGGGAGGTGGGGGAGCGGCTGGCGGCGCGGGCCCGGGACGAGGCCTACGGGGCCGTCTCGGTCAAGGTGGCGTACTGGGCCACCGCCTCGGTGGTGGGTCGGGTGCCGGCCAGCGTGTTCATCCCGAGGCCCCGGGTCGAGTCGGTGCTGGTCCGCCTCGACCGCCACGATGTCCCGTCCCCGGCCGGAACCGCGCCGGCGGGGCCCGGATCACCCGAGTACGACCGGCTCTTCGCCGTCGTGCGCGGCGGCTTCGCCCACCGGCGCAAGATGCTGCGGAGGTCACTCGGGGAGCTGGTGTCGCCCGAGGCCTTCGTCGCCGCCGGGATCGCGCCGACGGCCCGGGCCGAGGAGCTCGACCTGGCCGAGTGGGAGCGCCTCGCCTGGTGGCGACCGGAGACCTCGGCGGCATCGTGAGCGACCAGAGGGCGACCCGTGAGGTCTGCACGGCCCCGGCCAAGCTGACGGTCTCGCTCCGGGTGACCGGGGTCCGGGACGACGGTTACCACCTGCTCGACGCCGAGATGGTCACGCTCGGCCTGGCCGACACCCTCGAGATCACCCCGGCCCCGGACGGGCCGGCGGCACTCGAGGTCGTCGCCGACTGGCCCGGGGGCGTCGGCGTCTGGCGGGAGCTCTCCGTCGGCCCGGTGGGCGACAACCTGGTGACACGGGCCCTGGCTGCCACCGGGCGGTCCGCCGGGGTGCGCCTGGTCAAGCGGATCCCCCCCGGGGCCGGACTCGGGGGCGGGTCGGCCGACGCCGCCGCCGTCCTGCGCTGGGCCGGCTGCGCCGACCCGGGGGTGGCGGCCGGACTGGGAGCCGACGTCCCGTTCTGTCTGGGCGGGGGACGGGCCCGGGTGACGGGGATCGGGGAGGTCGTCGAGCCCCTTCCCTACGAGGACCGGTCGTTCGTCCTGCTGCTGCCGCCCTTCGGCGTGGACACCGTCGCCGTGTACCGGGCCTACGACCGACTCGCCGCGGACGGTCGCCTCCCGCCGCCGGGCACCGCGGTCAACGACCTGGAGGCGGCGGCCCTGCACGTGGAGCCCCGGCTCGCCGGGTGGTTCCGGGCGCTCGCCGAGGCGACGGGCCGGACGCCCCGGCTGGCCGGGAGCGGATCGACCTGGTTCGTCGAAGGCGATGCGGCCGCGCTCGGCCTCGGGGGCCGGAAGTGGCTCGAGGTGGACGGGCAGCGCGCGCCGCTGGTAGCGACGGGGACGTCGCCCCCCGGGGGATGAGGTGCTGCGGTGACGGTCGGGACCCGGTGACCGGGCCGTTCGTCGGAGGCGGGGCTACTTGCCCGCGGCCCGCCTCTGCCAACGAGTGGCCTTCAACATCTTCTTGTGCTTCTTCTTGCGCATGCGCTTGCGGCGCTTCTTGATCAGGGATCCCATGTCGGTGGGCACCCTAGCCGAGCAG
>Ga0302279_10001133_pt1 | contig 38606 bp, 30 predicted proteins | sample III_Bog_N3_3_FD_194541 | JGI IMG/M metagenome (GOLD analysis project Ga0302279, IMG submission 194541) | Peat permafrost microbial communities from Stordalen Mire near Abisko, Sweden - III_Bog_N3_3 | ecosystem: Environmental > Terrestrial > Soil > Wetlands > Peat | place: Sweden: Abisko...
GTGTTCGCCGGCTTCGACTTCGTCGCCCTCGGCCACCTCCACCGCCCCCAGCGCATCGGTGGGTCCGACACCCTCGCCTACTCGGGGTCGCCCCTCCCCTATTCGTTCAGCGAGGACCACCCGAAGTCCGTCCGCCTCCTCGAGGTCCGCCGGGGCGAGGTCGTCGACGTCACCACGGAGTCCGTGCCGGTGGGACGCGGGGTCGTGACGCTGACCGGCACCCTGGACGGTCTCCTGGCCGATCCCGCCCACGAGCGGTTCGTCGACCGCTGGGTGGCGGCACGGCTCACCGACGACACGGTCCAGACCCAGCCCATGGAGCGCCTCCGGGCCCGGTTCCCCCACGCCGTGAGCCTCCGCTACGACGACCCGCGCACCGGGGCCGTCGTGGACTTCGGATCGGACGGCCCGCCCGTCGAGGAGCGCACCGACGAGTCGGTCGTCCTCGAGTTCCTCGAGGAGGTCCGGGACCGGGCACCGTCGGACTCCGAACGCCGCCTCGTGCTCGCCGCACTGGGCGAGGCGCACCGCAGGGCCCCGGCGTGAGGCCCCTGGCCCTGCGGCTGCAGGCCTTCGGGTCCTATGCCGGTGCGTTCGCCATCGACTTCGCCCGACTGGGCCGTCACGGGGTCTTCTCGATCACCGGACCGACCGGTGCCGGCAAGTCGACCATCTTCGACGCCATCGTCTACGCCCTCTACGACGACCTCCCGGGCTTCCGCGTCAACAGCCACGTCCGCAGCCAGTACGCGGACGCCACCACCCGCACCGAGGTGACCCTCGAGTTCGAGGCCGAGGGGCGCCACTGGGTCCTCACCCGCTCCCCCGCCCAGGCCAGGCCGAGTGCCCGCGGCGGCGCCGGCCTGGTGGGCGACCCGTCGAAGGTCGTCCTGGCCGAGGCCGGGGTGGAAGGTGCCGTCCTGACCCGCAAGCGCGACGTGTCCGAGCGCCTCGCCGACCTGGTCGGCCTCGACAAGGCCCAGTTCGAGCAGGTCGTCCTGATCCCTCAGGGCCGGTTCGAGGAGGTCCTGAAGGCCCGGACCCAGGAGCGGGCCGACCTGCTGGCCAAGCTGTTCCCGGTCGACGTCTACATCCGGACGACCGAGGCGCTCCGTCAGCTGGCGGCCGACCGACGCGACGCCTACGAAGCGCTCGCCGCCGGGCGCCGGGTCGCCGAGGACCGCATCCGCGCCGACGTGGCGGCGTTCTTCGCCGGGGCCACGGACACGGAAGGCGCCGTTGCGCACGACGCTCCCGGAGAGGACGGTGCCGAGGGGGAAGGCGTCGAGCAGGACGGTGCCGAGGGGGAAGGCGTCGAGCAGGACGGTGCAGAGGGGGACGGCGTCGCGGTGGACGGTGCCGAGGTGGAGATGGCCCGCCTGCCCGAGCTCCGCGACCGGATGGCGTCCGTGCTCGCCACCGTGGTGGCCGAGCGGGATTCGGCGGCCGACCGCCACGAGGAGGCGCGCGCCGCTCGGGTCGCGGTCGAGGCGGCCGTCCAGCGCTGGGAGCAGTGGCAGGAGGACGTGGCCGAGGTGCGCACCCACCCGGCCGAAGTGGCGGCCGACGCCGAGGTCGCCCTCGCGCTCGAACGGGCGGTCGTCGTCGCCACCCTGTCCACCTCCGTCGAGGCCTGGCGTGCCGCGACCGAGCGGCTGGCCGTCCTGGACGCCGACCGGCTGCACCTCCGGGCCGCCGTGGACGCCGCCTGGGTCGACGGGGCCGACCGGTCGGCCCTCGAGTCGGCGACGACCGCCCACCACCTGTCCGCCACCCTCGCCGCCGGGGCGGCCGCGCTGGAGGCGGCCGACCGCCGGTTCGTCGAGCTCGGACACCGGCGCGACGCGCTGGAGGGTGACGAGCGGGGTCTGGCCGAACGGACCGCCGCCCTGGCCGAGGCCATGGTGGAGCGGGACGGCCTCGCCGGCCGGGTGGTGGCCGCCGAAGCCGCCTCGGTGGACGGGGTGGCCCGGGCGGCGGAACGTCCGGCGGCCGTGGCCCGGATCGAACAGCTCGAACGCGACGCGTCCGCCGTGCGGGACCGCGCCGCGGTGGCCCGGCAGGTGGCGGCCCTCGTCGACGACCAGGAGACGGCCCAGCGTCAGCTGGCCGGTGCCGAGGAGCGGGTCAAGGCCCTGCGCCTGGCCTGGCGGTCGGGACTGGCCGGCCGGCTGGCCGCCCACCTCGAGGACGGGGCACCGTGCCCGACCTGTGGCGCGACCGAGCACCCGACCCCCGCCGTGCCGGCGGTCGACGCGCCGGGCGACGACGAACTCGACGCGGCCGAGGAGGACGTGCGGGCCCGCACCGGGGTCCAGCACGGCCTCGACGTCCGCCTGGCCGAGGCCCGGGCCCGGCTGGACGCCCTGCCCTCCGTGGCCGGAGCGGACGATGTCGAGGAGCGTCTGACCGCGGCGCGATCCGACCTGGAGGCGCTCGACGGGGCGATCGCCGAGCACGCCGCGCACCAGGCGGCGCTCGACCGGCTCCGTGCCGATGCGACGGCGGCCGCGGCCCACCTCGACGCCGAGCGCTCCGCGCTCGACGGCCTGTCGGGAACCCTGACCGAGCGACGGGCCCGATGGGAGGGGGACCGGGACGCCTTCGTCTCCGAGTTCGGCGCCCTCGCCTCGACGGGCCCCGCGGCGACGGCCCGACGCGAGCTGGCGGACGCGGTGGCGGCGCTGGCCCGCAACCTCGAGGCCACCACGACCGCCGCCGCCGCCCGGACGGAACACCGTGCCGCCATGGCCCCGACGCTCGAGGCGTTCGGGATCGACGACCCCGCCGGCCTCGGGCGGTGGACCATGTCCGAGGACGCCGTCCGGGCCGCCCAGGCCGGGTTGGACGTCCGGGCCGAGCGGCGACGGCAGGTCGCGGCCCGCATCGACGGCTACACCGCCGGCGGTGGGGCCGACGAACGGCCGGGGGTGGCACCGTCACTGCAGGCCGAACGGGAGGCGGCCGCGACCCACACCGCCCTGGTCGGACGGGTCGCGTCCATGACCGGTCGCCTCGCCGCGGTGGAGGCCGCGGTCACGGACCTGGCCGACGGCGCCACCGCCGTCGCCGACGCGCGGCGGGCCAAGGAGGAGGCGGACACGCTCGCCGGGCTGTGCGCCGGGCTCGGCAACGGTCCCGACGCCACCCGGCTCTCCCTCAAGAATTGGGTGCTCGCCTACTACCTCCGCCAGGTCCTGGCCCATGCCAACCGTCGGCTCGACACCATGACGAACGGCCGCTACGCGCTCGCGCTGAGTGACGAGCACACCGACGGCCGCCGCCCCTGGGGCCTCGACATCTCCGTGCGCGACGCCGAGACCGGCCAGTCGCGACCGGCCACGACCCTGTCCGGGGGTGAGACGTTCATGGCGGCCCTGGCCCTGGCCCTCGGGCTGGCGGACGTCGTGTCGGCGGGCTCCAACTACTCGATCGGTGCGCTCTTCGTGGACGAGGGGTTCGGCTCGCTGGACGGCGACTCCCTCGACACCGTCGTCGACGTCCTGCGGTCGCTGCAGGACGGCGGCCGGATGGTGGGGGTCATCAGCCACGTCCAGGAGCTGAAGGACGCGCTGCCCAACGGCATCACCATCGCCTCCACCACGCACGGGTCGGTGGCCCGGATCCACTACCCCGACGCGTGAGGTCGACCGTGTCCCCCCGATCGGCGCGCGCCGGATCGGCGTTGGCCGTCGGACTCGCCACGCTGGCGTTGGTGGTGGCCGCCTGCGGTCCGGACCACCCCGCGTCGGCCACCCGGACATCGCCATCGGCCCGGTCGACCACGCCGACGACGGTTCCGTCCACCGTTCCCCCCACGAACGCCGCACCGGTGACGGCCCCGACCACCACCGCACCGACGCCACCACCGACGGCCGCGGGCCTCCAGGTGGGACCGGGCACCCAGGCCGTCTACACCGTGGAGCCCCAGCGGGCCCCCGGATCGTGCCACTACCGGTGGGTGGGGAGCGACCCGCTCCCCGATCCGGTGTGCACGCCCGGCGCCATCAACCCGCAGGTCACCCAGGCCGACATCGCCTCGACGATCTGCCGGTCCGGCTGGACGGCGACCGTGCGCCCACCCGAGGACGTGACCTCCCCCGAGAAGCAGGGCTCGGCGGCCGCCTACGGCTACACCGGCCCGTTCGCCACCGCGGAGTACGACCACCTCGTCCCCCTCGAGCTGGGCGGCGATCCCAACGACCCGGCCAACCTCTGGGTCGAGCCCAACGACCGCCCGGGTGCCACCTCCACGGCCAACGGCAAGGACGACCTCGAATCCAGGCTGCGTGAGCTGGTCTGCTCCGGCGCGCTCGACCTGGCCACCGCCCAGCAGGCCATCGCCACCGACTGGGTGGCGGCGGCGGCCCGCTACGGCTGACCCACGCGGCGCCGTCCCCCGGGATCCCCCGATGCAACATATGTGCACCGGTGGTGCTACAACGGGGGGCAGAGGTTGCCGGGTGGGACCGTGCGGGCCCGATCCGACGTGCACACCAGAGGACCGACACTGATGACACTGATGATCGATCGTGACCCGGCGGGTCCGAACAGGCGAAGGCTGCCGATCCAGATCGCCAACGAGGCGAAGATGATCCGGGCGACCATCGAACTGCTCGGCGACCACGACGTAGGCGACATCACCAGCCGGATGATCGCCGACCGGTCGGGCACGGCCACCAACTACATCTCGCGCTACTTCGGCGGGCGCGACGCACTCCTGTCGGCCACGGCCACGGAGTTGGGATGGCGGATCGCCGACCAGATGGACGAGTACGGGACGCAGTCGGACCTGCAGGAGCCGCTCCCCTTCCTGGAGACGGTGGTGTCGATGCCCGAGGTGGCGCTGTGGTTCAAGCTGTTCCGCTACCTGTCCGCCCGGAACCTCACCCGGACTCGTGACCGCGGGTCGCGGTCGCCGGTGGTCGTCGCCTGCGACGACGCCGTGGCGCGGATCTTCCGGATCGAGGGCGAGGACGTGCGGTTCTGGTCCAACGTGTTCCTCACCTACATGCTGGGCGGACTCTCGTTCAACGCCCTGCTCGGCACGGACGACGGAGAGGGCGAGAAGGTCCTGGCCCGACTGGGCCGGATCGTCGAGGTGCTACGGGACGAGCAGATCTCGCTCGACGCCTGACACCGGGGGGTCGACCCGGGTCGGCCGGTCCGGGGAGCGGTGGCGCCGTCAGGATGCCCGCAACAGCGCCGTCTGGGCGTCCGACCAGGTCCGATCGCACGAACGGCACCGCCAGTTCGTCGCCGAGCCCGACACCAGCCGGGGATACACGACCAACTTGGGCACGTCCTCCGCCGCGCAGTACGGGCAGGTCCTGAACGCTTCTGACTCACTCACGGTCGACCTCCGACATGATCCGTTTCCTGATGGATCGGCACCCCGGCCCGAGACTTGAGCAGATTCACCCGGCCGGCCGGCCCGACGCCTCCTAGCGGGTCAACCCGTCGGACGGATCGGCCGCGCACCAGGCGGCCAGGGCGACCGCCTCCCGGGCCAGCTGCGTCGTGAAGCCACCGAAGATGGCCCGCTCGGCCGAACGGCCGACCAGGGGCACCCGCACATCCAACCGGCCGACCACCGTCTCGAGCGTGCCGTCGTCGGCCTCGTCGAGCGCCAGCGTGCCGTCGCAGCGGAGCATGCCCACGTAGTGGTCGGGGACCACCACCAGCGTGCCCCGGTGGGAGGCGGTGTCGTACGTCGTCTCGATGACCCAGGTGAGCTTGTCCACGTCGACCACCCGGGCCGCCGGTCCGGTGATCGACCCGGCGAACGCGTAGCGGACCCGCACCCGGAGTCTGCCGTCCACGGTCCCCGCCGACAGCAGCTCCGGGGCGCGGACCGACGTGGAGGCATCCCCCAGGCCGGCGTAGTAGCCCGGCTCGGCCAGGGCCCGCACCACGGCGTCACGGGGGGCGGCGATCGTCTCGGTCACGGTGAACTGCACGGCATCCCCCCGGCACCACCCCGTCCGGGAGGGCCGCGCCCAGCGTACGGCCACGGGCCGGCGACCGGGGGCGACCCTGCGGGGGGCGCCGCGCTCAGCTGAGGACGTCGCCGACCGACGGTCGGGGCCGGTCGTCAGCCGCAGGCGGCCGTGTAGGCGGGTGTGCCCGGCTGCAGGGCCTGGCCGGAGTCCGGCGACACCTGGAGACAGGACTCGTCGACGGCCTGGAACGCGCTGGCCGGCACCTGCTTGAGCTGGTCCACCTGGGTGGACGTCCAGCGGGTGTCGGCGGTCCCCTGGAAGTACCAGTTGGAGCCGTTGTCGGCCAGGAGCATGCCGTAGGTCTTGAGGGTGGTGAGCACCGTCTGGCAGGCGGCGGCGCACGACGCCGCCGGCAGGGTGAACGAGGCGGCGAGCCGGAAGCGGGCGCCCATCGGCGGGCACGACGCATCGGCCTGCCCGGCCTCGTGGCGGGCGGGCCACACGTACGACTGCTGGGTGCAGTCCGCGGTGAACCGGATGGCGTGGTCGACGGCCCCGGCGGCCACCTCGTCGTAGTTGACCAGGCCGGGCAGGACCGGCAGCCCGGCGGCGTCGGCCGACGTCCAACCCGCCGGTCGGAGCGCCTCGGAGGTCAGGCTCCAGATGGCCCCCGATCCGGCCTTGGACCGGCCCTTCGGGTGGAAGTGGGTGTTCCACGTCTCGTACAGGGTGCAGGTGGCCGGGTCGACCATCAGGGCGTGGCGGTCCGAGCCGTGCTCGATCGGGGTGGCGGCCGACAGCGGGTAGGGCCCGGGGTCGCTCTGGTCGGCGTAGGTGAAGGCGACCGGCACCAGGGGCGTGCCGGACGGCACCACCTGCCAGGGGATGCCGTACGGCTTCGACGGCTTCCCGGACGGCCCGTAGTCCGGGTGGAGGAAGGTCGTCGACGCCGCCATGGAGGCCAGCCACGTCGAGCTCCGTGGGTCGACCGGCAGTCCGGTCACCGGGGTGTTCCACACGTTGTCGGCCGGGAAGGCGGGACACGTGGTGCCGGGGAGGACCGTGCCGGAGGCGGCCGCGGCCGGTGCGGCGGGCAGCAGGAGGGCGGCGACGCCGAGGGCGGCGACAGGCGCCGCCCACACCGCCGACCTCCGTCCCCGATGGCTCGTCCGGCCCATGGGACCCCCTCCTGTCATCGACCCCGTCCCCCCGACGCTACTGCGGGCCCGCCGCGTCACGACAGGCCTCCCCCGGCACCGCCCACGGGCACCGATCGGCACCCCCTCCTATCGTGGCGGCATGAGCGCCGATCTCCGACCGTTCCGCATCGACGTGCCCGACGACGAGCTGGCCGACCTGCGCGACCGCCTGCGCCGCACCCGGTGGCCGGAGGCCGAGACGGTCGACGACTGGAGCCAGGGCATCCCGCTCGCCTACACCCGTGACCTGTGCGGGTACTGGGCCGACGGCTACGACTGGCGCGCCGCCGAGGCCCGGCTCAACGCCCACCCGCAGGTGCTGACCGAGATCGACGGCCTGGACATCCACGTGCTCCACGCCCGGTCCCCCCATCCCGAGGCCCTGCCGTTGGTGCTCACCCACGGCTGGCCGGGGTCGATCGTGGAGTTCCTGAAGGTCCTCGGCCCGCTGACCGATCCGGTCGCCCACGGCGGGGACGCCGCCGACGCCTTCCACGTGGTCTGCCCGTCGCTCCCGGGCTACGGGTTCAGCGGCAAGCCCCCGGCCCCCGGCTGGGGCGTCGGCCGGATCGCCACCGCCTGGCGCGAGCTCATGCGACGGCTCGGCTACGACCGCTACGGGGCGCAGGGCGGCGACTGGGGCTCGGCCGTGACCACCCAGATCGGCCGACACGACGACGGGCACGTGGTGGGCATCCACCTCAACATGCCGGTGGTCGCACCGTCGTCGCTGTCCTTCGAGGACATGACCGACACCGAGCAGGCGGCCGTGGCCGACATGGCCACCTACCAGCAGTGGGAATCGGGCTACTCCAAACAGCAGGCCACGCGGCCCCAGACGCTCGGGTACGGACTGGTCGACTCACCGGCCGGCCAGTGCGCGTGGGTGGTCGAGAAGTTCCGGGCGTGGACCGACTGCGGCGGCCATCCCGAGAACGTGCTCACCCGGGACGAGCTGCTCGACAACGTGATGCTCTACTGGGCGACCCGCTCGGGGGCGTCGTCGGCCCGCCTCTACTGGGAGAGCTTCGAGCAGAGCTTCGGCGAGGCCGGGGGGACGATCGACGTGCCCACGGGATGCTCCATCTTCCCCAAGGAGATCGTGCGGATCTCCCGGCGGTGGGCGGAGACCAGGTTCACCGACATCCGCTGGTGGAACGAGCTCGACGCCGGAGGCCACTTCGCCGCATTCGAGCAACCCACCGCGTTCGTGGACGAACTCCGCTCGTTCTTCCGTCTCGTGCGCTGAGGCTCAGGCGGCCGAGCCCCGCACCAGCCGTCCCGACCGTGCACCCGTATCGGCGTCGTTGCGGCGGGTCACCTCGCCCGCGACCAGGGTGGCCAGATAGCCCTCGGCCGGCTGGAGGATGCGGCTCACGCCGGTCGGCAGGTCGTGGCGCAGCACGGGCGGGAGGATGCGCAGGTTCTCGAGGTCGATCACGTTGAGATCGGCGCGCTTGCCCTCGGCCACCGTGCCGCGGTCGTCGAACCCGTAGAGCTCGGCGTTGGCGCCGGACAGCTTGTGGACCAGCAGTTCGACCGGGAGCTTCTCCCCTGCGGTCCGGTCCCGCGCCCAGTGGGTGAGGTGGAACGTCGACGCCGAGCAGTCCGAGATCAGGTTCACGTGGGCCCCGGCGTCGCCGAGCCCGGTCACGGTGAAGGGGTCGAGCAGCATGTCGCGGCAGACGTCGAGGGTCCCGTTCACGAAGTTGGAGCCGAGGAGCGCGTAGAAGGCGTGACCGTCGTCCTCCAGCAGCAGGTCGTACATGTACTCGACCGGATCGATCCCCCGGGCCAAGGCCGTCGCCCACACCGAGTCGTCGAAGGTGGGCTCGTAGTCGACCGGGTCACGCAGGGGGAACGTCACCGGGAGCGCCGGCAGGAACAGCTCGACGACCAGCTCGCTGAAGTCGGCGGCGTCGCCGGCCGTCGTCTGCTCGGCGAGGATGGCCCGCTTCACCTCGGGGCGCCGCAGGTGCGCCACCCGCTCGGCCAGCGGGAGGTGGGCCACGGCGCGGTAGCCGGGCCGGCCCATGAAGAGGTGGTAGGTGTCGAGGCTCGTCATGATGGTGACCGACCGCGGGATCACCTGGGGTCGCAGCTGGGCGCCGGCCCGGTTGGCCTCGGCGGCGGCGTCGAGCACCAGCCGCCAGTGGTCGGGGTCCTCGAACAGCTGCGCCACCGTGAAGGTGACCGGCCGGCCACTGGCCCGGGCCGCGGCCACCAGCAGCGGGATCTCGTCGAGCGGCTTGGCCCGCTCGCCGCCCAGGCGGTCGAGAGAGCCGATGGTGCCGGCCACGATGGCCTCGAACACGCCGTGGCCGGACGACCCGAGGGCCCGGGCGAAGGCGAGGACCTCGTCCTCCGGCGCGTAGGTGCCGGGCACGGGTCGGCCGGAGCGCGCCTTGTGGCCGATGGTGCGCGAGGTGGTGAACCCCACCGCACCCACGGCCATGGCCTCGCCGACGATGGCGGCCATGGCGGCGATGTCGTCGGCCGTCGCGTCCTCGTTGGCCGCACCCCGCTCCCCCATCACATAGAACCGCACCGCGCCGTGGGCGATCTGGGCGGCGATGTCGACCGCGTACCGTCCGCCGTCGAGCAGGTCGAGGTACTCGCCGAAGGTCTCCCACTTGCCCCAGGGCATGCCGACGCTGAGGGCGGACCCCGGGATGTCCTCGACGCCCTCCATGAGGTCGATGAGGGCGTCGTGATCGGACGGGCGCACCGGGGCGAACCCGACACCGCAGTTCCCCATGACCAGCGTGGTCACGCCGTTGGAGGCCGAGGGCTCGAGTGCGTCGTCCCAGGTGACCTGCCCGTCGTAGTGGGTGTGGACGTCGACCCAACCGGGGGTGACCAGGGCGCCGTCGGCGTCGATCGTCCGGCCGGCCGGCCCGGTGACGTCGCCGAGCTCGACGATCCTGCCGTCGCGGACGCCGACGTCGGCCGTGTACCCCGGCGCTCCGGTGCCGTCCACCACCGTGCCGCCCTTGATGACCACGTCGAGCATGCCGTGCTCCTCCGCTTTCCCCCCCGGGGTCCGGACCTCCGTCCGTGCCCTCCACGGTAGACCCGGGCGCCGGGCGGCGCGCCACCGGTCCCGGGTCGGCCCACCGGGTCGGGCCCGGCCCGCCGGGCGTAGGGTGGCACGTGACCCCGGAGCGCCCCACCCCGGTGACCGGCCCGCGCCGACCGCTGCTCGGCCTGGTCCGGGCCTGCCACTTCCAGCCCACCGTGGCGGTGGTCGCCGTCACCACGGCCCTGGCCGCCCTGGCCGGACGGGGTGCCACCGGGTGTGTGGCCGTCGCCGTCGCCGTGCTGGCCGGCCAGCTGTCGACGGGCTGGAGCAACGACTGGTTCGACGCCGCCCGGGACACGGCCGTCGGCCGGACCGACAAGCCCATCGTGGCCGGCACGGTCGCGGTGTCCACCGTGCGCACCGCGGCCCTGGTCGCCGCCGCGGCCTGCGTGCCCCTGTCGCTGCTCTCCGGGTGGCGTGCCGCCGTGGTCCACCTGGTCGCGGTCGGCTCCGCCTGGGCCTACAACGCCGGCCTCAAGTCGACGGTGTTCAGCCCGGTGCCCTACGCGGTGTCGTTCGGCCTGCTGCCCGCCTTCGTGACGCTCGGACTGCCGACGCACCCCTGGCCCCGCCCCGCGGTGATGGCGGCCACCGCCCTGCTGGGTGTCGGCGCCCATTTCGTCAACACCCTGGCCGACCGCGACGACGACGCCCGGTCGGGGGTGGTCGGACTGCCCCAGCGGATGAGCGAGCGCGCCGACCTGCTGGTCGGAGTGGTGCTGCTGGTGGCCTGCGCGCTCACGATCTGGGCCCTCGGCGGCGGCGCGGCGGCCGGGCGGGCGGTGGCCCTGCTCGCCACCCTCGGCGCCGCGGCCATGGTGGTCGTGACGACGCTGCGACAGCGGCCCCGGGCGGCGTGGTCGTGGACGCTGGTCACCGTCATCGGGTGCGTCGTGCTGTTCGCCGTGGCCCGCCCCACGCTGGTCGGCACCTGACGGACCCCCCGGATCCGGGGGCCAGCGGCCCCGTAGGCAACCACCGATTGCCAAGCGGCCCGATTACCTGCATACTGACAACACGGGTGGCGGATCCGACGGCGGATCTGCCGAGGGATCCCGGGTAGCGGCGGCTACTCGGGGTTTCCGGCGGACACACCCGGTCCCGGTGGCGGGTCGGCGTCCTCCTCGAGCTCGGCGAACTGCCACAGCAGCGCCTCGATGCCCATGGAGAAGAGCGTCCATTCCACCTTCTCCCCCTCGCGCCCGGTCGGGCGCAGGATGTTCCGGCTCATGGTCGGGTCCAGACGGTCCCAGATGGCGAAGCCCTCGGCCAGGGAGATGGCCAGCATCGAGAGCTGGCGGATGGTGAGGCCGGGGCGCATGCGCACGCCCAGCACCTCGAAGGCCCGCCCGAGCGCGAAGTCCCACCGGACGCAGTAGACCTCGTAGGCGCGGTGCAGGCTCTCGGCGGCCGGCGTCCCCTCGTCGGACGGCAGCCTCGACACCCCGAGGCCGCGCAGGCCGATGGCCAGGTTCATCGTCCTGGACCGGGCCATGGTCTCGACGTGGGCGGCGCACACCACCCGGATCATCTCGGCGGCGGCGGCCCGCCGGCCGTCCACACTGTCGAGGTCGGCGGTGGCCAGGACCTCACCGGCCGCCAGGATGGCCAGCTCGACACCGGCCTGGTCGATGGCCTCGAGGGCGGCGGCCAGCACGTCGGCCTGGAAGTCGGCCATGTCCACCCAGATACGGCCGATGACCGAGGCGTTGGTGACCCGCACCCCCCGCTGCTCCGACGCACGGTCGAAGACACGCTTGAACGTCAGTCGCTCGGTGCCGCGGGCCAGCCCCTCGTCGATCAGCAGGTCGAGACCCACCTCGATCAGCAGCTCCCGGAGCTCGTCGCGTCGCATCGGGGGAATATACGTGCTGGTCGCCATGGGCGGAAAGGGGGTGGATCCACCTGGGCGCGACCGCGACCTGCCACCCCTCCCCCGTGCCGGCTTGACAGACTGTCGTACAGATCGGCCGGGTGATCCATCCCGCGCGGGAAGGGACGATGGAGAAGTCAACGCAGCCGTTGTCGATGACGTTCGACGAACTCGCACGGGCCCGCACCTGCTTCGGCCTCGGCACCGCCCCCTGGTCGGAGCGGGGTGAGCTACGGGTCGCGGACGACTGGTGGCTGGCGTTCAGCCTCACCGGTCACGTCGACTACAACCTGGTGCTCCTGCACGGTCCGGGCGCCACCGCGGCGGCGCCCGAGGTGCTCGACGACGTCGACTCGACGGGGGTGCCGGCCATGGTGATGCTGGCCGGCGAGGGGCTGGCGGCCGCCGACGTGCTGGGCGATGCCGGCTGGGTGTGTACCGGCGCGTTGCCGTTCATGGCCAAGTCCCACGGACCGAAGTGCGACGACCCCGGGGTCCGCCTCCTCGGGGCAGACGACCTGGAGGGGGCGCGGTGCCTGGCGGCGGCGGCCTTCGGCGTCCCCGAGGAGGTGGGCGCCATCGTCTACGACGATGCGGCACTCACCCGACCCGACACACGGATCTACGGGCTGTTCGAGGAAGGGGAGCTGCGCTGCTGCTCGTTGACGATGTGGGTCGAGGGCGAGTTCAGCGTCGGGTGGGCCCTGTCGACGGCGCCCGAGCACCAGCGGTCGGGCTACGGCAGGCGGCTGATACGGGCGTCCAACCACCACCGGATCACCAGCGGTGGTCCGACCCGCGCCCTCCTGACGGCGACGCGGGCCGGTGAGCGGCTCTACCGGGCCGAAGGGTACACCACCGTCGAGCACTGGCAGACGTGGTCACGTCCGCGGTGGGTGCTGCGGTAGCCGGGCCCGGCCGGCACGTCGGGGGCGGACCGCCGGCCTCCGCACCCACGCAGCCACGCCTCCGCACCCACGCCTCCGCACCCACGCCTCCGCACCCACGCCTCCGCACCCACGCCTGTAACGCTCGGGCGGCCACACCGTTGTACCAAGTGGACCGGCGGCCCTCGGTCGTCGGCTCGCCCCTCGAGGGGCGCGAGCGAATGGAGGAGCCCATGCGCATCACGAAGACCCGTGCCGCGGTACTGTCCCTGGCGGCCTCAGCGGCGGTCCTGGCCCCGGCGGCCCTGCTGGTGACACCGGCGGGGGCCGTCAGCTCGGTCCCACCGACCATCGCCGCCCATCCGGACAACGTGATGGTCAACACCACGACCAGACTCGTCGGCCGAGGGTTCGCGAAGCACACCACGCTCCACATCGAGGAGTGCGCGTCGACCACGTGGGTGGTGCCGGCCAGCCCCTGCGACACCGGCAACGCCATCACCGTGACGACCAACCGTATGGGGAAGTTCACGGCGACGTTCACGGTCCAGGCGTGCCCGACGTCGACGACGCCGGGCACCGGGGGACTGTCCGCCCGCTGCTACATCGGCGTCCCGTCGCCGTCCGGCATCGACACCGTGTCGTTGCAGCCGTACACCCCGATCGTGGTCACGTACCCCTAGGGCCGGCCCGCTCCCTCACGGCCGGTCCCGTCGGCCTCAGCGCCGCTTGGCGAGGTAGGCCCGGTAGCCCTCGGCCAGGGCCAGGAGTTCGGGGTCCTCGTCGAACCGGGGCTGGAACCTCGCCCACGCCGCCTCGCGTTTGGCCGGGAGGTACTCCGTCGGCCAGTAGCCCTCGTGCGGGCGGTAGCCCTTCAGGACGTTGCGCGCCACGGTGGCCTTGTGGACCTCGTCGACACCGTCGGCGATGCCCATGGTGGGCGCGGCGGCATACATGGCCTGGAGGGGCGTCAGGTCGGTCGTGCCCAGCGAGCCCATGATGTGCAAGGCGTTGAACGACACGTCGCGCAGCACCCTGGCCATCGTGAACTTGACGGTGGCGATGTCGGTCCGGCACTCCTGGGTGCTCGTGTTGTCGATCTTCCAGGCGGTCTCGAGCACGAGCAGGCGGAGCATCCGGATCTGCGCGTAGGAATCGGCGATCTTCTCCTGGACCATCTGGTGCTCGCCGATCACCTTGCCGTGGGACTCGCGGCTGAGTGCCCGCTCGCACATCATGTCGAAGGCGAGGTTGCACTGGGCGATGGTGCGCATGGCGTGGTGGATCCGCCCACCGCCGAGGCGGCGCTGGGCCAGCACCTTGGCGCCGTCCTCGGGACCCAGCAGGTGGTCGAGCGGCACCCGGACCTCGTCGTAGATGATGTGGTTGTGGTTCCGGGGCTCCGGTTGGATCTCGACACCCGGCGTGTCGCGGGGCACCACGAACATCCCGTTGGTGCACATGACGAAGAGGATGTCGGCCACGCGGCCGGCACTGGTGAACCACTTCTCGCCGTTGATGACCCACTCGTCGCCGTCACGGATGGCGTGGGTGCGGAACAGGTTGGGGTCCGAGCCGCCCTGGGGTTCGGTCATCGAGTAGGCCGACCACAGTTCCTGGTCGAGCATGGGCTTCAGCCACCGCTCCTTCTGCTCCTCGGTGCCGTAGGCGGCCAGCATCTCCATGTTGCCGGTGTCGGGCGCGGCGGCACCGAACATCTGGGGCGCCGACGAGTACCGGCCCAGGATCTCGTTGAGCAGGCCGAGCTGCAGCTGCCCGTAGCCGGGGCCGCCCAGGTCCTCGTCGAGGAAGATGGCCCAGAGCCCCTGATCCTTCACCTGCTGCTGGAGTCCCTTCACGAGTGCCCGGATCTTGGGGTCCTTGGACCGGACCGCGTAGGGGAACACGTACTCGAGCGGTTCGACCTCCTCGCGGCAGAACTGCTCGACCCAGTCGAGTTTCTCCTGGTACCCGGGGTCCGTCGAGAAGTCCCAGCCCATCGTGCCTCCTAGCTCGGGGCCCGGTCGGCAGGGCCGTTCGGACTCAACCTACCGGGGCGGGGGACGACCGGTCGCCCCGGATCAGGACGGCGGTACGTAGTAGGGCTTGTCGCACCGGAACCCGTCCGTCGGACCGTCGATCGGCGGGTCGTCGAGGCGTTGGAACCGGCCGTCGGTGATCCGGCCCAGCAGGAAGCATCCGGTCGGGACCTTGCCCGCCGGGTTGGTGACGGGGGCCAGCTTGCCGCTCGAGAAGCTGGTCACGTGGCGCAGCGCCTGCAGGAGCGAACCGCGGCTGGGGTCGGTGCCGGCCTGGCGGAGGGCCTGGGTGAACAGCTCCGCCGACAGCCAGCCGAGGAAGGTGAAGTAGTCCGGGGTGAACCCGGGGTCCACGGTGTGGACCCAGGTGTCGAAGGTGCCCACCGCGGGGATGGAGGCGGCGTCCTCGCCCAGGTAGAGCGACGCCGACTGCTCGAGGTAGGCGCCGTCCACGGCCGGGGCGCCGCCCGAATTGGCGACGAGGGTCTCGTTGTAGGCCGGCGCGCCCAGTACGACGGTCGGGTGGAAGTCCTGCTGGCCCAGGTCCTTGAAGATCGACGAGGCGTAGTTCTCCGGCTCCTGCTCGAGGAAGAGGATCTGGACCCCGTCGTTCTTCATGGCCACGACCTGCTGGGTGAAGTCGGTCTGGCTCGGCGGAAGGGCGGGGTCGTAGAGCACGTGGTAACCCAGGTGCTCCATGGTGGCCTTCTCCTGGCTCCAGGCCGTCTCGGTCGACGGCAGGTCGGCGATGATCGTGGCGGTGTGCTCGATCTGGCCGGGGAACGCCGCCTTGAAGTACTCGAGCGGCCCGAGCGGCCAGCCCTTGCCGGCCGGGATGGCGCTGAACGTGTTGGGCAGCGCCTCGGTCTTCGGATCGAGGGACTCCGAGACGTTGGGGAACTGTGGATTCGCCTCGAGCACCGTGCCCCCGAAGCTGTCCTCCAGACTGACGCCGCCCACCAGGGCGAACGCCTGCCCCAGCGCGGCGGTGGTGAGCTGCTTGTTGGTGGCCCCCTGGAACGCGTCGTCGGTGGACTGGACGACGAGCTTGCGACCGTTGACCCCACCCTGGGCGTTCACGTAGGCGGCGTAGGCGTCGGTGCCGACGGCGGCCCCCTTGAAGAGCCCGGCGACCAGCGTCGACACGTTGGCGATCGTCACCGACGACGGGGTCACCCCGGTGTGGTCCGAGAATGCCGACGAGGGGATCGCCGGCTCTCCCGAGCCGGACGCGCCGGAACCGCTGGTGTCCGTCGACGAGCATCCGGCGAGCACGGAGGCCACCAGCACCACGCACGCGGCCGCCAGGGTCGCACGCGCCCGCACCGGCCGTCCCGACGACCTGGTCCACTCCCCCATCCTGCCTCCCACCATCGGGCCCGGACCGCGTGCCGGGCTCCCGCCCCCGGACCGGCGAACCGACCGTCGGACCGTCCTGTCGGAGAACGTACAGCGCAGGAGGTCCCGGTGCCCGGGATCCGACACGGGTCGGGCCCGTGCGACACTGGAACGGCATGTCGGCCCCGCTCCCGCCCAGCATCGTCCGCCGGACGGTCCGGGACACCGTGCGCATCGACCGCTCGCTCATCGCCCCGGTCGCCGGTGCCGTCACCGCCGTCCCGGTCGCCCTCTTCTACGGCCTGGGCGTCGCCCTCTGGACGCCCGGTGCCACCTCGAGCCTCGCGCTCGGTGCACTCTTCGTCGGCCTGGCGGCGCGCCTGAACGGCCCGCGCCTCGCGCCCTCGGCCATGGCCGCCGACGCCGTCGGCCTGTCCGTGTCCGCCATCGTGGCGGGACTCACCGCCGGCTCGCTCTGGCTGCACGTCGGCACGCTCGTGGTCTGGTGCTTCGCCGGCGGGCTGATGGTGGCTCTCGGGCCCGGGCGGTCGGTGATCGGCGTCCACGGCGTCATGGCGCTGATCGTCTTCGGACGCGCCCCCCGGTCGGTGACCGAGTCGATCGCCATGGGCCTCCTCGTCCTGGTCGGCGGACTGGCCCAGACCGGGGTCCAGGTCGCGGTCCGGATGCCGATCGGCCTGCGACCCCAGCGGCGGGCCACCGCCGAGGTCTTCCGCTCCCTCGCCTCCGGGTACGGCGACCGCACCGGCGCATGGAGCGCCGCCACCGCCCGCGCCATCGACGCGGCCACACTGACGCTGCGGCCGGCGGCCCTGGTCGTCCGCCGCGACGCCGAGGCGCTGCGGGGCATGGTGGACGAGGCCCGCCGCATCCGCCTCGAACTGGTCACCATCGAGGGGCTGACGCGACGACTACCGGAGGACCCGTCGACCCGGGACACCGTCGACGAGCTGCGCCATCTGGTGGACCGCCTCCTGCGTGGCCTGGCCGACGCACTGGTGGCGCCCCGGGGAGTCGCCGGACCGGCGGACCCGGAGGCGCTGCCCATCGCCGGGATCCGTGCCGCCAGCGGCGCCCTGGCGGCGGCCGTCGCCGGAGAGCCCACCGGCCACGGTCCTGACGCCGCCTCTGCCGCCGTGGTGGGCCACTTCCTGTCCCTGCGCGGCCAGCTCCGGGCCGCGGTCCGGCTGGTGGGACCCGCCACCGACCGGTCGGTGGGTCCCGTCGTCCCGAGCGTGGCCCGCATGCGCCCCCGCGGCCTGCACCGGGTGCACCCGGTGGCCTCCCTCCGGGCCGTCACCGGGGTCCTGTCGGAGCACCTCACCCCGGCGTCCCCCGCCTTCCGGCACGCGTTGCGGCTGGCCGTGGTGGTGCCGCTGCTGGCCCTGGTCGGACAGCACCTGGGTCTCGGACGCTCGTACTGGATCCCGCTCAGCGCCGCCGTGGTGCTCCGGCCCGACTTCGCGGCGACGATGACCCGCGGCGTGGCGCGCGTGGTCGGCTCGGTGGTCGGTGTGGGCGCCATCGGCGCGGTGCTGGCCGGGCTCCACCCGGGGCCGGGCGCCACCACGGTGCTGGTGGCCGTCGCCGCCTGGGGTGCCTTCACCTTCGTGCAGTCGAACTACGCGGTCGGCGTGTCCTTCCTGACCGGCCTCGTGCTCCTCCTGGCCAGCGTGGGACAGGCCGACACGCTGGGCATCGCCGGGGACCGGCTGCTCGACACCGTCGTCGGGGGCACGGCCGCCCTGGTGGCCTACGTGCTGTGGCCGACCTGGTCCCGGGCCCAGGTCAGCCAGCTCCTGGCCCGCCTCGTGTCGTGTCAGCGGGCCTACGCGACAGCCGTCCTGGCCGGCTTCGCCGGAGTCGACGGGGTTGACGGGGTTGACGGGTCGAGTTCCGAGCCCGCCCGGCCCGGAGATTCGGTCCCCGGCCTCCGGGACCTGGCCCGCGACACCCGACTGGCCTACACGGACGCGCAGGCCGCGGTGGCCCGGTCCCTCGCCGAGCCCCCGTCGAAGCAGGTCGACGCCGACCTCGGTCCGGGCCTCCTCGCCGCGTTGCGCCGCGTGACCCGGGCCGTCCACGGCCTGCGGACCGAGCCGCCGGGGGACGCGCCGCTGCCGGGTGGCGCCGAGCTCGCCTCCGCCGTCGATGCCGCACTGCTCCGGATCTCGGATGCACTGGGCTCGGGCCGGGACATCGGTGGGCTGCCCCCGCTGCGGACGTTGTACCACCGCGTCGAGGACGCCTGCGCGGGCCGACCGGAGCGGGCGGGCGTCGTCATCCACCTCGACGAGCTGGTCAACGCCGTCGACACCGCGGCCGAGCTCCTGGCCGGTTCCGGTGTCGCGACGTCCGACTGACGGGACAGCACCCGGAACGCGCCGTCGGAACGCCCACACCGCCTTTGGACGATCGCGGTCGGGTCGACGACCGCCGCCCCAGCGGGCAGTCACCCGCCGGCCGCGCGAATGAGCTCTCGGACACCGATCGAATCTGAGCAGGTGCCGGCCTACGCGTCGGGGTCAGGCGGTTCCCGCACGGCCTGTCTCCACTAGCGTTTCCCGGGTGCGGGTGGTGTTCACGAAGCTCACCCATGAGCGCCATTCGGTCCGCGTCGAACGAGTGAACGGAACGACGGAACTCGTCGAGCTCGACTCACGCAGCTTCCTGCGTCATGACCTCTCGCACCTGGCGGTCGAGACGGAGCTCGGGCTCGCGCACGGCGTTTGGGGCTGCGTGGCTGCGGGCGGGAGTCTTGATGGTGGCGGCTTGGACGGTGAAGACATGTTCCTCGCCGAGACGATCAGCGGACCGATGCAGGCGCTCATGCGTACCGGTGGTGGCGTGCCGGAGGTGCTCACTGCCTTGACGGCAGTCGCCCCTACGGTCGCAACGATCGATCTTGCCCAACGGATTCACGATCGGCTCCGGGCCTACCGAGGACAGTGGAGGGCCACGCCTTACCGCGGCGAAATGGTCGTGGAGTTTCCCGAGCCGCCTTCGACCGCCCTCTGACGGTGGTGCGGCCCGTACCCCACTCCCTGCTCGAGCCCGGAGGATCGCCGTGGCGGGTCGCCGTCGACCTGGCCTGCACCCCGGGAGCCGGACGATCGATCCGGGCTGAAATCTCATCGCCGGGTGTCGTTTCTGTTGACCCCCGTTCGTCGTGGATGCAGGGCCGCGAGACGCGTGGCCTCTTCGAGAGGAGAGCAACATGCCCGCCCGCACCAACGCCGAAGTACTCCGAGACTCGTACGAGGCCTTCACCCGAGGTGACCTCCACCCACTCCTGGATCTCCTCAGCGACGACGTCGAGTGGGTCGACTCCACCCTGGGACCACTCGCCGGCACCTACCGCGGCAAGGGCGAGGTGCCGCGGTTCTTTGGGAAGATGATGGACGTCTATCAGGGAGCGCTGAGTGTCGAGGTGATCGACATCATCGCCAACGACGACTACGGGGTCGTCCTCACCCGGGAATCTGGATCCGTCGACGGCGACCGGTTGGCCTGGACCGGCGTGCACCAGTTCTCGTTCGATGGCCGTCAGTTGAAGCGATTCGTCAACTACTGCTCCGCCGAGTATCAGCGCTACTGGGCGGTTCAGAGCTGATCTGTCCGCCTGATCGGGCGGATCCGACGGTGCGAACAACGACGGGGGGTGGTATCTCCGGCACGCGGGGTGCTGACGTGGAATGCTCGGGAGGCAAGGATCTGCGCCCCGAGAGGCCGGGTACGGACTCGACGGGCACGTCACCACAGCGAGGTTCACGGTGCCCACCCGAGACGAGTTCACGCCGGCCGAGGATCTGGTGACCTCGGTGTCGGCGGCGGCCCAGGAACATGCCGCGGCCGCGCGGGTGCTCATCGAGGAGCTCGAGCGGAACTGCGACTTCACCCGCGAGGTCCTCGATGCCATCGCGTCCGGCCAGTCCTTCACCGACACCATGCGGGTGAACCACTCGTCCGAGGTGCGGCCGGCGCTGTCCACGGCCATCCGCCTGTACGAGAACGCCAGGCACCGCCTGCGTCTGCACCTCGTCCGCGTGGCGATCGCCGAAGGCGCCTCGGACAGTGAGATCTGCGAGCTGTGGAGCTTCAGCTACGAGATGGTCCGGCGCATCAAGAAGGAGATCGCCAAGTTCGAGGCCGCCGGCGTGCCCGCGCTCGGCTCCGAGTGAGCTGACCACCGGACGGCGGCCCGGTCGGGCACCGCCCGGTTGACTCCTCGACTCCTCGACTCCTCGACTCCTGCGATCCGCAGTCGCGGTCATCCCCGTCGACAACATCTCGGTCCGGCGCGGCCGAATGTGAGGAAAGTCCCTGTTTACACACCCGTGTACATGCAACCATCGTTGCATGCAGGCAGATGCCGGTGAATGAGCCGCCGCGGGCCCCGGGGGAGTTGACCTTGGAGATCGCGACCACTCTCTTCGTGGCCGCATCGCTCCGCCTGGCCACCACCGACGGACCCCTCCGCGACCGGCTCTTCGTGGCCTACGGCAGCGGGACCATCGACGCCCTGCGGTTCGTCGATCAGCTTCCCGGACCGTTCGCCACGCGCATCGTCGCGCTCCACGCCCAGCTGACCGGTGGCGTCGAGCCGGGGTCGGACGGAGAGCAGGTCGCCCTGAGCGAGACGCTGGCCTCGATGACCGGCGACGAGCTGACGGACGCCGCCCGCAGGATCTGCTTCCTGGCCGACGACCTGACCTTCATGACCATGCGCGACACGCCGGGGAGCACCCGGGCCAGCTGGCCCTGGTCGACCTGAGCGGACGGACCCGGCGGGCCACCGTCACGTCCGGCCCACCCGCTGGGGTACGTTCGCACCAGTGTCCCCACCCGACGATGCACCCACCCTCATCATGGACGCCGAACGGCTCGACGCGCTCTGCGACGAACTGTCCGGCGAGCAGTTCTACGCCATCGACACCGAGTTCCACACCGAGCGGACGTACTGGCCGGCCCTGGCCCTGATCCAGTTCGCCTGGCAGGACGAGGTCGCACTGGTGGACCCTCTCGCCGTCGACCCGGCACCCCTCCGGCGCCTCTTCGAAGGTCCGGGGACCGCCGTGGCCCACGCAGCCGGACAGGACCTCGACATCCTCCGCAGAGCGTGCGGCGCGGCACCCGAACGGGTCTTCGACACCCAGGTCGCCGCCGGGTTCCTCGGCATCTCGTCGCCCTCACTGGGGCGACTGGTCGACCTGGTCCTCGGAATCAGCCTGCCCAAGGCCGACCAGCTCTCCGACTGGCTCCAGCGACCGTTGCCCGCCAGCCAACTGGCCTACGCCGCGGGTGACGTCGAGCACCTGCTGGCGCTGCGGGCCGCCATGGTCGAGCGGCTCCGCCAGCGGGGTCGGCTCGACTGGGCCCTCGAGGAGTGCCAGCAGGTCCTCCCGGGCCAGCGACGCAGCGTCCTGCCGGAGGAGGCCTGGTGGAAGGTGGGGGACGTGCGTCGGCTGACCGGCCGCGCCCGCGGCGTGGCCCAGGAGGTGACGGCCTGGCGGGAGCGTCGAGCGGCCGAGGTCGACCGGCCCCGCCGGTCGGTGCTGTCCGACCTGGCGGTCCTCACCATCGCCCAGCGCCCACCCCGCAACCGCCAGGAGCTGGCGAAGCTGCGCGGCGTCGACGAGCGGAGCCTGGCCCGGGGCGGTGCCGCCGAGATCCTGGAGGCGGTCGAACGGGGACGAGCGCTGGCTGCGGACGACCTGCACCTCCCGCCCGACGCCGCCGAGTCGAAGGCCTCCCCGGTCGCCGTGGCCGTGTGTGCCGGGCTCGTCCGCCAGATCGCCGAGCAGCTGGACTTCGACCAGGGGCTCCTCGCCACCCGGTCCGACATCGCCCTCCTGGTCGTCGGTGAGCCCAGTCGCCTCGACCACGGCTGGCGCAGCGACCTCGCCGGCGGCCCCATCCGGCGGCTCCTGGCCGGCGAGGTGAGCGCCGCCTTCGACCCCCGGGGCCAGCTGGTGCTCGAGGCCCGCTCCCACGTCCCCGCCGGTCCGGACCTCACGGGCGGAGCCGGCGGCGCCGACGACGATCCCCCGGGGCACCCGCGCGGGTCGGGGTCATGACCCCGACCCCGGCCCATGCCACCGTTCTCGTGATCGGCGCGTCGCGTGGCCTCGGCCTGGCGATCGTCTCGGAGTACCTCGACCGGGGGTCCGCCGTGGTGGCGACGGTCCGCGGTACCGCCCGCACCCCGTTGCACGACCTGCACGACGCCGCGGGTGGCCGGTTGGACATCGAGCACGTCGACATCGACTCGCCCGACCAGGTGCGTGCGCTCCGCGACCGGCTCGGCGCCCGGAGGTTCGATCTGCTCTTCGTCAACGCGGGTGTCGCCAACGGCCCGAAGGAGACCGTCGAGGACGTCAGCACCGAGGAGTTCACCCGACTCATGGTCACCAATGCGTTGAGCCCCCTGCGGGTGGTCGAGACTCTCGGCCACCTCGTCGACCCGCACGGGACGATCGCCATCATGTCCTCGGGACAGGGGAGCATCGCCAACAACGAACGGGGCGGCTTCGAGATCTACCGGGCCAGCAAGTCCGCCCTCAACCAGCTCATGCGCAGCTACGCCGCCCGCCACCGTGACAGCGGTCGGACCCTCCTGCTCCTGGCCCCCGGCTGGGTCCGGACCGCCCTCGGTGGACCTCACGCCCGCCTGAGCATCGACGAGAGCATCCCGGAGCTCGTCACGACCGTCGACGCCCAACGGGGTCGGGCCGGCCTGCAGTTCCTCGACTACCTCGGCCGGACGGTGCCCTGGTAGGTACCGGAGCGCCCACGGCGACCCGCCCGGCCCGGACGGGGCCCGGGCCGATCCGCACCGCCGGTTCACCCCGTGATGGTCACCACCGCGCTCCCGCTCGACGTTCCGAGTGGTGCCGCGACCGAGGTGTCGATGAACGTCAGGTGCGAGGTGCCGGCCGCGTGCCACGCCGGACCCGTCGGCGGCTTCTTGCTGGGCTCACGACCGAGGACGTCGTGGGAGAACGTCGCCGTGCCGGCGTGCAGGACGATCCCGGCCGAGGGGTCCCCCCAGTCGTTGGCCGGCAGCAGCAGTGTGCTGTCGCTCACGATGATGGGCTGATCCGTGCCGTCGTCGAGGAGCAGGCTGCCCGAGCCCTGATCGTGGTCGAAGGTGAGCGGTCCGGTGAGCGGCTCGATCAGGTTGACCCGACCCCTCCAGGTCGAGTCGCTGATCGTGATGTCGCCGGTCCCCATCGAGGGGAGGTCGCTCTCGAAGTCCCAGGCGCTGTCGGCGGCCGACACGATGTCGACGTGGGAGAACGTGGCACCGGACACGAAGGCCGGGGTGATCCCCTGACGGCCGGCCCGGGTGATGGTCAGTCCGTCGACCGTGATGTTCCTGTCCTTGCCTTTTCCGGAGGCGACGAAGACCGTCATGCCGTCACCGAAGGTGTCGAGGGTGGTGACGTCCCGGACGGTCACGTCCGACGAGGACCGGATGTCCACACCGGACTGGCCGACGAGCGCGGGATGGTACTTCCCGGTGGGGTTCGCGCCCACCAGATCGACGCCGTCGATGGTGACGTCCGACGTCTCCTTGATCAGGATGATGGGGTGGAGGCTGGGTGCTTCGCGACCCGGGATACGTGCCGGCACCGTGTCCGAGTCGTCCTCGAACCGGCCGCCCACGATGGTCAGGGGATGCCTGATGTTGATGCCCTCGTCGACCAGGTAGCAGGCCGAGGCCGGCGACGTGAAGACCGAGCCATCCGGTAGGGCGGCCAGGTAGGCGTTGAGCACGGCGGACACGTCCGTGCTGCAATCGGTGGCGATGACCGGGAGCGTGGGCACGGTCGTGGATGTCGTGGTCGTCGTCGTGGGAGTCGGCTGGCCCACCGGACGTCCACCCTTCGGGACGGGCACGGTCGTGGTGGTCGTCGATGCGGGAGGTGGCGACGTGGGTCCGGTCGCAGCGCCGCGCCCCGGACGGCCCGGCTGCGTCGTGGTCGTGGTCGTCGTGGTCGACGTGGTCGGTGCCGTGGTCGACGTCGTGGCCGGCCCGCCTCCCCCGGCCGGCACGGTGGTCGTGGTCGCGACCGGAGCCGTGGTCGTCGTGGTCGAACTCGTCGTGGGTCCCGGAGCCGGTGCCGACGCGGTCGGCGTACCGGTCTTCTTCGCCATCACGACCGCGTCCACCGTCGCCCGCCCCGGATGGGCCGACGGCGACCCACCGATCGACCTGGCCACCACGGCCCCGCTGATCGTGCTGCACACGATCAGCGCTCCGGCGGCGATCGTGGCGGCCGTCCGGCGACCGGCCGGCCGCCCGTCGGGTCCTCCGCTGGTGCGCGACTCCTGCCCGTAGCCCATTGCCCCTCCAACTCCGAGAGGCTGGGCCGGCTGGTCGTCGTGCAGGCTTCAGCACAGATGATTCGGCAGCCCGGCTGACTCGGAGAGTCCCGTGGTTTTGCGTCCCCGCCTCACGGCGGGTTTGCCATTTCTCGTCACTGCGCCCCGTAATTCCTTGCGATCGGGGCTGTTCCCACCGTACGTCCGGGCGTGCCCGGCACACAAGGGCCGAAGTACCCGGCCCCGGATCCCGGGGCGGCTCGACCCGGACGGTGGGTCGAGCCCGGCGGATGCGACCGCCAACAGGCTGGCCAGATAGGCGTCCATCTTGACGAAACTGGTCTCCAGTCCGGCCTGCGCCTCGGCGGACATCAGCATCAGCGGGACATTGGTCTGATGGGTGACCGTCTCGGTCCGGCCGTCGCCGAGGTCGTTGAACGTGATCGACGTCGTCATCCCACCGGCGACGTCGGCCTCGGTGAAGGAGAGCGTGCGGGGCGGGTCGAAGTCCACGAACACCCCGCGCATCGGGTACTCCTCCCCCGTCTCGTCGTTGACCATCACGGTCTCGAATCGTCCCCCGGGACGGGGCTCGACGGTGATGTTGGCGAGCGGCGTACTGACACCGGTCGGTCCCCAGAAGTGGGTCAGGTGGGCGGGCGTGGTCATGCACTCGAAGACCACCTCGGGCCGGGCCTCGAAGGTCCGGGTGATGGTGAGTTCTCCGACGTCGCTGGGGGCATCGCTCATGTCTGGTTCTCCTTCGTCTTGTCGTTCGTGATGCGCTTCAGGTGCTGCTCGAGCTGGTCGAACCGATCCGTCCAGATCTGCCGGTTCCGGACGATCCAGGCGGTCGCCGCCTCGAGGGGTGCCGGTTCGAAATGACAGGGTCGGTACTGCGCATCCCTCCCCCGCGAAATCAGACCCGCCCCCTCGAGCACCTTCAGGTGCCTGGACACCGCCTGCAGGCTGATGGCGAACGGCTCGGCCAGTTCGTTGACCGTCGCCTCCCCCTCGGCCAGTCGGGCCAGGATGGCCCGTCGGGTCGGGTCGGCGAGTGCGGCGAACGTGAGACTCAGGGGATCAGCGGCGACCGGCATTCAACGTGTCGGTTGTTTAACCATTTAGTTGATTATGAGGGCGGTTCGGTCGCCTGTCAAGCCCGGAGACGGATCCCCCGGCGGACAGGTCGTGCCGTCGTCGGGAGCGCCGCGCGGGCCCGCCCGCTCGCCCGGAGGCCGGGCCGGGCCCGCACCGCGCCGTGCGCCCGGCCGAACCGATGGCCCCGGGCCTCGACGGGACCGACCGAGATTTCCGTAACGCGATTATTCCGCCGCACGTTCCAATTAGTGACGCTGCTTGTTGGGTTGAGCCCGGCAGTGGGGGGAAGGAAGCAGGGGGCGACTGTCGCCCGACACGAGATCCCGTGGTTACACGGGGGGAAACCAAGGAGGAAGTACATGCTTCGAAAAGTGCTAATCGTCGCGGCTGCGGTCGCGATGCCGGTCTCGGTGGTGGGTGCGACCGCCGGTTCCGCATCAGCCGGTGCACCGAAGGTGGATGCCACCCACTACACGGTGTCCTGCACCGGCATCAGCGCCAAGGCCAGCTTCAGCCCCGCACTGACCAACGCCGGTGGCCCGGTGAGCAACGAGGCGACCAAGATCTCGGGCAAGGCCAGCAGCTGCACGGTCACACCGACGGCCGGGGGTACGCCGGTCACGGTGACCGGGGCGTCGATCAAGGGAACCATCAACGATGCGACGAGTAGCCACACCTGTGGTGGCCTGGCGATGGCGACCACGGAGACGGGATCCCTGACCATCAAGTGGAAGACCAGCCCCAAGCTGACCTCGTCCACGTCGGTCGTCAACCCGACGTCCGTGAGCGGTGCTGTCGGCGGTGACGGCCACGCCACGTTCTCCATCTCCTTCGGTACGGCCACCTCCGGCCCGTTCCAGGGCACGGACAACGGGACGTCGAGCAGCACCAATGCGGAGACCACGACGACCGTGACGTCGATCCTCGCGACCTGCGGTGGCAAGAGCGGCCTGAAGAGCATCAGCATCCAGCCGAATGCGAACGGCGGCGGCCCCGCCATCGTGGTCAGCTGACCCAGCAACCCGTCCGGGCAACCGGGCAGGTGGTACCGCCGAAGGCGGGGCTCCGGCCCCGCCTTCGGCGCGTCGGTAGGTGCCTCCGGGCGACCACCATCCGGATCACCGCGGGTGGGATCCGCTAGTCCCCCGGAGTGTCCCCCCGGTCGAGTTCCTGGCGGGCCAGCACGATGTCCCGGTAGGGGGATCCGGCCATGACGGCGTCCCGTGGGCCGAAGTCGGCGATCTTGCCGTTGGCCAGGACCAGGAGCAGGTCGCACTGGGAGGTCGTCTCGATGCGGTGGGAGATGATCACCACCGTGACGTGCCCACGCAGTTCGGACAGGGTCCGGCGGATCAGCTCCTCCGTGCGCCCGTCCACCGCACTGGTGGGCTCGTCCAGGACGATCAGGTTCGGGGAGCCGATCAGCGCCCGGGCGATGGCGAGGCGCTGCTTCTGGCCGCCGGACAGGGCACCACCCCCTTCACCCACCAGGGTGTCGTAGCCGGCGGTCATCCTGACGATGTCCTCGTGCAGGTGCGCCGACGTCGACGCCTCGACGACCTCACGTTCCTCGAAGTCCCGGAAGAACTTGATGTTGTCCGTGACCGTCCCCTGGAGGAGCACCGGCTCCTGCGGCACGAGCGCCACCGTGCTGTGTGCATCGGTCTTGGCGAGCGCCGCGGCGTCTTCGCTGCCGATCGTGGCCCGACCGCTCGTCGGCTCCCGGAGGCCCAGCAGGAGCTGGCTGATCGTCGTCTTGCCGCTGCCCGAGGGTCCGAGCACGCCGACGATCTGCCCCTCCGGGATGTGCAGGTTCACACCCGACAGGGCGAGCGTCACCCCGTCATAGGAGTAGTCGACGGAATCGAAGTCCACCACGAAGGAATCGGGCTGGCGCTCGCCGGCGACGACCGGGGCCTCCTCGTAGCGGTGGAGGTCGCGGGTGAGGTCCTCCAACATGCCCTGATTCGAGCGCAGACCCATGACCGAGCTCTGGAGGGCCGAGCCGTAGCTGACGGAACGGAGGACGAGGAGGAGGATGGCTCCGAGGTCGGCGAGCCGCGCGTGCCCGGCCCGGCCCAGGGCCGCGATGGCGACGATGATGAAGCCGAGGGCGAACGACTGGTACAGCACGGGTCCGATGTTGTTGAGGATGGCGGTCTTGCGGAAGACGATGCTGGTGGCCTTGATCAGCCCGCTCAACTTGTCGATGACCCTCGACTCCACGCCGAACAACCGGAAGTCCCGACTCAGGCGGGTGTACTCGGTCACCTGTGTGGCCATCGCCCGGGTCGTCTTCGAGAGCTGGCGGTTGTTGCGCCGGGTGCGCTGGTTGAGTGGCCTCAGGAGCTGCGACAGGACGATACCCATGGCGATGACCGCGATCGCCGCGGCGGGGTTCACGGCCAGGGCCACGCCGAGCAGCCCGGCCACCATCAGGAGGGCCTGGAGGCCACCCGACAGGTTGGCGACGACGGCCGCGCTGGCCGAGCTGTTCTGGATCAGGAGCTGTTGGAGGTGTCCGAGGCGCTCGGTGGACTGGAGGGACCAGTTGGCCCGGAAGAACCCGGTGACGACCCGGGTACGAGTGGTGGCCAGCACCTGCGCCGAGACGGAGGTGCTCACCAGGGTGGCGAGCACGCTGGTACCGCTGAAGAGCACCAGGGCAAGCAGGCAGATGACGATGGCTTCCGTCGGCGAGATGGCGTGCCCGTAGACGTGGATCGCGGACTTGCCCTGGACGTTGGCCACCGCGACCTCGGAGATGAGCACGAGGAGGAGGGCCTGGCTGAGGCCGCCGATGAGCGAGAGGAGGGTGAAGACGCCGATCTTCATTCGCACGGCACCCACGCCGAACGTCCGCATGACGGAGAGCAGGGAGTCGGTCGGCACGTTCTCAGAGGTGGACGGCCGGGTCCTGGAGAATGGGTTCTTCACTGGTCCCGTTTCGGCGGCGATAGGCGATTCCGTGCGGTTGACCAGCATACCCCGTGCAGCTGATGTACGGCTCTGGCGGCACCCCGTACGGAGGAGCCGACGGCACCGGTACCGTCGTCACCGGAGGGTGACCACGGGGCCACGACACGGGAGGACGACAGCGATGAGTGGTACGACGGCGAAGGCGATCCTGGCCGGAGGTTGTTTCTGGGGCATGCAGGACCTGATCCGGAGGCGCCCGGGCGTGCTCGCCACGAGGGTGGGGTACACCGGGGGCGACGTGCCCGACGCCACCTACCGGAACCACGGCGGTCACGCCGAGGCGATCGAGATCACGTTCGACCCGGAGCAGACCTCCTACCGGGACCTGCTCGAGTTCTTCTTCCAGGTCCATGACCCGACCACCCTCGACCGGCAGGGGAACGACATCGGCACCAGCTACCGGTCGGCGATCTACTACCTCGATGACGGGCAGCGTCAGGTGGCCGTGGACACCATCGCCGACGTCGAGGCCTCCGGCCTCTGGCCCGGGAAGGTGGTCACCGAGGTCGAGCCGGCCGGTCCCTTCTGGGAGGCCGAGCCCGAACACCAGGACTACCTCGAGCGGTACCCGAACGGCTACACCTGCCACTTCCCCCGCCCCGGCTGGGTCCTCCCCCACCGGAGCGACGCCACCACCCGCTAGGGCCCGGGCCGCCGGCCGGTCAACACGACTCGCCCTGCGTGGCGGGCGCGGTGCTCACCTGGGCCGAGTTGATGTCGGCGATGCTGGTGGATGCCGGGCCGGGAGAGGTCGCCTCGTAGAACCTGGCGCCGATGTTGCTCCCGGACGGATCCGGGGCCGCGGTCCCGAGCAGCCCGGCCAGCGAGACGCTCTGGTAGTTCACGAACTCACAGAGCCCTTCCCCCCGGGCGAAGGTCCCCCGCCATGACGCCGTCTGGCGGGCATCGGTCGGCAGGGCCGCGCGCACGGCCGCCTCCGCCCGGGCCAGTCGGGTGCCGGCCGAGAACGCCTGGTGCCAGCCGGTCACCTTGCCAGCGGCGGTGGTCACGTCCGAGTACTGGGCCCTCGACGCCCCGTCCACGGTGACGGTCCGGCCGTACCCACTGCCTCCGGCGGCCGGCCGGGTGGCCTGCCACGCCGTCAGTGACGAGCCGAGCCTGGCCGGTGGACCGGACGGCGGGCTCGCCGACGGCGCGCCCGAGCAGGCCGCCAGGCCGAGGCCGGAGGCTGCGAGCACCACGCCGACGGCCCGGCGGGACCGCGGCACCACGGGGCGGAGCCGGTCAGCCGACCCGCCCCCTCCATCGGGAGCGCCGGATCGACTCAGGACTGGATCTGCAGCGTGAGAGTGACCGTCTGGGTCTGGTGCACCTTCTTGGTGGAATCGGTGACCCTCACCTCGACCTGGTACGAACCGGGCTGCACGTGCTTGGCCAGGACCGTTCCGTAGATCGCCCCGTTGGCCTTGTTCAGCTTGAGCCCCGCAGGCAGGGCCACCACCTTGGACCACTTGATCGGCGCCACGCCGCCCGTGGACGTGAGCGTGGTGGTGTAGGGGACCCCGAGGGTCAGGGGCGGCAACGAGGTGGTCGTGATCCGCAGCCCACCGATGGTGAGCGTGAACTCCTGGACCACCTGCGGACCCACCCCGTTGGAGGCGCCGAAGAAGATCTGGAAGTTCCCCAGCGCACTCGACGTGCCCGACAGGGTCCCGGTCCCGTCACCGTTGTCCCGGAAGGTGATTCCGCTCGGAAGGGTGCCGAACTCGATCAGGCTCGGAGTCGGATCGCCGGTGGTGGTCACCGTGAAGCTCCCGGACGCGTTCTGTTCGAACGTGGTGCTGGTGGCCGACGTGAACGCCGGTGGCGCGTCGACCGTCAGGGTGAAGGTCTGCGACGCCTTGGGATGCAATCCGTTGTCGGCCTGGATTGTCAGGGTGTACACGCCGCTGCTGCCCGACGCCGGAGTGCCGGTCAGATCGGCCGTCCCGTCCCCGTTGTCGGTGAACGTGATGCCGGCCGGAAGCCGGCCGTGCTCGGTGAGCGCCGCCGTCGGGGTCCCGGTCGTGGTGACCGTGAAGTCCTCGACCGATCCCTCGGTGAACGTCGTGCTGTCGCCCGAGGTGATGACGGGCGGCCCGTCGACGGTCAGCGTGAACGTCTGGGTGGCGTCGCTGCCCACCCCGTTGGCGGCGGTGATGGTGATCGGGTAGACGCCGTTGCTCCCGACGGCCGGGGTCCCGGCCAGGGTGGCCGTCCCGTCCCCGTTGTCCACGAAGGTCACGCCGCTCGGCAGGCCACCCGTTTCGGACAGCGCCGGCACCGGGGTACCGGTGGTCGTCACCGTGATGATGCCCGCCGACCCCTCGGTGAAGGTGGTGCTGTCACCGGAGGTGATGGTGGGCGCCCCGTCGACCGTGAGGGTGAACGACTGCGTGGCGTCCGGGCTCACCCCGTTGGAGGCGGTGATGCTCAGCGGGTACGTGCCGTTGGTACCGACGGCCGGGGTGCCGGCCAGGGTGGCCGTCCCGTCCCCGTTGTCCACGAAGGTCACCCCGCTCGGCAGGCTGCCGGTCTCCGACAGCGCCGCACCCGGGGTGCCGGTCGAGGTCACCGTGAAGGTGCCCGCCGAACCCTCGGTGAAGGTGGTGCCGGCACCGGAGGTGATGGCCGGCGGGCCGTCCACCGTGAGGGTGAAGGACTGGCTGGCGTCCGGGCTGAACCCGTTGCTCGCCGTGAGGGTGATCGGGTAGGTGCCCTGGGTCCCGACGTCCGGGGTGCCGGCCAGGGTGGCCGTCCCGTCCCCGTTGTCGGTGAAGGTCACGCCGCTCGGCAGCGTTCCCGACTCGGACAGCGCCGCATCCGGGAGGCCGGAGGTGGAGACCGTGAAGGTGCCCGCCGATCCCTCGGTGAAGGTGGTGTCGGCCCCGGACGTGATGGCCGGCGGCCCGTCCACCGTGAGGGTGAAGGACTGGGAGGCGTCCGGGCCCACCCCGTTGGAGGCGGTGATGGTGATGGGGTAGGTGGCGCTGCTGCCGGCGGCCGGAGTGCCGGCCAGGGTGGCCGTCCCGTCCCCGTTGTCGACGAAGGTCACGCCGCTCGGCAGGCTGCCGGTCTCCGACAGCGCCGCACCCGGGGTGCCGGTCGAGGTCACCGTGAAGGTGCCCGCCGATCCCTCGTCGAAGGTGGTGCTGTCACCGGAGGTGATGGCCGGTGGCCCGTCCACCGTGAGGGTGAAGGACTGGCTGGCGTCCGGGCTCTGGCCGTTGGTGGCACCGATGGTGAGCGGGTAGACGCCCTGGGTCCCGGTGGCGGGGGTTCCCGCCAGTGTGCCCGTGCCGTTGCCGTTGTCGACGAAGCTGACCCCGGTGGGCAGCGCACCCGACTCCGACAGCGCCGGGACCGGTGTGCCGGTCGTGGTCACCGAGAAGGAGCCGCTGCTCCCTTCGGTGAAGGTCGTGGCCGCGGCCGAGGTGATGACCGGAGGTCCGTCGACCGTCAGCGTGAAGGACTGGTGGGCGGCCGACGGGATCCCGTTCGCCGCCGAGAAGGTCAGTGGGTAGACGCCGTTGCTACCGCTGGCGGGCGTGCCCGACAGGGTGGCCGTGCCGTCCCCGTTGTTGACGAAGGTGACGCCGCTCGGCAGCGCCCCCGACTCGGTCAGCGTGGCGTTCGGATTCCCGGTACTGGTCACGGTGAACGTCCCGGCACTGCCCTCGGCGAACGTGGTGCTGGCCGCCGAGGTGATGGACGGGGGGACACCGATGGCCACCGGGTTGTTCGAGGCATTGGCTGAAGGCCCGGTGCCCACCGAGCTCACCGCGGCCACCGAGAGGTTGTAGGAGTCGCCGTTGGTCAGGCCCGTCAGGGTCTCGGAGGTTGCCGTCGAGTTGAAGGTCTGGGTCACGACGGAGCCGGCACCGGTCGGTGTGGCCTTCACCGTGTAGCCGGTGATCGACGCCGTGCCCGGATCGGCCGGCGCGCTCCAACTCACGGTGGACTGTCCGGTACCGCCAGTGGCGGTCACCCCGCTCGGGGCGCCGGGCAGAGCCGACCAGGTCAGGCTCACGGTACCGGGGCAGCCGGCGTCGGCACTGGCCTTGCCACTGGAGGTGGTACCCGTGCCCCCGGCACCGGTGGAGGCGCCGGAGGTCCCCTGGCTGGTGTGGACGCCGCATGCCGTGGTCGACGTGCCCGTGCCGGCCGTGAACTTCGGGTTGGTGCCGCTGGTGAAGCTCGTCAGCGCCGAGGTGGACACCCAGGAGGAGCCCGCACCACCGGCGCCGGCGCCGAGCGACGGGGCGATGAGGCAGTCGTTGCCGGCCCCGCCGCCACCGCCGTAGTAGCCACCACCGCCGCCGCCACCGCCCTGGTGGTCGGTGCTGGAGGTGTTCGTTCCGCCCGCTGCGCCGTTGCCCGCGGCGTTGGCACCGGCTCCGGCCGTGCCGGCCGGTCCACTACCACCGCTGAGGACGGCGCCGCCGGCTCCGCCCGTGTTGTCGGCCGCACCCGTTCCGCCGGTCGTGGCCGTCACGCCACCGGTGCCGCTGGGGGCGCCGAGGCCGCCGCCACCGCCGCCGCCGGCGGCCTGCTTGTCGGAGTCGGAGCCGCCGCCACCGCCGCCGAAGCCCTGGCCGCTGGTCGAGCCGCCGGGTGCGGTGGGATTGGACTCGGAGGTCGCCCCGGTCCCGGTGATGGCGCCACCGTTGCCGACACCGCCGTTGCCACCGTTGCCGCGGCAGCCACCGCCGCCGGCACCACCGCCACCACCGGTCACCGCGAGGAGGCCGGCGCACGGCGAACCGGCCGTGCCGTAGACGCACACGGCCGACGAGCCACCACCGGCCCCGCCGCCCGAGCTGTTCGAGACCGAGGTCTGCTCGCCGCCGTTGCCGCCGTTGGAGTAGCCCGTACCGCCGGCTCCGCCGGTGATGGCCGAGCTGGTGTTCTCCGAACCACCACCGCCGCCGCAGCCGATCATCGCCGCGACGGTCTCACCGGCCGACACGTTGAAGGTTCCCAGCACCTGGCCGCCACCGCCGCCGGCGCCGGTGTTGGCCTCGTTGCCGAGTCCGTCGAGACTTGAGCCGCCGCCACCGCCGCCGCCGCCGATCAGGGTGACGGTGGCACTGCCACCGCCGGTCTGCGCGCTCAGCGTCGTCACGTACCAGGTGCCGCACGCCAGGGTGGACGGCGCGGCGCCACCCGAGGTGGTGAACCATGTCGGTGTGGGAGAGACCGCCCCGGCCGGGGCGGCGGTGGTGACATCGGTCACCGCCGAAACGGCCATGACGCCGCCACCCAGTGCCAAGGCCATCACCACCGTGCCCAGCGACCTGAGCCCTCGGGTCCTGTTCCGCAGACCGTTCATCGCACCGCTCTCCTCTGTTTCGTCATCTGGTCAGTACTTGCCGGACTGGCGCAGGCGCACCCGCGCACCGTCCATCGTCGGACAGTCCTCGGTCGTCAGCTATCGATCTGGAGTGAGAAGGTCTTCGTCGCCGTCTCGTGGGCCTTCTTGGTGGAGTCGGACACCGTGACCGTCACCGAGTACGGGCCGGCCGGAACCTTCTTGGCCAGCACGGTCCCGGACAGGAGTCCGCTCGACGACAGCTTCAGCCCCTTGGGCAGTGTCCCCACTTTCTTCCACTTGACCGGGGGGAGTCCGCCCGCCGACGCCAATTGGTAGCTGTAGGGGGTGCCCAGGGTGACGTCGGGCAGCGACGTCGTGGTGATCTGGAGCGCTCCCACCGTCAGCGTGAAGAACTGGGTGGCGTCGGACCCCTCACCGTTCGAGGCGATGAAGCCGAACTGGAACGTCCCGGCCTGGGCCGAGGTCCCGGACAGCGTGCCCGTTCCGTCGGCATGCGGGGTGAAGGTGAGGCCCGCCGGAAGGTTGCCGAACTCGGAGACCGTGGGCGTCGGTGTACCCGTCGACGTCACCGTGAAGGATCCGGCCGCGCCCTGGGTGAACGTCGTGGAGTCGGCCGACGTGATGTCGGGCGCCTGGTCCACGGTCAGGGTGAAGGTCTGGGAGGCCGTGCCGTCACCGGAGGCCGTGAAGGTGATCGGGTACGACCCGGTCTGCGTGGGCGTTCCCTTCAGGGCACCGTGGGTGAACGTCACGCCGGCGGGCAGCGTTCCCGACTCGGTGATCGAGGGCACCGGGAACCCGGACGCCGTCGGCGTGAAGCTCCCACGGATGCCGACGAGGAAGGTCGCCGAGTCGCCCGAGGTGATGGACGGCGGCTCGTCCACGGTGAGGGTGAAGGACTGCGAGGCCGGACCGCCCACGCCGTTGGCGGCCCCGAAGGTGATCGGGTAGCTCCCCCCGGTGCCGGCGGCCGGGGTGCCCGACAGCGTGCCGGTGCCGTCCCCGTTGTCGACGAAGGTGACACCGCTGGGCAGGCTGCCGGTCTCCGACAGGGCGTCGGTCGGGGTGCCGGTCGAGGTCACCGTGAAGGTCCCGGCCGAACCGGCGGTGAAGGTGGCGCTCGCCGCCGACGTGATGGCCGGAGGTGCGTCCACGGTCAGGGTGAAGGACTGGGAGGCGTCCGGGCTCACCCCGTTGGCGGCACCCAGGGTGATCGGGTAGGTGCCGCCACTGGTGGCCGACGGCGTGCCGGAGATCGTCGCCGTGCCGTCCCCGTTGTCGGCGAAGGTGACCCCGGGGGGCAGGCTGCCGCTCGCCGACAGGGCGGCGGTCGGGAATCCGGTCGAGGTCACCGTGAAGCTGCCGGCGGTTCCGGTCACGAAGGTGACGCCGGGCGCCGAGGTGATCACCGGCGATGCGTTCACGGTCAGGGTGAAGGACTGGGACGCGTCCGGCGCCACCCCGTTGGTGGCGTCGATGGTGATGGCGTACGTGCCCTGGGTTGTCGGGGTGCCGGACAGGGATGCCGTGCCGTCACCGTTGTCGACGAACGTCACCCCGCCCGGGAGTGCGCCCGACTCGGACAGCTGGGCCGACGGCTCGCCCAGGGAGGTCACCGCGAAGCTGCCGGACGTCCCCTCCTGGAAGGTGGTGCTGGCGGCGGACGTGATCGTCGGCGCGAAGGCCGTGCTGGCCACGTTCAGGGTGAACGACTGTGTGGCCTCGGAGCCGATCCCGTTGGACGCGGTGATGGCCAGCGGGTAGGTGCCCACGGTCCCGGGGTCGGGCGTGCCGGCCAGGCTGGCCGTGCCGTCACCGTTGTCGGTGAAGGTGACACCGCTCGGCAGTGCGCCCGTCTCGGAGACCGCCGCGGTCGGATTCCCCGCGGTGGTCACCGTGAAGTTGCTGTGGATCGTCTCGGCGAAGTTGGCAGTGCCCCCGGAGGTGATCGTGGACGCTTCGTCCACGGTGAGGACGAACGACTGCGAGGCGGGGCTGCCCACGCCGTTGGCGGCTCCGAAGGTGATCGGATAGCTCCCCCCGGTGCCCGTCGCCGGGGTGCCCGACAGTGTGCCGGTGCCGTCCCCGTTGTCGACGAAGGTGACACCGCTCGGCAGGCTGCCGGTCTCCGACAGGGCGTCGGTCGGATTGCCGGTCGAGGTCACGGTGAAGGTCCCGGCCGAGCCCGCCGTGAAGGTGGTGGCCGCCGTCGACGTGATGGCCGGGGCGGCCGTCACCTTCAGGGTGAAGGACTGGCTGGCGTTGGGACTGGCCCCGTTGTTGGCGACGATGGTGATCGGGTAGGTGCCGTTGGATCCGGCCGTCGGGGTGCCCGACAGGGTGGCCGTCCCGTTGCCGTTGTCGGTGAAGGAGACGCCGCTGGGCAGCGGGCCGGTCTCCGAGAGCGAGGGAAGGGGCAGGCCGGTGGCCGTCACGGTGAAGGAGCCCGCGCTGCCCTCGGTGAAGGTCGCGCTGTTCCCCGAGGTGATGGCGGGTGGCGTCGTGGCCGGCGTGATGGTGGTCGTCGACAGAGGCGTCGGCGCCAGGTAGGGGGGCGTGCCACTGCCGTTGCTGCTGTTCGTCGGGTAGCCGTCGAAGGTGACGTTGCCTGCCGTGCTGACGTTGGTGTTCACCTTGAACTCGGTCAGGTCCACCGGCTCGACCGTCCCTACCGCGCCGGTGGCGGTGAACTGGGCCGTCACCGTGGGCATGGTCACGGTCTGGCCGCCCGCGACGTGGATGGCGGACGGGAGCTCGGTCTCGATGTAGGGGTAGCCCGTCTTGTAGTTGCCGGTCTGCAGGGCGTCGCAGCCGGTGCCGGTCGCCGTGCAGTACGTGGCGGTGGCCTGGCCGGAGGTCACGGCGTCCCCACCCTCGAGGTGGATCGATCCCGGAACGTACGTGAGGCCCGCGGGCACCGGCGTGATGGCGGCGAACTCGTCGCCGTAGTTGACGGTGAACCCGTCATCGCTCGACGGAAGGGAGGAGGACACCCCGGCATTGGTCAATGTGAAGGTCGAACCCTGGTGCACGGTCGCCGGTTCCACCGAGGCGATACCGACTCCCTCGTAGATGTCCTCGGTGACGAACCCGAGGACCTTCAGCTCGTCACCCATGTCCTGGTTGGACGAGGGGTCGTAGCTCAGCGATCCCGTGGAGCACGACGGGCTGGAGGCCGAATACGTGGCGGTGCCCGAGGCGCAGATGCCGAAGGTCAGGCCGAAGATCCCGGTGGCCACGGTGTTGCCACTGCCGTCCACGGCGAAGGTGGTCGTGATCAGGCCGTTGGACGCGGTCGACGTCACGGTGGAGGTGGCGTCCGCCGCCGGAGCCGGAGTGACGATGGTCAGCGAGGTCGGATCGATGCTGGCCGCCCCTCCCTGCACCAGGGTGTCCACGTCGAAGGTGTTGGCCGACGGGGCGTTGGACCCGACGGTGTATCCGGCGATGCCGTTGGCGACGACGGGCGCCCCACCGGCGGCCCCCGCCGAGGTCGTAGCCAGCACGGCTCCGGTCGCACCCATGGCGACGGCCGCCAGAGCCGCCAGCAGCAATCTCACCGCGACGCGCACGCGCGCCCGAACATCCCCAGCAACGGTCACGTGGATTCCCCCATCCTCAAGTCCCGCCGGCCGTGTTGGAGCCCCCCACCCGACCCTCTCGCAGACCGGCCCGATTTGCGATCGTGCGTCACTGTTAAATACGCGGGATACAAAGTCAAGAACCAATAAATAATTGTCTGATGGATACGTCACGCTCCGCAGCAATCACGGGATCGCGTCCACGATCGTCGCCACCCTTCGTGTCCGCGGTCGGGGTGCACCCCTCGTGTCACCCGGACGTCGGAGTCCCGCCCCGGGTCCGATGGGGCCGACCGAATGCCGCGATCCCGGGTCGCCTGGTCAGGCGGTGTACGTGTACGCCGCGGTCGCCGAGCCGGCTGGCGTCGTCACCTCGACCGTCGCCGGTCCGGCGGATCCGACCGGCACCTCCGCCCGCAACGACGTCCCCGCCCTGTTCACCGTCACGCCGGCTGCCGCGGTGCCACCGATCGTCACCGCGGCCCCTTGGAGATCTGTTCCCTTGATGGTGACCTTGCGGCCGCCGGTCGTGGGTCCGGAGGATGGCGCGACCGACGAGATCGTGGGGGCGAGGTAGGTGAACTGGTTGGTGTAGGTGGCCACGCCCGACGGGTAGTCCATCTGGTACATCCCCGGGGGGTCCGCGCCGTCCGCCGGGGAGGTGACGGCCACGAACTGCGACCCGGTGCCCGGGGGCACGACGGCCGTCAGTGACCGGCCACCCTTGGCCACCTTCACCTGGGTGGCGGGCGTGGTCCCGAACTCGACCGCGGTTGCGCCGCTGAACCCGGCACCCGTGACCGTGACCTTGCTCCCGCCGGCTCCCGCACCCGACGAGGGTGTGATGCCCGTGATGGACGGGCCGGAGACGTCGATGGAGACGGGGCCGGGCCCGTACAGA
>Ga0302279_10001134_pt1 | contig 38598 bp, 32 predicted proteins | sample III_Bog_N3_3_FD_194541 | JGI IMG/M metagenome (GOLD analysis project Ga0302279, IMG submission 194541) | Peat permafrost microbial communities from Stordalen Mire near Abisko, Sweden - III_Bog_N3_3 | ecosystem: Environmental > Terrestrial > Soil > Wetlands > Peat | place: Sweden: Abisko...
CCGCGACTACAAGCGCGCCACCACGATCAAGTTCGACAAGACCACCGAGCCCAAGTACATCGAGCTGCAGATCAAGGACGTGCAGCAGAAGCTGCAGCCCGAATTCGACGTCAAAGTCTGGCAGTGACGACGATGCGCCAGCGTTCGCGCTTTCTTCCGCGGCTGAGTGTCGTCGCCACGCTGGTCGCCGGCGTGCTGGCGACGGCGGGCGTGCGCGCCGCCGACGATCCGGACAAGGTGCCGGCCGATCCGCCGCGGCACCCGGTGCTGGATCCGCACTATGGCGATGTCCTGTTCGAGTTCTACCAGGGCCGCTATTTCGACGCGATCACCCGGCTGGAGGTCTCGCAGCACTTCGAGCGCATGCCCCATGATGCCGACGAGGCCGAGATCCTGCGCGGCGGCTTGCTGCTGTCGTACGGACTGCACAAGCAGGCCGCCGAGGTTTTCGAAGCCCTGCTCGCGCGCGGCGCGCCGCCGTCCACGCGAGACCGCGCGTGGTACTTCCTGGCCAAGGTGCGCTACCAGCGCGGGCTGGTCCCCGAAGCTTCGCAGGCGCTCGCGCGCATCGAGCACCGGCTGCCCGCGCCGCTGGAGGAAGACCGCCGCCTGCTGCAGGCCAACGTGATGATGGCGCTGGGCGACAACGCCGGCGCCGGCAAGATCCTCACGCCGATCGCCGGCCCCAAGAACGCCGATCTGTACGCGCGCTTCAACCTGGGCGTGGCGCTGATCCGCAGCGGCGATACGCCGGGCGGCACCAAGATCCTCGACGAGCTCGGCAAGCAGCCCATGCCCGACGAGGAGGGCCGCGCGCTGCGCGACAAGGCCAACGTCGCGCTCGGCTTTGCCGCGCTCAAGGGCGGCAAGCCGCACGACGCGCGCGACTACCTGCAGCGCGTGCGCCTCGAAGGCATCGAGGCCAACGCCGCGCTATTGGGCTTCGGCTGGGCCGGCGAGGCGATGAACGATCCCAAGCTCGCGCTGGTGCCCTGGCTCGAGCTGGCCGACCGCGATGCCAGCGATCCGTCCGTGCTCGAGGCCGAGCTGGCCGTGCCCTACGCCTACGCCGAGCTGCATGCCGACGCGCAGGCGCTCAAGCGCTACGAAACCGCGATCGCCAACTTCGAGACCGAGGACGCCAACATCGACGCGACCATCGCCGCGATCCGCGAGGGCAAGCTCATCGACGGCATGATGGCGCGCAACCCGGGCGAGGACCTGGGCTGGTTCCAGACCTTCCGCGACCTGCCGCTGCTGCCGCACGCGCACCTGCTGACGCCGGTGATCGCAGGCAACGAGTTCCAGGAAGCCTTCAAGAACTACCGCGACCTGCAGTTCCTCGGCCACAACCTGTCCGACTGGAAGGACAACCTGGGCGTGTTCAACGACATGCTGGCCACGCGCCGCCAGGCCTTCGCCGAGCGGCTGCCCCGGATCCGCGAGCAAGGCCAGGCCAGCGGCCTGGACATCGCCCACCTGCAGCAGCGCAGCGACGACAACGCCGCCGCCGTGAAGCAGGCCGAGGACGCGTCCGACGGCGTCGCCTTCGCCGACGCCGACGAGCGCGCGCTGCAGCAACGCCTGGACCGCGTCGCCAGCACCCTGGCCAGCCTGCCGCCCGATGCCGACCCGGGCCTGGCCGAGGCGCACGATCGCCTGCGCCGCGTGGCCGGCGCGCTCGCCTGGCAGCTCGCGCACGAATTCCCGGCCCGCATGTGGGACGCCAAGAAGGGCCAGCAGCAGACCGAGGCCGCGCTCGCCGAGGCCCGCGTGCACGATGAGGATCTCGCCCGGGCCCAGCGCGACGAGCCTGCACGCTTCGAGGCCTTCGCGCGCCGCATCGCCGAGCTCGATACGCGGCTGGACATCCTGATGCCGCGCGTCGCCGCGCTCGGCCAGGAACAACAGGCCGCGCTGCAGGAGATCGCCGTCGCCGGCCTGACGTCGCAGAAGGAGCGCCTGGCCCAATACACCGCGCAGGCCCGCTACGCGGTGGCGCAGCTGTACGACCGCGCCACCGAACCCAAGGAGGGCGGTCATGCGGGCAAGCCCTGAACGACTGCCCATGGGCGTCGCCAAGCCCGCCGTCGCGTCGCAGCCCGCGCGGCCGATGCTCGCGCCGTTGCCGCGCCTGCTGGCCGTGTTGTTGCTGACCAGCTCGCTGGGCGCCTGCTCGATGTTCGGCGGCAGCAAGAAGCCCGGCGCCACGCCCGACAACGCGCCCACCATCGGCACGCTGCTGGGCCGCGAGGTCGTCATCGACGTCGACCCGGGCATCCCGGCCGACGAGAACAAGGCGATCGCCGCCTATCGCAGCCTGCTCGCGATCACGCCCGATCCCAAGCAGCGCGCCGAGGCCTTGCGCCGGCTGGGCGACCTGTCCATGGCCAGCGCCGACAACGCCAACGCCGTCACGCCCACGGCCAGCGGCACGCCCGACTACAGCGCGGCCATCGCCCAATACCGCGAATACCTCAAGACCTATCCGAACGACCCCGACAACGACCGCGTGCTGTACCAGCTCGCGCGCGCCCAGGAGCAGGGCGGCGAACTCGAGGAAGCGCTCAAGACGCTCGACGGGATGGTCGCGCGATACCCCAAGACGCACTACCGCGACGAGGTCGAGTTCCGCCGCGGTGAAATCCTGTTCACGCTGCGCCAGTACCCGAAGGCCGAACAGGCCTACACGCTGGTTCTGCAAGGCGACTTCGACAACCCGTACCGCGAACGCGCGCTGTACATGCAGGGCTGGTCCAGGTTCAAGCAGGGCAACCTGGATGACGCACTGACGTCGTTCTTCGGCGTGCTGGACGGCAAGATCGTGGGCATACGCGACGACGATCTCGACCAGTCCGACAAGCTCACGCGCGCCGACAAGGAACTGGTCGACGACACGCTGCGCGTGATCGGCATCTCGCTGGCCAACCTCAAGGGCGCCGAGTCGATCCCGGCCTACATCACCGATGCAGGCCGCCGCACCTACGACTTCCGCATCTATCAGCAGCTGGGCCAGTTGTACCTGAAGCAGGAGCGCCCCAAGGACGCCGCCGACACCTACGCCGGCTTCGCGCGCCTGAACCCGCTGGACGCGCAGGCGCCCGCCATGCAGGCGCAGGTGATCGCCATCGACGAGGCGTCCGGCTTCGACCAGCTGGCGCTGGCCGCCAAGAAGGACTACGTCGCGCAGTACGGCCTGGACGGCGAGTTTCGCAAGGCCAATCCCGAAGGCTGGGAGCACGCGCAGCCGCTGGTCAAGACGGCGCTGGCCGAACTGGCGCAGCGCTATCACGCCAGCGCGCAGAAGACCAAGGCGCAGGCCGACTACGTCGAGGCCGCCAAGTGGTACCGGCAGTGGCTGGCGGAGTTCTCCGCCGATCCCGAAGCCGCGGAATACAACTTCCTGCTGGCCGAGGTGTTGTATGAAAGCGGACAGTTCGCGGCCTCGGCCGTCGAATATGAGAAGACGGCCTACGACTACCCGGCGCACGCGCACAGCGCAGAGGCCGGCTATTCCGCGCTGCTGGCCCACACCGCCGAACAAAAGGGCGTCAGCGGCGACGCGCTGGCGGCGCTGCAGCACGCAGGCGTCGACAGCGAGCTGCGCTTCGCGGCCGCGTTCCCGGCCGACGCGCGCACGCCTGCCGTGCTCACCAACGCCGCCGACACGCTGTTCAAGCTGCACGACAACGACCGCGCCGCCAGCGTCGCCCAGCAGGTGCTGGACCTGCAGCCGCCGGCCACGCCGGCGCAGCGGCGCGTCGCCTGGACGCTGGTCGCGCACACGGCGTTCGAGGCCAACCAGTTCGACCGCGCCGAGAAGGCCTACGGCGAGGTGCTGGCGCTCGCGCCGGCCAACGACCCGGCGCGCGGCGAGCTTACCGAACGCCTGGCGGCCTCGATCTACAAGCAGGGCGAGCAGGCGCGCACCGCCGGCGACAACAAGGCCGCGGCCGAGAACTTCGCGCGCGTGGCCGTCGCCGCGCCGGGTTCCGCCGTGCGCGTGAACGCCGAGTACGACGCCGCCGCCGCGCTGATCGCGCTGAAGGACTGGGCCGGCGCCGCGCGCACGCTGGAGGATTTCCGCCAGCGCTATCCGCAAAATCCGCTGCAGCCCGAAGTGACAGCGCGCCTCGCGCTGGCCTACAGCGAGCAGCAGCAGTGGGCGCCCGCCGCCGCGCAGTATGAGCGCATCGCCCTGGCCCCGACGACCACGCCCGAAGGCGCGACACGCGCCCGCCTGGCGCTGTGGCAAGCCGCGACGCTGTACGAGCGCGCGGCCGCGAGCGACCCGGACAGCGTCAAGGCCGGCAAGCCGCGCCCGGCCGATGCCGCGGCCAACCGCGCGCTCGCCGCCAAGGACTACGACCGCTACCTCAAGCAGTACCCGACGCCGCTGGAGCCGGCGGTCGAGGCGCGCTACCGCCTCGCGCAGATCGCGCACATCGAAGGCAACGCGGCCGTCGAGAACGCGCAGATGCATGCGATCTTCCTGGCCGACCAGAACGGCGGCGCGGCGCGCACCGACCGCACCCGCACGCTGGGCGCGATGGCTGCGCTGGCCGCCGCGCAACCGGTGTTCGAGGCGTACCAGAAGGTCACGCTGGTCGAACCTCTGGCCAAGAACCTGAAGATCAAGAAGGCCAAGATGGAGGACGTGCTCAAGGCCTACGCGGTGGCCAGCGATTACGGCGTGGCCGAGGTCACCACCGCCGCCACGTACCACGTCGCGTCGGTCTACCAGGACTTCGCCAAGTCGCTCACCACGTCGCAACGGCCCAAGAAGCTGTCCAAGCTGGAGCTCGAGCAGTACAACGAGCTGCTGGAGGAACAGGCTGACCCGTACGTCGACAAGGCGATCCAGCTGCACGGCATCAACGCGCATCGCACGGTCGACGGCATCTACGACGAGTGGGTCAAGAAGAGCTTCGACGCGCTCAAGACGCTGCAGCCCGCGCGCTACAACAAGACCGAACACAGCGAGGCGACCGTCGATGCGATCCGCTGAACGTCTTTCCATCGGCCTGCTGTGCGCGCCGCTCGCGCTGGCAGCGGCGATGCTGCTGGCCGGCTGCGGCTCGATCGAGCGCCTGCGCGACGCGCTGCCGGGCGCGTCGGCGCCCGCGAGCGCGCCCGCGAAGGCAGCATCCGCCAGCGCCGCCGCGCCGTCGCCGGCCGCGAGCGCCAGCGTCGTCGATGCGCCCAAGCCCGCGTCCACCGGCCCGATCGCGCCCGCCACCGAGCGTGCGTACTACGACGCGCTGGCGTTGATGCGCGCCGGCCACGCGGCCGATGCCGAGCGCGGCTTCCGCGCGCTGACCAAGTCCGACCCCGACCTCGCCGGCCCGCACGCCAACCTGGGCCTGCTCGCGCGCCAGGCAGGTCACCTGCCCGAGGCCGTCAGCGAGCTCGAACAGGCCACGACGCTCGCGCCCGGCCTGGCCGTCGCGTGGAACCAGCTGGGGCTCGCGTATCGCCAGAGCGGCGAGTTCACGAAGGCGCGCGACGCCTACCAGCATGCCATCGCGATCGATCCCAACTACGCCACCGCGGTGCTGAACCTGGGCGTGCTCGACGACCTGTACCTGGGCGACAGCGCACGCGCGCTGGAGCTGTACACGCGCTACCTCGCGCTGACGCCGGCCGGAGATCCCGTCGTTGCCAAGTGGGTGGCCGACGTGAAGAATCGCAAACCGGCAAGTGCTGCCCCCGCCGCCTCCGCGCCCGCTCAGGCCGGCGCGCCGAAGGAGAAGTCATGAACCATCGCCGTCCGCTCGCCGCGCTGCTTACGATCGGTTGCCTTGTCGCCCCTGCCTTTGGACAGGATCGCGCCGAAATCGACCCCACGAAGATCATCGGCAACCGAGAATTGCCGAAGGTCCTCTACATCGTTCCCTGGAAGAAGCCGCTGCCCGGCGACCTGGCCGGCCGGCCGCCGGTGAGCGTGGTCGACGAGGCGCTGGCGCCCGTCGATCGCGACGTGTTCCGGCGCCAGGTCCGCTACGACTCGCTCGAGAAGGCGCACGCCGCCGCGGTCGCCGCACCGGCCCCGGCCGCGGCGCCGCCGGCGCACTGAATCCGAATCCACGTCCTTTCCTTTTCCGCTACCGAATCTGTTTCCCCGGAGATTTCCAGATGAATACCATCGACTCGATCATCAAGTTCTTCCAGGACTGCGGCCTGTTCATCTTCCCGAGCCTGGCCATCATGGCCACCGGCCTGGCCATCGCGATCGAGCGCTTCGTCTTCCTGCAGAAGGCGCGCGTGGCCAACCGCCAGGACTGGTCCAAGGTGCTGCCGCTGCTGCAAGGCGGCCAGTGGAAGGAAGTGCTGGGCCTGACGGCGTCGTCGGACTCGGCCATCGGCAAGATCGTGCACAACGGCCTGTCGCGCCTGCAGTCCTCGCGCCGCCGCGACGACATCGACGCCGCGATGGAGGAAGGCATGATGGAGATCGTGCCGCGCCTGGAAAAGCGCACGCACTACATCGCCGTGTTCGCCAACGTGATCACGCTGGTCGGCCTGCTGGGCACCATCACCGGCCTGATCCACGCGTTCACCGCCGTGTCGCAGGTCAATCCGGCGGAGAAGGCGGCGCTGCTGTCGGCGTCCATCTCCATCGCGATGAACAACACCGCGTTCGCGCTGATGGTCGCGATCCCGTTCCTGCTGATCCACTCGTTCCTGCAGGCGCGCACCGCCGACATCGTCGACGGCCTCGAAGCCGCCAAGATCAGCTTCCTGAACCTCGTCCAGCGCCTCGCTCCGGAACACAAGGCGGCCTGAGCATGAGCACGCACGGCCGCCCGAAGGGCGAATACCGGAGTGCGCAGCACGCAGGCTCCCAATGTCGCTGCATCAACCACCCGAATCCGCGGGGGTGCCGCCATGGCAGTTAGACGCCTGCGCAAGGGTTCCGAGGCGCTGGAAGTCAGCGCCTTCATCAACCTGATCGTCGTGCTTATCCCGTTCCTGCTGTCGACGGCGGTGTTCTCGAACATGTCGGTGGTCGACCTGACGCTGCCCGCGAAGTCGGCCAACTACGAAGGCCTCAAGGAGAACGACCTGAAGCTGGAGGTGGTGATCCGCCACGACGCCCTGGAGGTCGGCGACAAGCTCGGCGGGCTGATCCAGCGCATCCCGAACTCGCCCGACGGCACGGTCGACACGACGACGCTGAACGGCGTGATGTTCGTGGTCAAGAACAAGTTCCCGGATGTCACCGCTGCCTCGGTGCTGCCCGAGCCCAACATCCCCTACGACACCGTGATCCACGTGATGGACGCGATGCGCACGGGCAAGACGGCCAATGGCGGAACCACGGTCGTCGACGTCGATCTGTTCCCCGCGATCTCCATCGGCGACGCGCCGGTGCGGCACTGAAAGGGGCACGCGATGAAGCAGACTCCCCTCGAGAAGCGCACCGCCCGCAAGGCCCGGCACGGCAGCGGCCTGGACATGAACCTCGTGTCGCTGATCGACGTCTTCACGATCCTGATCTTCTTCCTGCTTTCCAGCTCGGGCGTGGAAACGCTGCCCGCGGCCGCGGTGCACCTGCCGGTGTCCAGCGCCAAGAAGGATCCGAAGCAGACGGTCGTGGTCGTGGTCAACGCCCAGGAGATCACCGTCGACGGCCGCAAGGTGGCCGACGTCGCGCCGTTCGCCACCGCCAAGGACGACCTGATCCCGGGCCTGAAGGCCGAGCTCGACATCATGTCGGCGCGACCCGTCGCGCTGGCCGAGAACGCGGACCAGGCGCATTCGGTCACGATCATGGGCGACAAGGACATTCCCTACCAACTGCTGCGCAAGGTGATGTACACCGCGGCGGTCGCGAACTACACCAACGTGTCGTTCGCCGTGAACCGGAACGAGTAATCATGACCCCCACGCTCCTTCCAGTCGCTGCCCCCCGGGGGGGCGGCAGCTTGCTCCGGGGCGGCCGATCGCTGCGCTGCAGCATGACCCCCACGCTCCTTCCAGTCGCTGCCCCCCGGGGGGGCGGCAGCTTGCTCCGGGCGGCCGATCGCTGCGCTGCGCCATGACCGCCATCTCATTCCGCTACTCCACGCTGCCCTGGGCACTCGCTCACGACGACGAGCAACGCTTCCGCAAGCTGTTCCTCGCGCTGCTGGGCTTCGTCATCGTGTTCGGCATCGCGCTGCGTTTCATCACGCTGCCCGAGCCAGAGCGGGTCGCGACGACGACGCTGCCGCCCATCGCGGCCCAGCTGTTGCTGGAAAAGCCGCCGGCACCGCCGCCTCCGCCCCCGAAAGTGGAAAAGGCCGAGCCGCCCAAGCCCGACGCCAAGGACAAGACCGAACCCGCGCCGCTGCCCACCAAGCCGGTGCCGCGCGAGCGCCCCGTGGTCGAGGCGCGCCAGCCGATCCCGGGCAAGCCGCCAGGCGAGGACCGCGAGGCCGCGCGCAACAAGGCCGCGGGCATCGGCCTGCTCGCCGCGTTGAAGGACCAGCCGCCCGAACTGCACGGCGCGCCGCTGGCAGTACAGCTGAACCAGGACATCAAGAAGGGCGCCGGCGTCGGCACTGGCGCAGGCGTGGGCGTGGGCGCCGGCAAGGAACAGGGCCTGCCCGACCGCAACATGATCACGTCCAACGCCACCGGCGGCAGCGGCGGCATCAACACCGCCGGCTTCAGCCGCGACTCGGGCGGCGGCGGCCTCGCCGGCCGCGCGACCACGGCCGTGCTGGGCGTGGCCGGCGGCGGTGGCGGCGGCGGCCCGGGGCTGGGCGGCGCGATCACGGGAACCGGTGGCCATGGCACGGGCGCCGGCTATGGCAAGTCGGGCGGCACGCTGGCCAAGAGCGGCAGCGGCAAGGCCTCGCGCTCGCTGGAAGAGGTTCGCCTGGTGCTCGAACGCAGCAAGGGCGCGCTCTACGCGATCTACAACCGGGCCCTGCGCGAAGATGCGTCGCTGCAAGGCAAGGTCGTCGTCGAGTTCACGATCGCGCCCAACGGCAGCGTCACCGAGTGCCATTTCGTGTCGAGCGAACTCAAGAACCCCGATCTCGAACAGAAGCTGCTGGCCCGCTTCCGCTCGCTGCAGTTCGCGGCGGAGGACGTCGACACGCTGGTGACCAAGTACCCGATCGACTTCCTGCCGTCCTGAAGGCTGCGCGTTCAGGCGCGCGACGCCGGCACTGCGATCCATCGCGGTGGCCGGCGTTTTTCATGGCGCGACGCGACGACCGGCGGTTCATCGATCTTGCGCGCCGGCCAGACGCCAAGGCGGCGAAGGACAGGGCCAAGCAGCTCAAGGTGCAAGCCGAGGTGAACGCGGAGCGTCTGGACATGCACAAGGGTCGGCAGCGTCTCGCGCAGTTGCAGAAGTCTGCAGTCACGGCGCCAATCAAGCCCTACAACTGAGGCGGGACGACCCGAGAGAGCCAAGCGCACCTTGGGAGGAAGTCGTACCGTCCATGAAATTCGAGGAATTTCCTGAGCGGGATCAAGACGGTAGGCAGCGGTCGAAACGCATCCTGGTTGTGTCAACGGCTTGTCAAATCCAATCTCGAAGTGCGCTTGAATTCTTCTCCGTCAATCGCCCTGTCAACACTGTGTAAACACCAACATGCCAGCAGATCCAAGCCTTCCAGCCAATAAATGGCAGTTCTGGATCGACCGCGGCGGCACCTTCACCGACATCGTCGCGCGGCGCCCTGATGGCAGCCTCGTCACCCACAAGCTGTTGTCCGAGAACCCCGGGCGGTATCGGGACGCGGCGGTCGCCGGCATCCGCCACCTGCTGGCTTTGAAGCCGGGCGAGCCGATCACGCCGGCGCTGGTCGAGTGCGTGAAGATGGGCACGACGGTCGCGACGAACGCGCTGCTCGAACGCAAGGGCGAGCCGACGCTGCTGGTGATCACGCGCGGCTTTCGCGACGCGCTGAGGATTGCCTACCAGGACCGCCCGCGGCTGTTCGAGCGTCACATCCAACTGCCTGAACTGCTGTACGCGCAGGTGATCGAGGCTGGCGAGCGCATCGGCGCTCACGGCGAGGTGTTGACGCCGCTGGACATTGACGGCCTGCGCGGCCAGTTGCAGGACGCGCACGACGCCGGCCTGCGCAGCGTGGCCATCGTGTTCATGCACGGCTATCGCTTCACGCAACACGAGACGGCAGCCGCGGCGCTGGCGCGCGAGATCGGCTTCACGCAGGTGAGCGCATCGCACCAGACGAGCCCGCTGATGAAGCTGGTCAGCCGCGGCGATACCACCGTCGTCGATGCCTACCTGTCGCCCATCCTGCGACGCTACGTCGACCAGGTCGCCGCCGAGATGCCGGGCGTCGAGCTGCTGTTCATGCAGTCGTCAGGCGGCCTGACCGACGCGCACGCGTTCCAGGGCAAGGACGCGATCCTGTCGGGCCCGGCCGGTGGCATCGTCGGCATGGTGCGCACCGCCCAGCGGGCCGGCTTCGGCCACGTGATCGGCTTCGACATGGGCGGCACGTCGACCGACGTGTCGCACTTCGCCGGCGAATTCGAGCGCGCGTTCGAGACCCGGGTGGCCGGCGTACGCATGCGCGCGCCGATGATGAGCATCCACACGGTCGCGGCCGGCGGCGGCTCCATCCTCGGCTTCGACGGCGCGCGCCTGCGTGCCGGCCCGCGCAGCGCGGGCGCCAATCCCGGACCGGCGAGCTATCGCCGCGGCGGCCCGTTGACGGTGACCGACGCGAACGTGATGCTGGGCAAGATCCAGCCGGATTGGTTCCCCAAGGTGTTCGGCCCGGCGGCGAACGAGGCACTGGATCGCGATGTCGTCGCGGCACGCTTCGGCCAGATGGCGGCCGACATCGCCGCGGCCACCGGCCAGGCGCGCGCGCCCGAGGACGTCGCCGAAGGCTTCATCGAGATCGCCGTCGGCGCGATGGCCAACGCCATCAAGAAGATTTCGGTGGCGCGCGGCTACGACGTCACGCGCTACACGCTGCAGTGCTTTGGCGGCGCCGGCGGGCAGCACGCCTGCCGGGTGGCCGACGCTCTGGGCATGGACACCGTGTTCGTGCACCCGCTCGCGGGCGTGCTGTCTGCATACGGCATGGGGTTGGCCGACCAGGGCGTGATGCGCGAAGCCGCCATCGAGCAGCCGTTGAACGACGCTGCATTGATGGCCGTACGCGAACGCCTGGATTCGCTGGCCGACGACGCGCTGGCCGAAATCCGCCGGCAGGGCGCCGGCTCGGGCGAGGTGCAGGTGATCCGGCGCGCGCACCTGCGCTACGCCGGCACCGACTCGGCGTTGGTCGTGGACTTTGGCGACGGCTCAGTCGCCGCGCTGACCGCCGGCTTCGAGGCCGCCTATCGCCGCCGCTTCGCGTTCCTGATGGAAGGCCGCGGTTTGATCGTCGAGGCGATTTCCGCGGAAACCATTGCCAAAGGCGAGGCCCCCGTCGAGCCGCGCCACGAGACGATCGCCGCGGCGCCCGCGCCAGTGGCCGAGCGCGTGCGCATGTACAGCGGCGGCCGCTGGCACGACACCGCGCTGGTGGTGCGCGAACAAGCCCGTCCGGGACACGTCGTCGACGGCCCGGCGGTCATCGCGGAGAAGAACGCGACCACCGTCGTCGAACCTGGCTGGCAGGCGCGCGTGACCGACCTCGACCACCTCGTGCTGCAACGCGTCGCCGCGCGCGGGACGCGCCGCGCAATCGGCACCCGCGTCGACCCCGTCATGCTCGAGGTGTTCAACAACCTGTTCATGAACATCGCCGAGCAGATGGGGCTGCAGCTGCAGAACACCGCCTACTCGGTCAACATCAAGGAGCGGCTCGACTTCTCCTGCGCGCTGTTCGACGACGACGGCAACCTGATCGCCAACGCGCCGCACATGCCGGTGCACCTGGGCTCGATGAGCGAGTCGATCAAGGCGGTGATGCGGCGCAATGCCTGCGCGATGCGGCCCGGCGACGTGTTCGCGCTCAACGACCCGTACCACGGCGGCACGCACCTGCCCGACATCACCGTCGTGACGCCAGTGTTTGACGACGCCGGCGAGAAGATCCTGTTCTTCGTCGCCTCGCGCGGCCACCACGCCGACATCGGCGGCATCACGCCCGGCTCGATGCCGCCGTTCTCGACGCGCATTCAGGAAGAAGGCGTGCAGATCGACAACTTCCGTCTCGTCGAGCGCGGCCGCCTGCGCGAAGCGGAGATGATCGCGCTGCTCGAAAGCGGCGAGCATCCGTCGCGCAATCCGGCGCAGAACATCGCCGACCTGAAGGCGCAGATCGCCGCCAACGAGAAAGGCGTGCAGGAACTGCGCGGCATGGTGGCGCAGTTCGGCCTCGATGTCGTGCGGGCCTACATGGGCCATGTGCAGGACAACGCCGAGGAATCGGTGCGCCGCACGATCACGCGGCTGAAGGACGGCCGCTTCACGCTGCCGCTGGACAACGGCGCGCAGATTTCGGTGGAGATCCGCGTGGACGCCGCCACGCGCAGCGCGGCGATCGACTTCACCGGCACCTCCGCGCAGCTGGCCAACAACTTCAACGCGCCCACGGCCGTGTGCATGGCCGCGGTGCTGTACGTGTTCCGCACGCTGGTGGACGACGACATCCCGCTCAACGCCGGCTGCCTCAAGCCGCTGGACGTGATCATCCCGGACGGCTCGATGCTCAACCCGCGGCCGCCGGCGTCGGTGGTGGCGGGCAACGTCGAGACGTCCACCTGCATCACCAACGCGCTGTACGGCGCGCTGGGGTTGATGGCGGCCAGCCAGTGCACGATGAACAACCTGACCTTCGGCAACGCGCGCCACCAGTACTACGAGACGATCTCGGGCGGCTCGGGCGCCGGCGCGTTGATCGACGCGTCGGGCGCCGTCGTCGGCGGCTTCGACGGGACGAGCGTCGTGCAGACGCACATGACCAACTCGCGCCTGACCGACCCCGAGGTGCTCGAGTTCCGCTTCCCGGTGCGGGTCGACAGCTACGAGATCCGCCCCGGCTCCGGCGGCGCCGGCCGCTGGCGTGGCGGCGACGGCGGCACGCGCAAGCTGCGCTTCCTCGAGCCGATGACGGCGTCCATCCTCAGCAACGGCCGCCACCACGGCGCGTTCGGCCTGGCCGGCGGTTCGGACGGCGGGGTTGGCCGCAACTCGGTGCTGCGCGCGGACGGCAGGGTCGAGCGACTGGATCACATCGGCTCGACGCAGATGCAGCCCGGCGACGTGTTCGTGGTGGAGACGCCCGGCGGCGGCGGCTTTGGCGCGCCCACGGACTGACGGCGCGACCGGCCGGGCCGCCGCGATTGCCTACACTGGCACGCGATGCGCATCCAACTCCTCTCCGACCTTCACCTCGAGCGCGCGCCCGACTGGATGCCCAAGCCCCTGCCCGACATCGACGTGCTCGTGCTGGCCGGCGACATCGGCTCGTACCAGACCGGCTCGTGGCTGAAGGACGACGACTACGGCCTGCGCCGCTTCTCGCCGCGCGCGCCCGGCGCGCCGTGGAAGCGCGTGCTGTACCTGCCCGGCAACCACGAGTTCGATTCACAGGAGTTCGACGCGGTCTACGCCCGCCTGCGGGCGCTGTGCGGCGAGCTGGGCATCGAGTGGCTGGATCGCGAGACCATCGTCATCGGCGACGTCCGCTTCGTCGGCGCCACGCTGTGGGCCGACTTCGACGCGCTCGCGGCGTCGGAGAAGAGCCTGACGCTGCAGCTCAAGCAGCGCGAGAAGGCGTTCCGCGCCGCCAACTACTACCTGCGCAAGTACACGACGCTCAAGGACGGCGAGCCGGTGCTGGCCGAGGGCTGGCGCGAGATGTCGCTGGCCGACCAGGCCTGGCTGCACGCTGCGCTGTCGCAACCGTTCGACGGCACCACGGTGGCCGTGACGCATTTCGCGCCCAGCCTGCGCAGCGCCGATCCGCGCTACGGCCTCGTGCCAGGCACGGCCGGCTTCTGCAATTCGATGGACGACTTCCTGCCGCTGGCCGACCTCTGGTTCCACGGCCACCTGCATTGCTGCAACGACTACGTCGTGCGGGGCCAGCTCGACGGTGGCGACCGGGCCTGCCGCGTGGTGGCCAATCCGCTGGGCTATATCGGCAAGGGCGAGCAGGCCGACTTCCGCGAGGATCTCGTCATCGAGATCCCGCCGCCGCGCTGATCACGCCCCCAGCTTGCGGCCCAGCCACAGGCGCCAGGGCGCGACGGGCACCACGACCCGCGCAGGCGCAGGCTCGGGCGGCAGCGTTTCATACATGCCGCGGTCGAGCGCCTCGTCGAGCGCGAAGGCGGTGCCCATGTCCGCCAGGTCAGGCGCCCGGCGCGACGCCGCGGCACGGCCGAAGTGGCGAAGGAATTGGGGGCGTGAGCTGTTGGACATCCCGACTCTCCAGCGGTGGACTGTGAAGCCAGTGTGTATGTTCGTCACGGAACCGATACAGAAAAAAGTGTGCCGTATGCCCGACAGTTCGTCTGTATGAATCTCGCGACTCCCCCCATTTGACGATGGCGGGGATTCCGGATCGCGCTTAAGCTGGAAGCGTCGACACGTGGGGTGCAGCGTCGCACCCCCGGACACCTTGGGAGCCGCCGCCATGCGCACCATGCCGCTTCAATTCCTGACCTGGGGCACCATCACCGCTGCCGTCGGCAGCGCGGTCTGGTTGTCCTCGGCGGATCAGGGCGCCGTGTTCTGTTCCGTCGGCTACCGCGCCACCAGCCGCGCGATGGGCATCGACATTCCGCTGCCCACCGAACCCACGCGCGCCGGCCCGTCGGCCACGACGCCGGGGTCGAGCGCGGCCAGGCAGCAGCTCCAGGCCAACGCCGGCTAGTCGCCCGCGATCGGCGTGCTGTCGGGCGCCTGGTCGCGGTAGACGGGCTTGAACAATCGATAGAGCCACCATGCGGCGCAAAGCGCGCCCAACGCCAGTTCGCCCAGTCCGATCCATCGCGCCTGCTCGGCCTGTGCCGAGCCCAGCGTCCATGCACCGGCGCCCAGAGAGAACAAGGCCACGACGCCGACACCGACGTAACGGTTGAGCAGGCCGGCCACCGGCCAGAGTACCCGGCGCGGCGCGATCGCCACGAAGATCACGAGCACGTAGATGAAGTAGCCCAGCCAGCTCGGCATGCGCGCGCTCCCTCGACGTTCAGAACCGGCCGCGTCCCGGCGGCCCGCGCCGGATCGGCGGCCGCTTGGGCGCAGTCGCGGCCTTGGGCAACGGACGGCTGATGTCGGCCAGGCGCATGACACTCTGCACGACGTCCTCGATCGCCTCGTCCAGGCTGGACGGCGGCTCCAGCGTCTCGATCTCGGCCAGCAGCGCGTCGGCGTCCTCGAGATCGTCCGGATCGAACGCAGCGTAGAGCACGGCCAGCGGCTCGAGCGAGTCGGACGAATCCATGTTCATCAGCGCGGGGAACAACTCCATTGCAGCGGAGAAGCCGGCCGCCCACGGCAGCACCGATTCCAGCGGATCGGCCTCGTCGTCCAGCTCGAACACCCACGGGTCGAACCACTGGCGATGCGAGATCGCCGCCATCAGCTCGCGATAGCGCCGCTGCACCAGGCCTTGCAGTTCGTGCAGGCCGGTCCACTTGTCGCTGAGCGGACGGCCGTCGATGTCCCACACGTGCTTGATCCACGCGCCGGCCGGCACCGCGGTCGGCTGCAGCAGCACGCCGCACAGGTAGCCGTCGAGCATGCTGATGTCCAGCGGTTCGAGCGGTTCGGGCAGCTTGTCCAGCAGCGTCTGCAGCCGGTTCATGTCGGCTTCGCCCAGCGAGGGCACGGCGGCGGAAGGGGCGGGCGAGGTCATGCCGCGATTGTGACCGCATGCGATCTTTCGAGGATGACCGGTCGAGACTTCCCGTTCATCGTTTCCAGCGCCCGCCCACAGGGCGTCGTCGGCAACAGCGAATCTGGCCCGCGAGGCCTCGCGGCATCTCCTGGCAGCAAAGCATTTCGAGGCGTAGCGGCGATCGCCCGCTGTTGCCCGAATGCGCAAGCCCCCCCCCTGAAATGGGGATTCGTTCCGGTACCACGACCCGTACATTGGATTCCGTTGTGTCGATCGGTTCAGCGCTCTGGGAGGGGACGGAATCGGCCGGCACGCACAGTCCCAACGACGTCCTTCTTGCGAAGGACTTGAAGCCCACCCTCGCGGTGGGTTTTTTTTCGCCGGTGCCCGCCACCGCCACTCCGGCCCCACGTCCGTCATCCTGCGCGAAGTCGCACGATCCACCCCAGAGAGCTCGGCTCACCGCAGCATGGGTCGGTGAACCCCAACGGAACGATCAGTGGACTTGCACAATATACGCTCTGCGTCGAGAATACCGGCTCATGATCACGCAGCAGGTTCTTCTCCGCGACGCCATGCGGCGCCTGGCATTGACCCGCGACGCCTTCGCCGACCGCATCGGCAGCCGGCGTCGCGCCCTCGACAGTTGGCTGTTGCCCGACGAGTCGAGCGAATTTCGCGCGATGCCCGAGGTGGCGCGCCGCTTCGTGCAGGAGATCCTGGCCAATGCGACACTGCGGCCCGACACATCTACGCAAAGCGTATATTCAGCTGCGGCGACCGGCAGCCCGCCGCGCCACCTGCTGTCCGTCGACCAGTTCACCCGTGAATCGGCCGAAGACCTGTTCCGGCTGGCCGACGTGATGCTGCCCATCGCGCGCCGCCAGAAGGTCACGCGGGTGCTCGAAGGGGCGGTGCTCGCCAACCTGTTCTTCGAAGCCAGCACGCGCACCCGCGTCAGCTTCGGCGCGGCGTTCTGCCGGCTCGGCGGTTCGGTGTGCGACACCACCGGCTTCACGTTCTCGTCGATGGCCAAGGGCGAGTCGATCCACGACACCAGCCGCGTCATCGCCGGCTATGCCGACGCCATCGTCGTGCGCCATCCCGAGCAGGGCGCCGTCGCCGAGTTCGCGCGCGCCACCAACGTGCCGGTGGTCAATGGCGGCGACGGTCCCGGCGAACATCCGACTCAGGCGCTGCTGGACCTGTACACCATCCAGCGCGAGTTCTCGCGCCTGGGCAAGCACGTCGATGGCGCGCACGTCGCGCTGGTGGGCGACCTGAAGTACGGCCGCACGGTGCATTCGCTGATCAAGCTGCTCGCGCTTTACAAGGGCGTGCGCTTCACGCTGATCGCGCCGGCGTCGCTGGAGATGCCGGCCGCGATCGTCGACCGCGTCAGCCGCAACGGCAACGTCGTCGAGCTGCGCGATTCGCTGCAAGGCCTGGCCGATGCCGATGTGGTCTACGCCACGCGCATCCAGAAGGAACGCTTCGCCGAGGAGTCCATCGAAGGCTACGGCGCCGCGTTCGAGATCGACCGCGCGCTGGTGGATCGCGTCTGCAAGCCCGACGTCGTACTGATGCACCCGCTGCCGCGCGACAGCCGCGCCGGCTCGCACGACCTGAGCGCCGACCTGGACGGCGACGCGCGACTGGCGATCTTCCGCCAGACCGACAACGGCATCCCGATCCGCATGGCGATCTTCGCGTCGCTGCTGGGCGTCGACAAGCTGGTGCAGCGCTCGATGCGCGACGCGACGTGGACGCCGCCGGCGTTCATCGGGCCCGAAGATGCGGCGTTCCACGGGTTGGATTGAACGGGGACCGCACTTCGAATTGGCGCAGCCTCACCGTGCCCGGGACGTCGCGATCGGAAACCCACCCTCCAGCGCCATCCGCCAATACCCGATGAACGCCTGCACCGCGCGCGGCACCACCGGGCTATAGGGCCGGATCGCGTACAGGTGCTCGCCGAAGGCGCCGACCGGCTTCCACTGCGGCAGCACCAGCTGCAGCTTGCCGGCCTGCACGGCCGCCTGGGCGCTGAAGTCGGGCAGCAGCGCGATGCCCAGTCCCGCCAGCGCCGCCTCGCGCAGGGCCTCGCTGTTGTTGGCCGCGAAGACGCCGTGCACGCCGACGCTGACGCGCGCTCCTTTGGCGGAGCGAAGTTCTGGCTCGAAGCTCCACGTCGGCGTCTCGCCGGGCCGCAGGTAGTGCAGGCAGTCGTGCGCGGAAAGATCCTGCGGCGTCGCGGGCGCGCCCGCGCGGCGCAGGTACGCGCGCGAGGCGACGAGCCAGCTGCGCGTGGCGCACAGCGGCCAGGCGACGTGCGTGTCGGGCGGCGCGGCGGTGTGGCGCAAGGCGACGTCGAAGCCTTCCTGCGCCATCGCCACCAGCCGGTCGGACAGCTCCAGCTCCACCCGCACCTGCGGGTACGCGCGCAGGAAGCCCGCCAGCCGCGGCACGATCTGCTGGCGCCCCAGCGCCACAGGCGCGCTGACGCGCAGCACGCCGTGCGGTTCACCGACGAGATCCTGCACGCCGGCAAAGCCTTGCTCGATCTGCGCGAATGCGGCGCGCGTCGCGTCGACCAGCCGCTCGCCCGCCTCCGTCAATCGCACGCTGCGCGTCGTGCGGTGCACCAACGGCACGCCGGCCGCGCGCTCCAGCTCCGTGACGCGCTGGCTCATCGCGGCCTTGCTCAGCCCGAGGCGCCGCGCCGCGGCGGTGAAGCTGCCGGCGCTTTGCAGCACGCCCAGGCCGTGCACGTGGGACCAGAGCGACTCGATCTTCTTGGCATCCATGGTTGTTCCTACATCCAGATGTTCATTGTTCATTCAAACGAACAGTGAATCCAGCGCGGACGGCTTTTCCGCCGCGGGGCGAATGCCTAGACTCGCTGCATTCGCTCGGGGGCGGATCCTGCGACTGCGCGCAGGATGACGGCTGGGGTGAGGCGCCGCACCTCTGGCCGCGCCGCCCGCCGTACATGCTCCCAGAACTCCAGGAGATCCCGATGCCCACGCCCGCCTTCACCTCCTCCACGACCGTCGGCCACTTCATCGGCGGTGAGCACGTCGTGCCGGCGGATGCGCGCACGCAGGCGGTCTTCAACCCGGCCACCGGCGCCGTGGCGCGCCAACTGCACCTGGGTGGCGCCGACGACGTCCAAACCGCGGTCGCCGCCGCGACAAGGGCGTTCGACGGCTGGTCGAACACGCCAGCGATCCGCCGCGCCCGCGTGCTCAACGCTTTCCTCGCGCTGCTCAACGAGCACCGCGACCAGCTCGCCGCGATGATCACCGCCGAGCACGGCAAGGTGTTCTCCGACGCCCAGGGCGAGGTGATGCGCGGCATCGACGTCGTCGAATTCGCGTGCGGCATCCCGCAGCTGCTCAAGGGCGACTACACCGAGCAAGTGTCCACCGGCATCGACAACTGGACGATGCGCCAGCCGCTGGGCGTGGTCGCCGGCGTCACGCCGTTCAACTTCCCGTTCATGGTGCCGTGCTGGATGTTCCCGGTGGCGCTGGCCTGCGGCAACACCTTCGTGCTCAAGCCCAGCGAGCGCGATCCGTCGCCCAGCCTGTTCGTGGCCGAGCTGCTGCAGCGCGCCGGCCTGCCGGACGGCGTGTTCAATGTCGTGCAGGGTGACAAGACGGTGGTCGACGCGCTGCTGACGCACCCGGACGTGAAGGCGCTGTCGTTCGTCGGATCGACGCCGATCGCGCAATACATCTACGAGACGGGCGCGCACCACGGCAAGCGCGTCCAGGCGCTCGGCGGCGCCAAGAACCACATGGTCGTGATGCCGGACGCCGACATCGACCAGTCCATCGACGCGCTGGTGGGCGCCGCCTACGGCTCGGCCGGCGAGCGCTGCATGGCGATCTCGGTGGCGGTGCTGGTGGGCGACGTCGCCGATCGCCTGCTGCCCGCGCTCGCCCAACGCGCGAAGACGCTGGTCATCGACAACGGCATGAATCCCGCCGCCGAGATGGGTCCGGTCGTCACCCAGGAGGCGCTGCGGCGCATCGAGGGCTACATCGAGCTCGGCGTGAAGGAAGGCGCGACGCTGCTGGCGGACGGCCGCGGCACCAAGGTGTCAGGCCACGAGAACGGCTTCTTTACCGGCGGCACGCTGTTCGACCACGTGACGCCGCAGATGCGCATCTACAAGGAAGAGATCTTCGGCCCGGTGCTGGCCTGCGTGCGCGTGCCGGACTTCGCCGCGGCGGTCGACCTCGTCAACGCGCACGAGTACGGCAACGGCGTGGCCTGTTTCACCAGCGACGGCAACGTCGCGCGCGAGTTCGCTCGCCGCATCCAGGTGGGCATGGTGGGCATCAACGTGCCGATCCCGGTGCCCATGGCCTGGCACGGGTTCGGCGGCTGGAAGAAGAGCTTGTTCGGCGACATGCACGCCTACGGCGAAGAAGGCGTGCGCTTCTACACGAAGCAAAAAAGCGTGATGCAGCGCTGGCCCGCCAGCATCGCCAAGGGCGCCGAATTCGCGATGCCGACCGCGAAGTAATTCGTTTCAATCCGCCGCGCGCTTGCGCTTGCAGACGCAACGTAAAGCTGCGTTAACGGCTGGCGCAACGGCCGTGAGGCATACGTCACGGATATCCCGGGAGATCGGGCGCGATGTCCGGCATTGCCGCAAAGTTGCGAGCAAGTCCCCGTGAGATGCATCACGACGTGAGGCGGTTTCAGCGCTGCATGCTGGTCTGACCCTATCCAGAAACGCCAACCATGGCTTACATAATCGCGGCATCGGTGGGTAAGGGGATAACCATGAAGTTGATACACAAGGTTTCGACCGTGATCGCTGCGCTGGTCTTGGCGCTCGGTTCCACCGCGGCGCTCGCCGGGGTGCTCAACATCAATTTGGGCGCTGAGGACAACACGCAGCGCGAGGCCTTCAAGACGCTGGTGAACGACTTCCGGGCTGCGAACCCCGACGTCGACATCCACCTGACCATCCAGGACCTGCCCACGTACCGCAAGGGCCTGCCCGGCTCGCTGGACACCGACAACGCGCCCGACGTCTTCAACTGGTTCGCCGGCGACCAGATGCGCACGATGGCGCAGCGGGGGGAACTCGATGACCTGAGCGACCTGTGGAAAGCCAACACCTGGTGGAACACCTTCCCCAGCGCGGCCGTCACCGTGGGCGGTCGCCAGTACGCGCTGCCGTACCAGTACTACCCATGGGGCCTGTTCACGCGCCGCGACGTGCTCGAGCGCGCAGGCATCCGCGAGGCGCCGCGCGACCTGAGCGCGATCATGACGGCCTGCTCCAAGCTGCGCAAGGCCGGCTTCATTCCCATCGCGCTCGGCGCCAAGGACGGCTGGGCCCTGGCCGCGTGGTTCGATTTCATCGACATGCGCGCCAACGGCTACGAGTACCACCAGCTGTTGCTCGAAGGCAAAGCCACCTACAACGACACCGACGTGCGCCGTACCTTCGCGATGTGGAAGCAGCTGATCGACGCCAAGTGCTTCGACCCCAACGCCCTGGCGGTGGACGAACACGGCGCCGAGGCGCAGCTGTACGCCGGCCGCGCCGGCATGCTGTTGATGGGCAAGGTGGTCAGCGCGAGCTTCCCCGAGGTCGTGCGTCCGGTGATCGACTACCAGCGCTTTCCGACGATCGACAGCGGCCGCGCCGCCGCCGAAGCCGCGCCGACCGACACTTTCCATGTGGCTGCGCGTGCGAAGAACAAGGCCGACGCACGCCGCTTCCTGAAATTCGCCAGCAGCAGCGCGGCCAACGCCAAGCTCGCCAAGTCGCTCGGCTCGTTCCCCACCAACCAGTTCGCGCCGGTCGCAGGCACCGTGCTCGATCTCGCATCCTACAAGGTGCTGACCGACGCCAAGAACAACCTGGTGCAGGGCTTCGATCGCGACGTGCCGGCCGACATGGCCGCCGCCGGCATCAAGGGCTTCCAGGAATTCTTCGCCCACCCGGAACAGGTGTACGCCATCCTGAACCGGCTCGACGCGACGCGTGGCACCGCCTATGTCGTGGCCACCGACGCGCCGCCGGCACCGGTGCCCAAGGGTCGCAAGAACTGAGCGGCCCCGAGTGCAGGCTGCTGACGCAACGCTGTCAGCAGGCCTGCCACACGATGGCAGCTTCTTCGACGAAAGGGCTGCCATGCGCGCAACACACCATCCATCGACTCGCGGGCGCGATCGTGCACGGCGCATGAGTGATCGCTAGACTTCACCCATGCGCCGTGCCGACCGCCTCTTTCGAATCGTCCAGCTGTTGCGCGGCCGCCGCCTGTCGACCGCGGCCTGGCTCGCCGAGAAGCTGGAAGTCTCGATGCGCACGGTCTACCGCGACGTCGCCGACCTGCAGGCCCAGGGCGTTCCGATCGACGGCGAGGCCGGCGTCGGCTACCGGCTGGTGGACGGCTTCGACCTGCCGCCGCTGATGTTCACCACGCTCGAGGCCCAGGCGCTCGTCGCGGCGGTCCGCCTTGCGCAAGGCCGGCTGGATCGATCCCTGGCGGTCGCCGCCGAGGACGCGCTGGTCAAGATCGTCGGCGTGCTGTCGCCCGCAGCCCGCGCGGCCGCAGAGTCGCTGCCGCTGTATGCCGCGCCGTGGGCGACCGACCACGAAAGCATCGCGCGCCTGGGCCTGCTGCGCGACGCGGCGTCGGCGCGCCGGCGCGTCCGCTTCGACTACCAGGACGCGGCTGGCGCAGCGACCACGCGCACCGCGCGGCCGCTCGGCTGCTATCACTGGGAGGCGGTCTGGACGCTCGCCGCCTGGTGCGAGCAACGCAACGCGTTCCGCAGCTTCCGCGTCGATCGCATGCGCACGCTGGACGTCCTCGACGAGGTCTTCCGCGACGAGCCGGGCCGCACGCTGCCGGACTTCCTGCGGCACGTGAAGAGCCAGGCGAGGCCGGCCACGCGAGCCGACGCGGTGTGAGCTTGCACGCGAGCGGCGCGCTCGCATTGGGCTTGCATACAAGAAGGAGACGAGGTGTCGCCTAGACTGGCGCGATGCCCTTGCCCCACCTGCTGCTCGCCCTGGCCGTCGTCGCGATCTGGGGCACGAACTTCGTCGTCATCCACTGGGGCCTGCAGGCCTTCGCGCCGTACACCCTCGCGGCGCTGCGCTACACGTTCTCGTGCCTGCCGTTCATCTTCTTCGTCCCGAAGCCGGCGATGACTTGGAGCAAGCTCGCGGCGTTCGGCGTGCTCATCGGCGTCGGCCAGTTCGGGCTGCTGTTCTGGGCGATGCGTTCGGACATCACGCCGGGCCTGGCCTCGCTGGTGATCCAGTCGCAGATGTTCTTCACGATCGCGCTGTCGGCGCTGATCTATCGCGATCGCCTCAAGCTGCTGCAATGGCCCGCGTTCGCGTTGGCGGTGGCCGGCCTGGGCATCGTCGCGGCGCACGCGTCGGCCAGCGGCGGCGTCACCGCGTTCGGCGTCATGCTGGTGATCGGCGCGGCCTTCGCGTGGGCACTGTGCAACCTGATCGGCCGCGCGGCCGGCCGCGTCGATGCGCTGGGCTTCATGGTGTGGTCGAGCCCGTTCGCGGCGTTGCCGCTGTGGATCATCTCGCTGCTGCAGAACGGCAGCCGACCGGTCGCCGATTCGCTCGTGCACGCCGGCCTCGTGCCGTGGCTGGCCGTCGCCTGGCAGGCGATCGGCAACACGCTGTTCGGCTATGGCGTTTGGAACTGGCTGCTGGCGCGCTACGACGCGTCCACCGTCACGCCGACGGCGCTGCTGGTCCCCATCTTCGGCATGACGGCCTCGGCGCTCGTGCTGCACGAAGGCCTGCCGCTGTGGAAGCTGGCCGCGGCCGTGCTGGTGATGGGCGGGCTGGCGGTGAACCTGCTGGCGACGCGCCAAAAGGCCTGAAGCCTGTTCAGGCGATCGCCACGCCGAGCTTGCCCGCCCAGTGCCGTGTCAGCGGCGTCACCGGCTTGGCAAGGCAGCGTTCGTTGAGCACCGCGCGGCCGATGTGCGGCAGCTGGCTGGCGGCGGCGCAGTGCATCAGCGTCTGGGCGACGAGGTCGCTTCGGACATGGCTGCCGCCCAGGCGCGCGGCCGACTCGTGCACGAGGTAGAGGCTGCGCACGGCGGCGTCCTGTTCGCCGCGCTCGGACGCCAGCAGCGCACGCATCAGCGGCAGGCCCAGCTCGCGCATCACCGCGTGGTTGCTGCGCGCGCCCTGGTCGGCACGCATCACGCGCTCGGCGCAGCGCGCGACCCAGCCTTCGGCCTGCGCACGCTCGCCGGCGCCCAACATCGCCAGCACCACGTGCCAGTCGGTGAACGCGTGCGTGCCGGCGTGGCCGGGGTCGGGCGCCCAGCGTTGCAGCAAGTCCTTGAACAGCGCGTCGACCTCGACGTCCATCACGCGCAGGCGCCAGTACAACGCGGCAGCGTCCAGGCATTGCAGGCCATGCGACAGCGCCGTGCCGCAAAGATGCGTGTCGACGAGGCGCAGGGCGCCGGTGACATCCAGCGCCTCCAGCCGGAACAGCGCGAGATGCCACCACAGATGGCTCGCGAAGCGGGTTCCGTCGGTCCAGCCGGCCTGCTGCTGGCGCAACCAGGTCGCGCCGTCGTCGAAGCGGCCCTGCATCTCCATCGCGTGCGTGACCGCGTGCACGGCCCAGGGCACGCGCGCGGGCGTGCCGGGGTCGCCGCTGTGCTGCTGCGCCAGCGCGATCGCGCGGCGGCCGAGGTCTTCGGCCAAGCCCAGTTGGTGGCACTCCGCCAGGCCGAACGCGTAGAGCCCCAGCACGCACGGAAACAGCGGGTCGCCGTCGTCCCACTCGGGCAGTGCACGCGCGGGCCGCAGCCGCATGCTGGCCGAATCGCCGAGCGCGTGATCCCACTGGTGCGCCCAGTGCAGCGCGAGCGCGTCGCGCGGATGCTGCAGCAACAGGTCGTCCCAGACGCGCAGCGCGGCCGACACGCGGCCTTCCTGCAGCCGGGTCAAGGCCTCCAGGTGCGCCCGCTCGCGCGCGGTCGCGCGTGACGCGAGCGCGCCCGCGGACGCCAGCAGCTCGCGCGCCACGGCACGGTCGTCCGGCTGGTTCAGGCCCAGGCGAAAGCCCGCGTCGAGCAGCAAGGGCAAGGCCCAGCCTGGATCGGCCTCGCGCGCGGCCTGCAGCGCCAGGCGCGGCGTGTCGGCGAAGGTCATCATCTGCCACAGCGCTTCGTCGGCACGGTCGGCCGCGGCGCGCGATGCGGTCCCCAGACGCAGTCCGCGCGAGTCCAGCAAGGTCTCGGCAGACGCGTTCGTCATCAGGACGCCTTCCTCGCGCTGGCGCCTGGCAACGGCCGTGGGGCGGTGGACATGGTGCGCGTCAGTCGACGAGGCTCAAGCCTTCGGGCAGCCCCAGGTGCAGGTTCATGGTCTGCACCGCGGCGCCGGAGGCGCCCTTGCCGAGGTTGTCGATGCGTGCCATCAACAGCACCTGCTGGTCGTTGCCGAACACGAACAGGTCGGCGCGCTGCGTGTCGTTGCAGGCCTGCACGTCGAACGAGCCTTCGGCGAGCACGGCCGGGTCGGCCAGCGGCATCACGTTGACGAACTGCTCGTCGGCGTAGCGCGCGGCCAGCGTGGCGTGCACCTTGGCCGCATCGCTGCCGGCGGCGAGCTGGCTTGCGTGGAACGGGATGCTTACCGTCAGGCCCTTGTAGAAATTGCCCACGATGGGCATGAAGACCGGCGCGCGCGTGAGCTTCGCGCACGCCTTCATCTCCGGGATGTGCTTGTGCGCGAGACCCAGCGCGTACGGACGCGGCGCGCTGAGCGCGGCGTCGATCTGGCGCTCGCCGTCCATCTGGCGCGCGTGCCAGGCCTGGTACTGCTCGATCATCTTCTTGCCGCCGCCCGAATAGCCGGTGATCGAGGTCGCGCTGACGGCGGCGTCGGCCGCGACCAGGCCGGCATCGACCAGCGGGCGCATCAGCAGGATGAACGCGGTGGCATGGCAGCCCGGGTTGGAGATGCGCTTGGCCGTGCGCAGGGCCTCGCGCTGGCCGGGCGCGAGCTCGGGCAGGCCGTAGACCCAGGTCGGGTCGGTGCGGTGCGCGGTGCTGGCGTCGATCAGGCAGGTATTCGGGTTGGCGACCATCTTGGCAGCGGCACGCGCGGCGTCGTCGGGCAGGCACAGGAACGCGACGTCGGCGGCGTTGAGCAGGCGCGCGCGCTCGCCCTCGTCCTTGCGCAGCTCGGGCGCGATGCGCAGCAGCTCGACGTCGGGACGGGCGGCCAACATCTCGTGGATGCGCAGGCCGGTCGTGCCTTCCTGGCCATCGACGTAGACGAGGTATTTCTTGGGGGCGGTGCTCATGCTGCAAATCTCCGGGCGCCGCACGGCCAGGGCCGGACGCGGCAAAATCGTTCAGCCGCCGCGGATGTCCGCCCGGCCACGTTGTGCGAAGCATAAGGCAATGACATTACAGGATCCCTGTCGCGCTGAAGTCCCCCGCCTGCACGTGCTGGTGTTGCCGGGCTGGCAGAACTCCGGGCCGCGCCACTGGCAGAGCCGCTGGGAAGCGCTGTACGGCGACCGGCGCGTCGAGCAGAGCGACTGGATGCACCCGCTGCGCGGCGACTGGATGATGCGGCTGGACGAGGCCATCGGCGAGCTCGAGGCCGCCGAAGCCGAGCCGGTGATCGCGCTCGTCGCGCACAGCCTGGGCTGCCACCTGGTGACTGCGTGGGCCGCGCATTCGCGCAAGACCGCCCGCGTGCGCGCCGCCCTGCTGGTGGCGCCGCCGGACGTCGAGCGCGACGAGTTGCGCGCGGCGCTGCACTCGTTCGTGCCCATCGTGCGACAGCCGCTGCCCTTCGCATCGCTGGCCGTGATCAGCCCCGACGACCCGTTCTGCGACCCGGCCCGCGCCCGCGCCATGGCCGCCGATTGGGCCGCCGCAGTGCATGAAACCGCGCCGCGCGGCCACCTCAACAGCGACTCGGGACTGGGCGACTGGCCCGAAGGGCGGCAACTGCTGGCCGGCCTGCTTCGCAAGTAGGCGTATCCGCGCTGCCGGCGCCGATTTTCTGGCCGACAATCGGACTCATGGTCACGAAAAAACCCAAGGGGCTCGGGATGGGCCTCGAAGCCCTGCTCGGTCCGAAGATCGACGAGTCGCCGGCCGCCGCGGGCGGCCCGTCGCAGCCGTCCACGCTCAAGCTCACGCAGATGCAGGCCGGCAAGTACCAGCCGCGCACGCGCATGGACGAGGGCTCGCTGTACGAGCTGGCCGAGAGCATCCGCAGCCAGGGCATCATGCAACCCATCCTCGTGCGGCCGCTCGAGAGCGCGGGGGCCAAGGCGCAGCGCTACGAGATCATCGCCGGCGAGCGCCGCTTCCGCGCCGCGCGCCTGGCCGGCCTCGACGAGGTGCCGGTGCTCGTGCGCGAGGTGCCCGACGAATCGGCCGCCGTGATGGCGCTGATCGAGAACATCCAGCGCGAGGACCTCAATCCGCTCGAAGAGGCGCAAGGCCTGAAGCGGCTCGTCGACGAATTCGGCCTGACGCACGAACTCGCCGCGCAGGCCGTCGGACGCTCGCGCAGCGCGGCCAGCAACCTGCTGCGGCTGCTCAATCTGGCCGCGCCGGTGCAGCAGTTGCTGATGGCCGGCGACCTGGACATGGGACATGCGCGCGCGCTGCTCACGCTGGAGCCGGCGCAGCAGATCCTCAACGCGACGGAGATCGTCGCCAGGAAGTTGTCGGTGCGCGATGCCGAGAAGCTCGTGGCGCGCAGCCAGGCCGGCGATCGCCGTGCGTCGTCACCGCGCGGGAAGAAGGAAAAGCGCGGCGACCTCGCGCGCCTGGAGGAGCAACTGGCCGACAAGCTGGCCGCGGTCGTCGAGATCCGCATGCTCAAGAAGACGCGTCATGGCGAGGCCGGCGAGATCGCGATCTCGTTCGGCTCGCACGACGAACTGGGCGGCTTGCTCGAACGTCTCGGGCTCAGCGAGGAACACTGATCCGTGCAGGCTGGTCAATTCGCACACACGCGTTGAAAGAATCCTACAGGCGAGTTGAAATGTGGGTCGAGAAAGGTGAAGATGAAACTGGAACAACACCCTATTCGAGGCATCCCCATTCAAAAATTCGTCGCACGCTGTACCCTACGGATTCAGAGATCGTCGAACATCTTCCAAGCCCGCTGAACGGACTGCTCTGATGGCGCCTTGACTCACCGGTACGTACTTCCCGCAAGAACGTTTCGGTCTGGCCCGGACTCCATCAAAACATTCCAGACGCAAGCGCTGGCCCGACACGAGTCGCATCGTGTCCGGCGCTTGCAATGTCACTCAGCCCGGAGGTTTGTCATGGACGTGATCAGCCAGTTCGCAGCGCGCTACGAACGTACCCGCGAGGAAGAACTCTCGCTCGAAGAGTACCTGGCGGAGTGCAAGCGCAACCCCCTGGCGTATGCCACGGCACCCGAGCGCATGCTCAAGGCCATCGGCGAGCCGCAGTCCATCGACACGCGCAACGACCCGCGCATGTCGCGGCTGTTCGCCAACAAGGTCATCAAGATCTATCCGGCCTTCGCCGAGTTCTACGGCATGGAGGACGCGATCGAGCAGGTCGTCTCCTACTTCCGCCACGCCGCGCAAGGCCTGGAGGAAAAGAAGCAGATCCTCTACCTGCTGGGCCCGGTGGGCGGCGGCAAGAGCTCCATCGCCGAACGGCTCAAGTCGCTGATGGAGCAGGTGCCCTTCTATGCGATCAAGGGCTCGCCGGTCAACGAATCGCCGCTGGGACTGTTCAGCGCGGCCGAGGACGGCGCCATCCTCGAGAACACGTACGGCATTCCGCGGCGCTACCTCAACCGCATCATGTCGCCATGGGCCGTCAAGCGGCTCGAGGAGTACGGCGGCGACATCCGCAAGTTCAAGGTCATCAAGCGCATGCCCTCCATCCTCAAGCAGGTGGGCATCAGCAAGACCGAGCCGGGCGACGAGAACAACCAGGACATCTCGGCGCTGGTGGGCAAGGTCGACATCCGCAAGCTCGAGAGCTTCGCGCAGGACGACCCGGACGCCTACAGCTATTCTGGCGGCCTGTGCCTGGCCAACCAGGGCCTGCTCGAGTTCGTGGAAATGTTCAAGGCGCCGATCAAGGTGCTGCATCCGCTGCTGACCGCCACGCAGGAAGGCAACTTCAAGGGCACCGAAGGCTTCGGCGCGATCCCGTTCGACGGCATCGTGCTGGCCCACTCCAACGAGAGCGAGTGGAAGACCTTCCGCAACAACAAGAACAACGAGGCTTTCCTCGATCGCATCTACATCGTCAAGGTGCCGTACTGCCTGCGCGTGAGCGAGGAAGTCAAGATCTACGAGAAGCTCATCCGCGGCTCGTCGCTCGCCGAGGCGACCTGCGCGCCGGGCACGCTCAAGATGATGGCGCAGTTCGCGATGCTGACGCGTCTGAAGGAACCGGAGAACTCGTCGCTGTACTCCAAGATGCAGATCTACGACGGCGAGAACCTCAAGGACACCGACCCGCGCGCCAAGAGCTACCAGGAGTACCGCGACTACGCGGGCGTCGACGAAGGCATGAGCGGCATCTCCACGCGCTTCGCCTACAAGATCCTGTCGCGTGTCTTCAACTTCGACAGCCAGGAAGTGGCCGCCAATCCGGTGCACCTGATGTACGTGCTCGAGCAGCAGATCGAGCGCGAGCAGTTCCCGTCCGAGACCGAGCAGAAGTACGTCTCGTACATCAAGGAGAACCTGGCGCCGCGCTATGCCGAGTTCATCGGCAAGGAGATCCAGACCGCCTACCTCGAAAGCTATTCGGAGTATGGCCAGAACATCTTCGACCGCTACGTCACCTACGCCGACTACTGGATCCAGGACCAGGAGTACCGCGACACCGACACCGGCGAGGTGTTCGATCGCGGCGCGCTCAACGCCGAGCTCGAGAAGATCGAGAAGCCGGCGGGCATCTCCAACCCGAAGGACTTCCGCAACGAGATCGTCAACTTCGTCCTGCGCGCCCGCGCGCAGAACGCCGGCAAGAACCCGCTGTGGACGAGCTACGAGAAGCTGCGCGTGGTCATCGAGAAGAAGATGTTCTCCAACACCGAGGAGCTGCTGCCGGTGATCAGCTTCAACGCGAAAGCCAGTGCCGACGAGGCCCGCAAGCACGAGGACTTCGTCAACCGCATGGTGCAGAAGGGCTACACGCCCAAGCAGGTTCGGCTGCTGTGCGAGTGGTACCTGCGCGTCAGGAAGTCTTCTTGATCGACGCTCGCCCTTAGCCATCAGTCCGCTGCGGATTCCTCCGGATCCGCGGCGCTCATCGCGCCAACCGCGTTCATACACATGCTCCAGCAGATCATCGATCGACGGCTGTCCGGCAAGAACAAGTCGGTCGGCAACCGCGAGCGCTTCCTGCGCCGCCACAAGGAGCAGATCCGCGACGCGGTGCGGCGCGCGGTCGACGGCCGCGGCATCCGCGACCTCGAGCAGGGCGAAGACGTCCACATCCCCAAGCGCGACCTGAGCCAGCCGGTGTTCGGCCACGGCCAGGGCGGCAAGCGCGAGGCCGTGCATCCGGGCAACAGCGAGTACGTCACCGGCGACCGCGTCAAGCGCCCCGATGGCGGCGGAGGCGGCGGTTCGGGCAGCGGCCAGGCCAGCGACTCCGGTGAGGGCGAGGACGACTTCGTCTTCCATCTCACCAAGGAAGAATTCATGCAGGCGTTCTTCGACGACCTCGCATTGCCCAACCTGACCCGCACGCAGCTCGCCGAGATTCCCGAATACAAGTCGCACCGCGCCGGCTTCGTCAACGACGGCACGCCCAGCAACCTGAGCATCGTGCGCTCGATGCGCGGCGCACTCGGCCGCCGCATCGCGCTCAGCGCCGATAGCCGCCAGGAACTGCGCGAGGCGCAGGACGCGCTGGCCTTGCTGGAGGAGCAGGGCGCCAAGGACGCGGTCTCGCTCAAGCACAAGGCCGACCTGCTCGAGCGCATCAAGCACCTGAAGGGTCACATCGCGCGCGTGCCCTTCCTCGATCCGCTGGACCTGAAGTTCCGCAACCGCGTGCGCGTGCCGGTGCCCTCGACGCGCGCCGTGATGTTCTGCGTGATGGACGTCTCGGGCTCGATGGACGAGTCTCGCAAGGAGTTGGCCAAGCGCTTCTTCATCCTGCTGTACCTGTTCCTGACGCGGCACTACGACAAGATCGAGGTCGTCTTCATCCGCCACCACACGCAGGCGTCCGAAGTCGACGAGCAGAACTTCTTCCATGCCACCGAGACCGGCGGCACGGTGGTCTCCAGCGCGCTGGTGCTGATGGACGAGATCATCCGCGCGCGCTACCCCAGCGACCAGTGGAACATCTACGGCGCGCAGGCCAGCGACGGCGACAACTGGCACCACGACAGCGGCCGCTGCCGCGAGCTGCTGGTCGACAAGATCCTGCCCAAGTGCCGCTACTTCGCGTACGTGCAGGTGGCCGAGCCCGAACAGAACCTGTGGGAAGAGTACCAGCGCATCGTCGGCGAGATGCCGCACTTTGCGATGCGCAAGGCGATCGAGGCGTCGCAGATCTATCCGGTGTTCCGCGACCTGTTTCGCAAGGAAGGAGCGCAGGCCGCATGACTTCGCCCGAAAACCGTCGCGCGGTCGGCCGCAATGCGAGTGCCGACGAATACGGCGGCCGGCGCCACTGCAGTCCGCCGCAGGAGATCGCTCCGCTGAAGGAGCGGCCGTCGCAGCCGTTGCCGTCGCCCAGCGACTGGACCTTCGACATGATCGAGCAGTACCACGACGTGATCCGCGAGACCGCGCGGCGCTTCGGGCTCGACACCTATCCCAACCAGCTCGAGATCATCACCTCCGAGCAGATGATGGACGCCTACGCCAGCGTGGGCATGCCGGTGAACTACCGGCATTGGAGCTACGGCAAGGAATTCATCGCCACCGAGAAGAACTACAAGCGCGGCCAGATGGGCCTGGCCTACGAGATCGTCATCAACTCCGAGCCGTGCATCTCCTACCTGATGGAGGAGAACACGATGGCGATGCAGGCGCTGGTCATCGCGCACGCGGCCTACGGCCACAACAGCTTCTTCAAGGGCAACTACCTGTTCCGCATGTGGACGGACGCGTCGTCGATCATCGACTACCTCGTCTACTCGAAGAACTACGTGGCCGAGTGCGAGGAGCGCCACGGCGTCGACGCCGTCGAGGAACTGCTGGACTCCTGCCACGCGCTGATGAACCACGGCGTCGACCGCTATCGGCGTCCCAGCAAGCTGTCGCTCGCGCAGGAGCAGGCCGCGCGCGCCGACCGCGAGGCCTACGCGCAGCTGCAGGTCAACGACCTGTGGCGCACGCTGCCGCGCAAGGCCGCGAGCGACGACGCCGCCGCCGCCGAGCGCCGCTTCCCGGCCGAGCCGCAGGAAAACTTGCTGTACTTCATCGAGAAGAACGCGCCGCTGCTCGAGCCGTGGCAGCGCGAGATCGTGCGCATCGTGCGCAAGATCGCGCAGTACTTCTACCCGCAGCGCCAGACCCAGGTCATGAACGAAGGCTGGGCCACGTTCTGGCACCACCGGCTGCTCAACCAGATGTACGACGACGGCTACCTGGCCGACGGCATGATGATCGAGTGGCTGAAGTCGCACACCAACGTCGTCGCGCAGCCGCCGGTCACCTCGCGCAACTACTCGGGCATCAACCCGTACGCGCTGGGCTTCGCGATGTACACCGACATCAAGCGGATCTGCGAGAACCCGACCGACGAGGATCGCCAATGGTTCCCCGACTTCGCCGGCACGCCGTGGCTGCCCACGATCGACCATGCGATGCGCAACTTCAAGGACGAAAGCTTCATCGGCCAATACCTGTCGCCCAAGCTGATGCGCGACTTCCGCCTGTTTTCCATCGTCGACGACGAAAAGGACAGCGAGCTCGAGATCTCGGCCATCCACGACGAGAACGGCTACCGGCGCCTGCGCGAGGCGCTGTCGCGCCAGTACGACCTGGGCTCGCGCGAGCCCAACATCCAGGTCTGGAACGTGAACCTGCGCGGCGACCGGTCGCTGACGCTGCGCCACACGCAGCACAACGACCGCCCCTTGCACGACAGCTCGCAGGAAGTGCTCAAGCACGTCGCGCGGCTGTGGGGCTTCGACGTGCACCTGGAAAGCGCCAACGGCAAGGGCGAGATCACGCGGCGCTGGTCGGTGGCGCCGAGCAAGGCCTGATAGTCCATTCGGACTTATCGTTTTCCATCGGATCCGCGTATATCCTTCAGGCAGGGGCTGACTTGGCCCGTGGTCGGATGTAACGTTCCGTCGCGATAAAACGATCCGGGGGATTTCAGATGTTCAAGCGCACCCTGCTTGCGGTGGCGATCGTCGCGGCGTCGACGACGATGGCCATGACCACCGATCTCGATCCCGGCACCCCGCCCGTGCCCGCCAATGACGCGGCCTGCCATTCCACGGCGTCACCGGATGCCGGCTGCGCCTTGCGCATCCTGGATCCGAACGGCGAAGGGGCCTCTCCCGCAACCGACCTGGCAACTCTGGCGGCGGCGCCGCCGGCACTCGAATTGACGCCGCCGCGACCGCCGCGCGACACCGGCCTGGACTTCAAGGATGCCGCCACCGATTCCGTCTCGGTGCTGCACGCGTCGCTCGACCTCGACACCCGGCGGCCGCTGATCCCGGCGCTGCTCGCGCTGGGCGCGCTGGTCGTCCTGCTGCGGCAACGCCCGCTCTGATGTCTCGGCGCCCGGCCGTCGAACGACACGCCCCTACAGGCTGAAGATCTTCCCGGGATTCATGATGTTGTGCGGATCGAGCGCCTGCTTGATCTGCCGCATCATCGCCACCGCGCCGGCGCCGGCCTCGTCGACCAGGAAGCCCTGCTTGTGCAGCCCGATGCCATGCTCGCCGGTGCAGGTGCCGCCGGCCGCGATCGCGCGTTGCACCAGCTGGTGGTTCAGCCGCTCGGCGGTGTCCCGCTCATCGGGCGACGCGGGATCGATCAGGTAGCAGACGTGGAAATTGCCGTCGCCCACATGGCCGACGATGAAGTGCGGGATGCCGGCCGCTTCGGCCTCGGCCAGCGCCTGCGTCACCGCGCCAGCCAGGCCGGAGATCGGCACGCAGCAATCGGTGGTGATCGCCCGGCAGCCGGGACGCGTCTGCAGGCCGGACAGGAACGCGTGATGGCGCGCCGTCCACAGGCGCGTACGCTCCTCGGGCGTGGTCGCCCACTGGAACGCGGTGCCGCCGTGCTCATCGGCCAGCGCCTGGGCCGTGGCCGCCTGCTCGGCGACGCTCGCGGCGCTGCCATGGAATTCCATCAGCAGCATCGGCTTCTCGACCAGGCCCAGCTTGTCATGCGCGTTGACGGCGCGGACGGCGTTGGCATCGAGCAGCTCGCAACGCGCGATCGGCACGCCCATCTGGATGATGGCGATGGTCGTGGCCACCGCCGCGCCGGCATCGTCGAACGAACAGATGGCCGCGGCCACGCTCTCGGGCAACGGGTGCAGCTTCAGCGTGACCTCGGTGATCACGCCCAACGTGCCTTCGCTGCCCACCATCAGCCGCGTCAGGTCGTAGCCGGCACTGGACTTGCGCGCCCGCGTGCCGGTGCGGATGACCTCGCCGCTGGCCGTCACCACGGTCAGCGCCAGCACGTTCTCGCGCATCGTCCCGTAGCGCACGGCGTTGGTGCCCGACGCGCGCGTGGCCGACATGCCGCCCAGCGTCGCGTCGGCGCCGGGGTCGATCGGAAAGAACAGCCCCGAATCCTTGATCTCGCGGTTGAGCTGCATGCGGGTGACGCCGGCCTGCACGGTGACCGTCAGGTCGTCGGCATCGAGCCGCAGCAGCTTGTCCATGCGCGACAGGTCGACGCTGACACCGCCCTGCACCGCCAGCAGGTGCCCTTCCAGCGACGAGCCGGCGCCGTACGGGATCACCGGCACGCGGTGCTCGGCCGCGACCGTGACGACGAACGCGACGTCCTCGGTGCTCTCGCAGAACACCACGGCCTCGGGCGGCGGCACGTCGAACGGCGACTCGTCGCGGCCGTGCTGCTCGCGCACCGCCAGCGCGGTGACGAAGCGGTCGCCGAAATGCGCGCGCGACGCGTCGTGCATCGCGGGCGGCATCGGGCGCGGCAGCAAGGTCGGGGAGAAGTCGACGGCGGTGTTCATCGCGGGATCCAGGTCGGTCCGTCGAGTCTACGCCGACGCGTCCTACACTTGCGCGATGGCCAATCGACTCTCACAGATCGCGACCCGCACCGGCGACGACGGCACCACCGGGCTGGGCGACGGCACGCGCGTGCCCAAGAGCCACGGCCGCATCGCCGCGATGGGCGAGGTGGACGAGCTCAACTCGCACCTGGGCGTACTGCTGGCCGAGCCGTTGCCGGGCGACGTGCGCGAGCTGCTGGTCACGATCCAGCACGAGCTGTTCAACCTCGGCGGCGAACTGTCGATCCCCGGCTACACGCTGCTCAAGGACGACGCCGTCGCCGCGCTGGACACCGCGCTGGCGCACTACAACGCCGCGCTGCCGCGGCTGGCCGAGTTCATCCTGCCCGCGGGCACGCGCAGCGCGGCGCTGGCGCACGTCGCGCGCGCGGTCGCGCGGCGCGCGGAGCGGGCGGTGGTGACGCTGGCGGCCAGCGAGGCGATCAACAACGCGCCGCGGCTGTTCCTCAACCGCTTGTCGGACCTGCTGTTCGTGCTGGCACGCGTGCTCAATCGCGCCAACCTCGATGGGCTGGGTGGCGACGATGTCTACTGGCACAGCGCGCGACTGGCGCGCAGTCTCGATCCGGATGTGCCTTGAGATGGGCGCAGGTGTTGTGAGCGGGCCCATGCGCGACGCGATGCGATGCATGCACGCGTGGGTGCGCGGGTGCGTGCGAGGGCTTGCGCGAGGCGCGTGCCGCTGCAATCAAAGCCACGCAGCCATCCAAAACAATGTGTCATCCTGCGCGTAGGCGCAGGATCCACCCCTGAACCAACGTATCCCGGCGCGTGGATCGACTAAGCGCAGGAAGACAACGGTGGTTGGCGCTTCGCAGAGACCTTGGCCACCCGACCCACCGTGTTCTTCAGCGGCCCGCATCTGCGATGACGAACGGGGGTTGGCGCTTCGCGAAAGGCTCGGCCTTTCCGCCCGGCGTCTCCCGCACGCGCTTGACGCCCGCGCCGGAGAAAACCCGGCTAAGCGGAGGCCAGGCCCGCTAGCCTCAGCCCTTGGCCTTGGCGTTGCGTCGCGCGATCACCGCGTCGCGCAACGTGTCCAGCACGGCGATCGAGTCATCCCACCCGATGCACCCGTCGGTGATGCTCTTGCCGTATTCCAGCGTCGCCGGATCGTCCTTGCCCGGGGTGAACTTCTGCGCGCCGGCGACGAGGTGGCTTTCCACCATCACGCCGAAGATGCAGTCGTTGCCCGACGCCACTTGGTCGCCGACGTCGCGCGCGACCGCCACCTGGCGTTCGAACTTCTTCTCGCTGTTGGCGTGGCTGAAGTCGATCATCAGCTTGCACTCGAGCTTGGCCGACTCGAGCTCGCCGCACGCGGCGCGCACGCTGGCCGCGTCGTAGTTGGGCGCCTTGCCGCCGCGCAGGATCACGTGGCAGTCCTTGTTGCCGCGGGTCTCGACGATGGCGACCTGGCCGTTCTTGTGCACCGACAGGAAATGGTGCGGACGCGCAGCCGCCTGGATCGCGTCGATGGCGATCTTCAGGTTGCCGTCGGTGCCGTTCTTGAAGCCCACCGGCGCCGACAGCCCCGAGGCCAGCTCGCGGTGCACCTGGCTCTCGGTGGTACGCGCGCCGATCGCGCCCCAGCTGATCAGGTCGCCGATGTACTGCGGCGAGATGGTGTCGAGGAACTCTCCGGCCGCAGGCACGCCCAGGCGGTTGATGTCCACCAGCAGCTGGCGCGCGATGCGCAGGCCCTCGTGGATGCGATAGCTCTCGTCCAGGTACGGATCGTTGATCAGGCCCTTCCAGCCCACGGTGGTGCGCGGCTTCTCGAAGTAGACGCGCATCACGATCTCCAGCGTGTCGGCGTACTTCTCGCGCTCGACCTTCAGCTTGCGCGCGTACTCCAGCGCGGCGGCCGGATCATGGATGGAACACGGGCCGATCACCACCAGCAGGCGGTCGTCCGCGCCAGCCAGGATGCCGCGCACCGCGCCGCGCGTCTTGCCGATCAGCGTCTCCACCGGCGTGCCGGCGATCGGGAAGAAGCGGATCAGGTGCTCGGGCGGCGGCAGCGGCGTGACGTCGCGGATGCGCTGGTCGTCGGTGTCGCTGGTGCGCTCGCTCAGCGACAGCGTGTGGCGTGCTTCGGTCGGCGGGTTCGGATTCGTCATCGGTCTGCTCCGGGTCTTCGTGATGCTGGCGGCACCGGCGAAAAAAAACCGCCGGGTTTGCCGGCGGTCTTTTGAAGTTCTCGTCTGCTTACTTGCGCGCGATCGCTTCTCGAGCCACCTGACGGGGCGAGAACCAAAAGTACGCAAAAAAGAAACGGGAGACGTTCATGGAGTTTCGAATATAGCATGCCGCGCGCCGTCCGGGGTTTCCCGCGGCGGAAAACGGCGCTTGCGCTGGCGTGGGTCCTGCGACCTCGCCGTGCAGGACGACAAGTTCAGGCGGTTCCCCCCACGACGAGCCCGTCGACGCGCAGCGTTGGCTGCCCGACGCCCACCGGCACGCTCTGGCCCTCCTTGCCGCATACGCCCACGCCCGAGTCCAGCTCCATGTCGTTGCCGATCATCGAGATGCGCGTCAACGCCTCGGGCCCGTTGCCGATCAGCGTCGCGCCCTTGACCGGGTACAGGATCTTGCCGTTCTCGACCCAGTAGGCCTCGCTGGCGGAGAACACGAACTTGCCGCTGGTGATGTCGACCTGGCCGCCGCCGAAGTTGGTGGCGTACAGGCCGCGCTTGATGGAGGCGACGATCTCCTCGCGCGGCTTGTCGCCGGCCAGCATGTAGGTGTTGGTCATGCGCGGCATCGGCGTGTGCGCGTAGCTTTCGCGACGGCCGTTGCCGGTCGGCTTGACGCCCATCAGGCGCGCGTTCATCGAGTCCTGGATGTAGCCGCGCAGGATGCCGTCCTCGATCAGCACGTTGCGCTGACTCGCGTTGCCTTCATCGTCGACGTTGAGCGAGCCGCGGCGGTCGGCGATGGTGCCGTCGTCCAGCACCGTGACGCCCTTGGCCGCCACGCGCTTGCCGATGCGGCCGGCGAAGGTGCTGGAGCCCTTGCGGTTGAAGTCGCCCTCGAGCCCGTGGCCCACCGCCTCGTGCAGCAGCACGCCCGGCCAGCCCGGGCCCAGCACCACCGTCATCTCGCCAGCCGGCACCGGCCGCGATTCGAGGTTGACCAGCGCCGCGTTGACGGCCTGGTCGACGTACTTGGACAGGATGTTGTCAGTGAAGTAGCCCAGCCCGAAACGGCCACCGCCGCCGCCCGAGCCCGTCTCGCGGCGGCCGTTCTGCTCGGCGATGACGGTGATCGACAGCCGCACCAGCGGGCGCACGTCGGCCGCGCGCGTGCCGTCGGCGCGCGCGATCAGCACCACGTCGTGCTCGGCCGCCAGGCCGGCCATCACCTGCACGACACGCGGGTCGCGCGCGCGGGCCATCTTCTCGATGCGCTCGAGCAGCGCCACCTTCTGCGTCGAATCGAGCGTGGCGATCGGATCGGCCGTGCCGTACAGAAGGCGGCTGGTGGAGATCTTGGTCTTGGTCTGCAGCTTCACGCGCCGGCTCTGGCC